>Ga0335081_10000742_pt1 | contig 53477 bp, 43 predicted proteins | sample Lox_Sample_35_FD_206713 | JGI IMG/M metagenome (GOLD analysis project Ga0335081, IMG submission 206713) | Soil microbial communities from Loxahatchee National Wildlife Refuge, Florida, United States - Lox_Sample_3.5 | ecosystem: Environmental > Terrestrial > Soil > Wetlands | place: USA...
GTCGTGCTGGCTGTACGCGCGGAATGCGATCAGGGTGTTCGTAGCCTCGATGCCGGAGATCTTCTGGATGTGCCCCGTCACCAGATCGGCCAGATCGTCATGCTGCCGCACACGCGCCATTGCGACCAGGTCGTAGGCGCCGGCGACGGAATAAGCCTCCGTAATGCCCGGCAGGTCGATCAGCGCCTGCGCCACCTGTTGCGCTCGCCCTTGCGCCGTGTTGATCAAAACGATGGCCGTGATCATGCTTTGCTTCCTGACTGATTCTATCCCACCACGGAGCGCCGCGCCCGTTCAACTTTCCAGATCCGCAGGCATCAGCTCGTCGATATAACACCACACCCAGGCTTCCCCTGGCTCGATCGATCGAATCAAGGGGTGCTTCGTCGCGTGAAAGTGTTTGGTCGCGTGCTTGTTCTTCGAAGAATCGCAACATCCGACGTGACCGCACGTCAGGCAGAGCCGGAGGTGCACCCACGTGTCGCCCGTTTTTAGGCACTCCTCGCAGCCCTTCTTGTTCGTGTGGTGGATCTTGATCTGATCGAGATGTGTGCAGGGCCGCATCGGGAAGTGAACTGCCAGTATATACCCACCGCTGGCGATCAATTCCTGCAGCGGAGAAACCGCCGAACGGGCGCCGGATGCGCGCGTGCCTACCTACGGAGGTCGTGGTGCACGGTTGGGTCTGCCTGCCCGTTGCCGCCTTCCGCGGGCTTTGCCAGCGACGCGGCATCGTGCTTCGGTCCCAGGCCCAGCGCGATTAGTGACAGCGAATTGATCTTCCCCGTGGACTCGAGGTTCTGTTCGGCTTGAAATCTCTTCAGTGCGTCCGTGGATGTCTGGTCCCAAGTACCGGTGGCCGCTTCGGGGGCGAGGTATCCTCTGGCCGCCAGCGCGTTCTGGATTTCGCGGTAGCGCTCCGGCGTCGGAACTGTCTGCCGGTTGCGCCAGGTTGTGCGCACGGGCGCCTTCTTACCAGATCGAGCCGCCGTTGTGGTGGTTCTGGGCGCCGCCTTCCTGGCTGTTGTCATCGACCTGTGGGCAGGCGTTGCTGCGGTCCCGCTTATGCCTTTCCTGGCGGCCGATCCAACGGCCGACTTCTTAGCGGGCGCCTTCTTTGCTGCGGTGACACCCGGTTGCACACCCCAGGCAAGCGCCCCGATAGCCAAAGCGGCCGCGCAAGTCAGAACCGTCCGCATGCTCGTGTTCCAGTGTAGCAAGGCTCACGACCCCCCAAAAAAAACGGCGACCGGGGAAGCCCGGTCGCCTGGGAAAGCGGTGACACCTAAGGGCTGGCAGCCGGCCCTTACCTTGCCGAGTTCGGAAGCGTTCCAGCCAGGAACGTTTCGGTCCAATCGGTGCTCCTGGGACCGCTGCGGCGCAGGAAGCGGAACATCACGGGGTCGCCGGCCTTCAACGTGGCTTGGATCCGCTTGACGTCTTCCACTGAATTTACCGGCTGCCGGTTGATCGACAGGATCACGTCCCCGCGGGCGAGGCGAACGTCTTCGGCGAAGGAATTCGGATCGACCTCGTTCACCAGGACGCCGCCTTTTTCTTTGAGGCCCATGGTCTCGCGCTGGCGCTCCGTGAGCGGAACAATCGTCATGCCGAAGCTCACCGCGGTGCCTTCGGCCTTGTTCTGCGCCTCTTGGTTGCCGCCGCCGAACTCCTCAGGGAAGATCTGGGCCAGGTTCCCGACCACAACCTTGTAATTACTGCGCTTGCCGTCGCGCAACACGGTGACATCCAGGGTGTCGCCAACGCGCGTCGAGGTGACCATGCCGATCAGTTGCTCGCCTTCGTGAATGGGCTTGCCGTTGATCGCCACGATGACGTCGCCGGCCTTCAAGCCGGCTTTGTCCGATGGCCCGCCCGGAGTCACGGTCTGAACGAACACGCCTTCGCTGGCGCCGCTGGCCTTCAGCAGCGCGGGTGTGCCCGGGTCGTCCGACTTCTGGAACGTGATGCCGATCGAACCCCGCGTTACCTTGCCGCTCTTGATTATGTCGTTGTAAACCGTCGCCGCGGTGTTAATGGGAAGCGCGAAGCCGATGCCCTGATAGCCCCCGGAGCGGGACGCGATGGCGGTGTTGATGCCGACTACCTCGCCCCGCATGTTCAGCAGCGGGCCGCCGCTATTGCCGGGGTTAATGGCGGCGTCGGTCTGCAGAAAGTGCTGGAACTGCATGGACGGCTCATCCGGCATGGTCCGTTCCTTCGCGCTGATGATGCCGGCGGTCACCGTGGCATCGAAGCCGAAGGGCGAGCCGATGGCCATGGCCCAATCGCCCACCTGCACGGCATCGGAGTTGCCGATCTTGGCCGGCGTGAGATTGTGCTTGCCTTCCACCCGAATAACCGCGAGATCGGTGGGAGCGTCCACTCCGATCACCTTAGCCTCATATTTGTTGGGATCGCCGAAAAACTTCACTTGAATACGGTCGGCCTTGTCGACAACGTGATTGTTGGTCAGAATGTAGCCCGCGCCGTCAACCACCACTCCCGAGCCCAGCGCTTCGCCCCGGTTATTGGGCATTTCCGGAACGCCGTTGCCGAACGGGTTGCCGAAGAAACGGAAAAAGAAATCCTCGGGCCCGCTGTTGTCGCCCTGATCGCCGTTGTCAGGCGCCTGGCGGCGCGATTGCACGCGCGTGCGCGGGTGATTGCTATAGGTCACCGAAATGTTGACCACGGAAGGTTCCACCTGCTTGGCGATTTGAGTGAAAGCATTCGACAACTCAACCGGGCTGGGGATGACGAGCGGCGTCGCTCCCGGGGCCTGGCCGTTGTCCTTGGCCGCCTTCACGCCCGAATTGATCAGCGTGCCGAGCACAATGCCGATCGAGAGCGTGAACAGCATCAGGGTGAACGAAAGCATCTTCTGCGTGCGTAACTTGTCAAAGTAACTCATGGAACTTCTTACTCCTCCGCGTTCAGCCAGGTTCTCTGATTCATGGCTGCCGCATCCATAATTAGAGATGTTGCCGCGAATTCAGCGGTTTCACCTCCACCAACACAACTCCTCCCAGGATGAGCGCCGCGCCCGCGGCGGCCCTTCGCGAAAGGCCCTCGCCCACCAGGCAGTACGATGTGATCCAGGCGACCACCGGTTCCAGCATGTAGATCAGAGCGGTACGCGTCGACGAAGTGTATTGCTGAGCCCACGCCTGGATCGTAAAAGCCAGAGCAGTAGCCAGAATTCCTGTTATCAGTATGGCCCAGACGACTGTTGGGCGCCACTCGACGTGCGGCTTCTCCGCCCACCAAAACATCGACACAGCCCACACCGCGGCAGCGCCGACCTGCGCAACCGACAGCAATTCGTAGCTCATTTTCTCGGCGAAGTGGCCTAACGTCACGATGTACGCGGCGAAACACACCGCACACAGCATCGTCAGCAGGTCGCCCAGCCCGGTCGGTCCGACGACGTTTTCGAGCGTCATCAGGCCTAGCCCCACCGTTGCCACCAGCACCCCAGCCACTTCGGAGACCTGGGGTCTACTTTTATAGACGAGAGCGGCCAGCAAAGGTACCGCGACCGACGTTAACCCGGTAATGAAGGCCGAGCGCGGCGCGGTGGTGAACCGTAAGCCCCACGTTTGGAACAGATACCCGCCAAAGAGAAAGGTGCCTGCCAGCGCCCCGGCTTTCAGGGCGGCGAGCCTGGACGGAGGGCTGCCGCCCTCGCGTCGCTTGCAGGCCAGCACTGCGGACAACGCCAGCGTAGCCAGGGTGAACCGAAGCGCCAGGAACAGGATCGGGGATACACCGCGGAGAGCGGCCTTCACTAGAACAAATGTGGCGCCCCAGATGAGCGTGTTCCACACCAGGGCCGCTTCGGCCGCGCGGCGACGATTCACTCCTCTCCGCCGGCGGGGACTGCGCAGGTCACAAAAAGAGCTGACACGCTCAATTCTATTGCTTCTCCGGCCAGCCCGTCACCTTCTCCCGATCCACTTTGACCGTGAGAATAAATGGATCGCGGGTGAACGATTGCGCCAAGCCCTCGAACGTTAGCGCCGTCCCCGGCGGCGCCTCGTTCGGGAATGGCGAGGAGAGCTTCACCACCACCTCTTCCACCGCCGGATTCAACATGCCCAGTAGCAGCTCGTCGGGCGCGCCGGCCGGCGAGGACCGGCTCAGGGTGCCCTTCAGCTTCGGTAAGGGCTTGTCAAGCAACGTCGCGGTGAAATAGTCCGCGCCGTCGGGCTCCAGCAGCCGTCTCTGCAACTGTTGCCAGGCGGCCAGTTCCGGGTTGGCGCGCAGCATTTCCTCCTGCGCCTTTCGCGCCGCCGCTGCGGCCGCCGTTTCCAGCGTGAAGTTCGCCGGCGGAGCAGGCGCGCCGGTCGCGGCCTTTCGCAGTTCCTCCAGCCCGTCGCCGTCGCCGTGGTAGGAGGTGTAGACAAGCTCCAGCAACGTCGTGATCTGGCGGCGCCGCCCTTCCGGAAGCGCTCCTTCGCCCCGAAGGGCGTCGGCGCGCGCCAGTTGCCACAGCGCGGTGGGCACTTTTTGTGGTTGTTTCTCGAGCGCCAGCACCATCCCTAGCCACGATGAGATCTCGGCGTTGTTCGGCTCCCGTCTCAGGTACGCGGTGAATTCGGCTTCGGCTTGCGGAAGTTCCTCGCGCTGCCAGTGAATCCAACCCAGAGCGCGATGTGCCAGCAGCGCCGAGCCTTCCTTTTGTTTGCTCCAGTCGGCGTCGGCCATTGATGCGGGCTTGTTCGCGCCTTCAAAGTAGTGATCCAGCCCGCCGAGCAGTTGGCCCGCGGCCTTCTCGCCCGTTCCCAGCCACTCCGGAGAGGTGGCTGAGCCTGGAATCAGCATGCTGCACCAGTAAACACCGACGAAGCCGTTGGGCTGCTCCTTCAGCATCTCCTTCACCACGTCAATCATGTGGGCCGTGTCCCCTGCCGAGTGATAGGCGGAGAGATACAGTTCGCGCCGCGCTTGGCTCATGGGTGATGCCGGGTACTTGGCCTTCCACTGATCGAGCAGCGACAGCCGCTTCTGCACCGAAACCTCCGCGCGCACCGACAGCGCCAGATCGTACTCCCCGCGATCGGTCCAGTTCGCGGCGTGCAGATTCACCGCCAACGCGATGAGCCCCGTGACGGCGGCCGGACACATTCGGAATCGAATGAGCATACCCATCCTCCTCATTGCTGCCGCATCGTCAGTGTTGAGGTCGCCATGGATTTCACTTCCACTTCCTGATGGGTCAGAACCTTGCCCTGCTGCACCAGGCGAATGTCATACTTGCCCACCGGAAGCTGCATGCGCGACGCTGCCGGCCGCCCAACCTGCTTGCCGTCCACCAGCACAACGATCCCCTCAGCCACCCCTTCGAACTGCACGAAGCCGAAGTCCGCGTCCAGCGGTATCTTCAGCTCGGCGCCCGATACTCCCGCCCGCAGTTCCCGGATCGCCGGAAGGAACCCTTCCAATTGCGCGTGAATCACCTGGCGCGTCGGCGCCAAAATCATCACGCACGGAGACTGGCAGCGCTGCTGCGGATCGTCCTCGATGCTCAGATCGGCCCCCGGCGGGTCGGTCGAGATCTTCACCGGTACGCCGGAGGGGCGCGTCACGTTGGTCGCGTTCAGTTGCGGGGTCCCGACTTTGCGGATCACGATGTCCCTCGAATTGCTCGTCGTGACCACCTCCAGGTGCTGCGCATCCAGTTGCTCGGCTGTGAGAGTGGGCACGTTGGAGGTGTCGACCGGGGTTGCCGGTGGCGGGGGAGGCGTTGGAGGCGGATAAGCGGCCGTCACCTTCGCGGTCCATTGCGACACGTCGGCACTCGATGCCCGTAACTGTTTCTGCCCCGCGTCCCAATCCGGCACGCCGAACCGGAAGCTGCTGAATACTTCCTCGAGCGGCGGCGGCTGCGGTAGCGCGGCCTTGAGTTCCGTCGCGGCTTCCGGATAGGCGGCGGCCAGTTCCTTCAACATCGAGTCGGCCTTGGCAATCGACGCCGCAGTCCCGCGTGTTCGAATCGCGCGCAGCAGTCGCAGCGCTTCCTCCGGTTGTTCGCTGAGCAGATAGCAGGTCACTCCCTGGAAGGCCGTATCCATCGAGAACGGATCGAGCGCCGCCGCCTGCGAATAGAGCTTGGCCGCGGCCGAAAAGTCGCCCTTGTCGAAAGCGGTTTGGGCGTCGCGCCGCGCATTCAGATAAGGCAGCCTGGCTTTCGCCAGATCTTCCAGCAATCCGCCCGGCTTGCGCGCCAGAACCTGGTTGATCAGATTCATCGCCTCCAGCCAGTCGCCATGCTGCTCGCGCGTCCGGGCGTCGTCCATCCACTTTTCTGCCGCCGTCGGGTCGCTCTCTGGTACGGCGCCGGCTGGAACGCGGAAAAAGAACTTGCTGGTCATACTGGATTGCTTCCAAGGGGTCTGCTTGTCCCCAGTGGCATCCTGCACTCTCTTGGCTACGCGCGTGAACACCTCGTCGATGGTCAACCCTTCTTCTGCTATCATGTCGGCCAGGGCTTCGCTGTACCAGCTGTTCCTGCCGTTGGGGTTGTCCATCGCGACCTTGTTGGGACTGGTCGAAAAGCCGATAAACGTCTCGTTCCCCGCGTTCAACGGAATGGCCAGCCCGCCCTGCAGAGACTGCGATTCCGCCACCGGGTTGCTGCGGCAGGCGTCCAGGATCAGGATGGTCTGCTTGGGCCGCGCGCGCTTGAGGTACTCGATCACCTGCGCCAGCGAGAACGACGCCATCTTGGCCCGCGTGATCGTGCTGCCGGCCACGAAATCCACCGGCACCAGGAAATTCTCGTTCTCGATCTGGACCCCGTGGCCGGCATAGAAGAACAAGGCCGTGTCGTCCGGGCCGAGTTGCTCGACGAGCTGGATCATGGCCTCTTCCATGTCGGCTTTCTTCGCGTTTTCCCGGACGATAGTGCGGAAACCCGCGGTCTGCAAGGCCTTGTCCATGATCCGCGCATCGTTGACGGCGTTCTTGAGCGGACGGCTGGTGTAGGCGTCGTTGCCGATCACCAGCGCGAGCCGCTTGCCTTGCGCCGCCGCCGGCTTGCCCAGAACGGCGCCGAGCGCCGCCGCCATGGCCAGCGCCGTTCCAACTATTCGAGCCCGACCCTTGCCAGCCCTTGAAATCCGGAATCCTGGGCCCCGAGACCGTGCGCTGATTCGCGAAATAAGTTGGAACGGCGCCAGCATCGCGAAGATCCGAGCATTTCTCCAACCAGGCATTCTCACTCCTTTACCGTATCTGCACCGTGGGTGAACCACCCAGGAACGTGACTTGACGCCCGCGGTCGTCCAGGGTGAGATCCCGATCGCACTCCGCCGACACCAGCCCGTTGGTGTTGTAGGTGTACTTAATGCGGCTGGTCTTGTCCTGGTGCCGTACCTCCTCGGACATCAGGCGCCCGTTCTGGTACTGCATGGTCCGCTCGTAGACCTTCACCCGCTGCCGTTCGTCCGTTCCCTGGTAGCCGCGGATCGCCATCAGCTGCAGGCCGTTCCATTCGAATTCCAGCCACTGATCGGTTGGCAGTCCGCCGAGGTCCGCCAGTTCGCGCGCCTGCGCTAGGCGGCCCTGGCTGTCGTACGCCAGCCGGAAGTAGTGGATTCTGTCCCAGACAAACGGCTGGAAGTAACGGTTGCCCGCAATGCCCACGGTCACGTTCTTTCCCGTCAGCGCCTGGATCGCTTTGGGATCGGTATCCGGGTAGTTCAGCAGCACCTGCGAAGCGCCCCGCAGACGCTCATCCGGATCCGTTGGAAGCTGCTGTGGTGCGTCGCCGTAAGCGGCCGCCACCACCACCGGCACGCGCGCGTCGTAGCTGAACGAGATTCGCTTTTCGCCGGTCGCCTTTTCGGCCTTCTCGAACGCGGGAATCACCGACTTGAGCCGGTCGCCCGCCCATTCGTAGGTCACTCGCAGGTTCCCGGCGTTAATGCGTTCGACGCGCGGCTGAAAGGCCAGGCTGATCGGGCAATAGAAAACGCCCTTGGCCAATTTCTTTCCTGAAAGCCAGTTCGCGTCTCCCTCGTCCGGTGCGGCCGCCGGGCCGGCCACGACCAGCAACCGCCGGGCCCGCTCCCGCTGTTCCGGTTTGGCGTCCAAGGTATTGGAAACCTCGAGGTACCGCCGAAGGAAATCGCTTGCCGACTTGCCATCCCGCACCACCTGCGAGGCCATTCCCGCGTTCAACAGGACATCCGGATCGTCGTCCTTCAATAGGAGCGCCATCACGGCCACGTTGCGCGCCCTGTGGAAGTTGCCGGCCGCCCAGGCCGTCTGAAACTCCGCCTTGAGCTTCTCGATGGAGGCGGAGCGTTCGAACAGCAGGCTATTGCGCAACTGGCTCGACGGCTTCCGCTCCTCGTCAATGGCCAAGCTATCGTACTGATCCAGCGCCGCCAGTGCCTTGACGTACTCGTGCTGCGCCGCCAGCACCTCCGCCTTCTTCAGCAGCACCGGCAGCGATTCCGGGTCGATCGCCTCCGCCTTCCCGACTTCTTCCATCGCTCGGTCGAGCTTGTCTTCGCCCTTGTATCGTGTGGCGAAAGCCAGGTTCTGATCGATGGCTTCGCGCTGCCCGGCCGTGAGCTGCTTGCGGCTGCGCTGGTGATCGATCGCCAGTTGGCGCGAATAGTCGGTCCACGCCATGGTGATCTTCTGTTGCAGCACCGAGTCCGACGGCTGGCGGCGGCTGGCCAGGCGAAATTCGCGGTACGCCGCGCTGAAATCGCCTTCTTTTTGCCGTTCCTCGCCGGCCAACTGGTGGACGTGAAGACTCTGCTTCAACGCTCCCGTTTCAAGCGCCGCCATTTCCGGATAGGCGTGCTGATATCGGTCGAACTCGCGGCAGCCCATCAGAAACGCGTCCCATTCTTCCGCCGCGTTGAACGCTCGCAGGACTGCTACCTTCCGGTCCAGCCACGCCTTCCGTTGGATCAGCGCCTTGCGCAGGGCATCGTGGCCCGGTGCGTTGGGATAGGCGGCTTGCGACAAATCCGCAAGCCGCAATCCCTCCATCAGCGTATCCAGCCCGCCCGCGCCGTCTTCGAACTGTTCGTACCTTCGCTGCATCGCCTGCGAGACGTACTTCTCTACCGGCGCCATCGCCGGATCGCTTCCGTACGCCTTAACCGCCGCGGCCAACAGGTCGAGTTGCGAAGCAAAGGCCTTGTCCTTGCCGCCCGCCATGCGCATGGCGCGATCATCGGTGGAGAGACGTGCCAGGCCCTCAACCCCGTCGGGCAGATACGCGACCAGCTCCGCGGCCCCTACCTCCGAGGGCGTCTTATCGTTCTGCGCCTTCTTGTACGCCACCCGGCTCGCCTTCCAGATTCCGACCGGGTCGCTCGGACCGTTCTTCGGCGTTCCCTCGGGAACGATGTATGTGACTACCCCGTGCTCGTACAACGCGATCACGCCGGCGTCCGCATCCTGCACCATCGCGCCATTTAGATGAATAGAGGACAGCTTGCCGATCGGCTCGGTCAACTTCGGCGAAGTCCCAAGATTCAGGACCTTGTCCTTGCCGTTAACTGTGACCGAGACCGCATCCGCGAACTGGAAACCCTTGTCCGCGCGCAGTACCACCAGTCCCGCCGCCTCCATGGACGAAGCCGCCGCCAGGCAAGCCAGCAAGCGAAACAAGCACTTAGCACTCGATCTCATACCACATCCCCACGTGCGCCCGTGGCGCAAACACTGGACCTGCCGCGCCGAGACTTCCGATTTGCAGACCCGTTCCCGGCGACTCGGCGCATCGCCCTCCTGCTCCGCACCGCACCCGGCGGCGCAAACCGGCAGGAAACGAGTGTAGCGCCGCCGCCAGGCGTTTGCAAACAGGCCATGAAACTGCGGTACTAGATCCGAATTGTTCGGCAGCGTTCGAAATCGCGAAGTTCCCGACACACCGGGCATGACTAATCGTGGTTCTGGTGGCCGGGGCGTTTCTCCATCGGGATTACGTCTAGTCCCATAAGCCCGCTTGTGCTCCGCCCATCACCAGCCGCCACTCGCAGGAAAGCTGTGGAGCTAAGCCGTCAAGTCCGCTAGAATCCACATGTGCGCATGCATCTCCCGCTTGCCGCGCCACTCAGTGCCATGACACTTCTACTGACCATCCTCCTGTTCGCCGCTGCCGCGAATCCCACCCCCTACGACATCGTCATCCGCAACGGACACATCATCGACGGCGCCGGCTCGCCCTGGTACGCCGGCGACGTCGGGATCCGCGCCGGCAAGATCGCCGGCATCGGCCGCCTGGAAGGCGCACAAGCGCGCCGCACCATCGACGCCCGCGGCATGGTGGTGGCGCCCGGCTTCATCGACATGTTGGGCCAGTCGGAGACGACCATCCTGGTGAACCCGCACCTGCCGTCGAAAATCTACCAGGGCATCACCACCGAGATCACCGGCGAGGGCGGCTCCATCGCGCCTCTCACCGACGCCGTGGTGAAACTGGACCACGTCGCCTGGGAGCACTACGGCATCACGCCTACCTGGCGGACCTTCGCCGAATATTTCGCGCGTCTTCGCAAACAAGGGATGGGCATCAACCTGGCGAGCTACGTAGGGGCCACCCAAGTCCGCCGCGCCGTCATCGGGGAGGACAATCGCCCGCCCACTTCCGCCGAACTGGACCGCATGAAGGCCCTGGTGCGCGAGGCCATGCGCGACGGCGCCATGGGCCTCTCGACCTCGCTGCAATACGCCCCCGCGCCTTATGCCAAGACTGAAGAGCTGATCGCGCTGGCTGCGGAGGCCGCCAGGTTCGGCGGGATATACGCGTCCCACATTCGAGATGAGGGCGATAGCATCATAGCGGCGCTGGACGAGGCATTCCGCATCGGGCGCGAGGCCAAGATCCCGGTCGAGATCTGGCACCTCAAGGCCGCCGGTAAGGCCAACTGGGGCCGTATGCCCGAGATCGTCGCGCACATCGAGCAGGCGCGGAAATCGGGTCTCGACGTCGCGGCTAACACCTACGCCTACACCGCCTGGTTCAATTCCTTCTCCGCCATCATTCCGCCGTGGGCTCACGAGGGTGGCGACAAGATACTGATTGAGCGGCTGAAAGACCCCGCGATGCGGGCGCGCATCCGCAAGGAGATGGAAACCCCCTCGGGCGACTGGAACAACGAGTGGCAGGAAGTGCCTGGTCCCGAGGCCATCCTCGTCTGCGCGGTGCAAAACCCCAAGCTGCTTCCGCTGCAGGGCAAGAACATCGCCGAAATCGCTAGGTTGTGGAACAAGGACCCCATCGATACGGTTTTCGATCTGCTGATCGAAGACGAAGCCTTCACCGAAGTCGCCATGGGCGCGATGTCCGAACCCGATGTCACGCTGGCCCTGCTACAGCCCTGGGTCTCGGTCTGCAACGATTCACAGGGGACCGCGCCGGATGGCCTGCTGGGCAAGGAGCACCCGCATCCCAGAGCGTACGGGACCTTCCCGCGCATCTTGCGCAAATACGTCCGGGAAGAGCATAAGCTGACGCTGGAAGACGCCATCCGCAAATTCACCGCGCTGCCGGCCGCCCGGATGCGCCTCGCCGATCGCGGCGTGTTGAAGGCCGGGATGTGGGCCGACATCGTGGTCTTCGATCCCAACACCATCCGCGATCTGGCAACGTTTGAGAACCCCAATCAGCTCTCCGAGGGCATGCAGTTCGTCCTGGTGAACGGAGTGCCGGTCATCGACCAGGGGAAAATGACGAACGCGCTTCCGGGGAGAGTGCTGAAACGGTAGGGCAGCTTGTCAAGCTGCGTGCCGATTGCCGATCGGCACGCGCGGCGGTTGCCAACCGCCGCGCAGGATGGCATCCTGCCCCACCCAAGGTTTCATGATTCGCTATAGCCCGCAGCCCCGAATCGCCCGCCCGAACCCCGGCAGCGATCGCTCGATCTCCTCTTTCGAAATCGTCAGCGACAGCCGCATATACCCGCCCCGGCCGAATCCCGCGCCTGGAACCGCCAGGATCCCTTCCGCTTGCAGCCGCCGGATGAAAGCGACATCATCCGCGATCGGCGTCTTCGGGAACACATAGAATGCGCCCTGGGGCCGTGGGGCATCGTAGCCCATGGCGTTGAGCGCGTCGCACAACAGGTCGCGCTTCGCCTGGTACGCCGAGACATCCACCGTAGCGTCCGGTACTTGCGCCACCACGAACTGCCAGATCGCCGGCGCATTGATATAGCCCAGAATGCGGTTCGCGAACGTGCACGCGTTGCGCAACTGCGCCGCTTCCGGCAGGTGCGGTGGAATCGCCAGGTACCCGATACGCTCGCCCGAGATCGCCATTGCCTTCGACCAGCTCCACGCCACCACCGCGCGCCGGACAAACCGGAAAGTCTCCGGCGGCGTTAAGCCGTCGAAAGTCAGCGGCCGGTACGGCTCGTCGCTGATCACCAGCACCGGCTCCGTAATCACGCGGTCGAGTTCCTCCAGGATCTCGGCGCCATACACCGCCCCGGTGGGGTTGTTGGGCGAATTCAATATGAGCGCTTTGGTACGGGGGCCAATCGCCGCGACGATGCGGGCGATATCTGGCTGGAACCGTTCGTCAGTCTCCACCGGCACGACCCGCCCGCCGTGGTTCTCGATGTAGAACCGGTACTCCGGAAAGTAGGGGTTCAGAACGATGACTTCGTCGCCCGGGTCCAGCACCGCCTTCAGCACCGTATTGATAGCGCCCGCGGCGCCGGTCGTCATGAGGATGTCCTCGAAGGTGAACGGTACCCCGGTTCGCCCGGCCATATGCCGGGCGATAGAGGCACGCACCTCCGGGAAGCCGGCGTTAGGCATGTACCCGTGACCGTGCGGCCGGTTCTCTGCCACCACCCGCCCAAGGGCCGCCAGCACCGCCGGCGGCGGCTCCACTTCCGGGTTGCCTAGCGAGAAATCGTAGACGTTCTCCGCGCCGCGCTCCTTGCGGAGTTGGATGCCGATCTCGAACATCCGCCGGATCCACGAAGAGCGCTCCATCTGCTCGGCGATGGATTGCGAAATCGCGGGATGCATCGTCGCTAGGCTCATTCGTTCCGCTCTGCTACGGCGAACACGATTGTAACGCCCGGCCTGAAATAAGGCAACACCACCTTAAAGTGGGAAGATCCTTAATTGACCGCAGGCCGTTATAATCGGAGTGCTTACATGGCATCTTCCTTAGCGGCCAGGCCCGCCAATTCGAGCGTTCGTTGGCTGATTTGCGGGCTCCTCTTCTTCGCCACCGTGATCGCCTACGTGGATCGCGGAATCCTCAGTTTTCTCGAGAAGTACCTGGAAGGGGTCTTCAGCTTTACCACCGTCGAGTACGGACGCATGACGGCGGCCTTCCAGGGGGCTTATGCCCTGGCGTTTTTGGCTGCCGGGCGGCTCACCGACCGCTTTGGAATTCGCAAGAGTTTCGCAGTCGCCATCGTGCTCTGGAGCTTCGCCGCCATGGCGCCCGGGGCCGCCAACTCCGTGCCCACGTTTGGTATCGCCATGTTTTTCCTCGGGATTGGCGAAGCGGCGAATTTCCCCGTCTGCATCAAGACCGTGGCCGAGTGGTTTCCGAAGAAAGAGCGCGCCCTCGCTACCGGGGTCTTTAACTCCGGCGCCAACGTCGGCAACCTGGTGGTGCCGCTGATCGTGCCGTTTCTGACCGATCGATTCACTTGGCGCGGCGCGTTCGTGGTCGGCGGCTCGACCGGCCTGGTTTGGCTCCTGCTTTGGCTGTGGATCTACGCCAAACCCGAGGAGCACCCACGAGTCTCCGTCCGCGAACTGGGTCACATCCAATCCGACCCGCCGGAAAAGACCGCCAGCGTTCCATGGGCCGTTCTGCTCCCGCGAAAGGAAACCTGGGCATTCGCCATCGCCAAGTTGCTCACCGATCCCATCTGGTGGTTTTGGACATTCTGGCTGCCCGGGTACTTCCAAAAGACCTTTCACCTGAGTCTCGGCAAATCGAGCGCCCCCATCGTGGCGGTATACGTGGCCTGCTGCGTGGGGAGCGTAGCCGGAGGTTGGATTTCCTCGGCCATGCTTGCGCGCGGAAAGAGCCTCAACGCTTCGCGCAAGACCGCCATGCTGATCTGCGCGTTCTGCACATTACCCGTCCTGTACGCGCCGTTTTCCGGCAATCTCTGGGTGGTCGTGGCTCTGGTTGGCTTGGCGGGGGCGGCGCACCAGGGCTGGTCCGCTAACGTCTTCACACTCGCTTCCGACTTGTTCCCCAAGGCAGCAGTTGGAAGCGTGGTCGGCATTGGCGCCATGGCGGGAGCCGCTGCCGGATTCACAGCACAGCTTTCGATCGGATACATCGTCCGTTCGACCTATGTGCCCTGCTTCATCTTCGCCGGGTCGGCTTACGTAGTGACGCTGGTCATCGTGCACCTCTTGTCGCCCACACTGGCCCCGGCGAACCTGGACTGACCGCGTGATTCGCGACCGCTCCGCTCCAGCCGCGCCGCCCCGAGACAAAATGGTCGTGGCCGCGGTCCTCCTGGTGTTCCTCATTGTCCTGGGAACCGAGGTGTACGGATTCTCTCAAGGCCGTCTCTTCTCCCAACACGTCTGGGATCCGGATGGCTTGAGAAAGTTGATCCGGTGCGCCGCTTGGTACGTGGCATTCGCCGGCTCGATTCTACTCGTTGCCCCGTGGATCTTCGCCGCGCTCGCCTTCACCCTGGCGATTCTACTAACGGTCCTTTCCGCCGGTCCGCTGGCTGTGCTGACACCGGCGTTCCTCCTGATTTCGTCCTGTGCCCTCGGCGTCCGCCTGCTGGGCCGCCGCGGTGAAGACACGATCGAAACGCACCTCCTGGCCACCCTGCTGGGGCTTGCCGTCTATATCTTCCTGATGAACCTGTTGGCGCGCGCGCCTGTCCACCACGCCGCAAGCTGGGCGGCGTGTCTCGCGCTGCCGGTGCTTTTGGACCTCCGCGGTTCCGCGCGTCGCTTGCTCTATTGGAGCAGGCAGCTTCAGTCCATTGAGTTGCGAACATGGGCGGAGCGCGCTGCGTTCGCCTTGCTTGTCTTCATCCTCGTCACGCACTGGCTGCTCGTTCTCAAGCCTGACCGGAGCGCGGACGGCCTGGCCATGCATCTCGCGATTCCGGCGAACATCGCGCAGCACCAGGCTTTCACTTTCGAGCCTCAGGTGTTCGTCTGGTCCGTGATGCCGATGGGCGCCGACTGGACATACTCGATCGTCTATCTTATGGGCGGCGAGTCCGCGGCACGCCTGTTGAACTTCGCCATGCTCCTGCTGGTGTTGGCTCTGCTGTACCGCGAAGTGCGCCGCGTGTCGCGACCACTCGCGTTTCTGCTGGTTGCCTCGTTCGCTGCGACGCCTCTGGTCCAGCTCGTGACCGGGTCCCTGTTCATCGAAAACACGCTCGCCGCGATGATCCTAGGTGCCGTGATCGCCGTCTGGCGCTTCGGCGCAACGGCCGATCGCAAGTTCCTCTGCCTTGCAATGGCACTTGGCGGAACAGCTCTATGCGTCAAGTTCGGAGCCTTGGCCTTCCTGGCGCTGATTCTGCCGCTTGCCATCGTCGAAGTGTGTCGCAACTGGAAATCACTCGGCGCGAAAGCGTGGCTCGCCTGCGCCGTAGCGGCCATGGTGCTAGTCGCGGCCGCCGTCCCTACTTATGCCATCGCATGGTGGAAGACCGGCAACCCCATCTTCCCGTTCCTGAACGAGAAGATTCACTCGCCGCTGATCGACCCCACGGTGCAATTCCAGGACAACGAATTCCGCGCGCCGCTCACCTGGCGAACCCCGTTCGATCTCACCTTCCATACGCACCGCTACTACGAATCGCAGGACGGCGCTTTTGGCTTTCAATACCTGTTGCTGGCGCCGCTCTGCCTGCTCGCGCCTCTCGTGGCGAACCGGAGGTGGGCGCTCGGCGCCGCCCTCGTCCCGCTCGGTGCGGCGATCCTGGTGTTGAAGTTCCAGCCCAACGCCCGCTATTGCTACGCCGCGCTGCCCCTGCTTCTCCCGCCGTTCGCCGCGCTGATGGAATGGCTGCGTACCCGCCGCCGCTGGATATTCAGAGTCCTCGCCGGTTACGTCGTCGCGTGCGCCGCCTTGAACATCTACTTTCTGCCCGCTTCCGGCTGGTACCAGAAAGACTTCTACATGCGGTCGACGTTTTCCCGCTCCGGCAGGGACCGCTACATCCGCGAATCCGCTCCCATTCGAAAGTTGATCTCGGATTTTTACCGGGCTCACCCGCGCGCTCCCGTCTTCCTGGCAGCCGAAGACGATATCGCCGACGTTTCCGGAGACGTCTACATCAGCAACTGGCATCAATACGTAATCCTGGATCAATTGCGACGCGCCGCCGGCATGCGCGGCACACTGAACTTGCTGAACCAGTGGGGTGTCCGTTATTTCATTGCCCGCAAGCCCTATGCGGCAGGCCGTCTTGACCCGGAGCCGCTCGGCAGAGTGCTCGAAACCTGCACCCTGCCGGAATCCGAGTTCGACGATTTCTACGTAGCCCGCCTGGACCCCGCATGCCAAGGCCTGGATGAACCGGCCCTCCGTGCACACACGCCCAGCCAACCTTCGCTTGTGCTCCCGCGCGGCATATACGATGACTCCGACCCCGCCCTCTGGTTTCGCGGCGCCTGGACGCGAACCAGCCTGGACGGGACCTGGGCCCACACCACCAGCTACTCCGATGTGCCCGGCGCGGAAGTCTCCTTCACATTTGACGGTGCTGCACTGAGCTACATGCACAGCCTCGGCCCCGATCGCGGCCAGGCAGAAATATCGATTGACGGAGTCAGCAAAGGGATCCTCGATTTCTACGCTTCCGCGGCCCAAAAACAAATCCGGTCCTTCTTCTGCTGCCTGGGAAATGGCCGCCACGTAGCCGTGATCCGCGTCCTGGGACGCAAAAACGAAAGTTCCTCCGCGCAAATCGTCGACCTGGACGCGATTGTGGTGGAATAAATCAAAAAGCCAATGTCCGCGCTTCGCATCTGTCCAGCCAGCGATCGTTCGCTTCAAGTTTGGTTCGGCGATGAGATCTCGATGGAGTCATACCGCCAGGTAGCCAGGCTCACCCGCGGCCTGGAACGGGTACGCGGCATCCTTAATCTCCACCCCGCGTACGCGTCGGTCCTGATCGATTTCGACCCGCGATTGCGCACCCACGAGCAGATCGAAGTGCTGGTGCACGAGTGCCTGGACCGGCCTCACGAAGAAACTGAAACCTCCCTGCGCACGGTGGAAATCCCGGTTCGCTTCGGTGGCGACTTGGGTCCTGACCTGGAAGATGTGGCGCGCCACACCGGCATCGACGCTCGCCGCGTAGTGGAGCTATTCAGCGCGACGGAGTACCTGGTGTATTTCGTCGGCTTCTCCACGTGCTTTCCCTATCTGGGTGGTTTGCCTCCCGAATTGGCCACACCGCGTCTCTCTGCTCCCCGCAAACACGTCCCCGAAGGCAGCGTTGCAATTGGTGGCACTCAAGCCGGGCTCTATCCGCTGGCCTCTCCCGGCGGTTGGCGCCTCATCGGCCGAACTTCGCTGAAGCTGTTCGATCCCCAAACCGCGCCGCCTCCGCTGCTGCGCATGGGAGACCGCGTGCGGTTCATCGCGGTGGGATGATCAAGCGATCTTGGATTCGCTCTTAAGCGCCTCGTGGAGCAGGGTCTTGATGACCGTCTGATAGCCGACGCCGCGCTTCGCAGCCGGTTTTCGGGCGCGTTCAATATCGGTCACCGGCAGCCGGACCGACACGTTCTTGGTGGGCACGGCGCCCCGGCGGCCGTGCTTCAGCAGCAGGTCCGCGATCAGGTCCTGATGCCGGTCCCACCATTCCGCCTCCTCGGCTTCGGACCGAAAGTCCGGCGTATCCACTCCAACGGGCTTGGCCTTCTTTATTCTCATGGTCTTCCTCGCCTTCCACCTCGCCCATGGGGCAGGCAATCCTGCCTGCCGCCGCCTTTCAAGCGGCGTGCCTCACTTTACTGGGAGTCCGTTCCCTTCACAAATCCACGTTCGCAGTTGTAGCGTCGCCCTGCGAGTATGTATGACTGTATTGTATATACACATCAGCGTGGCAGCGCCCTGGTACACTGCCTTGTGTCCCGCTGAATCCGTCGCCGACCACTCATGACTCACATCCTTGTCCTCTCTCCTGGCTTCCTCACCACCGTGCAGGACCTCGGCCGGTTCGGATGGGCCCATTTCGGCGTGTCTGCATCCGGCGCGGCCGATCCGCTCGCGCTGCGCGCGGGCAACCTGCTTGTCGGAAACGCCGAAAACGCGGCTGCTCTCGAGATGACTCTTACCGGCGGCTCGTTCGAATTCGAGGCCGGCACCACCATCGCGCTTACTGGATCGGAGTTCGATACGAATCTGCCGATGTGGACCGCGGTGGAACTACAAGCCGGGCAGTCGGTGCGCTGCGGTCCCTCGCGAGCAGGCGCGCGCTGCTACCTGTGCGTGCGCGGCGGCATCGCCGTCCCCAAGGTGATGGACAGCGCCTCCACGCACCTCGTGACCGGAGTCGGCGGCCGCCCGTTGCGCAAGGGAGATGTGCTGCCCATCGGGAACGAAGCCGTGCGCAGGCCGCGCGGCAAGTGCAGAGATGTTCCCCTTTATCATGCCGGCGGCGCTTTGCGCGTCACCGATGGTCCGCAAGCCGATTGGTTCGCGGGCGAGTTGTATCGCGGCGAATACGCCATCTCGGAAGAATCCAACCGCATGGGCCTGCGGCTGCGCGGCCTGGCGATGCCCAGCCCCGCCGGACATATGCTCACCGAAGGCGTGCCCCTCGGTGCGATCCAGGTCCCGCCGGATGGCCAGCCCATCATCCTCTTCGTGGAGCATCAGACCACCGGCGGTTACCCCAAGCCGGCGAATGTAATCTCGGCCGACTTCTGGCGCCTGGGACAACTGCGCCCGCGCGACCAGGTGCGCTTCGAACGCGTTACCATCGAACAAGCGTTGGAACTGATGCAGCAACAGGAGCAGTGGCTGCGCAGCATCTAGAGCGCCGTCCCATCGCTGTCAACCGCCACGGCCAAGTTCCTCCTCTGCCTCCGCGTCCTCAGGTTTGGTTTTTGCCTTTCTTGTTTTCTCCGCGTCTCCGCGTTAGATTTCTCCCGGCGCCTTGTTCGGTTCCGGCTACGCCGGCTGGGAACTGGTGCAGTAGACTGGAAAAGCCCTTATGACCATCGACCTCAACTGCGACATGGGCGAACTGGAAGACTCCGCCCACGAAGCCGCTCTCATGGAGCACGTCACTTCGGCGAATATCGCCTGCGGCGGCCACGCCGGAGACGAAGCCACCATGGAACGCACCGCGCGCCTGGCATTGGAGCGCAACGTGCACATCGGGGCTCACCCCGGTTACCCCGACCGCAACAATTTCGGCCGCGTCGAGATGCCCATGTCCGCGGAGGAGATCGAGCGAACCGTCTGCGAACAAATCGAGCGGCTTGACGCCGTGGTGCGCCGCTTGGGCGGCGTCATCGTCCATGTGAAACCGCACGGCGCGCTCTATAACGTGGCGGTTCACAACGCCGAGGTGGCTAAAGCCATAGGCAACGGCGTGGCTCGCTGGAACCGTGCCATCCCGGTCTTCGGACTGGCCGGCTCGCCGATGCTGGACGTGTGGCGCGGCATGGGGCTGAAGGTGGCCGGCGAAGGCTTCGCCGACCGCCGCTACGAACCGGACGGCACACTGCGCTCCCGCAAGCTTCCCGGCGCCTTGATCACCGACCCGCGTGAAGCCGCGGCTCAGGCCGTTCGCCTCGCGCGCGGCGGAACGGCGCAGACCATCTGCGTTCATGGAGACACCCCCGGCGCGGTCTCCATCTTGAAAGCCTGCCGCGAGGCGCTGCGAGACCAGTGATGAAGAAGCTGTTTGTCTTGCTCGCGGCCGCCGCGCCGCTCTTCTCGCAAGTCTGCTCTTACTCCTTTTCACCGATTCCCACGCAATCCATCAACATCCCGGCGGCGGCTTCCACCACGCCCAATACCATCACTGTCACTGCGCCCGCCGGTTGCCCCTGGACCTTTGGCGCCGATTCCAGTTGGATCGCGTTCCCCGGCTCGACCACACAGTCGCGTTCCGGCACCGACACCATCAACTGGGTGGCCACTGCCAATCCCGGTCCCGGCCAGCGGTCGGCAAGAGTGCTCGTAACCGACGGAGTCGTGAACTACACCACCGCGTACACGGTGATCCAGGCGGCGCCTGCCTGCACTTTGACGCTGAGCCCGCCCACCGCCCAAGTCCTGGTCGGCGGCGGAACGGGCACTATCCAGGTTCAGACCAACTGCACCTGGACCGCCAGCAGCTCCTCCGCCTTCGTTACCATTTCATCCGGCACCATCGGCACCCTGAACGGAACCGTACAATACACCGTCGCGCCCAACGTTTGCGCGGACACCCGTTCGGGATCGATCGTGGTGCAGGCCGCCGGCAGCCCCGGCGCCAGCCAGCAATCCACGATCAATCAGGACGGCTCTCCCAACAACCTCACTCTGGCGCCCGCCGGACTTGCAGCGCCGTCGGCGGGCGTTGATGGCCGGCTCACCATCACCACCGGCAGCGTCTGCGCGTGGCTCGCCTTTAGCGACTCCAGTTGGATCACCCTCAACGGCGCAACTTCGGGAAACGGCGCTGGCAGCGTGGCCTATCACATCCAGGCCAATCCGAGCGCCGCTCGCACCGGCAGCATCCACGTAGGCCCGCAGTTGTTCACCGTCGTGCAACAGACCGCACCCCCGCCACCGGTGCTGTTGATCGGCGTCCTCAACGCCGCCAGCGGCGCCGGAGGAGCGGTGTCGCCGGGAGAAATCGTCTCGGTGTGGGGAACCAACATAGGGCCGGCGCAAGGTGTTCCCATGGTCCTCACTCCCGATGGCGGCTCGATCACGAAATCGCTGGGAGGCACGCAGGTGTTCTTTGACGGGGCCGCTGCCCCGCTGCTCTACGCATCGGCAATCCAGGTGAACGCCATCGTCCCCTATGCCGTGTCCGGCAGCACGCAAGTACAGGTGCAATACCAGGGCACACTCACCAACAAGCTGACCTTACCGGTACAGGCGGCGACTCCCGGCATCTTCTCCCTCGACAGTTCCGGCACGGGCGGCGGCGCGATCATCAATCCGGATTACTCGATCAACACGCCCCTCAACCCCGCCGCGCGCGGCACACAGGTGACGATCTACTGTACCGGCGGCGGCATCACCAATCCCGCGAGTGTAGACGCGGCCATCATCGGAGCACCGGCGCCATCGCTCACCGAGCAGGTCATCGTAACTATTGGCGGCGTCAACGCGGAAGTGAAATCCAGCGGAGCTATTTCCTATGCTGTAGCCGGCCTGACGCAGGTCACGGCTGTCGTTCCCACAAACGTGACCGCCGGCGCCGCGGTACCTGTCACCGTACAAATCGGCAATTGGCAAAGCCAGGCCGGCATCACCGTTGCGGTGCAGTAAAGAGAAGCTGTCAGCATTCAGCACTCAGCCGTCAGCTCTTCGAAGACCGCGCCAGCAGGTCTGCAAGCTGATTGCTGATTGCTGATCGCTGACAGCTATTCGCCACGCAGCAGCTTCTCATACACCGCCCTCTTCGAGAGCCCTCGCTTTCTCGCGACCTCTTTGATCGCTTCCATGCGCGGCGTGCCGGCCCGTAGCAACCGCTCTACCGCCGCATCAATAGGTGTATCGTCCGCAGCCGGCGCTTCAGCCTTGCCGATCAGCAGCGTGATCTCGCCTTTCACAGCCTGGCGGGCCGCCAACTGTGCGCGAACCTCGCTTGAGGTGCCGCGGACGAATTCCTCGTGCAGCTTAGTCATCTCCCGCGCCACAACCACCGGCCGTTGGCCGAGCGTTTGCTCCATCGCTTCGAGCGTCTCCAGGATGCGGTGCGGAGCTTCATAGAAGATGAGCGTGGCCTGCTCCGTCGCTAGCGCTTCCAGCACCCTGGATCGTTGTCCCGCTTTCGGCGGCAAAAACCCGCAGAATCGGAACGTATCGGTGGGCAGGCCGGATGCGGCCAGCGCCGCAAGCACCGCCGACGGGCCGGGGATCGGCTGCACCGTCACACCCAGCTCGATGGCCGCCCGCACCAGCCGGTAGCCTGGATCGGAGATCAACGGCATGCCCGCGTCGGAGACCAGCGCGATCACCGCTCCGGCCGCCAACCGTGACGCCAGCTCCACCGAGCGCTCTGCCTCGTTGTGTTCGTGGTAGCTGATGGTCGGTTTGGAAATGCCGTAATGGTCGAGCAGCTTGCGAGTCTGCCGCGTGTCTTCGCAGGCAATCAGCTCGGCCTCGCGCAGCACGCGAACAGCACGATACGTAATGTCCTCGAGATTGCCTATGGGCGTGGCTACCAGGTAGAGCAAGCCGGCCATGATCTGAGTATTACAGGAGTGAAGAACGTTCGCAGGCCGCGACAATTCCCCGGCAGCCAACAGCCCAGCCCCGGAGGGGCGCAAGGATATAGCCTATGGCGCGAGCCATGGGAACGGAAGCGCGATTTCAAGAAGCCCTGGAAGGGCGAAGGATCGGACCCCCCTTCTACTCCATCTTCAGCGAATCGCTCGGCTGCACCCTAGCCGCCCGCAGCGCCGGCATCCAGCACGCCGCCAGCGCCACCAGAATCAGAATCGCTGCGGCCGCCGCCTGGCTAACAGCGTCTCCGCCGCTCATCCCTGGAATCCATTTGCCCAACAGCGCCGTCAACTGGGTTGCCAGCGGAACGCCGATCAAAAGGCCAGGCAGCGCCAGCCGCATTCCGTCTCGCACAACCAGGCCCGCGACAGCGCCAGGCGCGGCGCCCAATGCCATGCGAATGCCGACCTCCCGCGTTCGCTGCGCCACCGACTGCGCCATGGCGCCATACAGTCCCACCGCCGCCAGCACCATTGCCAGGATGCTGAACGCCGCCACCCATGCGGTCGCCATCCGCTGCAGCCACAGCGACTGCGCCACGTGCTCGCCCATGGTCTCGGGCAGGTACAGAGCGAGGTCCTTGTCGATGCTGTGCAGCGCTTCCTCCATGGCGCCGGTCGCGGCCGCCGGATCAGATCTGGTCCGAGCCAGCAGGAACGTCCTCCCGTTGTACTGCTGCAGCACGGGAATGTACATCACTTCCACGGCGCCCGTGGTCAGGGCACGCGATTTCGTATCCGCGGCCACTCCGATCACTTCCACCAATGGCGGCCGTTGCGGGCCTTCCACCGTGGGGAACGCGATGCGCTTGCCGATGGCGCTTTGCCCGGGCCACAGGTGCTCCGCCAGGCTCCGGTTCACGATCACCACCTGCGGCGCACCCGCGTCATCGTGTTCCGTGAAATCGCGGCCCGCCAATAGCCCGATCCCAAGCGTTCGGAAATAATCCGGCGATACGCGGTTGATATCCACTCGCAAGCCCAGCTCCATCTCCCGGCCCCGCAACAACTCCATCGGCGGCACCTGCCCCGGTTGGAAGATCGACACGCGGCCCGGCCATTCCGTTGGAGGAACGCTGCTCGCGAGAGCGGCCGACACCACGCCCGGCAGCCGCGGCAGGCGCTCGATCAACTGCCGGTACAGAGCCTGGCCGCGCTGCTCCGGGTAGCCCTGAATCACCAGGTCGATTGAACCCATCGCCAGGTTGTTCGTCTCGTAGCCCGGACTGGCCGTCGCGATGCGGTGCAGGTCGCGCAGCAGCAACCCGGCGCCGCTGAGCAGCACGAACGACAGGATCACTTGCACCACTACCAGCGACCGCTGCAATCGCGAGCGCCGGAAGCCTCCGCCCGCCGATCCGTTCTTGAGCGGCGTCACCAGATCGAGCGGCAGCGACCGCGCCGCCGGCGCGAGCGCCGCGGCCATCCCCGCCACCACCGACGCCGCCAGTGTGAATCCGAGAACCCTGTAGTCGACATGGACGTCCAGGCTTCGCAGCACCGACCCCGGCCGCAGCGCAGCCATCCAGCCCGCCGCCCACTGCGCCACAAACACGCCCGCCATCCCGGCGACGAGCGCAATTAGGATCCCCTCGGCCAGCAACTGGTGGACCAGCCGCCCGCGGCTCGCCCCCAGCGCTGTTCGCAGAGCCATTTCCCGCTGCCGTCGCGAAGCTCTCACCAGGAAAAGCCCCGCCGCGTTGGTGCAGGCAATCAGCAGTACCAGCGCCACAGCCGCCGCCAGCACCGCGAGCAAACGGTGCACCTCCGCGCGATCGTCCGGGTACAAGCCAACTCCCGGGATCAATGCTACGCTGCGCCCTTCGTTCGTCACCGGATACGCTGCCGCCAGCCGCGCCGCGACCGTCTTCATCTCCGCTTCAGCCCCTTGCAGGCTGGCGTCCGGTCGCAGCCGCGCGAAAATCTCCAGCCATCCCGCGTTGCGGCTCGAGAGTATCCCTTCCGACAGCCTCGGAATGCTTTGCGCGACGGTCGAAAGCGGAACCCACAGATCGAACGTTTGCCCCGTGAGCGTGCCGCTGAAGTCCTTCGCCGCGACGCCCACAATCGCGAAGGAATGTCCATTCAATGTGGCCGTGCTTCCCACCGCGCTGGGGTCCGCGCCGAACCTCCGCTGCCACAGGCCGTAGCTGAGCACCACTGCGGGAGGCGCTGCCGGGCTGTCATCCGCCGGGGTGAGCAACCGGCCCAGGGCAGGCTTCACGCCCAGCACCTGGAAATAGTTGCCCGTGACCACGTCGCCCACCACACGCCCTGCAACTCGCTGCCGCAGAACCATCGACGCTCCGCAATGGGCTGCCACACCGGAGACCGTCTGGTTCCGATCGCGGTAGTCCAGGTAATCCGGGTAGCTCATGTTGTCGAAGGAATCGTTGGATTGGAGGCGGTAGAAGCTCGCCAGCCGTTCCGGCGTGGCGATTCCCGGCAGCGGCCGCAGCAGCGCCGAATTGCCCACGCTGAACACCGCCGAGACTGCGGCGATGCCGAGCGCCAGGGTGAACACCGCAACCGCCGCGAACCCCGGCTGGGTCCTCAGTTGTCGCAGGCCATACCGCAGGTCAGACAGCAAGCCCCTCATACCCTCCCGTGAAGCACCCATTTAACCACACGCATCCCACTGAAAACACGCCGAGTGGCCGCCCGTTCTTTTCCACTTCCGGGATCGGGCTGTCCGCGCGCGGACGTTGCGCCGCGCATCCGCCGGGCCACAAAGGAAAGGCGCAACGCGTTGCCGCATTGCGCCTCGTCCTGACTTTTGTCTCCTTACTTCCTGATCCGCCTCTCGCCTAGAACTCGATGTTGAGCCGGAGCTCGATGCGGCGCGCCGTTGTAATCAAGCTGGTCGATTGGGCGTAGCTCAGGCTGGTTGCGCTGATGCTGCCCAGGTTGAACGCCGGGTGATTGAACACGTTCAGGAATTGGGCCTGCAACGTGGTGCGAACGCGTTCCCAGATCGGGATGCTCTTGTTGACGGAAAGATCCGCGTTGAACCAGTGCGGTCCGTAGATGTACTGGTTGGCCGCCAGCACGCCCGGTGTCACGTTGGGGGTGTAGTAACTGGAAGAGATTCCACCGTTGGCAGCAATGAGATTCGGACTGAGAGTCAGCACCCAGGGGCTGCCGATGCGCGTAATTCCCACCGAGTCCTGGATCTGCTTCGCGGTGACGCCTTGCGCGAATACCACCCCGCTGTTCGCCGACGAATTCAGCGTGGCATAGCCGCCGCTTAGCTGGGTCGGCAGTCCGGTCTGGAACACCACGATCGTGCCAACCGTCCATCCGCCAAGGACTTCGTTAGCCAGTTTGCTGCTGTTCATGTACTTCATGCCCTTCCCGAAAGGTAGGTCGTAGGTGCCGCTGGCGTGCAGGACTTGCCGGGCATCATAGGGGGTCGGACGGTAGCTCAGCCGGAAGTTCCGATCGGTAATGTAGCCCGCTCCCCCGACGTTGGCTTGGTAGCCATTCACATTGCCGAGCACCAGCGAATGAGCCAGAGTGTAATTGACGTTGAACTGCATTCCGCGCCACAACCTCTGGCGCAGCTCGACCTGGAGCGACTGGTAATTGGAGTGGCTGACCGCGTCCAGGTAGTTGACCGAGCCGCCGGTTGTGAAGGGATTCGCCGCAAAGAAATTGATGGGATAGCTCGTTCCCGCCCCGCCCAGACCCAACGCTGCGCACGGTGAGAACTTCGATCCGAACATATTGCAGATATAGCTCTGCGTATTGGACAGGGTGTTGGCCACCGTCCCGACGGCGCCCGTCCCACCGCTGGCTGGGGATCGCAATTGCGTGAGGAACTGGGTATACAGCGATCCGGTGGTGGCGCCGCCGAAGGCCGCGGCGAAAATCGGAAGCGCAACCTGTCCAGGCAGGCCTTGGTTGGCAAACGAGTTGCCTTTACCAGCGGCTTGGCTGATGGCCAGGTTACTCTGGGCGTGTTGGAACTCGGTGAGGAAACCGTTCTCGAGGGTGTTCACCTCATCCAGGTTATAGCTCATCCAGCCATGCATCCCCATATTGCCGACGTAGCGGACTTCGAGGGCAGTCCCCGAACCCAATTGCCGCTCGATGCCGAAGTTCCATTGCTCGACGTATGGCTGCCGAATGTTGGGGTTCATAGCGAAGAAGGAATTGCCGCCGAAGGACAAACTCGATTGCGGAAGATCAGGCGCCCAGGTGGTTGGGAAGAGCGCATATGGAGGGAGCGGCTGACCCAGCTTCAACGAACCCGGCTGGAAGGTTCCGATCGCTCCGGTGGTGTCGGGTTGCGCCGTTCCGAACTGGAAGAAGAAGGAGCCTTGATTGGAAGCGTAGGCCCAGAAATTCTGCGCGCCTTCCTGATACATTCTCTTCGACCACCCGGTACGGACTACGGTCTTGCCTTCCGGCAGGATCCTGCCCAGGAACCCCTCGAACTTGGGGCTCCAGGCCAGCGCCGCCGCTGGCTGCAGATTGATCCATTGGGTGTTGTAGGCATGCACGTGCGAGTGGAACATGGGATTGGCGACGCCGCCGAGCTTGCCTGGCTGGAATATGGCGCCAACCGGAGTGGGACCCCATAGATCCGCGGGACTGGCGCTGGCATAGGCGCCGTTCAAATCGTGGTCGTCGCCCACCATGTCGTTGCGGATGCCGACATTCAGGGTCAAGTTAGGCTTGATGCGCCAGCGGTCCTGGATGAAGATGTTGCCCGCCTGCTGGACCTCATCGAGGTTGTAGGCGCCGTATTGCAGATATTGTCCCGTCTTCGTATCCAGCGGACGCCCGCCGCCGCCGATATCCACGTAATCGACCTGGCCGATCAACGTTGCATACAGCGCCGCGGCATTCCCTTGCTGCGTGGTGTTCAGACCCGCCGCAGATAGGGCCGCAATCAAAGGCGTATAGGTGGGTTCATTTCCGTTATATCCCAGGTAGATCTGGGGATACCCACCCCTCCCATTCCAGTAATGATCCTGTTCATGGAAGTATCCTCCACCCATAATGAATTGGTGGTCGCCATGCTGCCAGTTCAGGGTGTCGGTCCAGCTCAGCACGGGGTAATAGGAGGAGATGGCCTGCCGTGGGTAAGCGCCGCCGTACAGGCCGGCGCCGTATCCGAAGTAAATCTCCTGCACTTTGCTGTTGTCGAGGCCGAGGTTTTCCGGAGAGAAGAAACTGGCCTGATACATGTACCCCGCGTGGAATTGATTAATGAGCGTGGGGCGGATGGTATAGTCCACGCCAAACCCGGCAATCTTATCGTTGAGATTGCGGGAAGTTTCGTCGGTGCTGTCAATGCCGCCCGGCCAATTGGGAGCATAGTTGTTCGGCTGGAGCGTCTTGGTCTGGCTATAAGATAGGTTGAACCTTAGCTTTTCGGTGGCATTGAAGTCGAAGCGGAGAGCCGGGTAATAGATGGTCGTCAGATTCGCGTATTGCCAGCTCAACGTGGACACATTGGGATCGGACGTCGCAGTGAGGGCTCCATCGCTCAAGATGCTGTTGATGGTGCCGAGTTGGGAAGCAACACTCGAGTTGATCGTGCCTGCGCCTCCTGCGGCAACCCCCAAGGTCATGAGGTTCACGGACTGAATCGACCCGTTGCTGGCTTTGTATTGGAAGATACCCTGCTGCGCGCTGGGGCTCAGCACGTTCCCGGTGCTGGTGCTACCAGTCGCCGTGATTGTGCCGGGCTGCTTCGATTCTGCGAACGTCCCGAAGAAAAACAGCTTGTTCTTCCAGATGGGGCCACCCGCGCTGAAGCCGAAATCGTTCAGCTTGACAATATTCCTCGGCAGGCCGCGGGCATTGTTCAACCAGGCGTTGGCATTCAGATCGTTGTTTTGGAAATCCTCGAACACCCGGCCATGAAAGTCGTTGTTGCCGCGCCGCGTGACGATGCTGATCTTCATGGCGGCCGTGCCGTTGCCGCTCAAGTCCAACTGGGCCGTCTGCACGGTCATTTCCGCAATGTCCTCGATGCGTGGCAGTACTGCCGCCGCGCCGTAGGTGAAGCCGCCGCTGCGGAAGCGGTTGCTGATGGCTTGAGTGCCGTCGAAGTCGGCGCTGACAATAGCGCCCCCGGGTAGGTTGTTCCATGTGCCCGGTTGGCTTGTGGGAGTACTGCTAGCGGGGCCCGTGGAAGTCCAGCCTGGAATCAGGAACGAGAGAGCAAACATGTTCCGCCCCTGGAGCGGCAGGCTGGTCACCTGTTTGGTGTCGATGGTGTCGGATAACGTGTTGGACTCGGTTTCCAGTAGCGGCGCCGCCTCGGTGCTCACGGTGACGGTTTCGGTGGTGACGCCGACTCTCATGCTCGCGCGGATTTCCGTATTCCGCGAGGTCTGCACCACCACGGAATCAAAAACCTGCGTCTGAAAACCCTTGGCGGAAACGGTGAGCTGATAGTTGCCGAACACGAGGTCGGGGAACATGTACGTGCCCGTCGGCCCGGTAGCCGCTTTGCGCACGACGTTGGTTCCGAGGTCTTTGATCTCCAACTGTGCATCGGGCACGACGGCCCCGCTCGGGTCGACCACGGTCACCGTGACCGTCCCGAATGTGGTGGTTTGGCCCCAAGCCGGTGCGGCTCCGGTGGCCAGCAGAACCAAGGCGATTCCAAAAGCTACGTTCATCAGAACTCTTGCGGACTTGTTCATCTTTTTTGCCCCTTCTTTCACTCGCAGGCCGCGCACACACTGCGCACGGCCCGAGCATGGAGTTGATGGAGTCGAGGAAACCTGGTGTCGAACCATGTGCTGGTTCTTGACGCTCGTTCCGTTCTCACGAAGGCCTCAATTGCGCGACCAGACCCCTACCCGCGTCCGTCACTTTCCTTCCCTCCCCAGGGTCAAACCGCAAGGCTTAACCCCTGGGAAGGATCTACCCTGTGATGGAATGTAAGCGGTATCGCTCCGGAAGTCAACGCTTAACTGCCTTTAAATGACAACTTATTTCGGGTTAAATACCAGCTTCCAATAATGGAAGTTCGGGCGGCGGTTCATCCGGTTTGTCATCGGTGCCCACCAGCTACTGCAAGCGCTGAACAAATCAGACCTTTAAATCGGGTTCGACGACCCTCAATCTGAGCCCGTCGGCTGCCGCACGCACTCATGTCTTCGCTTTTTGGAAAATCGAGCAATACTGGGGAAGCAATTCCGCCAGGCGCCGGTCTTCAGCCGGCGCCTGCGACCCAACTATGCCTGTGGTACCTGGCAGGCTGCTCGCCGCGTAAAACAAAGCCTGCACCAACTGCTGCTGTGCCGCCTCGTCGGCCACGGCGGCTTGCACAGTCGGCCTGTACACTGGCAACGCACTGGTCGCTCGCGCAGGCGGTGCAATCCCGAACGTGCCGTCCACCTGCTGCATGTGAAGCGCGGATGAAGCCAGCTCCTCCAGGTCTTGTTGAGAAGCCGACTGAAGCGTGGACGAAGAAAGCCGCACCGGCAAATCGGCCAGAAGCCCGGTGCCCCGCTGAGTCAGGACTGCAATCCCGCTTGGAAGATTCGAAACCGATCCCATAGCAATCCTACGCCCTGTATATCGGCCAGAGCGACGAAACCTCTAGGGAATTCTCGCGATTGGCCACCACCAAAAGCTGATAGCGGAGCGCTGATCGCCGGACAGCTCGCTTACGTCTTGCCGCCATACGAAGGCGCAAACGCCAGCGCTGCAATGCCGCCGGCGAAGAACAGCCACATCAGCACGGCAAACAGCTTCGAAACCCGGTCCCCCCCTCTAAACTCTCTCCAGGCAAGCAGGCCCCATAGCGCTGCGACGAGCGAGCCCAACCCGGGCAAACCGCTCCACGGCGCATCCAGTCGTGTGTCGCCCTTGGGCGTGGTGGCAACTAGAACCGCAACCGCGCCGGCAGCCCACACAAGGCCGCTGACGAATCCCCAGAAGTGATTTCTGAACGAACCTCGGAAATATTCGATCACCTCCAGCGGGTCGCCCTCCACCGGGAGATTCATGAAGAACAGGTTGAAGACGAACGTCGAGAACAGGACCGCCATGCCGAACAGCAGCGCGGTAGAATACGGCCCCAGCCCGATGTCGGGGTTCTGGGCCTTCACCAGAAGCGGCGAGAAGCTCCCCAGCAGCACGCCTCCCGCCAGCGCCAGAACGATGCCTTTCACCGACGACGGCCGGCGCGTGCTTTTCGCCAGCCCGGCTCGCGCCTGGACCTCGTGCCGCGCGCGGTTGAGCCGCGAGTATGCCGCCGCCGTCAGCATCACCGAGAAGCCGATCAACCCGCACCCCATCAGCAGGAGCAGATCGCTGGCCGCCGAACCGACGAAATAGTTCATCGCGACGCTTAGGATCGTCGCCACGCCAAAGCTCAGCAGAAACGCCACCGAAATACCGGCCACCGAAATCGCCGCCACCACGAGCAGGTTGCCAAAATTGAAAATCACGCCCGCCACGAATCCGAACAGCCAGTACCGCTTACCCGCGTTCAGAATGTCGTCGGTCACCGTAAACCCATCGAACCCCATGCTGCCCCAGGTCAGCGCGCAGATCAGCACCGCGAACGCCAGGCCGAAGGCAAAATCGAAATAGAACAGCTCGAAACGGTATTGCCTGGCGAGCTTGTAGAAGTTAGGCCATGAGCCCCAGCACAGTATGCTCACGATCAGCAGCAGCAGAAGCGAGTTGTAGGAATGGGGAAGAATCATATGACCCGGTACGCACAAGCTTTGGTTTGTGCTTTGAGTTTCTCCGCAAAGCTTTGAGCTTGTGTCATCATCGCGCAGTTCCCTTCGGCGCGGGAATCAGTCGCGGCGGTTGGCCGGCGGGTTGACTGAGCCAAAGCGGCCGCGGATGCGTCGCGCAGTCGGGAAGCGGCCTCACCGAATAATAGTCAAGCGAATACCGCAGGTAGCGCGAAATCTGGCCGACACAAGTGGATCCTTCATAAGGCTCGAGATCCCGCCAAATAGTGCGCGCCGAAGCCGTGCCGTCGAGAGCGGCAAAGGAGTCGAATTTCAGATACGCGGCGCCGGCGGTGACGCCGGTGCAGATGCACATCACGGCCGCCAGCCGGCGTGCCTTTCGTTCCAGGAGCCAGGCGGTTGCCGCAATGCCGATGGGCAGCAGCCAGAACCAGCGGAACGGCGGGAAGGCGGCGTGGGAAAGGCCGGAAGGAAGCGCGATAGGCAGCATCGGCGCTGCGATCGGGAAAACAACCAGCAGGATCGCGCAGGCCGCGAGCCACGGCGCGGCATCGGTCAGTTCGGCGACCGCCTGGCCCATCAGAACCGCGGCGGCTGGCAGCACCGGAAGGATATAACCGGGGAGCTTGTTGGCGGAAATGGAAAACAGAACCACCCCAACTGCCACCCAAACGAGCAGGAACCGGCGCCGCGGATCGCGGTACTGCGCGCGTCGTGCGGCGAGCGGGACCAGCGGCGTCCATGGCAGCAGCGCTCCGAGCAAGACGGGCGCATAGAACCAGAACGGTTGGCCGTGTTGCAGAGCCGCGGCGGAAGTGAAGCGTTCCACGTTGTGCTTCCAGAAGAAATCGCGTAGAAACGCCGAACCGTTGCGCAGCGTGCAGAGCAGGTACCACGGAAGCGCCACCACCAGGAATGGCACGATTACGCGCGGCCGCGACAGTTCGCGCAAGTTCTCCCGGAGGCCGGAAACGAGTGGCGCCCCGTCCCGCTTCCAGGGGAAGACCACCGGAATCGCCAGCGCCACGGCCACCGGTCCTTTAGCCAGCGTCGCCGCGCCGAGCAGCGCCGCTGCACAAGGCAACCATGCAGCGTCGCGCCGCGAAATCCACGGAAGCGCGAGGATCATCGCGGCGGAAAACGTCGCGGCCAGCGGAAGGTCTGGCACACCCACCTGCGAGCAGACGATCCAGGCTGCCGACGCGCCCAGGATTGCGGTCCCAAAGCACGCGGGAGCATATCCGAACTCGCGGTTCAGAATCCACCAGAAGAATCCTAGAAAAACCAGCGCCAGTATCGCGACCGGCAGGCGCGCGGCCAACTCCGGACCCAGGTGAGCGCAATACGCCACTCCTTCCAGCCAGTAGAGCAGCGCCGGCTTTTCAAACCACGGCTGGCCGGCCAGCCGTGGCGTGATCCAGTCTCCGGACGCCGCCATTTCGCGCGCGATCGAGGCGTAGCGCGGTTCGTCCTGCCCGATGAGTCCCACTGCGTTCAGATCGTAGAAGAAGAGGAAATACGCCAGCGGTAGCACCAGCCACAGCGCGCGCGGAATTTTCCGGGCCATTTCTCCTATTATGCTGCACCCCGTGGGGCGGGCGATCGTTTTGCATCGCCCGCCACGCCGCTGCCCAGATCTCGGCTGATCCAATGACAAAATAGAATCAATGCTGCTCGACATAGCCAAACTACCCACCGCCGAAAACTCCGCGATCCAACTACACCCCGCCGACAACATCGCTGTGGCGCGGGTGCCGATTGCCGCCGGCGCCGAGCTGCGCGTGGGCGGCGTGCGCGTGGTGGCCCTCGATTCGATCCCCGCCGGGCACAAGATCGCGCTGCGCGCGATCCCTGCGGGCGAAATGGTCGAGCGCTACGGCCAGGGAATCGGACGCGCGAAAGTCGCCATCGAACCCGGGCAGCACGTCCATACGCACAACCTGTCCTTCGAGGAGCTGGCCTTGCACTACGAGTTCCCCGCCGCCGAACTCAGCCTGCCGGCCCGCCGCGCTGAGCCCACCTTCTCCGGCTATGTTCGCGAAGACGGCCGCGTGGGAACGCGCAACTATATCGCTGTAGTCGCGGCCAGCAACTGCGCCGCCCACACCGCCGAGTTGATCGCAGCCAGCTACCGGGAACAAACTCTGCCGCCCAACCTCGACGGCGTCGTCGCCTTTCCGCACGGCGAAGGCTGCGGCCATGCCTTCGGCCCTGACGTGGACCAATTGCGGCGCACGCTCAGCGGTGTGCTGGCGCATCCCAACGTCTCCGCGGCGGTCATTCTCGGGTTGGGCTGCGAGGTAAATCAGATTGACCACTACCTGGGGCCGGGTGCTCCGCATGCCGCGCGCCTGGTTGGGATGACCCTGCAAACCAGCGGCGGCACTCTCGGAACCGTCGATGCCGCCCGCCGCGAAATCGCCCGTTTCCTCGACCGCGCCGCCGAGGAAAAACGCACCGAGGCTCCGGTCTCTAAAATCGTGCTCGGGCTGAACTGCGGCGGCTCCGATTCCTTTTCCGGCATCACCGCCAACCCGGCGCTGGGGTATTGCTCGGACCTGCTGGCCGAAATCGGCGGCACGCCGGTGCTCGCCGAAACGCCTGAAATCTTCGGCGCCGAACACCTGCTGGTGAAGCGGGCCCGTAACCGGGAGGTCGCCGAGAAATTACTGGCTCGCATTCGCGACTACAAGCGATACCTCAACCGTTTCGAAGGCAGTTTTGACGACAACCCCACGCCGGGAAACAAGGCTGGCGGCCTGACCAACATTCTCGAGAAGTCTCTCGGCGCGGTAGCCAAAGGCGGCACATCGCCGCTCATGGAGGTCTACGAGTACGCAGAAGCCATCACCGCGCCCGGTTTCGTCTTCATGAACACGCCGGGCTACGATCCCGTCTCGCTGACCGGGCTGGCCGCCGGCGGGTGCAACCTGATCGCGTTCACCACCGGACGCGGCAGCGCCATCGGGTTCCCCACCATTCCCGTGATCAAAATCGCCACCAACAGCAACACCTACGGCCGCATGACCGGCAACATGGATGTCAACGCCGGCCGCGTCGCCGATGGCGATGCTACCGTGCAGCAGGTAGGACGCGAGATTTTCGACCTGTTAATCCAGGTTGCCTCAGGCCGCAAGACGTGCGCCGAACGGCTGGGCCACCACGAATTCGTCCCCTGGCGCATCGGCCCCGTGATGTAGCGCCTGTTGCCGAAAAGCTGATCGCTGAAAGCTGATTGCTGATAGCTGGTCACTGATCGCTAGTACAATATGAAGCATGTTCAGAACGCTGTTTGCCTCCGTTGCGGCCGCGCTGATGCTGGTGGCCGCCGTGAGCGCCCAAGGCGACAAGAAATCGGCTTTCAACAAGGCTGAACTGGAAACCTACGTCCGTCATTTATGGGTGATCCCGCAAACTATGGGCGTGTCAATCGGCGATCCCACGGCTTCCGACGTGCCCGGCCTCCAGGAAGTGCGCGTCAAGATCACGCAGGGTCAGGCTTCGCAGGAAGTCACTTTGTACACCACCAAGGACGGCAGCAAGATCATCCAGGGTAATGCCTACGATGTGAACTTCAACCCCTTCAAGAAAGACCTGGAGAAGCTGAAGACGCAGTTTCAGCCGAGTCTCGGCACGCCCGGAGCCACAGTCGTGTTGGTGCTGTTCAGCGACATGCAGTGCCCCTTCTGTAAGCAGGAAGCCCAGATGCTGCGGCAGAATCTCATCGCCAACTATCCCACCCAGGTCCGCTTGTACTTCATCGATTTTCCACTGGAGTCATTACACCCCTGGGCCAAGGCCGCTGCCATCGGCGGACGCTGCGTCTTCCGCCAGGATCCCAAGGCCTTCTGGGAATACCACGACTGGATGTACGGCCACCAGGAAAGCACCACGCCCGAGAATCTCAAAGAGATCATCAGCATCTGGGCAAAGGACCGCAAGGACATCGACGCCCTCCAGTTGACGCAGTGCATGGATACCAAGGCCACCGAGGCCGAAGTCAAGAATGAACAGGCCGAGGGCGCGGTGCTCGGAATCGAAGGCACCCCCACGCTTTTCGTGAACGGCCGTCGGATGGTAAATTCCGTCGAGTGGCCGTCATTGAAGGCCGTGATTGATAACGAGATCGAATATCAGAAGATCGCCAAGAACGCCGGCGAAGATTGCGGCTGCGACTTGCAGCTCAGCGTGCCTGGATTGCCGCAGCAAGGCGTGTCGCCGGTGAAGAAGAAGTAGCACTCGCAATTCCCATGAAACGTTTGTGGCTGGTCCTGTGTCTGGTGCCGTGGCTCTACGGCGCCGGCGCCAAGATTGATCCCAATCTTTTTCTGAACGACGTGAAGTACCTGGCTTCCCCTGAGTTGAAGGGGCGCGCCACCGGCAGCCCGGAACTCGAGAAGGCGGCCCGCTTTATCGAATCCAAGTTCCGCGAGTTCGGACTCAAGCCGGTCCCAGGCAGTAGCTACCTCCAGTCTTTCTCGGTGACCACCGACGCGCGTCTGGGGAAACAGAACCGTTTCGTCTTCACCGAGAACGGCCATACTACATCTCTGCGCTGCCCGGATGACGTCGTGCCGTTCAACTTCTCCTCCTCCGGCAAGGTGAGCGGCGCGGTGGTGTTTGCCGGTTATGGGATCACCGCTCCCGAATTGCACTACGACGACTACGCCGGCGTCGACGTGAAAGGCAAGTTCGTTCTGGTGCTGCGTCACCAGCCTCAGGAAAACGACGACCACAGCGCATTCGCCGGCACCGCCGGCGCGCGCTTCGTCAACAAGGCAGCCAACGCCAAGATGCATGGCGCCGCCGGGCTGATCCTGATCGACGATTCCGCTCACCACCCCAACCAGCCTTGGGAATTGCAGAAATTCGGCAGCATTCAGGGACCACTCGACGCCGGCATCGCCATCTTGCAAGTGAAAGAAGAGCGCGTCGACACCTGGATTCGCGAAGCCGGCAAAAGCCTGGCGACCATCCAGGCCGATATCGACAAAGATCTGAGGCCGGAGTCTTTTGCATTTCCGGATACTATCCGCGTCGACGCGAACGTGGACGTCGAGCGGCTGGTGAAGACCGTCCACAACGTGGCCGCCTACCAACCCGGAGAAACCGGCGAATACGTCATCCTCGGAGCCCACTACGACCACCTGGGCATGGGCGGCCAGTATTCCCTCGCGCCCAACGTGACCGCCGTCCATCCCGGCGCCGACGACAACGCTTCGGGAACCGCCGGATTAATCGAGCTGGCCCGCTGGTACTCCAAACAGCCAAAACAGAAACGTGGAATTCTGTTTCTCTCCTTTGCGGGCGAAGAACTGGGCCTGCTCGGCTCGGCCTACTATGTCGCTCATCCCGAGCTGCCGATGGCGAATGCCGTGGCCATGATCAACATGGACATGATCGGTCGCATCCGCGACGGCAAGATCTACATCGGCGGCGCCGCCACCGGCTCCAGTTTGCGTCCCTTATTGGAACGCGTAGCGCCGAAGTATCACCTGAACGCCGACTACTCGGAAGGGCCGATGACCAGCGGGAGCGATCATACCTCCTTTGTCACCGGACAGGTGCCCGTGCTGTTCTTCTTCTCCGGGCTGCACAGCGATTATCACAAGCCCAGCGACACGTGGGACAAGATCGATTCCGTCGATGCTGCCACGCTTCTGGACATGGTTGCCGAAGTGGCCGACGACCTGCGCGACGCGCCCGATCGCCCCCAATTCGTCCGCGTGGCGCCCACGCCTCAGCCGATGGGCGCGCCTTCCGGCGGCGGATACGGCCCGTGGTTCGGATCAGTCCCGGATTTCGGCGAGGGCGTCAAGGGCGTCAAATTCGCCGACATCACTGCGGGTTCCCCGGCGGCCAAAGCTGGCCTCAAAGCTGGCGATGTGATGGTAGAGTTCGACGGCAAGAAGATCGACAACCTCTACGACTTCACCTATGCGCTGCAGGCCAAGAAGCCAGGCGACCAGGTCTTAGTCAAAGTCGTCCGCGACGGCCAAACAATCTCCGCAACCGTCCTCCTGGCGCGCAGGCCATAGCAACCACCTCGGCCACCGATTCTCCACCTCTGAGCCGCGACCGGGGGTACCCCTCTGGGTCCATCGGAGTCACGGCATCCCCGCGCTATGCTTCTGCCTTTCTAAGTTCTTCCTCCGCGTCTCCGCGGTGAATTCTTCCTTCCGCCCCCCTACAACTCCGGCAGCAATTCCCTCAGATTCTGCAGCTGTGACGCGACCGGGGGTACCCCACTGGGTCCATCGGAGTCACGGCATCCCCGCGCTATGCTTCTGCCTTTCTAAGTTCTTCCTCCGCGTCTCTGCGTCTCCGCGGTGAATTCTTCCTTCCGCCCCCCTACAACTCCGGAAGCAATTCCCTCAGATTCTGGAGCAGCACCGACGGAAAAAACGGCTTCCGCAGGAACCGCACGCGCGGGCTTTTGCCGGTCTGCCCTTCTTTGCACTGCCCCGAGATCAGCAGCACGTGACTCTCCGGTTGCAGCTTCAGAAACCGTTCCGCCAGCTTGTTCCCGTCCATTTCCGGCATTACCACGTCGGAGATCATCAGGTTCACCGGTTGGCCCTCGCAGATGCGTAGAGCCTCGGAGGGTCTGGGCGCCAGCAGTACGTTGACGCCGTGAGGCCGGAGCATTTTCTCTACCAGGCGGAGGATCTGCGGGTCGTCATCGACGATGAGTACGGTTCGTGTGGGATCACTCATCCAAAGATTTGATTCTACGGTCCCGGGTCTGTGGCAAGCAACCCGCGAGCCCGGAACGCACAGCACCGCACCGCCGGATTTGCGACAATGCGTGCAAATGCCTTGCCTCCTGCTCCTTCTCGTTCTGGCCTTTCCGCGAGTCGTGCTGCTGGCCCTGTTTCTCTTCTCGGACTATCTCGCGCTCGCCTACCATGGCTTCATCGTCCCGTTGTTAGGCTTCTTGTTCTTGCCCCTGACCACGCTTGTCTATGCCTGGCTCCACAACTCGCACCGCCCGCTGGATGGCGTCAACCTGCTGATCTTGATCGTCGCCGTCATCATCGACGTGGGCGGTCTCGGGGCTGGGGAGCGGCACCGGCGCCGGCAGTAGCCTTCGTCGGCAGCCGGTCGACTCGGCGCAGAGCGGGAAAGAGGAACGTCCAAGCGAACACCACCGCCAGCGTGCCGATGCCTCCTAGGACCACGGCCGGAACCGTCCCGAACCATTCCGCCGTGATGCCGGATTCGAACTGGCCCACCTCATTCGACGCGCCAATGAACACCATGTTGACGGAGCTGACGCGCCCCCGCATTTCATCCGGCGTGCCGAGTTGAATCACCGTGTGTCGGATGATCACGCTCACCATGTCCGAGGCGCCCAGCAGCGTGAGCGCGGCCAGCGAGACCGCCAGGTTCCGCGAGAGTCCGAAGACGATCGTGAAGACACCGAAACCTGCCACGCAGCCGAGCATCGCAACCCCCGCCCGGCGGGTCAGCGGCCTATGCGCCACCAGGACCGCCATCAGGATGGCCCCTGCGCCCGGCGCCGACCGCAGTATCCCCAGGCCCGTGGCGCCGATATGAAGAATCGCCTTGGCGTAGATCGGAAGCAGCGCCACCGCCCCGCCGAGCAGCACCGCAAACAGGTCCAGCGAAATGGCGCCGAGGATCAGTTTCTCGCGCCAGATGTATCGCAGCCCGTCCAGAACCGCGCCGACCGACGCCACCCCACGCGGTCGCGGCGGCGCTTTGACTCGGGTCTTCGCGATGAGCAACAAGCCGGTCAGGTAGGCCATGCCCGCAGTGAGATAAGCGGGAACGGGACTCCCGGCGAGCCCGTACAACAGGCCGCCTGCCATGGGACCGCCGATCAGCGCCGCCTGCATGATCGAAGCGCTCCACGCCACCGCGTTCGGGAAATGCTCTTCTGCGACAAGTTGCGGAAGGAACGCCTGTCCCGTGGGCATGTTGAAAGCGCGAATCGCCCCGTTGAAGAGCAGCGCGGCGTAGACGGGCCAGGCCGTCGTGAGGCCGCGAAGCGTCAGCCCCACCAGCAGCACCGAGCAAAGCGCAAAGGCGAGATAGCAGATTTGCAGGATGCGTTTGCGCGGAATGCGGTCGGCGGTGTGGCCCGCGATCAAGAAAAGGAAGATGCCGGGAAGAAACTGGGCAAGGCCGACCAGGCCGAGATCCAGCGGTCGGTTGGTGAGAGAGTACACTTGCCATGCGACCGCGACGGACTGCATTTCGGAAGCCGCCGTAGCCAGGAACCGCGCCGTCATGAAATAGCGGAAACCGGGATATTGAAATGCGACCCGCGCCTGCGGCATGAGCTAAAGGGCTAGTGTACCCAAGCCAAGTGGGATAACGCTCCCGCGTTGTCCATCGAGCGAAGCACGCCGAGCGTTGGTGGGGCACAACCTTGAGCTTGAGCCCGTCTCACGGAGCCGTACACGCGCCCGTTTCGATCCACCGCACCCCCGCCGGCACAATGCTAAAGACAGCGGCAGGGGGGCCGGCCCGCGGTCTCGCTTCGCTCCTCGCACCCTCCAACGCCACGGACATCAACGTCCTCACGAAATCCACGGGATCCAGCCTGCTCGCCTCCGGATGCCGTTCGAGATACGTGTCAGCCGCCTTCGAATCACCGATCTTATAGCGCATACTGCCGGTGCGTCCGTCCGGTAGTTCGCGCCGCTCGAGCACGTCGATTCCGCCGTCCGCGGTTTCACCGAAGCGGACCAGCACCAGTCCCGCAGCGCCTGTCCGCCATCCCGCGAAAACCACATTCAGCACAACCTTGTCCGCAGATTGAATCGTCCGCAGTTGAGGCTTGTAGTCAGCCCAGAATGTCTGTAACTGCTGGCGTGCCTCTGTCTCAAAAGCCGCGGCTTTGGCGAATATGTCTCCTTCGGTTTCGCAGGCTTTCTGCGCGAGCGGCATCGCCTGAAACCGCCCCCTCGGGTCTTCGACCGCTCCCGCGAAAACGGCGAAACAATCCGGCGTATGGACCACTTTGGAGACCGGTTCGGCGCGGTCCGAGCCCGTAAACGTTCTGAGGCCGTCCACCGACACAGCGACCATGTGCGGCCGCCACGCGAGGAAGATCACCGTGGCTCGCGCAGCGCATTGTAGCGACAATGCGAGCAGCGCCACCCGAGGACCAATCACAATTCGCTCCCCGCTCTCATCGAGTCTCCTAATCATATCTCTCAGGTTTTGATTTTGTTCTCGTTCCTCTGCGTCTCGGCGTCTCGGCGGTGAACTATTCTGCCGGCCGCACCCTACAGCCCCGCATTCCTCGCCGACACCCTCGCCACGCTCGACCAGTCTAGCTCTGCCTGGCCCTGCGCCATCGCCGCGAGCAGATGGTCCCGGATCAGGCTGGCTATCGGCATCGGCGCCGCGCACTCTTGAGCGGTCTCGAGCACCAGCCGGATGTCTTTCAACCCGAGCCGCAGTGCGAACCCCGCCGGTGTGAACCGTTCTTCGGCGATGATGCGGCCATAGTTCGCATACACCGGCGACCCGAACAAGGCGCTTACAGCATCCAGAAACACGTGCTGGTCCACCTTGGCCTTGCGCAGATTCGCGAACGCTTCGCTGAACGCCTCCAGCATGGCTGCAATCATGAAATTGCCGCAAAGCTTCACGGCATTCGCCTGCCACGGCTCGGTTCCCGCGAAGAACGTCTGGCGCCCCACGGCTTCAAAAAGCGGCCGGAAGCGTTCGATCTGTGCCGCCTCGCCACCCGCCACAACCAGCAGCGTCCCCGCTTCGGCGGCGTCCGGACGTCCGAACACCGGCGCGCTCAAAAAGCCCTGTCCCCGGGCGGCATGTTCCGACGCCAGCCACCGAGCCAGCGCCGTACTGATGGTGCTGGCGGAAATGTGGGCGGCGTTGTCCGCCAGCGCCCCGGACAGACCTCCCTCGCTAAACACGACGTCCTCCACAGCCGCGTCGTCGCTCAGCATGGTGAACACCGCCTCTGACTCGAGGCAGGCGTCCGCCGGCGAAACCGCCGCCCGCGCGGCTTCTCCCGCCAGCGCCTCCGCCTTGACGCGTGTGCGGTTGTAAACCGAAACCTGGTGCCCGGCGCGAATCAGGTTCCGCGCCATGCCCATCCCCATGTTCCCGAGTCCGATAAATCCGACCTTCATGGGTACAGATTAGCGCTTGATGGTCTTCCCGCGCCGGCGTCCTGTTGACACCAGCCGGCCGTTGCGTCATTATATCCGTAACGGATGTATTTATGACGACGCACCGATCGCCCCAAGAGCTGCTTCCGTTGACCCCGCCTGTTTTTCACATTCTGCTGGCTCTGGCCCGCGAGGAGCGCCACGGCTACGGCATCATGCAGGACGTCGCCCGGCAAACCGATGGCGCGCTTCAACTCGGTCCCGGCACGCTGTACGGCTGCCTCAAGCGTATGCTCACCGCCGGGTTGGTGGAGGAAGTCGGCGAGCGCCCCGACCCCGCCCTCGATGACGAGCGCCGCCGTTACTACCGCATGACCCCGCTCGGAAAGCGCATCGTTCGCGCCGAGGCGCAGCGCCTCGCAGGCGCGGTGACGGTGGCCATGGCCAGGCTGGCGGGAGCAAACGCATGACTTCCGAATCCGGTCTGATCGGCGGTTTCTGCCGCCTCTACTCCGTCCTTCTCTACGCGTACCCGCCCGAGTTTCGCCGGCAGTACGGCCGTCCGATGCAGCAACTCTTCCGCGACCGTTGCCGCGACCTGGCCCGCAATCCCCGCCGCATCCCGGTCCTCCGCTTCGCCGTCCAGGTGATGAGCGACTGGGTCCGCACCGCGGTGCGGGAAACGGCCGCCGCGGTCCGGTCCGAAAGCCGCAAGCCGGCCCGGCGTAGCTCCGTAACGGAGTGGGCCGTCACATTGCTCATCTACCTGTTCGCCACCACCACGCTGGTCCAGGCCTACGTGGTTCCCACCGGTTCCATGGAAGGGAACCTTCTGGTTGGCGACCACATTCTGGTGGACCGTGTGGCATTCGCCGACCCCGGACCGCTTGGCCGCCGCATTCTCCCCTATCGTGACGTTCAGCGCGGCGACATCGCTGCCTTTCTCTATCCCGAAGACATTCGCCAAACCTACGTCAAACGCATCATAGGCCTGCCGGGCGACCACATTCGCCTCGATCACGGCCAGGTGATTCGCAACGGCAAGCGCCTCGTGGAACCGTACACGCAGCACAGCGCGACCTACCCCGATCCCTATCGCGACAATTTCCCGCTCGCGCCCGAAGCCGCCACCACGCCGCTCGGCTGCGACATGTTCGAGCACCACGTGCGCAACGGCGAAGTAATCGTGCCGCCCGGCATGCTGTTCGCCCTCGGCGACAACCGCGACAACTCGGCCGACAGCCGCTATTGGGGGTTCGTGCCACGGAACTATGTGGTCGGCAAGCCCCTGTTCGTTTACTGGTCCTTCGACGCGCCCACCGCCGATCTCGAGCAGTGGACCATCGATCACGTAATCGACGTCGCCCTGCATTTCTGGACCAAGACGCGTTGGAAGCGCATGCTCCTCGTGCCCCGTTCGCAACAGGCCCTGGAATTGGGAGGCGCGCAATGAGGACGCTCCGGCTTGCCGCATTTGGATGGCTGGTTCCCGGCGGCGCATACCTGATGATGCGTCGCTACCTCCAGTTCGCCGTGTTTGCATTCGTCGTCTCCGCGACGTTCCTTGCCGGCCTTGCGCTCGGTGGCGGGTGCCGGTGGCCGCAGCCCGCCGAGCTCGCTGGCCTGGACGGCTTCACCGCACTGATGTTCAAAGCCGGGGCGCTGGCCAAGCTATTAGCCGGAGGCCCCTACGTTGCGGCGCAGATTTTCGGCGGCTCCGGCTCCTTCCTCGGCGGCCGATTGCACGAGTACGGAACCACGCTGATGATGATGGCGGGTCTCATCAACGTGCTGGCGGTGTCGAGCGCGTTCGACCTGAGAAAGGAACAAACCCGTTAATGCCGCACCCCATATTCACCCTGCTCGCCGCAGCAGTGCTTTCCGTGGTGATGGCGATGGTGGAAGACCGCGCCCCGCGTGAGCGGCTCTACGTCGCGGGCCGCGTGTTCTTCTGCTGCGCGATGGCAACCGTCGGCGGTAGTTGGCTCATGCGCCTGATCCACGGGTGAATGCCGCCAGCCAACCGGCAACCGGGCTGTCTTAGGAATCGATCGATCCGACCATGGTGAGCCTGTCGACCAACGACGAGCCGATTCCCACCGCCCTGTCAAGAATTTGCGGGAAGTGATTGCTCCGATCTGTTTTTTCCGACTCGCCCTCAAAAATCCTCAGGACTGGGACCTACGACCCTTCAATCGGTGCGATGCGCCACGGCTCGATAACACGCTCGCCCCGCCTATCGGCCGCGGTGTGCCAGTTGGGCTCGCCGGTTCCACCACGACCCGCCCTACACCAGCACCGTAAACGTCAATTCCGTTCGCTGCACCGGCCGGTAAAGCGTATCCCGTTCCACCGGCTCGCGCCCCGCTTTGCGAATCAACTGCAGCAGTTCCGCGCGCCGTAGACCCTGCGTGGTGGTGGCCCCGGCGTCGTGGTAGATCCGTTCTTCCACGATGGTCCCATCGATGTCGTCGGCGCCGAATCGCAGCGCAATCTGCGCAATTCGCGGCGTCATCATCACCCAGTAGGCTTTGATGTGGGGAATGTTGTCCAGCATCAGCCGCGCCACCGCAATGTTCTTGATGTCCGCGAACCCCGTGGTCTTGCCGATATGCTGCAGCGGCGTGTTGTCGGGATGGAACGCTAACGGGATATAGGTCACGAAGCCGTGGGTTTCGTCCTGTAGCGCCCGCAGCTTCACCAGGTGGTCGGCGCGGTCCTCTTCGTTCTCGATGTGCCCGTAGAGCATCGTGCAGTTGGACCGCAGCCCCAATTGATGCGCCGTCCGCGCCGTCTCCAGCCATTCCTCGCCGTCAATCTTGTGGTCGCAGATGATGCGCCGCACGCGCTCGTTGAAGATCTCCGCACCGCCCCCCGGCAACGAATCCATGCCAGCGTCCCGCAGGCGCTCGAGCGTTTCGCGGACCGAAATCTTCGTGCGCCGGGCCAGATACGCGATCTCCACCATTGTGAACGCCTTCAGATGGACCTGCGGAAAACGCTGCTTCAACCCGCGCAGCATTTCGCAATACCAGTCCAGCGTCAGCTCCGGGTGTAATCCGCCGACGATGTGAAACTCGGTGACCGCCTCGCTCCAGCCCTCGCCCGCGCGCTGCCACACTTCTTCCAGCGACATGGTGTAGGCCTTGGGATCGCGCACGCGTTTGCCGAACGCGCACAACCGGCAACTGGCCACGCACACGTCGGTGGGGTTGATGTGGCGGTTCACGTTGAAATAGGTCACGTTGCCGTGCAGCCGCTCGCGCACCAGGTTGGCCAGGTACCCCAGCGCCAGAATATCGTTCGAGCGGTAAAGCGTCACCGCGTCGTCGAACGCCAGCCGCTCGCCCGCCTCCACCTTTCGTCGGACCGGAACCAGACGCAAATCGTCAATGACTACTTGCATGCTTTCACACACCCGGTTTCAGGAGGAAGATATCGGCGGCCCAGAATAAGAAGAATAACACGCTCACGTAACCGTTCATGGTGAAGAAGGCCGCGTTCACACGCGAAAGGTCGTGAGGCTTGACCAGGCTGTGCTCGTAAATCAACAACGCCATCACCGCCGTCACGCCGGCCAGTGCGAGCGCGCTCAGATGCAACGTGTAAACCAGCAGCAGCAGACATAGGACCATCACCACGTGCAGCAAGCGGGCCACCACCAACGCCCCAGCGATCCCCACCGCCCGCGGCACGCTCCAAAGCCCTTCTTCGCAATCGAACGCATAATCCTGGCACGAGTAAATCACGTCGAACCCGGCCGTCCAGAACGTGACCGCCACCGTGAGCAGCAGAATGCGCGCATCGAGCGATCCGCGTACCGCGATCCACGCCGCCGCCGGCGCAATCCCCAGGCAGAACCCCAGCACCAGGTGTGAGAACGCGGTGAACCGTTTGGTATATGAGTAAAAGAAAACCACCGCCAGCGCCGCCGGCGCCAGCCGCAGACACAATGAATTCAATTGATAGGAAGCGAACAAAAAAAGAATGGAAGCCCCCGCCACAAACGCCCACGTGAATCCTGGAGAAAGCAGCCTGGCCGGCAGGTGGCGCATCCTGGTACGCGGATTCCGCGCGTCGATCTCCGCGTCGATCAGGCGGTTGAACGCCATGGCCGCCGATCGCGCCCCCACCATCGCCACCACGATCCACAGCAGCTTCCGCCCGACTCCGGCCGAATCGAAGCCGCCCTGCCGCACCGCCAACAGCGCCCCTGTCAAAGCGAACGGCAGGGCAAAGACCGAGTGCTCGAACTTGATCATGTCGAGCGTCAGGCGGAAGCGTTTCAAGAACATGCGGGAAGCCCCTCTATTTTACGCCATGGTGTTTGAGTACAATGGCGTTTGCATTGCGCGTGGTAAATTGACATACGGCCGGTCCAGGGAGCCCGGGAGGAATGTTGGAAGCGTTCGCCATGTCGGACATGGGCTGCGTCCGAACCAACAACGAAGATTACTGCCTGATCGAGCCATCCCTTGGTTTGTACGTTCTGGCCGATGGAATGGGCGGCGCCAAAGCCGGCGAACGCGCCTCCCGCCTCGCCGTCGACACCGTGGCCGAAATCGTTTTTCTGGCGCAGCGCCGCGATTCGCAGGTGCTCCTGCTGGCGGTGGAGGAAGCTAACCGCCGCGTGCTCGAAACCGCGCAGACCGATCCCAGCCTGGAGGGCATGGGAACCACCTTGGTGGCCGCGCTGGATCTGGATGAAGGCTTGTCCATTGCCAGTGTGGGGGACAGCCGCGCCTATCTCTTGGATGACGCCGGCCTCCGTGTCATCACCGACGACCAGACCTGGGTCAACGAAGTAGGCCGGCCGCTCGGCTTGGACGAAGACAGCCTCCGCAACCACCCCATGCGCCACGTCCTGACTATGGCCATCGGCGCCAGCGCTCCCCTCACCGTGAATTACTACTCGGTCTCTCTGCAAATCGGCGCCATGGTGTTGATCTGCAGCGACGGCCTCCATGGCGTGGTGGAGCCGCCGCAAATCGAGCAAATCCTGGCAACTGGCCGCAATAACGGGTCCCTGGAGGAGAACTGCCGCCAATTGATCGAGGCCGCCAAGCAAGCCGGCGGCCCGGACAATGTCACCGTAGTATTGGTGAGAAAAATCGCCTGATCGCGCCACAAATTTCCAAGAAGTGACACTACTCCCGCTGGCGGCAGCGCTGCTTGGGGCATTGCCGTCACTGGCTCTGGCTCAAGTTGCCATCCTGCGCATCCAGGTGATGGAAGGCGAAGGCTCCGTGAATCAGCCCGGTTCGCGCGCCGCGCGCCCTCTGATCGTCGAAATCACTGACGAGACCGGCAAGCCCGTGGCAGGCGCCGCCGTCAGCTTTCACCTGCCTGAGGATGGCCCAGGCGGCGCGTTCGCCAGCGGGTTGCGAACCGATGTAGCCCTCACCGATGATCGCGGCCGAGCCGCGTGCCATAGCGTCCAATGGAACCGTACGCCCGGGAAGTTCCCAATCCGGATCGTGGCATCCAGGGACCAGGCGCGCGCCGGCGCAGTCTCGTTCCAGTACATTGCGGAGCCGAAATCGGGAGCGACGGTGAAGCCAGCGCCGCGCACCACTGCGTCCATGTTGCGCGGCTTTCGCAAGTGGGTCGCGGTGGCTGCGCTGGCTGGTGGCGCCGCGACGGCGGGGGTCCTGGCGGCCGGCAGATCCGGGAGTAACGGCTCGAATTCCATGGTGGCGCCTCCCGCCATCGGCGCACCAGCCATCACCATTGGCAAGCCATGATCGGCGGATTGCTGCGCTTCGCGCTTCTGGCGCTCGCGGCGCTGCCCCCGGCTTTCGGCCAGTTCCAACTCTACCTGATAAACGGCGCCGTCGAACAAACTGTCCCGGCGGTATATGACTTCGGCCAGGTCGATCCAGGGCTCTCGGCAGCGGCGCGTTTCCGCATCCGCAATACCTCGACCGCCGCCACTACACTGGACTACCTGGCTGTGCGTGGCAGCGGATTCACGCTCACCTCCGCACCCTCGCTCCCGGTGTCGCTCGCGCCCCAGCAATCCGTGGACTTCACCGTCGTCTTTCAATCCGCCGGCACTGGCACCTCCAGCGCCACGCTGGACTCCGTGGGAATCGCGGTGTTACTGACCGCCACGGTGCCGGTCGAGCTCACCTGCCAGGTCGACACCGGCGGCGGACTCCAGCCTTTAGGATCCGCGCCCGTCGATTTCGGTCCGGTCCAGCGCGGATCGTCAGCCACAGCCCATATCGTCATGGTCAACCAGACCGCCGAGGCGCTGATCGTCCCGGGAATCTCGGTGACTGGCGCGGCCTTCGGGCTAAGCGGCCCATCGCCCGCCGGCCTGCTGCTTCAGCCCACTGAGAGCGCCGGGTTCGCCGTGCAATTCACGCCCGCCGCCGATGGTGCGCTATCCGGATCGCTGGCAATCGGCAGCCGGGTCTTTCCGCTCACCGGCGCTGGCATCGAGCCGCCTCTTCCGGAGCCGCGCCTTTCCGTCTCACTTCCCCAGCGGCAAAGCGCGCAGCAGGGAACCGTAACCGTGAACCTCGATGCGCCCTCCAAGACCAGCGGCAGCGGAACCGTCACCATGACCTTTCAGCCAGCCATCGCCACCACGACAGACCCGGCCATCGCATTCGCATCGGGCGGCCGGGCAGTCGCGTTTACTGTTTCGCCCGGCGACACGCAGGGCCGCTTCGGGGCCCAGCCCACGGCGCCTTTCCAGACCGGCACCACCGCCGGCACGCTGACCCTCACGGTGCAACTAGGCGGGCTCACCGATCAGCAGATCATCATCATCCAGCCTGCGGCGGTTGGTCTGACGGCTGCCCAAGGCCTTCGGTCGTCCGGGGCCGTGGAGATCGACCTGACCGGTTTTGACAACACCCGCACGGCCGGCCCGCTCTCGTTCACTTTCTACGACGCAACCGGCAACCCTCTCGCGCCCGGCGCCATTCACGCCGATAGTGCCGCCAGTTTCACGAACTACTTTCAATCCGCGTCCGGCGGAACGTTCCTATTGAAAGCCGTCTTCCCAGTGACGGGTGACGCCACGCAAATCAAGTCTTTCGAGGCAACCGTATCCAATTCAGCCGGCACCGCGACCACGGCGCGGACGAGTTTCTAGCCCAGACCCAAAGGGCCGCGGCGAAATCGCCACTGCCCCCTGCCTTGACGTGCTCCGCCACGTGACGCGCTCTCACAACTGTGCCGATCATTCACGTAACCGCTGGAATAGGCTCTTCATCTACCTTTATATGGGAGTTACGAGACTGCGATCTACTATTGTTGGCCTTTCTTTGGCATTTCTGGCTGCGGGCGCCGGTTTCGCGCGCGAGCCTAAAGACCGTGCGGGCGTCGCGTATCCGTTGATTTATGAAGGCGGCAACCTTCCGCTGAATCATCACCGGGTGACGGCCACGATCGGTGCGGACGAAGTGATTATTGTCCAGCGCGGTCACCGCATTGTCGTACCCGTTCGAGCGATCACCGGGATTGCGCGCAGCGAGGCGGTCCACCGGCGCATGGGGGCACGGGCGCTAGGCATCGTCCCCTTGATGCATCTCGGCGAGAGTGAGAGCCGTTACGTGGGCGTTTCGTGGACCGGAGGCGCCTCGAAAGCCGGCCGGGTGGAAGTCGTGTTCAAGCTCGGGAAATCCGAATACCAGCAATTCCTGGCCGCCCTGGAGCGCTCAACCGGGCTGAAAGCGGTCGATACGCGACGGGTGCCCACGGTAGTCCAGTACGATTGAGCCAGAGGCGGGCGACAAAACACGATCGCCCGGCCAGCGCAAACATTGAAATCCCGCCCGCAAGCGAATTACGATTTGGTTTCGGAGAAACCGGGGTTTCTTATGTTTCGTGTTCTGACGGTCGCCAGGGAATACGGCAGCGGCGGGGCCATGATCGCCCGCAAAATCGCCGAATCGCTCCGCTGGGAACTGCTGGACAAGGCGCTCATTGCGGAGATCGCTCGCGCGACGCGGACGGAATCCGAGCTGGTCGGCCAGTATGACGAGCGCGTGGATTCCTGGCTGCACCGGGTCAGCCGGAGGGGCCTGTGGCACGGAGCCTTCGAGGGCGTCGCCGCGGTGGCGGGCGACGAATTCCTGGATGCCGCGACCGTGGCCGAGGTGGCGCGACGCGTGGTCGAGGCGGCTTACGAGCGTGGCAACTGCGTCATTGTCGGCCGGGGAGCCCAGTGCATCCTGCAGGATCGCGCGGATGCATTTCATGTTTTCATCTATGCTCCGTGGCGCGAACGGATGGCGCGCATCCGGCAGCGCATGCCGGCGGAAACCGACGTGGAAGGAGTGATCCGCTCGATCGACCGGGAGCGCGCGGAGTACATCCGGCTCCATTTTGGGTGCAATTGGTCGGACCCGCATCTTTATCACATGCTGATCGACTCGGAGCTGGGCGAGGATGAGGCCGCTTCAATCATCGTCGAAGGTCTGGCGCGCGGGGGGCGGGTGTATAATCAAGCCGATTCCAAGGGAACTCAACCCTAATTCCGGTTCATTGACTCGCGGCCAGCGAGGGGAAAGCCCCGTTTAGAACGCTCATGTCGACGACGGTGACCCCGCGGTTGAGCCCCTTTGCCTGGAGTATCTGTTCTGAACCGGCGCGAGGATTTGGAGAGATGATGCTCAATCGACTTTTGCCCTGGATGGCGGCCACGTGCCTGGTGGCGCAGCAACCCGCCGGCCGTCTGACGCCGGGCACCAGGCCATTCATCAGCGTGGATGCGCCGGTTGTGGCACTGCTGCATGTGCGGGTCATCGACGGAACCGGAGCGGCGCCGGCCGAAGATCAGACGGTGGTGATCGACCACGGCAAGATCGCCGCGATGGGCAGAGCGTCGTCCATGCCCGTTCCCGCCGGCGCGCAAAACATCGATCTATCCGGGCACACGGTCATACCAGGCCTGGTAGGCATGCACGAACATCTTTTCTATCCTTCGGGCGAGGGAGTAGCGATCTATAACGAGCAGGCGTTCAGCTTCCCACGCCTGTACCTGGCCAGCGGAGTAACCACGGCTCGCACCGGCGGGAGCATGGAGCCGGCGACGGACCTGCGCGTCAAGGCCATGATCGACGCAGGGCAGATGCCCGGGCCGGACATGTACATCACCGGTCCGTACCTGGAGGGCGCGGGTACGCCGTTTGTTCAGATGCACCCGCTGCAGGGGCCGGACGACGCCCGCAAGACCGTGGAGTATTGGGCGTACGAAGGAGTCACCTCCTTCAAGGCCTACATGCACATCACGCGTGCGGAGTTGTCCGCGGCCATTGAAGCGGCGCACAAACTCGGAATCAAGGTGACCGGGCATCTATGTTCGGTGGGCTTCCGCGAAGCCGCCGAGTCGGGCATCGATAACCTGGAGCATGGGCTGGTGGTGGACACCGAGTTCGACCCGGGGAAGAAGCCGGATGACTGCCCGTCGCAGACCGTTACGCGCGATACGGTGATCAATCTGGATGTGAAGGGCGAGGGCGTGCAGCAGACGATCCGCGACCTGATCCGCCACAACGTCGCCGTCACCTCGACATTAGCGGTGTTCGATGCTTCGGCTCCCCACCGCCCGCCGCTCGATCAGAAGTTCCTGGATGTGCTGACGCCGCAGGGCGCCATCACCTACATGGCTGCGCGTGCGCGGGCGACGGATTCCACGAATACGCAGGCGCTGGAGTCGCTCAAACGCGAGATGCAATTCGAGTATGCCTTCGCTAAGGCAGGCGGCCACTTGATGGCCGGCGTCGACCCGACCGGCAACGGCGGCGCCATGGCCGGATTCGGCGATTTGCGAAACCTCGAGCTGCTGGTGGAGGCGGAGTTCACACCGGTCGAAGCGATCCATATCGCCACCTATAACGGCGCAAAGTGGCTGAACGCGCAAGACCGCATCGGTTCGATCGCCGCGGGCAAACAGGCCGACCTGGTGGTGATTCAGGGCAATCCCGCCGCGAGGATCTCCGACGTACGGAACGTGAAGATGGTCTTCAAGCGCGGAGTCGGTTACGATCCGGATAAGCTAATTCACTCGGTGACCGGGTCAGTGGGATTGCACTAAATTTGGGGGATGGCGGGCCCGCCATGACAAAATCGCAAGGTGAATGAGGGAGTATGGGCCGGCGATCCGCGATGGTTAGGGTGACGGAATGGTTCCCGGTCACACTCTCAGCCGCCGCCGATTTCTAGCATTGGCGGCAGTCCAGGGCGCGGCTGGTAGCGCGCCCATGGGAAGGCGCGCCATCGTCGAACGGCACAATCCGACGCTGCGCGAGATAGATCCGCGCTCACCCTTGACCGTGGGCAACGGCGAGTTCGCGTTCACGGCGGACGTCACCGGGCTGCAGTCGCTTGCGCCCGCCTATGAAAACCATGTTCCTTTATGCACGCAATCGCAATGGGGCTGGCACAGCTTCCCCATCCCGGATGGGCTCGAACCTTCACAGTTACGCCTGGAAATGTTTGAGACGTACGGACGGCAGGTGGGCTACGCCACCAGCAGCCGCGGGCAGGAGACGCTATTCAACTGGCTCCGGGAGAACCCGCACCGCCTGAACCTGGGCCGGTTCGCGCTGAGGATGGATGGTAAGCGGATCGCGCCCGGTGATGTCGACGAAATCGATCAGAGGCTCGATCTGTGGAGCGGAGTGCTGAGGAGCCGTTTTCGCCTCAGAGGCCAGCCCGTACAAGTCATAACCTGCTGCCACCCCACCAGGGACAGCCTGGCGATACTCGTGGAGTCCCCCCTGGTCGCCTCCGGGCGGCTATCGGTGGAACTGGCATTCCCTTACGGATCAGCCGCCGTGAGCGCTTCCGACTGGGACAGTCCGGCCAGACACAGGACGATCATGACTGTTTCCGGGCGGCGAAGCGCAGATATCCAGCGGGAGTTGGATGGCGGCGGCTATTTCGCGCGTCTAACCTGGACCGGAGATGTGGACACAAAGCAGCGCGACGCCCACACAGTTGTGCTCTCGGGAACCAGCCTGGAGCTTACTTGCGAGTTCATGCCCCGGCGAATCGAGCGGGATGCCATGCCGCCTTCCGCCGTGCAACGAGCCTGTGAAGCTTTCTGGCCAAGGTTCTGGTCAGGCGGGGGAGCCATCGATCTTTCCGCAAGCACCGACCGGCGCGCGGAAGAACTCGAGCGGCGCATCGTTCTATCGCAATACTTGACGGCGATTCAATGTTCGGGCTCGCTTCCACCTCAGGAGACGGGTCTCACCTGCAACAGTTGGTACGGTAAGTTTCATCTCGAGATGCACTGGTGGCATGCTGCGCACTTCGCGCTCTGGGGGAGGATCGCGCTGCTGGAACGCAGCATCGAGTGGTACCGTTCGATCCTTCCTGCCGCTCGCGCCAAAGCCGCTCAGCAAGGGTACACCGGCGCTCGTTGGCCTAAGATGACGTCGCCGGATGGGCGCAGCAGTCCCTCTAATGTGAGTGAGTTGCTCATCTGGCAGCAGCCGCACCCGATCGCATTGTGCGAGCTTTGCTACCGTGCGCACCCGGGGCGCCGGACGCTCGAACGGTACGCGGACCTGGTCATGGAATCGGCTGAGTTCATGGCCAGCTTCGCCGCTGCACGAAACGGCTGGTACGCGCTTGGGCCGCCCGTGATTCCCGCCCAGGAGAACCACCCGGCGCGAGAGACCTGGAACCCGACCTTCGAGTTGACGTATTGGCGCGAGGGCTTGGAGCTTGCACAGGTCTGGAGAGAGCGTCTCGGGCTCGAACGGCAGCCGAAATGGGAACAGGTGCGCACCCGGCTGGCGCCGTTGCCGGTGAAGGACGGGGTATACCTGGCTCACGAGAACTGCCCGCAGACTTTCACCGAGCGAAATCGCGACCACCCTTCGATGCTGGCGGCATATGGCGTACTGAGGGGAGAAGGAGTGGACCGCGAAACGATGCGTCGCACGTTGAGGAAGACGCTTCGCGAGTGGCGGTGGGAGGATGCGTGGGGTTGGGATTTCCCGATGGCTGCCATGACCGCCGCCAAGCTCGGTGAACCGGAGACGGCCTTCGAGGTGCTCTTCCTCGACTCACCGAAAAATACCTGGCTTCCCAATGGGCACTGCCGGCAGCGCGCCAATCTGCCGCTGTATCTGCCGGCCAATGGCGGTCTGCTGGCGGTTACAGCGGAAATGGCCGCACAGTGGAATAGCTTCACCGCAAAAGGTTGGAGAGCCCGTTGGGAAGGTTTGCAATGGTGGATGTGAGGTGAGAAGCGCCGCACTGAACTGGGCGGGGTCTGCCCCCATTAATGGCG
>Ga0335081_10000743_pt1 | contig 53405 bp, 39 predicted proteins | sample Lox_Sample_35_FD_206713 | JGI IMG/M metagenome (GOLD analysis project Ga0335081, IMG submission 206713) | Soil microbial communities from Loxahatchee National Wildlife Refuge, Florida, United States - Lox_Sample_3.5 | ecosystem: Environmental > Terrestrial > Soil > Wetlands | place: USA...
TGGAGATTTGGGTCAAATCCGAGGGAGGTTTCGGCGTGTCTACAAACGATCATCCTTACGTTTTCACTTCCGAATCAGTCACTGAAGGCCATCCGGACAAGATGTGTGATCAGATTTCCGATGCAGTCCTTGACGCTGTCCTGGCGCGCGATCCTCACGGACGAGTCGCTTGTGAGGTTATGGTTAAGGACCAGGCTGTGTACGTGGTCGGTGAAGTCACAACGTCCGCCCCGTTGGATATTGAGCCGCTGGTCCGGAGTACCATCGCGGACATTGGCTACACCGATCCGGAGGCCGGATTCACTGCAGATACATGCACCGTCCATGTGAACTTTACTCGCCAAAGCCATGACATCCACATCGGGGTCGAAACCGGTGGGGCAGGCGACCAGGGTCTCATGTTCGGGTACGCCTGTAACGAAACCGATGAATTGATGCCTTTTCCTCTCATGATGGCTCACAAATTGTGTCAACGTCTGGCGGAAGTGCGCCGACAGAAGATCCTGGATTTTCTCCGCCCAGACGGAAAGGCTCAGGTCACTGTCGAATATGCCGGCGCGGTTCCGCTTCGTGTCGATACCATCGTGGTTTCTACCCAGCACAAGCCAAGCGTAACTATTGATGTTCTTCGCGAAGCCATTCGCGAGTTCGTCATCAAGCCGGTGATTCCGGCGCGCATGCTGGACGGTCAGACAAAGTACCATATCAACCCCACCGGACGATTTGTTGTGGGCGGACCCGTTGGTGATTCCGGACTGACCGGGAGAAAGATCATCGTTGACACGTACGGCGGGGCGGCACATCACGGCGGCGGCTCGTTCTCAGGGAAGGATCCGACCAAAGTGGACCGATCGGCCAGTTATATGGCGCGGCACATTGCCAAGAATATTGTCGCCGCACGACTCGCACAACGGGCTGAGGTGCAATTGGCATACGCGATTGGCGTGGCTGAGCCCGTCTCGGTTATGGTGGATACCTTTGGGACCGGCCGTCTGGATAACCACGATCTGGTCGAATTGATTCGCAAGGACTTTCGATTGACTCCGCAGGGCATCATCCAGTCTCTGGATCTTCTCCGGCCGATCTACAAGAAGACAGCCGCGTACGGTCATTTTGGACGCACGGAGCCTGAGTTTACCTGGGAGGTAACGCAGAAAGCCGGAGCCCTGCAGCGGAAGGCGGTGTCAAACGCCGCAGTTCTCTGCGAAGACGCGCTCGGTTAGGGCCAGAGGTCATGGGCTTCGACTCCTTCGTCGGCAACACGCAGGCGGTAAAAGTGTTGCGGGATATCCTGGCTTCGGGAAGAATTCCTGGCGCCTTGCTGTTTGGCGGTCCCGACGGTGTCGGGAAGAAAACACTGGCGGCGATGTTTGCCAAGGCTCTGAACTGTGAGCAATTTCTGGATGATTTTTGCGGGCAGTGTACCCGTTGCCTAAAGGTCCAAGTGATGCTTGACACGGCGCGGAGCGATCTAGCGCTGCGGAAAGACCTGAAGGAAGTAGCAAGGCGCACTGAAGGTTTCGTCTACTTTGACGTCCAGGTGATCGAACCTCTCGGTCGGTTCATCCTGATCGAGCAGGTTCGACAACTTCGGAACGTCGCCTACACGCACCCGTTCGAATTGTCCCGCCGAGTTTTCATCATCGATCAGGCGCAAGCGGTGCACTGGCAGGCTGTGGATGTGCTTTTGAAAGTTCTGGAGGAATCCCCGGAGACGACCACGCTGGTGTTGGTTTGTACAAATCGCTATGAGTTGCGGCCTACAATTCGCTCGAGGTGCCGGCTAATTCAGTTCACCGCGGTTGACGAGCCGGCGGTGATGAAAATTTTGGCAGACGAGGGCCGTGTTCCTGAAGCCCAACAGCCACTGGTGGCTCGGCTCACGGCAGGCAGTGTCGCCCGGGCCAAGGATTTCAACCTTGATGAGTTCCAGCATAAACGCAAGCCCTGGATGGAATTTCTTTCGGGTCTGCTTGATCGCGCCACAAGGGTTAGCGGAGAGCCCGATTGGAAGCTGCTTTTCGAATCAACCCGGGCTCTGGCCGAACGCCGCGAGGAGTTCCAGGAGATACTCCGAATCGGTTACTCGCTGCTCGGCGACTTAATGCGAATACTGGAAGGGCAACCAGATTCTGAAGTGACGAATCTGGACGTGATCGAACGCCTAAGGAATTGGGCACCCAAACTCCGGCTCAATGGTATCGAGGCCCTCAAATCCGGTTTGGACGAAGCCTATCGACTTTACGCTCGCAATATCAATCTGCAACTGTGCCTGGACGCCTTAGCGGTGGACGTGCACATTTTGCTGAAGGAGCAAAAGGCAAGCTAATTCATAACTCTTAACTAGCATAGAAAGGGAGCAAGCATGGAAAAATACGTTTACTTCTTCGGGGGTGGCAAGGCTGATGGCCACGGGGCCATGAAGGATATTCTGGGAGGCAAGGGGGCGGGATTAGCCGAGATGACCAATGCCGGCTTGCCCGTCCCTCCGGGATTTACGATTGCAACTTCTGCCTGCCGACTCTATTTCCAAAATCAAAATCAGATTCCGGCCACCATTCTTACCCAGAAGGACGCCGCACTGTGTAAACTCGAGGCACTGCTCGGACAGAATCTCGGTGCCGGGGAGAGTCCTCTTCTAGTGTCTGTTCGTTCGGGTGCCAAATTCTCGATGCCGGGCATGATGGACACCATTCTCAACCTCGGGATGAACGACACGGTTGTGGAGGTCATCGCCCGGAAGTCGGGTCATCCGCGATTTGCCTACGACACATATCGACGTTTCATCCAGATGTTCGGGAATGTGGTAATGGAGATACCCAAGGACAAGTTTGACCACGTGTTTGACGGGCAGAAGGTGGAAGGGGGTGCCAAGCTCGACACCGAGCTCACGGCCGATGACCTGAAGGCCGTAATCACCAAATACAAGAAAGTCATCCGCAAAGAAGCTGGCACAATCTTTCCGCAAGACCCTCAGATACAGCTCAATATGGCGATTGAAGCCGTCTTCCGCTCCTGGTACACACCGCGTGCACAGACTTATCGCCGTCTGAACAAAATTCCCGACGACCTTGGAACAGCAGTAAACGTGGTGTGTATGGTATTTGGAAACATGGGAAAGACCTCCGGAACCGGCGTAGGCTTTACGCGCAATCCCGCGACCGGCGCCAAGGAGTTTTACGGTGAGTTCCTCATCAACGCCCAGGGTGAAGATGTGGTGGCGGGCTTGCGAACCCCGGTCCCCATTAAGGAACTCGAAAAAATCATGCCGGAGGTCTATCACCAACTCCACGAGATCACGACCCGTCTTGAGAAGCACTATAAGGACGTCCAGGATTTCGAGTTCACCATTCAAGAGGGAAAACTCTACATGCTGCAAACTCGCAACGGCAAGCGCACTGGTCCTGCTGCGGTGCGCATTGCGGTCGAGATGGTCAGGGAAGGGGTGCTGACGCCACAGGAAGGTCTGTTACGAGTTGAACCCGAGCAATTAAATCAACTCCTCCATCCGGTCCTTGACGAGTCGAAGCCGTTGAAGGTTATTGCCAAGGGGTTGCCCGCCTCTCCGGGAGCGGCTGTAGGCAGGGTCGTGTTCACCGCCAATGATGCGGTGGCGAAAGGGAAATCCCAGCCAGTGGTTCTGGTACGCGGCGAAACGACCCCTGACGATATCCATGGCATGGAAGTGGCGGCAGGCATTCTCACATCGCGCGGTGGAATGACCTCTCACGCAGCCGTTGTTGGACGTGGTATGGGGAAGCCGTGCGTAGCAGGATGCGGGGCGGCCGAGGTGGACGAAAAGCGTCGGCAGGTCAAGGTAGGTGCGAATCTCATCAAGGAGGGCGACTGGATTTCGATCGATGGCTCGACAGGGCGTGTCATTCTGGGGAAGGTTGACTTGGTTGAGCCCGACCCGCACAGTGGCATCTTCACGGAATTTATGAAGTGGGCTGACGACGCCCGCGAGCTACACGTGCACGCTAACGCCGATATACCCCGTGATGCGTTGGCTGCACGTCAGTTCGGAGCCGAAGGCATTGGCTTGTGCCGTACGGAACACATGTTTTTTGCCCAGGACCGCCTACCACACATGCAGCGCATGATTATGGCTTGTAAGGACACCCAGGATCCCAAAGAGGCCGCGAAGTACGAAAAGGAGAGGCGTGCAGCGCTCGCAAAGCTGCTTCCCATGCAGCGCAACGATTTCTTCGGGCTGTTCAAGGCCATGGACGGCCTGCCCGTGACGATTCGTACGCTTGATCCGCCTCTGCACGAGTTCCTGCCTAAACGGGAAGAGTTGATGGTTCAGATCGCTGTGCTCGAAGCGACGAGGATAAACAGTTCCAAACTCCCTGAACTCAAGCGAACGCTGGAAGTGGTGAAAGGACTCCACGAGTTCAACCCGATGCTTGGGTTGCGCGGCTGCCGGCTGGGGATTATGTATCCGGAAATTACGGAAATGCAGGCACGCGCAATATTCGAAGCCGCCTGCAAGTGCAAGGAGGAAGGAAACGAAGTACAACCCGAAATCATGATTCCACTTGTGGCCGAAGTGAAGGAATTTCAGGAGCAAAAGGAGATCGTTGACCGGGTTGCCAAAGAGGTGTTTGAACAAAAGGGTGTGACCGTTGAGTACTTGGTGGGCACAATGATTGAGCTTCCCGGCGGGGCGCTATCGGCGGGGGAGATCGCTCAAGAAGCTCAGTTTTTCAGTTTCGGAACGAATGACCTTACACAGACCACCCTCGGAATATCGCGTGACGACTGCGCCAAAATTATCAACGCGTACGTGAAAGCTAAGATTTGGCTGGCAGACCCGTTCGCGGTGCTTGATCACAAGCGTGTTGGCCGGCTGTTAGAGATCGCCACGAAGGAAGGCCGCGAGGTGCGGTCGGATTTGAAGGTGGGTATCTGCGGCGAGCATGGTGGTGATCCCTCTTCGATCGAGTTTTGCGCCGAGGCCGGCCTGAACTATGTGAGCTGTTCGCCGTACCGAGTGCCTGTCGCCCGCTTGGCAGCCGCGCAAGCTGCTGTGAAAAAGCAAATGGAAAAGGTGTACACGACAGCGTAAGGCCGCGGGCGGATTCAACATGATGTTTCCAATTGCATCTTTGGCTTGCGAGGGCATAGCAACACCCAATGCTGGGCCAAAAGGATCCGCAGGGCTGTGGCTCTGGGGGTAACTACGTGTGACGAGTCCCGGGCACACTGACGCGGAAGGTGCACCCTGGGACTGGAGGACCGAGGAATGGCCTGCTCCGGATACGAACTAAGCCCTTGACCTAAGGGGAGCGCGACCCTGCGTCGGCCGGGTAAGCCAAACCATCCAGCAGAGAGCTGTGCAGAATTATAGCGACGCGACCTGTTTCTTTCCGGGAGAATTGGCGACCGGTGGCGACGTCTTGACCGTGGTCAGGAAATCACGGGAAATGGCAGGCATTGATGACCGTTGATACCTCTTACATATACAGGGGAGGCCCCGGTCTTAACATGGCCAACTTTTAGGCTGAGACTGAAACAGGAGAGGGGTGGACAAATGATGACAAAAACCCAAATCATTGCGCATTTGGCTGAAAGAGTAGAGATCACCAAGAAGAATGCGACTGCTGGCCTTTAACCGTCTCCAGGTCCGGTCGATGTCGGTCAAACCGTGACACTAGGGAGGTGGCCACTGGATCTCTAAACTGTCGCGGTGTCCATTGACGTAGCCCTCCACTTTTTGCGTATGATGGAAGCCGCCGTTGCCGGCGATCATCAGGATTTTTTGGTTGGGATAGTCATGCCAGATGGTTTCCAGATATTCCACAAAATGCGCACCGCTTTTCGTCGCGGCCTAGTGGCTGGCGAGGTGTCCGGTTTTCCGGTTCAAGCCTCCACACAAGACGCGCTCCTGGTTGTTCCCATGCGTGCGCACTTGGGGCTGGGGACTGCCGACGACCGACCAGATCGCCAACACGTAAGGGTAAAGATGAAATGCGGTTTCGTCTTGGCTGATCACGATGCAAATTACACGCAATATTCAGTGCAGTCAATTTAGGAGAGGGAGCATGAATAACCTGCATTATAATTGCTTGTCGCTGTGAGCCTGGAGGAAGGCTGTGGCCATGCCTCACTACCCACCCGTGGAAGTGAAAGTTTGGGGTCCGTATGCTTGCTTCACGAGACCGGAAATGAAGGCAGAGCGGGTTAGTTACTCAATCATGACTCCCTCTGCGGCGCGTGGGGTATTGGAAGCAATTTTCTGGAAGCCGGAATTCTCCTGGCAAATCCGAGAGATTTGGGTTCTCCGTGAAGTCCGGCAGTTTTCCATCGTGCGGAACGAGGTCAAACACAAGGTTCTCATCTCCACCGCCCGACGGCGGGCCGCGAAAGGTGGTGGTTACTTCGCTGAAGACGATCGCACTCAGCGCCACACCCTCGGACTTCGTGACGTTGCCTATCTCGTCAAAGCAGAAGCTATTCTCGCTTTGCATACAACTGACGACGTGGCGAAATACCGCGACCAATTCCGACGTCGTGTCAGTCGAGGGGAGTGCCACCACAGACCCTATCTCGGTTGCAGGGAGTTCGCCGCGTTTTTTGGCCCGCCGGACAACAACGAGCATCCTATCGAGGTAAGCGATGACCTAGGATTGATGCTTTTCGACATGGAATATGCCGCTGATGGCTCGGGGCGCGGCATGCCGCAGTTTTTCCCTGCCAAACTCGAGAAGGGGAAACTGATCATCCCGCCCAAGCTATACTCGGAACGAACTGCGAAGGGCATTGCTGAATCCACATGCGATCCTTGAATTATGGCTGTGGCATCCCGGTGGGCATTTGTCGGAGATCGACGTCCAGACCGAGTGAGCGTAAGAGAGATGTTGCTTCAAAAACTCTGCGAATATTCTCATCGCCTCAAGATCCCGCCACCAATGTATAACAAGGCGAAAGTCCGCTGGATTTTGGATCTCGATCTTGGAGGAAACCTATTGGACTTCACGTCCAGTTCAAGCGACTCGAGGCCTATGAAGGACCGAGGCATGCAGTTTTACACGCCTCACGTGGGGCGGTCCTCTGGGGTGGTCCCTAGGCTTCTCGCCGACAATGGTGAATATGTGCTTGGTATCGGCCGGCCCAAGAGCAAACCTGCACGTGTGGCAAAGTGCCATCGCGAGTTCGTCAAACTCGTCCGGGCATGTGCAGAATCCACGGGAGAGGCAATCGTTACAGCGGTTCTGCACTTCTTCGAGAATTGCGGAGAGCAAAAAGTCGTCCTGCCCGAGGCCTTTGACGCTGCGGATATTGTTACCTTCCGAGTGGAAGGATTGTTGCCGGTTGACTTGGATTCAGTCAGGAGTTTTTGGGCTTCCACTAATGCCGGGCCGTCTCCAAAAGGAATGTTGGAAAAGAGCGCAAGCGCTTTGGCGCAGTGCCTCATCTGCGGGTGCCCACGACAGGCTGTGAAGCGATTGGCATTCAGGATAAAACGTATTCCGGGAGGGCAGTCTTCGGGCACCGCGCTGATTTCCGCTGGTGTTTCCGCCTTTGAGTCATACGGCCGCGAGGCCTCACTCAACGCTCCTACCTGTCGGGAATGCGGCGAGCGGTTCAGCAAGGCGCTGAACTCGTTAATTGAGTGCCCGACAACGCATATCACGATTGATCCCCTTATTTTTGTAATCTGGACCCACGAGGAGGGATGCCTTGATGTGGTTTCGGTGTTCGAGCACCCCGAATCGGATATGGTAAAGGCGCTGACAATTGGGGGGTGCTCCTCGGGTGTGGAACTCGACGCTAGCCCATTATATGCCGCAGCCCTTTCTGCGAATGGTGCAAGGGCCGTGGTGCGAGAATGGGCCAATACCACCTTGGGGGACGCGAAAAGCAACCTTTGCCGCTACTTCTTGCTGCAGAAGATTGTGGAACCGGACGGACATGAGGGGAAACCTCTCAGCCTTTTCGCACTGTCAACTTGCATACTGAGTCAAGCTCGCCGGCGGCTTCCACCAGGTGTTCCTCAAGCAGTTGTGAGCGTCGCGCTCAAAGGCGGCGCAATTCCTAAGGGACTTCTCTTCGAGGCCGTAAATCGCAATCGAGTCGAACGGAGTGTAACGCGGGCTCGCGCCGCGCTCGTCAAGATGGTTCTGCTTTCCCATAGCCAGTCGAATTCGGAGGGCCAGATGGAGCAACTGGATACTAAGGAACACAGTCCCGGTTATCTCTGTGGTCGGCTCATGGCCGTGCTAGAAAACATACAGCATGCCGCCCTACCAGGTGTAAAAGCGACGGTCAGGGAGCGGTTCTTCGGCGTCGCGTCAGTTTCCCCCCGCTCCGTGTTCCCGCAGCTAGTCCGCGGGGCCGGACCTCACCTCGCGAAGCTTAGAAAGGAGAGACGAGGGACTTTCGAGGCTTTACAGCGCCGCATAGAGGAAGTCATGGCCCCGCTCCCAACATTCCCGAAATCTCTGAGTCTGGAGGAACAAGGCCTTTTCAGCCTTGGTTATTATCACCAGCGCGCTGCCGACCGTGCGGCAGCGATCGCCGCCATTGCCGCGAAGGAGGCTAGAGATGGGGAGCGAAAAGGCGATATTCCCAATGGAGAATGTGAACCGCATGGATGATGCAATTTGTAATGACTCTAAGCGCCGCCATGAGTTCGTGCTCCTGTTCGATGTGACCGACGGCAACCCCAATGGGGATCCTGACACTGGCAACCTCCCTCGCGTCGATCCCGAAACCATGCAGGGATTGGTCACCGACGTGTGCCTGAAACGCAAGGTTCGCAATTACGTCAGTGCGACCCGCAGCGATGACGTCCGCTTTAGAATCTTTGTTGAAAACCGCAGTTACCTCGCTGACCACAAAAAGCGCGCTTACGAGGCCGTTGGCGCGAAGTCGGGTGACAATCCCACGAAGGCGCGAGAATGGATGTGTTCCAACTATTACGATGTGCGGTCGTTTGGCGCCGTCTTGGTGGGACGGAAAGTTGAGGGGTATAACTGCGGCCAGGTGCGCGGACCTCTTCAGTTGACGTTCGGTCGCTCCATTGACTCTGTTCTCCCGCTCGATCTTGGAATCACACGGGTGGCATCGGAAAATAGAGGCGATGCGCTCGATGCAGGGGAGGAAGAGGAGGCGCGAACCGGGACGATGGGTCGTAAAGCTTTGATCCCGTACGGCCTCTACAAGTCGTACGGTTTTTACAATCCCTTATTAGCTAGAGAAACTGGGTTTACCAACGAGGACCTTCGCCTCTTCTGGGAAGCGCTACAAATGATGTGGGATTTCGACCGCTCGGCAAGCCGAGGCCTAATGGCCTGCCGTGGATTGTATGTGTTCAGTCACGCCAATACGCAGGGCTGCGCCCCGGCCCACGTACTGTTAGACCGAATTGAAGTGAAGAAAAACGACGCGGTTGCGGTGCCGCGCGCATTTGGTGATTACGACGTCCGAGTGAGCGACCAGAGCCTGCCATCCGGAGTCATTCTGACGCGCTTCGTGGCGTAACGGAAGAATCCGTTTCCCGGTGCCTTCTGGCAGCAACCGCCCTTCGCCTCGGGTAACGATTGAATCGCAATGGTGCACAAAACTCTTCTTGCATGGTATCGTACCACATCGGAATTCTGCGTGGGCTGTGGGCGATCATCGAACCCCGCGGATAGCTCCCGGTCTTCGGGTCGGGTGAGGATTGAAACGTACACGTCCTGGTGGTTAGAATAGAATGCAGTTGGGCCTCACCCGACCGTCGGGGTCGGGTGAGGCCCAAAACGGAATCCGCGCAGTATCGCATCTGCACGAATAGGAATTCACACCTTTTCTCCTGATGACTGCGCACATCGTGCGACAGCGCTTGGCGTAGCTGGCCCGGCACGGCCGAACTGCTTGATCAGGGTACTTTGGCATTTGTGCCCAGTCACCCGCCGCCGATTTGCGCTCTGCACTTTTGAGATACCAATGTGATGTCAGGGATAAAGCACATTCACGCGCGACCATTCAGAAAGTGGGAGGCGTAAGCGCCACGAGGAATCCTTGCGGAGCGACTAAGACCCGGTCCGCTGAGATGCTGAGAATTTGTTATTGCATAAGCTCCCAGCAATGGTTTAGGATCAGGGTTCGATTTTGGTGATGGAGCGCCACCGCTAACGTTCCCGGATACGAAGGAACTGATGGCTCCTACCTCTAATGTGGGTGGGGGCCTTTTTTGTTTTTGGTGCCATTTATGGCTGCCCGAATCATTTTCAATTTGCTCCAAGTATTAGTCGTGATGACCTTTGCTCCCCTGCTGGCGGGGGTCATCAGCCGCCTCAAGGAAATCGTGCAGTCCAAGCGCGGGCCGAGTGTTTTTCAGCCTTATCGGGACATCTGGAAACTGTTTCACAAGGACGAGGTCATTTCCGAGTACAGTTCCTGGATCTTCCGGTTCACTCCCTACATCGTCTTCGTGGTACCCATTTTCGTAGCTACGCTGATCCCCGTTCTCACCAGCTATCCGTTGTTTTTCGCATTTATGGGCGACATGCTGGGTGGCGGATTCGTCCTGGCGCTGGGCGGATTTTTTGCCACCCTTGCCGCCGTAGATACGGCGAATCCATACGGACCGATGGGGGCAAGCCGGACGCGCCTGGTGGGGTTTCTGGCCGAACCGGTCTTCATGATTGTCTTCTTCACGGTCTCGTTTGTTGCGGGATCCACCATCCCGTACATCGTGCAGCAGCGATGGGTTCGGCCACTCTCAAACTTCTTCGAGCCGGCTCATGTTCTGATCATGCTTGCCTTCTTCATTCTGATCCTGGCGGAAGGGGGTCGTATTCCGGTCGACAACCCCTCCGGTCACTTTGAACTCGCGATGATCGACGAATCCAAAGGGCTGGAATATTCCGGGCCCGCCGCAGCGCTTATGAAATGGGGCGGCGAGATGAAGCTATTCGTGCTGATCACGATCTTCCTCAATGTACTGGTGGCTCCCTGGGGACTGGCCTCAACTCAGGCCGTGAGCGATGTGCTGTTGGCTATTCCGCTGGTTCTGCTGAAAATCTTCGTGTTTGTGCTGGCTCTCGTCGCCGTGGAAAGCTCGCTCGCCAAATTGCGGCTTTTTCGCATCAGCGAGTTCCTCGGAGTCGCTTTCATCACGTCCGTTGCGGCGATGATTACATGGTTGTTTACACAGTGACCTGCCGGAAGGAGAAATATGCCGGAAGCCGTGGGACCTTTTTCTTATTCTTACCAATTTAACGCTTTGGCAGGCGGACTGTTTCTTCTCTGTACCTTCGGAATGGTAGCGACACGGCAAGTCCAGGGATGCCTGCGCTTCTTCGTGCTGCAATCCATATTCCTGGCCAGCTCCGCTTTCCTAATCGGACTTCATCCATGGTCGTGGCACCTTATGGCGATTGCGGTGATCAATATTATCAACAAGCCGATACTGATCCCGTGGCTGCTCCGGCGCACGGTCCCTGAAGAGGTCCTTTCTCGACGGGAGATTTCGCAAGTCCTCAACATTCCCATCTCCCTGCTCATTGCACTGGGCATAACGATCAGCGCGTATTTTTTCAGCCTGCCGTTCGTCAAACTTGCGAAAGGATCGGCGGCCGGGGTCAACATCCCGATTGGACTTGCCGTGTTGTTGCTCTGCGCTTATTCGCTCACGGTGCGGCGCGAGGCGGTACCTCAACTATTCGGGTTGCTTGGCATGGAGAACGGAGCTTTCTTCACCAGCCTCTCGATCGTGCCAGACTTGCACCTATTTATCGAGTTGGTGGTTGCCTTCGACGTGCTCATTGCGGTTTTTGTGATCGGCGTTCTCACGCGCGCCATTCATGAGCACATTGGCACGACAGCAGTGGGCTCTCTTCAGGAACTCAAGGAGGAGTCACCACAATGACCGTCGAAGGCATCCTTGTGATTCCACTGATCGCGGCCATACTGTGTTGGATACCTGCGATAGGCAGGCGCGTTGCGCCAGCAGTGACCTTGGCGAGTTCGGTTGCCATCCTGGGTCTCACCCTGGTCATTACGCGCCAGGTTCTGGAGCACGGGACTTATGTTGCGGTGCCGGGCTGGCTGGAGGTCGATTCCCTGGGAATATTGATTCTTCTGCTGGTAGCGGCAGTGGGAGTTCTGTCCAGCTTGTACTCGCTCGGGTACATGAAGAGAACCACCCACAATCCCTCCATCCTGCACCACTATTATGGCAATTTGAACCTCTTCATCTTTTCGATGGTCGCTGTGCCGGTCGTGGTTGGGCCCAGCGTCGCTTGGCTGGCGGTGGAGTTTACGACGCTGCTATCGGTGCTGCTGGTGGGCTTTGAAAGCAACCGCGAGGCCCTGGAAGCAGCCTGGAAATATGCCATTTTGACCCTCACGGGCGCTGCCATTGCGCTTTTTGGTTTTCTGATTTTGTTCTGGGCCATGCACATGGCCGGGCAATCCAGTTACACATGGGCGGGACTCGCGAGTGTGGCTCCACAGATGGCGCCGGCCGTGGTGCGGGTGGCCTACCTTACCATTCTCGTCGGCTTTGGAGCGAAGGTTGGCTTGGTCCCCTTGCATACCTGGCTGCCGGACGCTCACAGCCAGGCGCCAACTGCGGTGTGCGCCCTGCTTTCCGGAGTTGAAACCACGGCCGTGCTCTACGTCATCCTTCGGTTAATGCCCATTGTGCGCGCGTCCCTGGGAGGCACTACCGACCGGTGGGCGATAAGCTTCGGGCTCCTCTCGGTCGGCGTGCCGGCCTTCCTCCTCCTTCAGGTTCACGACTACAAACGCCTGTTCGCGTTCTCGACGGTCGAGCATATGGGGATCATCCTGACGGCCGCAGGCTTGGGAGGGCACGCGGCGCACTACGGCGCGATGTATCAAATGCTCGCTCACACCATGACCAAGTCATTCTGTTTCTTTGCGGCGGGAGCCGTCCTCATTGTCGCCGGGACGCGCGACATCGCCTCGGTCCGCGGGCTGATGCGGCGCTCGCCCGTCGTAGCTTCGGCGCTTCTTCTGGGTGCCTTGGCGATTGCCGGAGCGCCACCGTTCGCGGTCTTTCTGGGTGAATTCTCGATCCTCAAAGCGGGGATCGGCGAAGGCCGATACCTCGTCACGGGGTTATTGGCCGCCTTTCTGATCGTCGCCTTCTTTGGCATCCTGCTCCACATTAACAGGATGGTGTTTGAAGGTACGTCGAAAGATACGGGCGTCGTGCCCGCGATGCCGTGGAGTTGTTCACTTACGCTCGCGCTCGCGGCGATCCCAGTTGTCATGCTCGGCCTGTACGTCCCAGGCCCCGTGTACACGCTCCTGAGCCGGGCGGCAACACTGATCGGGGGTTGATTTCGTGCTGAATGTGACTCAAATGGCGCCAGAAGCCGAACGCCGGTGGCCGGGGCAGGTCCAGGCTTGGGTGGACCGTCGAAAACCCGTCTGCGAACTGCGCCCCACTGTTTCCGGGATTCTTCCCGATATCGCCAAGTGGCTCGCGGTCGATCTTCGCTACCGTTTCGCTGGCCTGATTGTGGAAGAGCACCAGACGGAATGGGAATTTCGTTGTTTGTTCTATGCGAGGAAGGAGCCGGGGTGGACCCATCTTTTGTTCCGGCAGCCGCTTGACGCGACAACCATCCCCAGCATCAGCCTGCAGGTACACGCCGCCGACTGGCACGAGCGGGAGGCCGAAGACCTATTCGGCATCAACTTTGAAGGGCATCCGAGGCTCGGCGATTTTGTGCTTCACGACAACCTGTGGCAGGAAGCGGTAAATCCGATGCGGCGTGATTTCGATGAAAGTGCCGCGCTCGCCGCGAGGGCGCCCGATACCGAGTGGCGACCCCGGCGAATTGTGCAGGATCCCGGCGCCTTCGTTATGCCCGTGGGTCCGATCTATTCCGGCGTGACCGAGTCTGTACATTTCCTGCTCGAAACCGTGGGTGAGGACGTGATTCGCGCCTTCCCGCGACTCTTCTACAAGTACCGCGGCATTGAAAAAACCGCCGAGGGACAGAATGTGAATCAATGCTTGCTGCTGGCCGAACGTTTTGCAGCCACCACGGCCTTTTCCCATGCGTTTGCCTTCTGCCAAGCGGTGGAGGCCGTCTGCCGCGTCAAGGTTCCTCCGCGGGCGAGAACTCTGCGGGTGTTTTTCGCCGAACTCGAGAGATTTCGCCACCACGCCGGAGTGATTCAGGAGATCTGCGAGTCGACCGCATTGACAGTCGCGGCAAACCAAGCGGCGATCCTTGAAGAGGATTTGCTTCGGCTCAGTTGCTCTCTCGCGGGACATCGGTACCTGTTTGGACTCGTGATACCCGGGGGGCTCAGTTGTGACTTCAGTGATTCCGCCTGCCGCGAAGCGTCCAAGAAGGCTACGGAAATACTGGCAAACCTCCAAGATCTGGAGCGACGACTGCGATATTCCAGCAGTTTTCTGGATCGCCTGGAAGATGTCGGGATTGTTTCGGAGGAGAACGCTCGCCAGTTCGGATTAGTGGGACCGATTGCCCGGGCCTCTGGTTTGAAGGGAGATATGCGCAAGGCGCAGCCTTACTCGGGCTATGAGCGCTTTGCGTTCGGCGTCCCGCTGGAGACGGAAGGGGACGGATTCGCTCGACTGCGCGTCCTATTTGCGGAGGCCGCAGAGTCGGTGAACTTAATGAAGCAAGCCGCAAACGCTCTGGAATCCGGCGAGGTCTGGGCGTCCGTGGCCTTTCAGCCGGGGGTGGCTTTGGGGTGGGTAGAATCCCCTCGCGGCGCTACGTTCCACTGGACGCGTCTGGGCGCCGGGGGGGTGATTGAGCGCTACCACCCGATTACGCCCTCGTTTGTCAACTGGCACGGCTTTCACCTTGCGGCCGAGAACTTCGCATTTCAGGATTTTCCGATCATCTTGGCGACCTTCGGCCTTTCCGCCGCCGAGAACGACCGGTAGAAGGACTGTCTGCCATGAGTCAGTGGGTCATCAAAGGTATCCAATCCGGGATAAGAACTACTCGCTATCCTGCGCATGAGGAGATTCAAGCCGGCGTGTCACCGGGCCTGCCGCTGGGCCGCGACACGGTCACCGATGAACAGGGGCGCCTTCTGGTGGATATTTGCCCGACCGGCGCTATTGCTCTCGAAAACGGCAGGTTGTGCGTGGAACCCCGCCGGTGCGTACACTGCTTCCGATGTTCCCGGGCGATCCAATTCCCGCTCGACTGGCAGCCCGGTTATGAGTGGGCCGGCTATGCTTTTGGTCGAAGCGCTCCAGCCCCACCATGGCCCAAAGTCTTCTCGACGTCGTTACACATCCTGGTGGTCGACGCGGGCGACTGCGGCGCGTGCTTGAACGAAGTCAAGCAACTCAACAACCCTTATTACAATATGCATCGACTCGGTTTTTTCATCACGCCCACGCCGCGCCAGGCCGATATTCTTCTGGTCGTCGGTTCGGGGACGGACCACATGAAGATCCCCTTGCTCGAAGCCTATGAGGCAATGCCGGCGCCCAAACTCGTAATGGCAGTGGGAACATGCGCGCTTTCGGGAGGTGTATTCGGTGCTAGCTTTGTTTCGGGAGGCGGCGTCGCCGGGACCATCCCTGTGGATATAGAAGTACCGGGATCTCCTCCTCCGCCCCTAGCGATCTTGCACGGGCTCCTCGTCGCCGCCGGGCGGAAGCATCCGGTGGCTACGACGAACGTTGCCCAAGTAGGAGCTCCCGCGTGAGTCTCGGAGTCTTACTCGGAGCTTTTTTTGTACTGAGCGGTATTGGTGTGCTTTCGGCCGTCCTTTTGTCCGAGCGGCGTGCGCTCCAGGGCCTCGCGTGGGTCGGCTCGGCTGCGTCGCTGGTAATTTTGGCGGTCGGCGCGCTGGCTATCGCCGGGCAGAATGGCTTCGCCCTCAGCCTGTGGCCACTACCACCGCTAGGGTGTCTCACCCTCTCGGTCGACAGGCTGTCCGGGTTGTTCCTGCTGGTGTCCGCGTCGGTCTTTCTTCTCACCTCGATTTACTCAATGGGTTATCTTCGCCCGTATGTGGGCCAGTTCAGCATACGGGCGTTATGTGCGTGTTACTTCGCGCTCTATGCGGCTGTCGTGGTGGCTCTCACGGCTGGCGATGTGTTGACCTTCCTGGTGGGCTGGGAATTAATGGCGTTGTTCGCCTACGGTTTGGTCAACTTCCAGAAACGACGCGAGGAGGTCGCGGGCCCTGGTTACCAGATGCTCACGATGGGAGAAGCCGGTTTCGTAGCCGTGACGCTGGCTTTCCTCATCATGGCGAAGAGTTCATCGGGTACCCTGGCCTTCGCTGAGATGCGCGTGCATTTGGCGTCCATCAGCTGGCAAACCCGCTGGATTGTCTTTTTGCTCTCGTTCTTCGGGTTCGGCGTGAAGGCAGGATTGGTGCCATTCAATCGCTGGTTGCCCCAAGCTCACCCGGTCGCTCCGGCGAACATCTCAGCGCTGCTCTCCGGAGCGTTGCTCAATCTGGGCATTTACGGAATCGTGCGGGTCAACGTGGACTTGATGCCGCCTATAACTGTAGGTCCCGGGTTGCTTGTCCTGCTGGTGGGAACCGTTTCCGCACTCACAGGCATCCTGTACGCCAACCGGGCGAATGACATGAAGGAAATGCTGGCCAACAGCTCAATTGAAAACATGGGTATCATCGGCGCAGGGCTTGGAGCCGGGATGGTTTTTATGGCCGTCCGCGAGCCCGTGTTGGCCGGCATCGCATGGATTGCCGCGTTCTATCAGATGACGAACCATTCGATCTACAAATCACTGCTATTCTTCGGTGCCGGGGCGATCGACGCCAACGCCGGAACGCGCGACATGGACCGCCTTGGTGGTCTCATCAAGCCTATGCCCTGGATCGCCATGACTTTTCTGATTGGAGCGTTGTCCATCGCCGCTTTCCCTCCGCTCAGCGGGTTCGCAAGCGAATGGCTAACACTCCAGGGCCTGTTGCAGAGCGCGGCATTGGTTTCAAGGCCCGTGAAGGTGGTCTTCGCATTGTGTGGGGCAGGCCTGGCGCTCACGGCTGGCTTGGCCGTTACCTGCTTTGCCAAGACGTATGCAATGAGCTTCCTGGGCATGCCAAGGTCCGATAAAACCTACAAGATTGCTCGTGCCTCTTCTCCCATCCGAACTGCCACGGCGTTGAGCGCCGCTCTTTGTGTCCTACTGGGAGTGGTCCCCACCTTCGTGATTCCGGTCTTGGGGCGGGTCGTCGAAGCCGTCGGGGCAACTGGTGCGTCTGCGGCGCTCGTGCCTCCGTTCTTTAAGAGCGCGCCCGAGCGCCCGCTGCTTCCGCCAGCATTCCTCGATGAGTTTCACGACCTGGGAGCTCAGGTGGGGAAAGGACTTGTGCCGGGGTCCGGCCTCGTGGTCCTACACCGGGGCTCCACGCATAATCCAGTAATATTCGCCATGTCGACCACCTATATGTCGATTGTCCTTTTGCTTCTGACGGCGCTACTGGTATTCGTGGTTCGAGAGTTCGTCAGCCGGAGGTCAAAGAGCGCGCGGTCGGCGGCTTGGGCCGGAGGACTGGCGGCACTTCGGCCCGAAATGACGTACACCGCCACAGGATTTTCCAATCCTGTGGGCGTGACTTTCAGTGCGATCTTTAATCCCACACTATCGGAAGAGAGGCTGGAGGTCATTGCCGGCCACTTCCGCCAGCGTCTCACGCGGGTGGTTGCAGAGGTCCATGTCTTGGATCGTCTGCTGTTCCAACCACTCGCCAAGCGCGCCCTCGCGGTTGCCGGGACGTTGTCACGAATGCATCACGGCCGGCTCAACGCTTACGCCGCCTATGTGCTGGGTACGCTTCTCGTGGTCTTATTCCTAGATCAAACCCACGTTCAAGATCGTCTTTCTTTTGGTCCGGCTTTAATTCTGATCGTGGTCCTGCTTCTAGATCGCGTCCTGTGATTTCGTACCTCCCGCACCGGCGCGAGACAAATGTTGTCTGAAGAATGGGAGATCGTATGATGCACGCGCAGGATGGCACAGCGTTTGCGCCCAAGATAGCCGGGACGTAAAACGCGAATTTCACAACGGGTGCGCCGCAACCGGTTATCTGTGCGTACTGCCGGTTCGCACGCTATGCAATATCGAGCCCAACTGCGGGAGGTTGACCGAGCCCAAGCATGATCGACGCGAAGACGTTAATAATACTTTTCTTCCTGCTCTGTTGCGTGGGAGTGTTGTTGCCGCTCGTTCTGCCCGCAAGTCAAAGTACCCGTGTCATCGCCTGGGTGGGCTCCGCGGCGTCTCTCGTCCTCTGTGCCTTCGGTGTGGAAGGGCTCGCAGCAACTACGACTTTCGAGGTGCCCTTATGGACCATTCCGAACCTCGGGTCTCTTACCATTACACTCGATCGCCTATCAGGGCTCTTCCTTCTGGTAACAGGATTGGTGGTACTGGCGACCGCCATCTACTCCCGTCAGTACCTCGAACGATACTCCGGCGATTTTAGCCTTAGGGCTTTTGCCGTGGGTTTCCATTTCCTCATTGCATCGGTCACCACCATCCTTGTGGCCGGTGATGCGGTTCTCTTTTTGATCGGCTGGGAGGCGATGTCCATCCTAGCCTTTTTGCTGGTAAATTGCCAAAAGCGATCCCAGGAGGATCGGGACGCTGGATATCAAATGCTGACCATGAGCGAGGCAGGATTTGTGGCCGTTATCATCGCCTTTTTGCTCCTCGGCAGGATCTCTGGTGGACTTACTTTCGATGCTCTCCGGGCTGCGGCAGCACTGGCAGGCACTGGGCTGCGGTGGGCGGTTTTTCTGCTTTCTTTTTTTGGTTTCGGGGTAAAGGCCGGCCTCGTGCCTTTCAATCGCTGGGTCCCGGGAGTCTACGCGGCGGCCCCGGCGAATGTCTGCGCCTTGCTTTCCGGTGTACTGCTCAACCTCGGAATCTACGGCATCATCCGGGTCAACGGAGACTTATTACCGGTTTCCTCCGTCTCTCCCGGCCTGGTCATCTTGGTGATCGGTTCGGTCACGGCGCTGGTGGGCATCCTGTATGCCAACCGCGAAAACGACATGAAAAGGATGCTGGCGGAGAGCTCGATCGAAAACATGGGCATTGTCGTGGCAGGCCTTGGTGCGGGCATGGTTTTTTCCGCTTCACACGCGCCGACGTTGGCGGGTATGGCGTTTATTGCGGCCCTGTATCAAATGGTGAATCACGCCGTCTTTAAATCGCTCCTGTTTTACGGCGCCGGGGCCGTGGATTCGGTGGCGGGCACATCCGATATGGATCGTCTGGGCGGGTTGATTAAACCGCTGCCCGTGATTTCAGCCTTCTTCCTGGTGGGCGCTCTCGCCATTGCCGGCCTACCCCCTTTGAATGGTTTTGTCAGTGAGTGGCTAACGCTTCAAACGCTCCTGCAAAGTGCCGTGCTCAGTTCCGTTGGGGTCAAAGTTGTCTTTGCTCTGTGCGGAGCTGCCCTTGCCCTGACCGCAGCACTCGCCGTCACGTGCTTCGTCAAGGCGTACGCGATGAGCTTTCTAGGAATGCCGCGAACGGAAACCGTCCGGCCCGCCGCCCGCACCCATCGCTCACCGCGGCTCGCCATGGGCATTCTAGCGGTGCTGTGCCTGCTGCTCGGGATTCTGCCGACTTATGTGATTCCCCTCCTCAGCGGGCCAGTCCAGCAATTGACTGGAATTGACAGCACTTCAGCCCTGGTACCCGCGTTCTTTGCGCCCGAGAGCGAAACACCACCGATTCCGGGGGCCTTTGTGGGTGAATTTCACGACCTTGGCGCCCAGATAGGCAGACGGGTGTTCCCGGGACTCGGGTTAGTCGTCATGCACCGAGGTGGTACGAGCAACCCGGTGGTGTTTGCCATGTCCACAAGCTACATGTTCGTGGTGCTTGTGTGCTTGACTGGGGCCGCGGTTCTGATTTTCCGTTACAGACTGGCGCGGCGGAGGCAGAGGGTGCGAAAACCGGTTTGGGCAGGCGGACTGGCTCAACTGCTGCCAGAGCAGACGTACACGGCAACGGGCTTCTCAAACCCTGTTCGCGTCACCTTCAGCGCCATCTTTCACCCCGGCGAGGTCGAAGATAGCCGGGAAGTGGTCGCCGAGCACTTTAGGTTGGCCATCCGCAGAGAGGCCGAAGAAGTGCACGTCCTCGACCGGCTCGTGTATCGGCCTCTCCAAACTGGCGCAAGAATGCTGGCAGCCGCGCTTGCCAGAATGCACCACGGAAGGCTAAATGCTTACGTCGGGTATGTGCTGCTTTGCCTGCTTCTCGTGCTTCTCCTCGCCCGCCTGATGTGAGGGTGTCCAAGGCGGATGGAAGCCATGTGGTGATTTGGCTTTGGGTACTCATTAAATTGCGATATAATATTGCGCGATTCAGGTGATGGAGTTCGCCCCTAACCACCCGTGACAGCGGGTTGATGACTCCTAGAGGCCGAGAGGTGCTCAGGAGTTTTTTCATTTAGGGTGCCTCACAGGGAAGGGGTTCGCGAACCCTTTGCCGCGCTCCATCAACACTGCCTCCTTTCCTTGCGAAGAAACGGCCAATCGGCGAAATATGCGAGAACAAGTCCCCATGGAACACCAGCGCTTCGAGGGTGAGCGGACGCTCATGCGGGTACACGTTAGTGAGTCTGACCGATACCATGGCAAGCCCCTCTATGAAGCCATCATCGAGCTCTTTCGCAAGGAAGGGTTCTGTGGCGCGACTGTCCTTCGGGGCGTGGGCGGGTATGGATCGTCGAGCCGCTACCACACCGATAAGATCCTCCGTCTATCGCAGGATTTGCCCGTCATCATCGAAGTTGTCGAATACACGGAGAGAATAGAGAAACTTTTGCCCAGGCTAGATGAAATGGTCGATGGCGGGATGATCACACTGGAGAAGGCCCGGGTGATCCTGTACCGGCCTAAAAAGGAAATGAAGAAGCAATTCATCGGGGCCGGGTAGCCATCCAAATGCGGCCGCCCCGTCGGGAGCCATGTTATTCCGCATTTCCGTTCTAATCGGTATCAGACAGTTTTGGAAGGAGATCGATTCAAACTCATGACCAACCCGCCAGAGATCATTTTGCGCAATCGCGAGCATATCGCCGCACTCGCCCAGGCCTACGAAGGGGAAATGGTCAGCTTTCTTTGCGATCTCGTGGCCATCCCAGCCGCGAGCAGTCACGAGAAACCGGTCATCGAACGAATTCGCCGCGAGATGGAAATTGTCGGATTCGATGAGATTCGCATTGACCCCATGGGAAACATACTCGGCCGCATCGGCTCCGGCGGGAAGATCATCATGATGGATGCGCACACGGACGCGGTGGGCGTGGGTGACCCCAAAGAATGGGCGTGGGATCCCTACAAAGGCAAGGTGGAAAACGGCATCATCTACGGCCGTGCATCCAGCGACCAGCGCGGCGGTATGGCAAGCATGGTATACGCGGGGAAGATCATCAAGGAACTCGGCTTGTCCGGCGATTATGCGCTATACATCGTGGGGTCGGTTCAGGAAGAGGATTGCGACGGACTGGCCTGGGTCTACATTTTGAAAGAAGATGGCATCGCGGCCGATTGCGTAGTGCTGACCGAGCCCACCAACCTGAAGATTTATCGTGGTCAACGGGGGCGCATGGAGATTGAAGTGCGCGTCCGCGGCCGCTCCTGCCATGCCAGCGCTCCCCTTCGCGGCGACAACCCTATCTATAAGATGGCCCCACTCGTGCGGGAAATTGCCGCGCTCAATGAACGATTGCGCAGCGACGCGTTCCTAGGCAAAGGGACGATCGCGGTCACGGATATCCGGTCAATCTCACCTTCGATGTGCGCGGTGCCCGGCGCCTGCTCCATTCACCTTGACCGTCGATTGACCGCCGGCGAAACCAAGCAAACGGCTGTGGCGGAAGTGATGGCCCTGCCCAGCGCCCAGGGCGCCGAGGTGGAAATCCTTACCTACGAAGTTCCCAGCTATACGGGTTTGAAGTATCCAATGGAAAAATACTTTCCCACTTGGGTCCTGGAAGAGAATCATCCGCTGGTGCAGGCGGGAGTAAACACCTATTTAGCCCTGCACGGTAAGGCGCCAGTGGTGGATAAGTGGACGTTTAGCACTAATGGCGTTGGCTCAAGGGGAGTGATGGGTGTGCCCACCATCGGCTTCGGGCCAGGCGAGGAAGATGTGGCGCACAGCGTTATGGAATGCATCCCCATCCACCATCTGGTGGAGGCCGCCAAGTTCTATGCGGCGTTTCCATTAACTTACGTCAATACTGTGGTCAGCGGTTAACGGCTAACTAATGGCCGTTTGCGACTGCCGCTCATACCGTTTTATGAGGATACTGATCATCTCCGACATTCACGGGAACGTCGACGCTTTGGCATCGCTCAAAGAGACCTACGATGAAATGTGGGTTCTGGGTTGACTTGGTGAATTACGGTGCAGAGCCAGGGGCAGTGATCGACTTCGTGCGGGCGAAGGCGTCCGTCGTCGTTTGCGGAAATCATGATTACTCGATTGGATTTAACCAGGATCCGCGCTGTTCCCCTCGATTCCGCGAAATGGCCGAGGTCACACGCCGTTATACAAACTCAGTATTGAGTTTTGGGCAGAAGCATTTTCTTCGACACCTTCCACCCACCTTGGAATTAAAGCGTGAGGACATGGCGCGCTGGGAACAATTTTGGTGTTCTTCCCTTGCTTGGCATGGGGATTTGCTTCTGGGACCCAGATGCTGCCCCCCTCCCGATCGTCGTGGTCGGCGGCGTGGCGATATCCATAATTCGTCACTACTGGTGACGCCGGCAACGTATCATTTGCTGCGCGATCGGGTTATCCAAGGAATATGAAGAGCGCGGATTTGCCTTGCCTTTGCGAACGGAACTCCTTGGTGACAGCGCGAAATTTCAGATGTGGAAATTTCCTATGCCGTGTGCTACCTTTACGTTTCAGGGTGGTGGAGTTCGCCTATTGTCGCTCCGAGCGGCCGATGACTCCTACGGTGGGATTCACCGCGGGAGCCTACCAGATTCTAGAAACTCCTCCTGGTGATTCTCAACCTAAAATCGACACATTGAAGGCCATGCATGTGTGAAAGTCGCAGCCATGCCCTGAGTGCCGTTGGCGGTGAAGAACGTCCACGCCGTCATCACCGGTGCACAAATATCGTTAGGCTAAGTCGGAGGATTCTTGGCTGTCCGCGACTGAATCTAGTGAACTGCGGGCAAAGACTCGACACGAAGGAGGAGACATCGGTTGCGTTATTTGATTGTATTTGTAGGAGGAGGTCTGGGCGCCGTAGCTCGCTATGTAGCGGGTGCTGCCATCATGGCGTGGTACGGCGGATTATTTCCTCTCGGCACGCTCGTCATCAACGTTACAGGTTCGTTTCTGATCGGGCTCCTGATGACACTGCTGACGGAAACGTGGCATCTCGATCCGCACTGGCGGCTGGCGCTGGTGGTCGGCTTTCTGGGTGGTTACACGACCTTCTCCAGTTTCGAGTACGAGTCTTATCGGGCCATTCGCGACGGTGGACAATGGCTCGGGCTGCTGAATATCACCGCCAGTGTCGTTATGGGTTATCTGGCAGTGCGGACCGGCGCGGCGATCGCTGGTCACCGTTAGGTCTTCCCCCATTTTGGAGGACTCATGCTACTGAAGGGGCCGGCAAAAAAAGTATGCATTTACCTGAACGAGGACACGCGGCATAACGTCACGCCGCTCTATCAGGCGATTCTCTCATACTTGATCCACAAGGGGGTCGCTGGGGCTACGGCCTACACCGCCATGGCGGGTTTTGGTGTTCATAAGGTTATGCATACCGCCAAGGTGGAACTGCTCAGCGAGCACCTTCCCGTCCGCATTGAATTCATGGAATCTGCAGACAAAGTGGAGGAAGTGCTGCCGACCCTTTATGAAATGGTGACCGACGGCGTGATCGAGGTTCAGGACACAACGGTCGTCAAAATCGCCAGGCAAGAGAAGAAGGCTGAACCCAGGTTACCCCATCAGAAGAAGACCGGCAAGGCCAAGCTGCTTCGGATATACATGGGCGAAGCTGACCGCTGGCATGGTGAACCCCTCTACGATGCCATCGTCAAACGCCTGCACACGATGGACATCTCAGGTGCCACGGTCTATCGCGGCATCATGGGTTACGGAATCAAAAGACACACCCACAAGCAGGGCCGTTTTCACCTTTCGCACGATCTCCCCATCATGGTTGCCGTCATCGATGGCGAAGAAAAGATCACGCGAGGAGCTGAGGCTGTTGAGGAAATGATGGAAGACGGATTGATCGTGATTTCTGACGTGGACTTCACCCGCTTGGTTCGGGGACAAACTTTAGGAGGGACAACCGATGTCAACGTATCAACCGGCTAAACTGATGCGACTTCATTTTTCCGAACATCATCGTTATCAAGGGAAACCGCTCTACGAAGCGATCGTCGAGAAGTGCCTGGAGTTGAAAATTGCGGGCACAACCGTATACCGGGCCTTTGAAGGTTTCGGAGAGAAGGCCCAAATCCACCGACCGCATTTGTTGACCCACGAGTTGCCCGTCGTTGTCACAGTTGTTGACTCCGCCGAGAACATCGAACGGTTGGCCCCGGTACTGGAAGAAATGATGGAAACCGGAATGATTGCGACTTCGGACGTACAGATTAAAAGAATTCACAAGAATAAGGCGCCAACCAATGTCTAGACCGACCTGGTGAAAATGATGGAGTCGGGAGGAATTCGGCAACTGGAGTACTTCCGCTCGTGCGGGAGGTTTGGCCGACCGGAAACGAAATGAGCAACATGTGGGACTACAGGTTCGCCTTTCGGATCGAGAAAAGGGATGACGTTCCCGTCGGGTTCCGAAATGTATATGGCAACTTTCTCGAACTGGCAGGCTTGGCCCTTTATGGCCTTTTTTCTCCTGCCGCCGAGGATTCCCGATCTTTGTTTTCGTGGCGGGTTCCCTCCAGGTTGATTTTGATGTTTGCGGAGCGCATAGTGGTGCTCTCCCTCGATAGACATTCGAACCAGGTCCAAACGTTCGAATTGAACCGGCATGATTTTTTGGGCTATGGCCTCGCCGATTTCCTGTTGAATTGCTGGTTCACCGTTTACCGTACCGTCACACCGGATAGTGGGCTACCGATCCAGTTTTCATCCAGGGCTTCCCATCTCTATGCCGCACTGGCCCGTCTGCTTGTCGGCTGGACGGAAAGCAAGGCCGATCGAAATATGGACGCAAGAGTAACGCGAGTACACGGGCTGCCACTGAAGTTTGCGAACTACTTGCAGACTCACGATGAGTTCGGTCCCACTAATGAGTTCTTCTTTCAGCCCGCCGTTGACCTTCGCAAGACGCGCGGGGACCGTGGGGCAATCTCCTGCTGACGATTACTCCCAAGGCCATCGTGGCCCTCAGCGACCGATATAAGGGGAAGAGCTCCCCGTACGGAATCGAGGTCACCTATCTGCCATTGGGTTGCGCTACTTCGGTGAGCGGGTCTGAATCCAACGACAAGCGCCGGTCAGCGTCGCGAGCCGTCGACGGGAGGAGAGTTCTGATCACATCATCGGTGTGGCAGAGGGACCGTGGCGAATGAGCGGAGGAGTTTTTCCCAAGGAGAGCACACCGTGGGTGCTCGACGAATTGGCACGAAGGCGCAACTCATACTGGAGGAGCGGCGTTGAGCTCGGGACGACATACGGCTACCCAATTTCCGGTTAGCTCACGCACTGCGTGGTTTAACCAAAACGTCGTAGGAATGGGCATCACGAGTCTCCTATCGGATATCGGCCACGAAATGATCACGACTCTCTTGCCGAGCTTTTTGACCGTGATCGGTCTGTCTGCAGCAGTTCTTGGCACCGTTGAAGGAGTGGCCGATTCCGTATCGAGCTTCGTGAAGCTCGGAGCAGGATGGCTCTCGGATCGCTTCGGTCACCGCAAATCGATGGCTGTAGGCGGCTATCTTCTTACGGGCACTTCGAACGGTCTCTTCTCGCTCGCCCACGGATGGCCGCTTATCCTTGCAGGGCGCACGATCGGCTGGTTCGGAAGGGGCTTTCGAACCCCGCTTCGCAATACCATGCTGGCAGCCTCCGTCCCGCAAGCAGCGGTTGGCAGAGCCTTCGGCTTTGAGCGTGCCGGCGATACTTTGGGCGCTATTGTCGGACCTCTTCTTGCCGTTGGATTACTGACGCATATGCACTCGCGCGCCGCGGACCCTTCCTCGCCATTCCGGCACATATTCTCCCTTGCGTTAATTCCTGGTGTCGCCTCTGGTTTGGTCTTTGCCATCTTGGTCCGTGACAAGCCATTGCCTTCATCCGGCTTAAGGTTCTGGGCAACCGTCAAAGGTATGCCGCGCTCGTATCGGCGATTTCTCTTCGGCGTCGGCATCTTCGGCGCAGGGGATTATGCCCGGACGTTTTTGATTCTGGCAGCCACTCAACTGCTCACGCCCTCTTGTGGCGTAACGCATGCGGCACAAATTGCAGGCCTTCTTTACGTGGGGCACAACGTTTTTTATGCCGCTTACTCCTACCCTATTGGAGCGCTGTCGGACCGGGTGGGGCGGCAAGGTTTGCTGGCCCTTGGTTACGCAGTCGGCGCTCTAGCCTCCTTGGGGCTTGCGGCTGCCTTCCTGTGGAAGCTCGATGTCCTGATATACCTCCTGGCGATGTTCGGTTTGGCGGGCTTCTCAATTGCTGTGACCGATGCTCTGGAGGGTGCGATGACCGCGGATTTGGTCAGGGAGCCGGTTCGCGGCACTGCTTACGGAGTTCTGGGCGCCGTCAATGGTGTTGGCGACCTTGTGGCGAGCGTTCTACTGGGAATCTTGTGGACAGCCCTGTCGCCAGTCGTAGCGTTTGCGTATGCGGCTGTCTTGATGGGATCAGGTGCCCTGATCATCTTGCGTGTCCCGCTACAGTTGGCAAGTGTTGAGGGCAGATCGTAATAGGCTACACTAACGATGATTAATAAAACGCAACCAGTAACCCTGACAATTCGCGGTGAGGACGTTCAGGTTCGAGAGTGCCCGCGGTGTCGAAATCGCTGGCCAGGTGACTGGGAGTATTGTCAGAACTGTGTCGTCTGGCTTCCTGGGAACGACCGGACCATAAGAGTCACGAGAATCGTTCCCTGTGCCGGGGCCGCGACCTTGCCCCGGTTGAGCTTGGGTGCGACCGTTAGCCGCCGAGATCCGCTGCGATTTGAGCTTTGCGACGTCAGCAGAAATCGAACTCGCCCAGCAGGTAATTAAACACGCTGTGACTATGATCATCGCACATGGCGGGGTCACCCAGCCCATACCGGATCGTGGAATCATGGGTTATTGGGCAGATCCCCAAAGTGGAACAGAACATGCGGCGCGTGCGGGTTGTGCCATTGCCGCGAGATATAGACCGGCAGAATCGTCTGCGGGTGCGGCGGGCATTTCTGCGGAAAAGCTTACTTTCGGAATCGGAGTAGTGTTGGAGGATTTGGTTGGCGATTCGCTTCAGCGCGCTTTCCGTATGGCCTCATTTGCCCATCCCTGGCGTACCTTCTTTTCGAGAAAGGCGTACGAACGAGTTGTGGAACGATTCGATTTTTGTGGCCTTCAGCCAGTTGTACCGAAATCGGAGCCCCTTTGCCCTGTTTACGAACTGCTAGCGCCCAAGCCGGAGCGGTCGGGCACTCACCACGTCGGTCCGGAGTCAGTTCCGTTGATGGGCAGGCGAGAGTTGCTGGAAGCGCTTGAGAGCTGCCGTGTTCAGGCGGTTGAGGGGCAGGGCGTGATCGCCCGCTTGGTGGGCAATCCAGGCCAAGGTAAATCGAAGCTGATTCGGGAATGGCTGAGCGCATGCGCCCAAGCTGGGCGGTTGTGCGGATGGACTCAGCTCTCCTGCAACGGCGTACCCTACGGTGATTATCCGTTACGTTCATGGGAGCGCTTGGTAAGACCGCTGATACAGCCAAGCCAGGAGTCAACTTGCGAAGGACCTGCTGTTGAAAAGATATGCAATGTGCTAAACGCCGAGCCTCGGCCTGTGCTGGTGATCGCCGACGACTTCCATTGGATCGATGCCCTGTCGCAGAGGAATATTCTCCAATTGGTCTCCGCGATAAAGCCTCTTCTCGCGATCGTCGCATACCGGCCTTCATTCGCATTTGCATCAAAGGCACCACAAGTACCCGCACTCACTTATCATCATTTTCAGCTTGGCCCCTTGTCTGATAATGAGCTGGCACGATTAATCAGCGTGTCGGCGGAAAACTGTAATGTGACGCTTCAGGCCGGTGCGGTACACGAGATTGTTTGGAAAGCACACGGTAATCCTCTATATGCAGAGGCAGCGGTCGCGCATCTCGCCACCATGGACCGTCTACCGGCGGGGCCACTACCGTCGTCACTGGTAGATCTCTTAACTATTCGCGCCGAATGGACCGCCTCGGTTTTGCTCCCCAGGATCCGCGGCCACTACCGCGAGTTTCTGTTTAGCGGAAGAGATAAGCAGGCCCTGATCAATGAACTGGAATGCGTGGAGGAGCAGTTGAGCGGGTGGCTTGATCGCTTCGACGTGATTGAGGAAGAATCAGCCCAGGCCGTCCAACGATTCCTTGAGGGGCTTCAGCGGGTGGATGGGGAGTTGGCAATCCTGAGCCTGCTCGTCGGAAAGCAGCGACCGCATCGGAACCGTTTGGAACAGGCGCTCGCGCGCGTCAACACTTTCCTTCATCCGACCGAAGAGCGAGGGAGTCCAACCGCCGATTTGACTTAGCGCGGTTCGTGAACCACGCATTGCCGCAAGTCACGTATTCAATAGGTTGGAAGGCATGGCCAATGCAAGATGATGGAGAAAAGCGCGATACACCGGTGATCCGGCCCAATGAGGTGTTTGTCGGCCGAGAGAATGAGATTCGCCTGGTCAACGACGCTATACGCGATCGAAAGAATCTGGTGATTTGCGGTCCGGCCGGGATCGGGAAGACTGCTCTGGTGTCGCAGGTTATCTATCGTCTGCCCGAGGAGAGTAATCTGCACTGCGTATATGTTCCGTATATGAAGGATTTGCACGACATGCTCCGGCAATTGATCCGCGTGCTTTATGAGGCGAAAGACCCGAATCTTCGGCGGCAACTACACGCACAAGGAATTTCCGTTTTGAGTTTTGACGGTTGGCTGAAGCGGCTTTCGAGTAGCGCATTGAAAGGATTTCTGTACCGCACGGTTGAGCGCGGTGATTATCGGGTGTTTCTCGATCATCTGCCGCCCCTGACCCTTCCGGTCGCGAAGATCATTAAGGAGCTATTCTGGATGCGCAATACGCCGGTTTACTTGCTGGTGCGCGACGAAATGGAACAGCACCTCTACCAATTCTATAGCTTTTTCTATTGGGGCGAGCGGGAACGATTGATGCTACAGCCACTTTCGCATCAATCTGCTACAGAACTTCTCGATGGTTGCATTTCACGATTTGGTTTATCTGAATTGGATCTTTCGGACTTTCGGGAGGAGACTCTTGAGCTGAGTAAACGGGTTCCGGGGGCAATCGTTAAGATGTGCGCACTTGCTGCCGACCCGCACTACCAATATGGATCCCGCATCAAAATGAAATCCGTCTATATCGAATATCTCATGAGCGGACATGGCCTGTCGGGACAACGTCTTCCTAGAACTTGAGCCGGCACGGCGCCTTCAATTCTCGAATTGTAAATAGCGACGTAAAGTGCTGGGATTCAAGGCTGAAAAGAGACAGGGTTGTTTGAATCTTTGCGAAAAGGAGATAGACTCTCAGCCTTCGCCCAGGTAAAGAAGCATTGAGAGAAAGCAACCAAGATGGAGTGGCTTAAGCCCGCAGCAACAGTTGCCTTGGGTGCAGTTTTCGGAGCGAACCTTCGCTATTTCGTTAGCGACTGGTTAGCGCGGCACCAGACTGCCTCTTTCCCTCTCGGAACTCTTGCCGTTAATACCACCGGAAGCTTTGTCCTCGCCTTTTTCCTGATCTGGACGACGGAACGTGTGCTTTCGTCGCCGCAATGGCGGCTGCTGATTGCGGTGGGCTTTTGCGGTTCGTACACGACATTTTCGAGCTACACCTTTGAGACTTTCAAAATGATGGAGCAGGGGCGGCTGTGGGATGCCAGCGTAAATTTCCTGGCCAATAATACTCTTTGCTTCTTCTGTGCCCTGCTGGGAGCAATCGCCGCCCGAGCAATCTGATGGCTACCGACAAGTACCAACTCGTTACGATCTACTTAAATGAGGCGGATAAATGGGGGCATCACCCGCTCGATCTGGAAATCCTCAAATTCTTGCACCAAGCCGGTTGCTCGGGCGCCACCGTACTCCGCGGGTTGGCGGGCTTTACCAGGGGAGGCGGAATCGTAACGACGTCACTTGTCGACGTGGGAAGTAAGCTGCCGGTGGTCGTACATTTTGTGGAGACCTCGATGAAGATCGAGGAAGTTATGCCGACACTGAGACACATGGCGGGAACGAGGCTGATCACGGTCCAGGAAGTTCAGGTCGTCCCCTCGGATCCGCTGATTTAAGGGCCTGCTGTTTTGCCATGGGCCCAGGTTGGACGGATTGCGTTCTCCAGAACATACGTTCTTTCAGTTTGTTCACAAAGTGCAGGTAGTTCACGCACTACGTTCATGTACGGATCGGAGATGGCAGGGCCGGTTATAGTCCCCGTTCTCGCAGCAAATAGTACAGTACCGGAGTAATGAGCAAGGAGAGAATCATGGAAATGGCGACGCCACCGACTACGGCGATGGCCAGCGGTTGCAAGATCTGCGCACCGTGCCCTACGCCGAGCGCCAGCGGCAGCATGCCCAAAGTTGTCGCCAACGCCGTCATCAGAATCGGCCGCATACGTCGTCTGCCGGCCTGGAAGATCGCGTCTCGCAACGGTAGCCCTTGAGCGCTGAAGTGCTGTTCGGAATCGAGCATCAGGATGCCGTTCTTATGGACGATACCGATAACCATGATCATACCCATAAAGGAAGAAATATTCAGCGTGCTGTGGGTCAGGAACAATGCCAGCAGCGCGCCCACGCCGCAAAGGATGGTCGCAGCGAGAATGGCGATGGGATGGGAAAATGAACGGAATTCGAAGACCACTACGATGAAGATCAGAAACATTGCCATGACCAGCACGTACGTCAGGCCCAGGAAGGAATCTCGCTGCAGGCGATAGATGCCGCCATATTCTATTTCCGTACCGGGCGGCAGTGAAATCTCTTTGGGCAGGCGAGCCTGGATTTCGTCCATGGCGGAACCCAGGTCGCGATTCTCCAGTCGTGCCGTCACATTCGACACCTCGCGCAGATTGTCGCGGTGGATTTCACGCTGGCCTTCTTCCACTTCCACCTCGGTAATGCTGGACAGCGGTACGGTAGCACCGGTCGGGGACGTCACCAGCAAGGACTTCAGTTTTTCCATGGTACTGTGAGACGCAACCGGGTAGCGCACCCGGATCCCCAGCAGGCGGTTGTCGCGGATCATGTGGGATGCCAAGGTGCCATCCATCATGGCTTCCTGGAGGTTGGCCACGTCAGTTACCCTGAATCCCGCGCGCTGCGCCTTGGCGACATCCACACGAAAATTTATGGCAGGGCCGATCACCACGTTCTGGTTCACGACATCAACAACGCCCTTAACCTTCCGACTATCCAGCCACGTCGTCGCCTGATCGGCTACGGCCTCGCGTGCCTTGGGGTCAGGATTGTAGATCTTCACCTCGATCGGCTGTGGTGCCCATACTAAGTCGCCGATGAGATCTTCCAGGATGTGCGGGAACTCGACGTCGATGCCGGGCTCAGATTTCAGAATTTTGGCGCGAATATCGGAGGTAATTTCATCCAGCGAGCGCTTTCGGTCGCGCTTTAGCTTGATAAGGAAATCACCAGTGTTCGGTTCCGCGATGGCGAGGGCCAAGCGCGCACCGGTTCGCCGCGACATGCTCTCCACTTCCGGCGTATCGCGCAGAATCTGCTCAATATGGCGGAGTACGCGATCCGTCTCCTGCAGCGCGGTTCCCGGTGGTGTACGGTAATCGAGCACAAACGCGCCCTCGTCTATATCTGGCAGGAAACCGCTTCCCAGTGCGTTGTACAAAACCACCATGAGCACAATTACAGCGGCGCAGGCCAGGAGCACCCGGCCGGGGTACTTGAGACACGCTGCCAGGGCCCGCTCATGGAGATGCACAAAGAATCTCAGGATACGACCCTCGCCGGCGTGCTCCGCCGCTTCCAAGTCCTTGGTCGCTGCGCCTTCCTTTGCGCTGGGGCGCAGGAAATGGCCCGCTAATACGGGTGTGAAGCCGATGGCCAGGAATAACGAAGCGAGCAGCGCGGTAACCAGCGTAAACGCCAGCGCCCGGAAGAAAACCGCATAGATTCCGCCCAGGAATATCAATGGCACAAAAACCATGCAGGGCGTCAGAGTGGAGGTGATGAGCGCGGGCGTAAGCTCCTCGATCGCGCTGCGCGCGGCTTGCATGGGCTTTTGTCCCATCGAAAGGTGCACAACGATGTTCTCCACCATCACAATGGCGTCGTCAATGACCACCCCAATGGCCGCCGCCATGCCACCGAGCGTCATCATGTTAAAACTCATTTTCAGGAGCTTCATCATTACCACGGCCATCAGCACGGCGAGCGGAATTACCAGCACGGCGATCAGCGTGGTCCGCCAGTTTTTCAGGAACGCCAGCAGTACCACGATGGACAGCACCAGGCCGATGATGATGCTTTCCGTCACGCTGCCAATCGAGTCGCGCACCAGAATCGACTGGTCGTAGAACACCGATAAATCAATGTCTTTTGACAGCGATTTCTTAATGTTCTTCAATTCGCGATTCACGGCATCCGCGATACCCACCGTGTTGCCATCGGGCTGTTGCATCACATTCACCAGGACTGCCGGCTTACCGTTGGCGGTCACGATGTTGTAAATGGGCTGCTCGCCGGGCAGAACCGTCGCTACGTCCTTGACAAAGACTGGGGTGCCTTTGACCACATCGACTACAGTGTCCTCAATCTGCTCGGGACTGTGCATCAAGCCGGTAGTAGTGGTGAGATACAGGTGATAGTTCTCCTGAATCATGCCGGAGGAAGCGATGATATTACTGTTACGAATCGCGTCGACCACCCTGGTAACCGGCATCCCGTAAGCATTCAGTTTTTCGGGGTCGACCACCACGTGATACTCCGGGGGGCGCCCGCCGACAATCCTGGTTTCGGCGACCCCTTCCAGGCGGTAGAGGCGTGGGGAGATCGTGTAGTACGCCAGATCCCATAACTCCGAAAGGTTCTTCGACGGCGAGGTGATGCTGAACCCGATCATGGGGAAGACCGAAAACGTCAGTCGGTTGACGTAGAAGCGCGCGCCCGCGGGTAGCGACGGGGCGATCTGTCCAAGACGCCCTTGAACCAAATGCAACGCGTTGAGAATGTCCACGTCCCAGCGGAAAAAGACGTTGATTTCCGATGATCCGCGCGCGGTGATCGAGCGCACCTCGGTGATGCCCGGAACCAGGCGAACGGCCTCCTCAATCGGTTTGGTGACCGTCAGCATCTGCACGTCAATCGGGGCAATGCCGTTATCCACGAGGATCACAATTCGTGGGAAGTCGGTTTGCGGAAGTATGGAGATAGGAAGCTGGAAGGTGAACACCAATCCCGCCAGCGCCAGGCTCAACACGACAACCACAAGAGCGCGGCGGTGATCCTCAACGAATTGGGCGAGGGCGCGAGTCATTTATCCCTTCTTGCCCTCATCTTTCCTCTCGTCGGTCTTCTGCTTGTCCTGGACCTTCACTTCGGTGCCGTCTTCTATGCCGTAAGCTCCCACGGTGATGACGTTGGCACCGGCCCGAAGGCCTTTCATGATAGGGGCCTTGCCACCGAAGAATTCGCCAGCGACGATGTTCGTCTTATGCGCGATATTCTTATCGTCCACCACCATGACCCATCCATCCTGGGTGCCTTCCTTCAATTGCACCGCGCTCTGCGGCACAACCACCTGATTCTTCTCTACACGCGTCACGATCTGGACTTGACCGAATTCTGCGGCACGAAGTGCTCCCGAACTGTTCGGGATCTCGCACCACGCTTCGACCGTGCGGCGTGCGGGATCAACCGCTTCATTCACCATCGTAATCTTTCCTTGATAGGAACTGGTCCTATCGGCGGGTCGAAATGCGCAACCCTGTCCCGTCTTCAAATCGCCCGCATCCGATTCAGGTACCTGCGCGCGAGCCACGGCGACGCTCAAATCAGCGACGGTGAATAGCGGCGTATTGGGCTGGGCCATGTCGCCGGGGAAGAAGAACTGCTCGATAACATCTCCGCCAGATGGACTCCGGATTTCGGTGAAGGAAAGTTGCGCCTCCAGGTTGGCAAGCCGCGCGCGCGCCTGCGCCAGCCGACTCTGGGCTACACCGGCGTTTTTCTGGAGGTTTTCAAGCGTTCGGGCAGCTACCTGCTGTTTCAGGCGGGCGGTCTCAAAATCGGTTTGGCTGATCAGCAGATCCCGTTCCGGGATTGCCCCCTGCTGGAACAAGGCCTTGCGGCGGTTATAGATTTCCTTGGCTTGATTGAGAGTAGCCTCGGCAATGGCCAAATCGCCGCGAGCGCGGTCGATGTCGGTCGCCTGGGTGGCTTCAGCGTCCGCCACCGCCGCGCGCATTTCGTGGACCTGAGCCATCAGGTCGCCATTGTCCAGTATCGCCAACACTTGGCCGACGGTGACATGGTCACCCTTTCGCACCTTCAATTCGCGGATCGGAGCCGTGATGCGGGCCGCCACGGAAGCTTGTTGCCGTCCGAAAATGGTAGCGGGCGCGCTGACCGTAATGTTCACGTCGCTGAGCTCGGCCTTGGCGAGTGTAACCGCCACCACCGGCTTAACTTCTTCTTCCGCCTGGTCCTTCGGGGCACAACCGTCATTCGCGGCCAAACACAACGCAAGACCTGCGTAAAATAGAAGAACTGTCGTTTTCACAGTGCCGCGGCGACCTCCAAATCGGCGCGGGCGTTGTAGTAATTCGCCAAGGCCGCGAAATAGCTGCTCCGGGCTTGCACCAATTGCTGCATGGCGGCGACCACGTCAAGAGCCAGGCCCTCACCGCCCTCATAACGCACGCGGCTCAACCGAAGGTTCTCTTCAGAAGCTTTCGTCTGCCTTTGCGTCACTTCAATCTGCCGATAGGTTGATTGCACACGCGCGAGAGCCGCCTGATAGTCCCTGGAAAACGTGCGTTTGGCGATATCCGCGTTAGCGTCCACCTGGGCGGCCTGCAGCTCGAACTGCTTTTCCGCGCTTCGAGTCTTGAACCAATCCCATAGTGTTACATTCAACGTGAGAAATGCCGCATAGCCGCGATCATGAAACGCAAAATAGTTGGAGTCGAGTCCCCACTGAAAATCAAGTGTGGTTTGCGGATATAGCGTGGAGCGGGCCTGCCGGGCATCCGCCAAAAAGCTGCGTTTTTGCGCGTCAAACAGGCGAAACTCGGGCCTGCCCAGAAAAGGCGTCGCACCCAGTTGCGCCGACGTCTCTGGCGGTGGTGGTTCTTGGTTAAATATATCCTGAATATTCAGTGTCTGTTCGACGGAAGCCGTCCAGTACGAAGCGAGGTCCTGATTTGCCAACTGGGCGTCGAGTTCGGACGAAATCGCTGCTTGCTCCAGAAAGGCGGTTTGGGCTTGCGCTTTGTAGAGATCGGCTTGTGCGGCCTCGCCCCCTTTGAGCAGTTTCGTGACGAGATCCTCGAACGAGCGTGCTTCCTCGAGTGAGTCATGATCAACTTGCACCAGGCGGCGCGCCAGGAGCAGGCGATAATAGGCTGCTGCCACTGCGCGCTTCAGGTCGCGCTGTGAAAGGCCCAACCCAGCCGTACTAGCGTCTCGGTCAGCCTCGGCCCGCCTCATTGCAGCCCGGAGGCGCCCCGACGTGTCCAACTCCACGCCTGTGCCGACTTGAGTCGCATACTCACGAATGCCATTTAGTGCGACAAAGCTAAAGCTTTGGGGCAGCAACGCGTCAAGTAGGGGGCTATTGTAGGTATAAGCGCCGTTGAAATGCGCCTCAGGAAGGAATCCTGCGCGTGCTTCGGTGATGCCCCGACGCGCAATTTCCAGTTGCTGGCGCGCCTGGGTAACGGCGGAAGGCGCTGAGTTCGCCAGATGTATGCAATCGTCGAGCGATAACGAACCCGCCGGCTTCGGCACTTGCGGCGGTGCGGCAAGGGCCTGCAACAGGATAACTGATACAGCGAAAACACCCAGGCAAAATCTTCTCCAGTGACACATCATCCGGTCGATAACACCAAACTGGTAGCCAAAGGGTTCGCAACGGCGAAGAAGATCGCGCATTCCAATATTTGACCGGCCTTCATAAAATCCCGAAATCCGAAGCCCATATCAGATTCAAGGATGGGAGAGTCACCAGGCCTATTTTCCCTAAATTGGCCGCCCCGATTTCTCCTCATCATTACAAACGAAAATAGCTCCTACGTGGCGGAAACACGTAGGAGCCATCATTCCCAAATCTCGGGACGGTTAGAGGTGAAACCCCATCACCCTTAATTTTGAGGTACGACTTATACCATGCGAGCGTTCACGCAAGCAAGAACTTTTTGCAACAGTTCCCGCCTGCGAGGCAATTGATTCATTGCGTTACGCATGGCCTGCGTCATGAAAAGCCACCGGTTGGCCGCAGATGCGGAAACGGCGCTTCCGATGTCACCGACCGTCGGATTTCCAACCCTTAATTGAACTGCGCTGATAGGCGTACTCTCACGTCAACGAAGCTGCTCCGCGCTTGCTGTAGCCGCGGTTAGTCGCAACCATTGGCAAACAGGGTTGTCCAGGAGTAATATTTTGCCGGTTCTCCACCGCTTGCTAAGCGGTCTCGATAAACATGGACAACGATTTTTTCAAGAAACCCATTTTGAACTCTCCCTACGAGTACCCCGTGCGGCATTGGGAGCTTGATGCGCTGGGGCAGCCGACGCAAAGGGTCATCGAAGCGCGCCGCAGCGCTCAATTCATTGTGCCGGTCCCCAAGGCTCGAAAGCACAAGGCAGCAGCCGAACAGAAGGCAATGGTCTTCGACGAAGGAAAGGGGCTTTCCACACAGACGCAACAATATGATCCGACTCCGATCATCAACGAGCTACGCCAGCACGTCGATCCGTGGCGCAATCTGAAAAGCCCGAGCGACTGGCACGTCACGCCGGAAACGGCCCGCCTCTTACAGCATTGGCGGCACCATAAATTTGGCAGTATCCGTCCCTTCTTCTGCCAGGTGGAGGCTGTGGAGGTCTTAATTTGGCTCTTTGAAGTCGCGCCTGCGCTGGCTTCAGGAAAGAAGTTTTTGAACCACCTGGAAAACGCAAACAATGATGCCAATCCTGGACTGGCGCGCCTCGCCCTGAAGCTTGCGACCGGAGCTGGCAAGACCACGGTCATGGCCATGCTGATCGCGTGGCAAACCATCAATGCGGTGCGAAGGCCCGGCAGCAAGAAGTTCACACGCGGATTTCTCGTGGTGACTCCGGGACTGACGATCCGTGACCGTCTCCGCGTCCTCCAGCCCAACGATCCCGACGCCTACTACCAAACTCGCGAGCTTGTGCCCGCAGACATGCTCCCCGACCTCGACCGAGCCAAAATCGTCATCACCAATTACCACGCTTTTAAGCTCCGGGAGCGGATGGAACTATCGAAGGGCGGTCGGGCGCTACTCCAGGGGCACGGCGAGGCGCTCGCCACCGAGGAGACGGAAGGTCAGATGCTCCAGCGCGTCATGCCCGAACTGATGGGCATGAAAAACATTCTGGTGATCAACGATGAGGCGCACCACTGCTATCGAGAAAAGCCCGTAGCCGACGGTGAGGGTGAGCTAAAGGGAGAAGAAAGGAAGGAAGCCGAGAAGAACAACGAGCGCGCCCGCCTCTGGATTTCCGGCCTTGAGATCGTCAGCCGCAAGCTCGGGGTCGAGCGGATTCTTGACCTCTCGGCGACGCCCTTTTTCCTGCGCGGGTCCGGCTACGCGGAGGGTACCCTTTTCCCTTGGACGATGAGCGACTTTTCGCTGATGGACGCCATCGAATGCGGAATCGTCAAGCTGCCCCGCGTGCCTATTGCCGATAACATTCCGGGGAACGAAATGCCCATATTTCGCAATCTCTGGGAGCACATTCGGAGCAAGATGCCCAAAAAGGGGCGCGGCAAAGCCAACGTGCTTGACCCCCTCAACATCCCCGTCGAACTCCAGACCGCGCTCGAAGCCCTTTATGGCCATTATGCCAAGACGTTCGATTTGTGGCAGAAGGGCGGCATCAAAGTACCGCCTTGCTTCATCGTGGTTTGCAACAACACTTCGGCGTCCAAGCTTGTTTACGATTACATCTCCGGCTTCCAGCGAGAGAACGATGATGGTTCAACAACGCTTGAGAACGGCCGATTGCCGCTGTTCCGCAACTACGACGAGCACGGCAATCCCATTCCTCGCCCGCGAACGTTCTTGATAGATAGCGAGCAGTTGGAATCCGGCGATGCCCTCGACGATAAGTTCCGCACCATGGCGGCCGACGAAATCGAACGCTTCCGTCGCGAAATCATCGAGCGCACGGGTGACCGAGCGCAAGCTGAAAACATCAGCGACCAGGATTTATTGCGCGAAGTAAGAAACACCGTCGGCAAACACGGCCGCTTGGGCGGCGACATCCGCTGTGTGGTCTCCGTCTCAATGCTCACCGAGGGATGGGACGCCAACACCGTCACCCACGTGCTGGGGGTGCGTGCTTTTGGAACGCAGTTGCTCTGTGAACAGGTCATAGGCCGCGCGCTGCGCCGGCAATCCTACGACCTGAATGAGGAAAACAGGTTCAACGTCGAGTATGCGGACGTATTGGGCATTCCGTTCGATTTCAATGCCAAGCCGGTGGTGGCGCCACCACAGCCCCCGCGAGAGACAATCCACGTAAAGGCCATCCGGCCTGACCGCGACCACTTGGAAATTCGCTTTCCGCGCGTGCAGGGTTACCGCGTCGAACTGCCGGAGGAGCGACTGAAAGCCGAGTTCAACGAAGACTCCATTCTGGAACTCACGCCCGATGTGGTCGGTCCATCCATTACCCACAATTCCGGCATTATTGGGGAAGGGGTGGAGCTGACGTTGATTCACACCGGTGATTTGCGTCATTCGACGCTGCTTTATCACCTTACACGTCGCCTGCTCTTCACCAAATGGCGAGACCCAGGCGAGGCGCCTAAGCTGCACCTTTTCGGCCAACTAAAACGCATCACCAAGGAATGGCTTGATACCTGCCTCGTGTGCAAAGGCGGCACCTACCCCGCGCAGCTCATGTACCAGACGCTCGCCGACATGGCCTGTGAGCGCATAACGGCCGGCATTACGCGAGCCGAACTTGGAAAGAGGCCCATCAAGGCCCTGCTCGACCCGTACAATCCTACGGGCTCCACAATTCACGTCAACTTCAATACTTCCAGAACCGACCGCTGGGAGACCGACGCCCGCCGCTGCCACATCAATTGGGTCATTTTGGACAGCGATTGGGAGGCAGAATTCTGCCGCGTCGCGGAGTCGCACCCCCGTGTAAAGGCTTACGTGAAGAATCACAACCTCTGGCTGGAGGTGCCGTACCGGTTTGGTTCGGAAACCCGGATGTACCGCCCGGACTTTATCGTGCTCGTGGATGATGGGCACGGAGATGATGATCCGCTCCATCTGATTGTGGAAATCAAGGGCTATCGCCGGGAAGATGCAAAAGAGAAGAAAGCCACCATGGAGACTTACTGGGTGCCGGGCGTAAACAACCTGGGGACCTATGGCCGCTGGGCTTTCGCGGAGTTCGCCGACGTGTACCGGATGGAAGCGGACTTCAAGGCGAAGGTGGAAAGCGGATTCAACAGGATGATCGAATCCGTCATGGCGCCGGAGGCGGTTGGGACGAATTAATCATGGTCAAGAAGCTCACGAAAACTGTCGATACATTTAAGCACGACGCTGATAAGAGGAAGAACATTCCCACTGCCGAATTTCAATCCGTGCTTCAGAGGGACCAGGAACTGCCCCGCCAGGTGAAGTATCCGCGCAACACAGACCTGGACCCGCAACTGGTTTGGCGTGGGAAGGATGAGCAGGACTGGTCGGACTTGGTGGTGAACGCCCCGCCGCTCTACATCCAGGAAAAGGTTCACCCCAAGGTCCTCATTGATGATTTGCTCCGCACCAGCAACGCGAGTGCGGCCGGGGTCAAGGGAACGAACTTCGATCTTTTCGCAGATTTCAACGGCATGCCCAAGGATGTGGACAGGACTGAGTTCTACCAGCACGACCAGAACTGGTCGAACCGCATGATCCTTGGCGATTCCCTCCAGGTCATGGCCAGCCTCGCCGAGCGCGAGGGGCTACGGGGCAAGGTGCAGTGCATTTACATCGACCCTCCTTACGGCATCAAATTCAACAGCAACTTTCAGTGGTCAACCACTAGCCGCGATGTGAAGGACGGTAACGTTGACCATATTACCCGTGAACCCGAGCAGGTGAAGGCGTTTCGGGACACGTGGCGGGATGGGATTCACTCATATCTGACTTATCTGCGCGACCGATTAACAGTTGCACGCGATCTTCTCACTGAGAGTGGGTCCGTCTTTGTGCAGATTGGCGATGTGAATCTACACCGCATACGAGCGTTGATAGATGAAGTGTTCGGCGAGGCAAATTTCATTGCGCTTATCGCCTACAACACCACCTCAGGGCAAACCTCGGACTATTTGGCGAATCCCAAGGATTACTTGCTCTGGTTTGCACGCTCGCTTGACGAGCTTAAGTTTCGGCAGCTTTACAGTGAGCGGTTATTCGATCCAGAAGATCCAGGACCGTGGCAGTTTGTGGAACGCGATTATAAGCGGCAACGACTCCGCGCGTTCCTCGACAGCGGCGGAGAACTCACGGAGGCCGGCGTCAGGATTGTTCGGCTTGGGGACGCTACTTCTCAGAGGCAAGGACGGTCAGCGGGGGAAACCTCCGCCATGGGATTCCCATTCACTCTTGAAGGCAGGGTGTTCCGACCATCAGGAACGCGCGGCTGGACGACCACGCTGGAGGGAATGAATAGGGCATCACGAGCAAGCAGGCTTGCAGCATCCGGGAATACCATGAGCGTCGTACGCTACTTCGACGAATTCCCGTACTTCCCGATAAACGCTTCGTGGGATGATACGGGCGTCGCCGGGTTCACTTCTAATAAGGTTTATGTCGTTCAGACCTCAACAAAGGTAGTCGAAAGGTGCATTCTCTTGGCAACCGGGCCAGGTGATTTAGTACTTGATCCTACGTGCGGTTCAGGCACAACCGCTTACGTCGCCGAGCAATGGGGCCGTCGCTGGATCACGATTGACACTTCACGCGTAGCGCTAGCGTTAGCGCGCGCCCGAATCATGGGCTCACGATATCCCTATTATCTGCTCGCTGATTCCCGCGAAGGGCAAGTCAAGGAAGCCGAAATCACCAAAACTGCACCAAGCTCGCAGCCGGTGCACGGAAACATTCGCCACGGCTTCGTTTATGAGCGCGTACCCCACATCACGCTAAAGTCCATCGCGAACAACGCGGAGATTGATGTCATCTGGGAGAAATGGCAGGTCACCCTGGAGCCGTTGCGCCGAAAACTGAACGCCACGATGAAACGGAACTGGCAGGAATGGGAAATTCCGTGCGCCGCCGAAGACCCCTGGGGCACGGACACCCAAGAGTTTTTCTATCAATTAAAGGCGGAACAAGAACACGGAGATCGAGCCAATTCCGAGAGGATCACCGAGTGCCTACACGCGATCAATCACAATCTCACTCGGAAGTACACGCTCAAGACTCTGCCGGAGCGCCCTTCAGACCCGTGGCCGGACGCCGCCAGGAAGCAGCACGACGACTGGTGGGAGGCGCGCATCTCCAGGCAGAGGGAGATTGATGCCTCAATAGCGGCCAAGGCCGAATCTGAATACCTCTTCGACAAACCTTACGAGGATAAAAAGGTGGTCCGCGTGGCCGGCCCGTTCACCGTCGAGAGTCTCTTGCCCCATCGCGTTTTGGGAGTGGACGAGAACGATGAACTGATTGACTCCCTTGCCGATTCCAAACTCGGTTACGGCGGGACGCAAGATTTTGTGCAGATGATTTTGGAGAACCTAAAGATCGCTGGGGTTCAGCAGGCCCACAAAGAAGACAAGATCGGCTTTACATCCCTTTCTCCCTGGCCCGGAAAGCTGATTTGTGCGGAAGCCCGATATGCGGAAGGCAACGGGAAATCCGGCATCGAGAAACGCGCCGCCATCTTCATCGGCCCCGAATTCGGCACGGTCTCCCGGCCCGACTTGGTAGAGGCTGCGCGCGAGGCCGGTGACTCGAATTTTGACGTTCTCATCACCTGCGCCTTCAACTACGACGCCCATTCGTCGGAATTCAACAAACTTGGCCGCATTCCGGTGCTCAAGGCCCGCATGAACGCCGACCTGCACATGGCTGAAGACCTTAAGAACACCGGCAAGGGCAATCTTTTTGTCATCTTTGGGGAGCCCGACATTGCCATCCTTCCCGTGGGCACGGATGGCAAACCCGGCCAGATTCGAGTGCAGATCAAGGGCGTAGATGTGTTCCACCCCAATACCGGCGAAGTCCTTAGTGACGGTGCTGAAGGCATCGCTTGCTGGTTCATTGACACCGACTACAATGAAGAGAGCTTCTTCGTCCGCCACGCCTATTTCCTGGGCGCCAACGACCCTTACAAGGCGCTCAAAACCACCCTGAAGGCGGAAATCAATCAGGAAGCGTGGGAGACGCTGCACAGTGATACCTCCCGCCCCTTTGATAAACCCAAGAGCGGCCGCATCGCGGTGAAGGTGATCAACCACCTTGGTGACGAAGTCATGAAAGTCTTCCGCGTATGAACGTGAACGCCAGAATCCTTTCGCAGCAGTAAAGAGATTAGTTGGGGGGCCAGAGATGCGAGATGCTTTGACCAGAGCGTTGCGGTGGCTGGCGCAATTTCTGCCCGCGACCAAGCGCAGATACTGGCGGCTTGCAGCGCAGGTGGGGGTTCCGTGTGCATTCGTTGTAGTTCTCGGAGCGTGCAGCTCAGTGGTTGATCCAGTGGTCACAACTTTCAACAATGCCATAGATCGCCTTCAGAACCAATCTGAAGACTGGCAGAAAACGCTTCAAGGGCTGCACTCTCAGCTCGTTCAGGAGGGCCAGTCCTCGTTGGCGAACGAGGTGCAGGGCGTCCTGAATCGCGGAATTGCCGCCGGGTCGATGGAAGCTCGCTGCGATACCCAATTTGTGGGGTCTGAGCTTGCTCAGGCTCTGCAGAATATCCTGGCGAAATACAGGCACCAGAGTCCACCCGGCGAACCGCCGAAAATCTGTAGCGTGGATCCAGTTGCGATTGACCTGGGGCTTTCGCCCGATCGGCGAGGAACGCTTAACATCTACGGCTTCAATTTTAGTGAAGACACAATCAATGTCTCGGTGGTTGACAAGAGTGGTAGCAGACGCAATCCTGGGCCCGGTACATTTAGCGTACCCTCAGAGTTCCTGGCGACCCTGAACATTCGGAACTACCCGTTTACTGCGACGAGCAAATACGTGATTTTCACGCTGAAAGGCGGCGAACCTGGAACGGTCGGCATTATCCATGCATCTGCCTGTGGGGGAGTGGGGCAGCCGTGCTGTTCAGAGAGTCCCTGCTCTGACGGTTTGGGTTGCTTGGGCGGAATTTGCACGACTTGCCCCGGCCCGCAGGAAGAGGGACGTATAACGTTTGAACGCGACGACTTTGCGGGCAACAATCTCGGCGGTGTCAACGAAGACCGCACGTACGCGGGGGTCTGCGATAATGGCTTTCAAAGAGACGGTCTTGCTGAGTCCCATCTGCAGATCACAGGCACATGCGATAAATGCACCGCGACGGCACGCTGGACGAGTCCGGCTGCAAACGATTGTAGGTTGACAGTGCACTTCCACACTCCCGGCGACTTGTTTAAAGGCGTCCACGTCCACATAAAAATGACGGAGTCGAAGCCGATTCCCCAAGGTTGTCCTTCGCCATAAATAGCAGGTTTGTCTTGACCCGTGAGGACTGGGCAGTGCTCTGTGAGCCCCGCAAGATTTTCGTCATACGTTGCGGGAAGGATACCATCGCTGTGTAACCCATTGATCTCAGCACCAGTTCGGCCCAGTGCCGCTTTGCTACTGATTCTGCTATTGCCGTCACGGAGTAATAGGGATCATGCCTCTGGATTTCCGCATCGCCGACACCTTTACCGATAGCCTGGCGCGCTTGACCGGCGACGAGCAAAAACTCGTAAAGACCACCGCCTTCGATCTGCAACTCAAACCTGCAAATCCTGGAATGCAATTTCACAAGCTCGACAAGGCCAAGGACAAAAACTTCTGGTCGGTACGGGTTGGCGCTGACTTGCGCCTCATTGTCCATAAATCTGAAACCAGCCTATTGCTGTGCTACGTCGATCATCACGATAAAGCCTATCAATGGGCGGAGAGACGGAAGCTTGAAACGCATCCCAAGACGGGCGCGGCCCAGTTGGTGGAACTTCGGGAAAGAATTAAGGAAATCACCGTTCCCAAATACGTCGAGGGAATCCAAGCGAAGCTGCCGCTCGAAAAGCGGCCTTTGCTCGCCAGGGTTTCCGATGATGACCTGCTTGGCTACGGCGTGCCCGACGAGTGGCTTGCCGACGTGCGGACCGCCAACGAGGACTCGATTCTCGAAATAGCGGGGCATTTGCCGGCCGAGGCAGCAGACGCAGTGCTCAACCTCGCAACCGGCGTAGTGCCCGCCGTTCCCGAACCTGTGGTTCCCGGCGCCGATCCGTTCGCCCACCCTGATGCCCAGCGACGGTTTCGTACGATGGCAAACGTCGAGGAACTGGCACGCGCCTTGGAATATCCCTGGGAAAAATGGACCATTTTCCTCCATCCCGCGCAGCGGCAATTGGTGGAGAGGGACTATAACGGCCCCGCCCGCGTCGCCGGCTCTGCCGGTACCGGCAAAACGATTGTGGCGCTCCATCGCGCCGTCTTCCTGGCTCGCAGCAATCCCGATTCCCGAATTCTGCTGGCTACCTTTTCTGAAACCCTCGCGAACGCCCTGCGTACGAAGCTGCGGCGACTCATCAGTAACGAACCGCGGCTTGGTGAGCGACTGGAAGTGCACGGAATCGACGCCATTGGCCAACGCCTTTGCGAGTTAAACGCCGGGCGGCCCAACCTCGTTTCAGGCGAAATCTTGCGTCAGCTCATCGACGAGGCGTCCAAGACGGCTGACCACAAGTTCAGCCTGCATTTCCTATTAACGGAGTGGGAGCAGGTGGTGGATGCGTGGCAACTCGATTCTTGGGAGGCTTACCGCGACGTTACTCGGTTGGGGCGCAAGACCCGGCTGGCGGAGAAACCGCGCCGTCTGCTCTGGTCCATATTCGAGCACCTCCGAGCCAGCCTCAAAACCCGCGAGCTGATCACGCGAGCCACTATGTTTACGCGGCTCGTATCCAGCTTGGCCGCAGTCAAGAATCCGCCGTTTGATTTCGTGGTAGTGGACGAGGCCCAAGACATCAGCGTAGCCCAACTGCGCTTCCTCGCCGCTCTCGGGGGTGGCAGGCCGAACAGCCTCTTTTTTGCCGGAGACCTTGGGCAACGTATCTTCCAGCAACCTTTTTCGTGGAAGTCGCTGGGCGTCGAGGTACGCGGGCGGTCCACTACTTTGCATGTCAACTATCGAACGTCACACCAGATTCGGACACAGGCCGACCGGCTTCTTGGTCCTGAACTTGCGGATGTGGACGGGAATCCGGAGGATCGGCGGGGCACGGTTTCAGTTTTCAACGGGGTGCCACCGGAGATCCTAGAGTTGGACACGCCGCAAGATGAAACAAACGCGGTCGCCAAATGGCTTTCTGACCTGAAGACAAAAAAACGCATCTTGCCGCACGAAATCGGCGTCTTCGTGCGGTCGCAAGCTCAACTGGATAGAGCCAAGCGGGTGGTCGAAAAAGCAGGCTTGCCTTTCAAAGTTCTTGATGAACAGGTTGAAACAACCTGCGGCTACGCGTCAATCGGCACAATGCATCTCGCCAAGGGCCTGGAATTCCGCGCGGTGGTGGTCATGGCGTGTGATGACGAGGTTATTCCGTCGCAGGAACGGATCGAAGCGGTCGGCGACGATGCCGATCTTGAAGATGTCTACAACACCGAGCGGCAGTTGCTCTATGTTGCCTGCACGCGAGCGCGTGATCACCTATTGGTTACAGGTGTCGCTCCAGCTTCGGAGTTTCTCGACGACTTGCACAAGTGAGGTTATCCGTCGATCACCCCGTTACACGTATTGCATCATTTAGCACGCACAAATGGATGACCCGAAACAATGGAGCCATGACACATGAACCATCTTCGGAATTTAGGCAGCCAGTTTAGCGTTCCTATCCGGCCCGACGAAGACGGATACGTGGGCAGAGAATGCCCGGACAAAGAATGTCTGAGTTATTTCAAAATAACCCCCGGCACAGGCGTCAAAGGTCCGGCTCCCTGCTATTGCCCTTACTGTGGCCACAGCGGACCAAGCAGTACCTTTTTCACTCAGGAGCAGATCCAGTACGCACGTTCCATAGTCGTCAGGAAGGTCACAGACGCTATCCGCGCAGATTTGAAGGGACTTGAATTTGACCACAAACCAAAAGGTGCCTTTGGCATCGGCTTCAGTATGAAGTTAAAGCCGTCTGCTCCTGTGCCCATTCGCTACTACCGCGAAAAACAGTTGGAGACCGAGGTCATCTGTGAAAGCTGCGCTCTCCGGTATGCGATCTATGGAGTGTTCGGGTGGTGCCCTGATTGTGGTACACACAATTCTTTCCAGATTTTGGCCAAGAATCTTGAGCTGTCCAATAAGGAACTAGTTTTTGCCCAGTCTGCGGAATCAGAACTTGCTGAGCACATGATTGGTGACGCTCTGGAGAACGTCGTATCCGCTTTTGATGGTTTCGGGAGAGAGATATGCCGGCAAAGGGCCGCTGATATTCGATTCCAAAATCTTTCAGGTGCGAGGAACAAGGTGCAGGATGTTTTCGGGATTGATTTCGCGGATACCCTCACGCCGACTGATTGGGACTGCGCTTGCAGGGTCTTTCAAAAGCGGCACGTCCTCGCACACAAAATGGGCGTTATCGACGAGGAGTACGTTCACAAGGCGAACGACCCATTCGCCGTAATAGGTCGCAAGGTCAGGGTCACCCCTGATGAAGTAAAGTCGGCTATCAATATCACTGAAATCTTAGGACGGCGACTTTTCCAGGGAATCGTTCAACCAAAGCCGTAGCGGCTTGCCAGAACAGTCCACGACCGGCAGCAGGCATCGTGGGCTAAGGCATTCTCGCTAAAAACAGACAACGGCGTCCCCGCTCGCTGAAATTACTGTGAGCAAATCCGATTCGACGCATTGTAGCGCTCGCCTGAACTTTCCGTGTTGACGTGTCCATCGGCGACCCGCAAGATCTTATCCGCTAACTCCCATACGAGCGGCGTGTGACAGATGAAGATCACTTGGTGAAATCCCCCCAGGTCCATCGCCCGGCGCAGCATGCGTACGTACTCTTTTGCGTTGGCAGCATCAAGGGCTCCGACCGTTTCGTCGCGGAATAGAGTTTCGTAATGGATGCCTTCCCCCTGTCGCATGTTGTAAATGGCGATACCCAGGTTGACAGCCTCATTGACCAGCACAAACTGCCCGCCTGAAAGTTCATCCACCAGGCATGTGCGGTCTAAGTTCTTGTTGCGGACCTCGACATCGAAGTCGTCCACCATCCCCCGGCCGTCCGCCTTGGGGCGCTGCGTGCGGAAGCGGATCTCGAATTTGTTGTCGAAGCAGCCCTCCAGCAGAGCGTTTACCAGGGTCGAGACTTGTGGTCCGGCAGCTCGGATCTCGCAAAGTTGGATCTCGTCCGGGCCGAAGACATTGGCAAGATAGGCGTAGTCCTCCTGCTCAGTCCTTGCCGCCCCGAGTTCGGCCTCGATCTGGGCCAGGCGATTCCGTGCGGCCTCCAGTTGCTCCAGGCGCTGCTTGATTTGTGCTTGACGGGCAATAAGGCTATCGCGTTCACGGCGGCTAGAGATGGTCAGCCGATCCGTGTCTGCAACCTCTTGCTGTGAAGTCCGCATCTGGCCATCGAGATCAACGAAAGCGGAGAGCGTGGATTCCTTCCTTGCCAACTCCGCGGTAACTTCCGCTCGGCCCTGAGCCAGACGCTCCAAAGCCTTCAGCCGTTCGTCCCGCCGCGCCTCGACAGCACGCAATTCTTCGTAGCGCTGCCGCTCCTGATCAACTTTCGTGCGGTCCCGCTCGCAGCCTTCGAGTGTCCGGGTGAGTTCAAAGGATGGGGTGACAATCTGAAGGAGCGAACTGCGTTGGATCTCGACTTCGAGTGAGAGTGTCGCGACCTCTCCCTCCAATCCTGGGATTTTCTGGCCGGCTTCGACGGCGCGGCGAATCTTCGGGCAGGAGGCGTAGGGACCCTGACCTCGGCAGGGCACTACCGCCAGCTCTTCACGCTCCACCCGCAGCCGTTCGAGCTCGGCCATGTTGTTCCTCAACTCGCCATCGAGAGATTGGATCGTGCGCTCGGCTTCACGGTTGGAGGATTCAAGCCCCTGAATCTCCCGGATCTGCCGGTGAAGATTTTCGATGCGATTGGCGAGTGTCGCGCCTCGTTCCGTCAAATCGGCGAGGTCCGTCGTTCCCGTCAGAAGGCTCTCATCCCTTCCGATCTGGCGTTTGGTCTCTGTGATCTCGGCATCGGCCTTGCGCAGGCGCTGTTTCAGAGTCTCAACTTCAGCCAAAAGCGGCTTCCGGCTGGCCTCCGCTGCCTGAATCTCCAGCATACGTTGTTGTGCCACACGCTTGTCGGTCTCCAGGGTCTCAAGGCGGGATGACACTTCTCGAAGCCGGGCTTCAACTTTCGCGGGGTCTTCAACCCCGGCCTCCACCAGTTCGCGCAGGCTTTTCGCCTGGCCATCCGGGCCAAGCGTGGTCCTGGCGACATCTTCGCCCTTCTGCTTGGCCGCCGCCGAAATCAGGCGGAGCCGATCCAGCCCCAGCAGCTCGCGGATGAATAATTCCTTTCGTTCGCTCCGGTCAAGCGACAGGAAATTCCCGGTGTGTTTCTGGCTGGAAAAAATGCTGCTCAGGAAGAATTCCGGCGTGCCAGCGCAGTTGCAGACAGCCTCCTCGAAGGGCTCTCTCTTGCCATTGGTAAGTGCCTTCCCGTCTCCATTGAACAGGTAACTTTCCATCTGGCGGGACTTGGGATCAATCTTGAGGAGGGACCGGTATTTGACGCCATTTACGCTGAATGCGAGGTCAATTTCCGGCTCGGGATGAGTGGCGAAGTCATAGAGCGAACGCTTCTGCCCGGGCAGTTGGCGGAACAGTGCCGCAAAGATCGAACCAATCAGCGTGGACTTGCCGGCTCCGTTTTCACCTACCAGCGCGATCAGTCCCTCTCCTAAAGAGCCGAAATCAACGGATACTTCATTCGGGAATGCCTCGGTCACGCCTTTCAGGCGTAGGGTTATTAGCCTCATTGTTGGGGTTCTCCCAGAGGTGTGAGTTAGGATTGAAATCGTTCGAAGGATTGGGAAGGTTAGCTTCCGTGGCTCGACAGTAGCGTCTTCTCAACATCCGCAAGCTTCGCCAGCAACCTCTCCTTACGATCTGCCGGTGGGGCGCCCTTCATTGCCCAATAGGCACGGAGCTTCTCCTCGGCCGACCGAGCGGCGACAATAGGCGCAGGCTCCGCTTGAAGGCCCTCGTCGTGCTCGATCTTCACCTTCAGTTCGGCAGGGTGAGCGCTCAACAACTTTTCTCTAAGCTTTTCTTGCTGTTCCCGGCTGAGGAAGCGATCTGGCCCGTTGGGCACAGTCACCACGACTTTCACCCGAGAGTCCTGTAGAGCATGAACGTCCAGGTGGTCAGGTAGTTGCAGCTCTCCGTCCTGGTATAGGGCATGAACTTCGACCATCCGTCGAGTGGGGGATATCCTGAACTTGACATCCAGGTCTGACAAGTTTGGGCGAAGGTCAGGCGAATTGAGTGTCACAAGGTGGTACCCCTTGTCCTCGACCTCGCTATAATCGCAGCGGGAGAGAGACCCGGCGTACCAAACGCGCGGTGCCAGTTCCTGATGAAGATGGATGTGGCTGAGCCCGACATATTGAGCCTTCAGGTGGCGCAGGGGATCAAGGGGAAATTCAGCACAGCGCCCGACCAGCGGTTGGCCGCTGCTCACCCTAGCGCCGACCACACCAAAGTGGCCAAAGAACATCCGATAGGCATCCGGTCGCCGGGAGAATCGGTCATTGAACTCTTGGAGTTGATGGGCGAATATTTGACCGGGAGTTCCGTCGTTAGTCTGGTCCACAGATTCCGCCTTCCGCGGGTAAGGGTACACGGCAATGGCAGCATGCTCCAAATCAATGAAAGCTGGCTCCGTGCATAGAAAAACCGGATGCTTCCCCTTGACCTTGCTCAGCGGATACAGATCATCCTCTAGCTCCTTGCCGTGATTGCCCGCTATCAAAAGCACGGGGGCATGATCCGCCATGCGGACGATGACATCCACCCAGAACTTCCTCTCCCGGATTGTCTGCTTGTAGGTGGTGAGATCCCCGTCGATCACGAACAGTTCAGTGCCCTGGCCGATGCTATCCTCCACGAACCAATTGACGCACTGCGCGGTATCAGCAAAGTAATGATCTTCCTCGAGGTGAAAATCACCACCGTGTGAAAATTTGAAAGGCATCGCCGACCTCTCCTTTTCAATCGTGGGCATCAGAATAATGGAAGCTGGTCTGACGTGACAGCAATGGCATTGCGCCGGTGCAGAGCCTTGCGCTTGCGAGCCTCCTCAATCGACGCACCAAACATCAATAATTGCTCCATGGCCGCCATGGTGGGCGCTGGAGGCGGACATATCAGTTCCGGTACATTTTCTACTGTCGCGCCGGCTTCAATGTTGGTGGTGCGGCTTTCCTCCTCGCCATTCTTAAACGCCTCCACCTGCTCCTTTTGCAATGCTGCCCAGACCTGATCCGCCGTCTCTCCGATGTGCTGTTCCGTAACTAACTCGCGAGCCATGGCCATCAACAGATCGTCTCCATCCTCCATGGCCTGCAATCCCCCGGCTGCAAACTTCCCCTCCATCGCGAGCGATACCAGCAACTTCTTACCCATTAGCCGCAGACAGGTTTCCTGCATGGTCCCGGTGTAGTGGAGAAACTTCACTACCACGTTCCGACGCTGCCCGATCCGCCACGAACGCCGGCTTGCCTGCCGGAGCGTAAAGATCGAATAGCCGGTCTCGTAGAACAGAATATCCGGGGCAAAAATCAGATCGAGGCCCAGGGCCACCAACTTGGGGTGGCAGACGAAAACGTCGACACCCTCGCGAAGCTTCTTTTCGTACCACGCCTCGCGGGCTTCCGGCTTGACGTCAGCTTTCAGGACTGCGACGTGCAAGCCCGCTCGCGAGAGGATTCCGTCCAATCGCGCAGTCACGTCCCGCTTCTGGGTGTATACAGCGTAAACTTGAATTTTCCGCCCGCTGGTGACGCTCTTTTTGCACTCTTCAACGAGCCGGCGCTCTTTGGCGTAGATGCATGTCTCGTCGAGATCTTGCGGGTGCGCAATTTCGAACCGTTCGCGTCGCCCTGTTTCCGGGTTGTATTCGTATCCACAGAGCTCTCCCCATCCAAAGGGCCGGTCGGTGTAGGCGAGGAGCGCGTTGAGAGCCGTGCTCACCACCGATTGGTTCCCCCGATGCGAGCGCAGAGACTCTTTGATCGCTGACTCCAACTTCGAATAAGCCTCCTTGAGAGGGGGATCCATTTCGACCGCCACGACATCTTCGCGGTACGGCGGAAGGGCGCTCGAAATGTCTTCGAGTGATAAGAACGCTGCAAGGTCCATAAGATAGTGGCCAAAGAGCAAGGGGGAGGCGCCCGGCCGCCGGCGCACGCGCTTCGTCGTCCGCCCTTCCGAACAGGCATTGTCCGCAGGCTCAATGACGGTGATCTTCTCAAGCAACCCATAGGTCTCTCCGAAGGCCCGCATCCCACCCTCGTCATAGTCGAAGCCGCGGGCAATCATCTTCGCGGGGTTTAAGCGGAAAAGGACCGGGTAAAGCTCGTCGGCGTAGCCGCCCAGCAGCGTTCCCGTCAGGACCAATGTGTGGCGAGCACAGGCAGCGAGCGTCCCCAGTGCATTACCTTGCGCCGTGTCTTCGCCCTTGAGTTCGTGGACCTCGTCGGCGACGAAGTAGTCGAAAAAACCCTTCATGTACCGGCCAATGAATGAGGCGGGTGCGAACCGGCGCAACCGGCTGCCGTCGGCTTGCCAAAGCGCGCTGTAGAACGAGCGGCGTTCTTTGTCGCCTCCTTCGCCATGCCCTCCACCCAACTCCTCACTGAGCTTCGCTTTCTTGAAATCATCAGCGAGCAGCCGCTCACCTTCTTCACCCAGATAGACTGGCCTGCCGCTGTCCGAGTTAACAACGCTCCCCTGGTAGCGCCCACACTTGGCGACCTGGTAGGCGTGTCGCCAACGGTAGGACAATTTCACCCGCTCCCTGGAGGCAATGAACAATGCAGGCATGGGGCAGATATCCTGCCATCGCTTGCGAGCCGACTTGCCGTTCCTAGCTTGGCTCAGCTCCGGCAGCGTCGTGCGCAGGCCATCACGCACGATATGCCCGTGACGGAGTTTCACCTCGTTTACGCCGGATGGGGCATCGGAACTACCTGAATCGCGAATGCCGTCGACAAAGAACACGCGAACTCGGGGAAGCGTCAAGAAAGCCTCCCGAGCTACCTTATTCACCAAATGCGGGGGACACATGTATAAGATTGTGGATGCGCTGCTGCCGCTATGCACCCAGAGGGAAGCTAAAGCGATTAGCGTCTTTCCCGCCCCGCACTCCGCGACCACTGCGGCCGCACGGCTGTTGCGCAGTTTTTTAACGCACCCCATTACAGCGATTTTCTGGGCCTCGAATGGCTTGCGCAACAACTGGTTAAGCAGAGGTGAGACTGGATCCTCGACGCTATGCAATGGGGGATATAGGTCCAAAATGCGCTGCCCTAGCTCAGCGGAGTAACGGCGCAAGTAATCGGGGATGTCGGCTGGCGTCGACATAAAACACACTCCTGTCGATGAATGACCGGTTTGTTGATGATCGGGTTGAAAGGAAACGGGGGTAGAAGAGAAAGGGATTAGACAGGGCTACTGGTGAGTTGCAGCGCGGCGCAGGACTTCAAGTGGAATCTCGGTGGTTTCGACATAGAAGCTCGCGTGCTTCGGGATGGC
>Ga0335081_10000744_pt1 | contig 53405 bp, 48 predicted proteins | sample Lox_Sample_35_FD_206713 | JGI IMG/M metagenome (GOLD analysis project Ga0335081, IMG submission 206713) | Soil microbial communities from Loxahatchee National Wildlife Refuge, Florida, United States - Lox_Sample_3.5 | ecosystem: Environmental > Terrestrial > Soil > Wetlands | place: USA...
ACCCGGCCCCGGAGCGCTGGTTCGTGGCGGAACTGCGCCAACAGGTACTTGCCTTGTTGGACGGCGTGCCGGCACCCGGCGAACTGGAAGCCGTGCTGGATTTGGCGCTGCTGTCCGATGCCATGGCGCCGCTCACGGTTGTCGAGAAGCAGGCGGTGTGGTTCGAGACCATGCGTTACGAGTCGAAGGAAACCGCTACGCTGCTGCGGATGGAACCGCGAACCGTCGAGAAAATCCGTGGGCGGGCCGCGGAGATACTCCGCGAAAAACTCGACACATGGCGGATTACGTTGCTGGCGGATAACGGCCGGACGCTCGGACGCCTGGCTGCCGCAGCGCGAACCAGCACATGTCCCGCGGCCAAAGCGTTCCTCAATGTGCTCGATGGGCGCAGCACCTGGACGCAGCGGGAAGACTTGGAGGGGCACGTATCGGGCTGCTGGCATTGCATCGATCACTCTTGCCGCATGGCGGAGGTGGTGGAACTGGTTCGTGGCGTCGAACCGCTGCCCGAAGAGAAAGCCGCAAAATTCCACGCGGCGCTGGGGATTCCGGCGCCCAAGAAGAAGCTTTGGCAGCGTTGGAGTGCCGCGCGATAGCGTTTGGCGCGACCGGTAAATCCCGATATCATGAGATTGCGCCAACTGTGAAGCGATATACCTTTCTTGACTGGATGCGTGGGCTGGCCGTGCTCATCATGATCCAGTGCCATACTTTCAACTCATTTACCCGCCTGGATGTGAGGCAGCAAAGCGGGTATGTGTTCTCGCAGTTTATAGGAGGCATGGCGGCTCCGCTCTTCCTGTTCATGGCGGGCATGACGTTCGGTTTCCAAATGGAGAGCCTCGAACGGCGCGAACCAAGGCGCATGCGGCGCTGGCTGGTGGGGCTACGTCGGGCCGGTTACATCCTGCTGGTGGCGTACCTGTTTCGGCTGACGAACTGGATTGCCAGTTTACCGAAGGCAGATCTGGCCGAGCTGTGGAAGGTCGATATTCTGAACTGCATGGGCCTGGCGATGGTCGCCTTTTCGCTGGTTGCGCTGTTCGATTTTCCGCAGCGCCTGCGCGTCGCTTTGTTGGGCGCTCTGGCCGTCGCAGCGGCAGCACCGTTGATCAGCGGCCTGGATTGGCAGGGAGTGCCGGGGGTGGTGCGTGACTATTTGACGCCCAGTCCCGATCGCGGCCGCTTTCCGTTCTTCCCCTGCGCCGCTTATGTCGGCTTTGGGCTGGCTGCGGGAGCGCTGGTAAAGCGCACGGCCGCGGAGCGAATGGACCGGCTGATGCAGTGGGGCGTGCTCTTCGCATTGGCGCTGATTCTCGGCGCCGAGTACGTCACAAACCTGCCGTACTCGGTCTATGCGCACTCCGATTTTTGGCGGAACAGCCCGGCTCTGATTTTCATCCGCGTGGGGATCTCGCTGCTTCTGCTGGCCGGGGCTTACCTCTGGACCCAGTTCGGGGCGCGCCCTGGCTGGAGCTGGATGCAAAACCTGGGAAAGACTTCCCTACTCGTGTACTGGGTGCATGTGATGCTGGTCTATGGCGACATTGCCAAGTCCCTGAAAAGATCACTCAATGCGCCGCAAGCAGCGCTCGCTACGGTGGTGGTGATTATGTTGATGGTGGCGCTGGCCGAGATGCGGTTGCGGTGGAAAAACCGCCGCCTGGCACGCTGGCGAGCCGATACCACCGTGGCCGGCACACCGGAGCCTGAAGCCGCCTCCTAAGGCTTCGCATGTTTGAAAAATACACGGAGAAAGCGCGGCGTATCATCTTCTTCGCGCGGTACGAAGCCAGCCAGTTCCGCACACCGTACATCGAAACCGAGCATCTGCTGATGGGCCTCACCCGGGAAGACAAAGCGCTGATGCAGCGGGTCCATATCAATCCCGAAGCGGTGCGCAAGGAAGTGGAGTCACGAAGCGGCATCCGCGACAAGATACCAACATCTGTTGATTTACCCCTGAGCCAAGAATGTCAGCGGGCGCTGACCTATGCGGCCGAGGAAGCTACGGCGCTGGGGCATGACTTCATCGATACCGGCCATGTGTTGTTGGGATTGATGCGAGAAGAGAAAACGCTGTCCTCGATCATTCTCCGACAGCAAGGAGTCAATTACGAGGAATTGCGCGACATCGTCCGGGAGTCTGCCGCGCCAAACCGCCCAATGGTTCAGCGGCAGGATTTTAGAGGAATCGTAAGGGCCCTTGGACGTCAAGACGCTCCGGGGGTGTTGCAGGATATCGATGCAGCCGCACGTTCCTTAAAACCACTCGTTCTTCGTCTCCAGGAACTGGTCGAGGGTGGGTTCCGACACGCGGCTTACACAGAATCGTACGGCGAGCAGCGGCTGAAGCGCAAACCGTGGTCTCGCAAACAAGCTGTGGGGCACCTGATTGACTGCGCAACCACCCATCACCAATGGTTGGCCCGCGCCCTGACCGAGCCAGAGCTTAGGGCTCACGGACACCCCACCGAAGAATGGGTTGCCGCGCAGCAGTATCAGACGTTTTCGTGGCAGGTGATGATGGATTTGTGGATCGGCATGAACAGCCTGCTCATCCATGTGATGGCTGCCATTCCCGAAGCGAAATTGAATACGGCGTGCCGGATCGGAATCGACGAGCCCATCCCGCTGAGGACAGTCATCGAGCGCTACGTTGCCTACTCGGAAGATCTGGTGGGGCAGATCCTGGCGCGGCTTTGAGTCTACGCAGTCTTGGTTAACGGCCGGCCCGTGGCGGCGTGGACGCCGTTGCGTTTCGCTGCCGCCCAACGCCTCTTGGCTGCCAGAGAAATCTTCCGCCGGCCTTCCGCCGAGAGGCGCGCCTTAGGCTGTGCGCCATTTGCCTTGGGCGCCCGGGCTGGCGGCTTCTTCGCTGCCTTGGGGGCAGCCTGGACGTCGATCCCGCTCCGTGCCTCGACTACCGAGGTCCGCGCGGTTTCAAGCAGCCCCCGCACCTTCTCCTTACCACCCGAGAATTGATCGAGAACGCCCGACAATAGGGCTTCCGCTTTGGCGAGTCTCTTGATTGCCTTTTTGGCTTTCATCGTGTGCCTCGTATTCCTCCGTAAAGTTATACCACTGAACTGGCCCCGTTACAGAAAGATTTCTTTTGAAAAGATTTTGTAAGTGGCGGACGGAGAAAAACCGCTCCTTACAGGGAACGGACCGTGTCCGCCTAAGGAGCGGTCGTTGAAAGTTGCAGCCCCTGTCACCTGCGGTCAGTGACCGACCAGATGCGGTACCGACTTCTCGTTCTCGTTGCAAATAAACTCGATCAAGTCGGTATCGAGCATGATTCGTTGGCTGATTCGGACCGTCCACGGTTTGGTGTAGACTTTCGGATCGTCGACAGTTACGTCGATTTCGAGATGGCCGAAGTCCACCCGCCGAAAGCGCTCGGTCATTTTCCCGGCGTTGGTCAGCGGGCTTCCCTCCACGTCGAGCCATACGTCGTCCCGAAACCCGTTGGTCTCCACCACCAGCGTGTCGCCGTCCCAGTGTCCAATCGAATAGCCATACCACCAGGGCTCGGCATCCGGGCCGGGCAGAGAACGGCCATCCATGAATATCTGCCGGACTCCGGCCTGCGCCTCGTACAGGATCACGATCAGTTTCGGAGTCTGGATAATTTTGCGCGGCTGGGGGTGTGTATGCAGTTGCATGAGTCCCAACGGCAGGCAATGCGCGTCGGGATTGTCTTTGTTATTTTCACTCGCGCGCTTCTTGCGAAGTTCCGCTGCCCACGGCTGGAACGGAAGGCCGTCCTTGAGTGTCGATCCAATGTTGAAAAACTGGTTGGGCCCGATCACAGGCGCCAGGCCCAAGCCGCCTGCAGGCGGACCCGGCGGCGCCGGCGGCGGTGTACCCGCAGCCCGCCGCTGCTCGCGGAAAAAATCCCGGAAATCCCAAATTCCCGAAAGATCCGGCTTGCCATCCGCGGTCCTGGGTACGGGGCCTTCCAGATTCGGCTTCCCGTCAGCGGTCTTGGGCACGGCGGGCGTCGCGTAGGGCGGCCACTGCGCCGAAAGCGTCACGGGAATTCCGGCAAACGCGATCCACACCACCACCCTTTTGGCGAGAGCATTCATTCTCAGCATCCTATCATTAGCCGCGGCGGCCGAGATGGCCAAGGATATACTGTCTACGATGAAAAGCAATTATGGCGTCAGGCAGCTTCGAATGATGGCGATCGCGATTCTGATCGCGATAAGCGCGAGTTTCTCGGCAGCCCAGACTGGCCGGCAAGCGGCATGCGATCGCGCGTGTCTCAACAAACTGGTGGACACCTATCTCGCAGCCGTAGTGGCGCACGATCCGGCGCGTGCGCCCCTCGCGGCGGACGTGAAATTCGTCGAGAACACCGTCCCACTGAAACCTGGATGAAGGGCTCTGGAAAACCGCTACCGAGGCGCCGACAACCTTCAAAATCTACGTTCCCGACCCCGTTGCCGGGCAAGTCGGGTTCCTGGGTGTGATGAAGGAGAGCGACAAGCCGGCGCAAATCGGACTCCGGCTGAAGATTCGCGATGGACAGATCATCGAAGCCGAGCATCTCGTGGCGCGAAATCTCAACCCCGGAAATCTTGCCCATCTACAAGCGCCCAGGCCCGGCCTGCTTGCCACCGTTCCGGTAGCTCAGCGGGTTCCGCGCGAACAGATGCTGAAGATCGGCGCTTCTTATTACACGGCTCTGGTCAGCGGCAATGGCGATGCCGCCCCGTTTGCCGATGATTGTCTACGCCGTGAGAATGGCATGCAAACCAACGGCAATCCTCCGGTGCCAGGCCGCGGAGCAATCGGGGCCACCGGAGCCATGAGCTGCCACGACCAAATTAACACCGGGATCTTCAATTACATCAAGAGAATTGAACCGCGGCGAGTGGAAATCGCCGATGTCGAAACGGGCCTGGTATTCGGACTATCGCAGTTTCGCCACCCGATGGAAGAAAAGACCCTCAAGCTCGTGGGCGTCCCCGGCATCGAAACGACGCCGATGAACTTCAATCCGTTTGACCTGCCGGCCGCGCACATCTTCAAAATCAGCGGCGGCAAAATCCATGAGATCGAAGCCATGGGCTTTGTGATGCCTTATAACTCGAAGACTGGCTGGGAACAGTAAAGAACCCGCAGAGGCCGAGAGAAGCCGAAAAGATGTTTCTCTGCGCCCTCTGCTGCCTCTGCGCCCGGCGGTGTCTCTGCGTCTCGGCGGTTATTGATGGTGCAGGTCTGAGACAGAGCCTCGCTAGCGCTTGAGCCAGGGATAGCGCGCGGTGTCCTTGGCGGCGTAATCCGGGTCGAGATAGATGAAGCAGCGCTGGATGAGCCAGTCGCGGATCTCAAAAACGTCACACCAACGGCCGGCGCCCCATTCCGGGTTGCCCGCGCGCCACGGTCCGTCCACATGCTCGCCGTGACTGGTGCCCTCGCACACTAACAGATCTGACCCGGAGAAAATCCAGTTGAAGTGCGAGTAATGGTGAGTAATGGATTTGATCGTAGCCCCCACTTCGCTGAATAGCTTGCCGATCTGTTCCTTTCCATTCGCCAAACCCCACTTCGGAAAGTAGACCTGCGCATCGGCCGCGAACAAGTCGAGAATGGACGCGCCGGTGGACGTGACGCCGCCATTGTCGAAGGCTTTCAGGTATTCCAGAGCCACCGACTTGCGCTGCTCGTCGGTCATGGTCTGTTTAGTAAGCGCCATGGTTCCTCCGGCGTTCTGCCTTCACACCCTGACTCCTGGCGAGAACACCAAAGTGCGCAGAATGGCGGTGAGGATGGTCAAAACGACGGAGCCGAGGATGGCCGCCAGGAAGCCGCGAACGGCGAAACCCGGCGTGAATAGCGACGCCAGCTTCAACAGGGCCGCATTGATCACCAGCAGGAAAAGTCCGAGCGTGATCAGCGTGAGCGGGAAGGCCAGAAACTTGAGGACTGGGCCCACCGTGGCATTGACTACCGCGATGATTACGGTGGCGATCAAGGCTGCTCCAAAACCGCGCAACTCAATCCCCGGAATGATCCGCGCTACGATCCATAGGGCCAGCGCACTGATGAACCAACTCACGATGATATGCGTCAGCATCGGGCCTTAACCACAGATCATGATAAGCCAAAGGCGAGGGCAACCGCGAGAAAGGCTCCTGGTGCACCGCCGATTGGCATTTAGAGAAGGGCCAAAAAAGGAGGGAGCAGGGCGCCCGTGACCGATACTGGTTGGAAGTTGAGGATCTGTGGCAATCCCCTCAGGGACGTCAGCCACGCGTACGACTTCGGATCGGTCGATGTGCCTGCACTCCCTCCTTCTTGAATGTATCACTTTTTCGGATGTATGGATCTTAATTTTGTGCGGGAAGTCCGTTCGCCCTATTTGCCGCGGAACAAGAACACGAGCTCGATGATCAGGATCACCACAACCATCAGTTCCAGTAGAAACGCCCGGCTCTGGTAGAAGCCATTCATCATGAACTCGTACAGGTCCGCGGCGCTTTCGAGCTTCTGCTCCACTAGCGTCCGATAGTCCGGCACACCGATTTTTGTCGCGGCCATGCGATACAGGCGCGCCGCGAACATATCACTCAGAAACTTAATCGAGTTGTCCACTCGTTCGGTGAGCTCACGAACCTCCAGGCGAATCGTGTTCAGTCTTTCGGCCTCTCCGGCTAAACGCCACCGGCGCAAAAACCCGGCGCGACGCTCCAGTTTCCCGTACATTTCGGAGAGCAGGCGGCTGAGGACGGCATCATAGTGCCGGAATTCGAGCAACTGCGTGTTGGCGTATTCCAGAAGCTGAAGAGTCGGGACTGCGCCTTCCGGCGTGTCGTAGACCACCGCCGCGGTCCAGCCCACAACCAACAGATCGGTGTCGTAATAAGACATCCGGGATTCGAGAATTTCCGCTTGTTCGGCGGGTGAGAAATGAGCCGGCTCCCCACGGACGATCTGGGCGATCGAAGCCCCACAACTTTCGATCAACGCCGCGGCCGTGATCGGATTCTGCCGGTCGTCGCACATGCGCTGCAAATGGATAATGTAATAGTCCTCACTTAATTTCTCGGCATACGGATTGACCAGAGCAGGCGCGGCGGCTCGCAGATGCTGTTCCACAACCTCGGCCGCACGCTGCTCCAACTCCAGAGTGTTCATCCAGCGGGCGGAAAGGCTGATGATCTCATCCCACGGCGCTTCAAAGGGTATGACCAGGTTAAAGCTGACGACTCCATACGCGTAATACGACACACGACCGTGTATCTGCTCGCCCGCCACAAGCACCGACGTGCGCGCCGGTTCGCCGACAGGCGGCCGGTCAAATTGTACATACTCCGGGGCGGGATGCCGGAATGGCGGTTCCCTTCCTGCGGGCGGGAGTTTTAGAATTTCGCGCAGATCCTCGAGCCGGATCTCGTCGGAGACGTCGTAGAGGAACAGAATCGAAAGCGAGCCTGCGATCCTCGCCGGTATCGTGACACCAGAACTCGAGTGATCGGGCATCGATAGCTCAGCGCCGGCGGCCTTTGGTCGGACATGGCATCAGACGTGATCGTGGTGCTTCAGCCCTAAGTAGCAAGCGCAGTTCTCGGCGCTATGCTCCAGCACCTTCGGCAAGATGCGAGGCCCGCGGCTGAACAGGGTGCCGACCAGTAGTCCGGCAGCAAGCACCCAAAACAGCCCGAGAATGAGGAACAGGATCAGAAACGGAATCAGAATCGGCATCTTAGCCTCCTATTATTCCTTTATCCATCCGATTCCAGTATAGGTCTGATTCGGGCGTGTGGCGCGGCTCCGAAACCTAACGTGCGCGGGTTCTTGCGTCCCGTAGCCAACTTATTGTTGACCTCGCGAATCACACGAGCGGCAAGTTTTTCACGATGCGTTGTGAAAAAGCGGCGCACGCTCTCAGGGTCACATTTGGCAAGTTCGCGAAGCGCCCAGGAAAGCGCCTTCACTACCAAATCGTGACGATCTGGCGCGAGAATGCTGCAAATGGCCAACGTGCGTTTCGAGTCGCCGGTGCCGCCCCGGGCCAGCGAGTTGAGCGGGACCGTGCTCACTAATGCTGCCCGGCGCCAGCACCAATCGCCGGAACGTGCCCAAGCACGAATTAAGCTATCCGGAATGTTTCCGGCGCGCCAGGCAGGTCCCGCGATGATACAAGCAAACGAGTCAACATCTCCCCAATGGCCAATCCCTCCGCCGAGTTTCTTCACTTCAGAAGGTGTAATCGACTCGAAGGCCGGCTTATGGTTCAGCAGTAGCTCATAGGCCACAAAACGAGCCACCCGAGCGTCGATCAAATCGCGTGCCAGGCCAAACACCGCGCCGCGATCCAACGCGGCTGCCGCCTTGGAAATGCGCTTGCGTTCCGCTCGCAGGGAAGGAGCATTTTGCGGCACGGAACGGAGGCGCCTCACAAACTCCGCGCGATCGAGCATAGACTCAAGCAGCCGTCGGGGCTCTCAATTCCACACCGAGGCCTTCCGGCGGCGCCGTAGCAAGTTTTTCAAAAAAGTTGGGGAATGTTTTTTTCACGCACGCAGGATTCCGGATGCGCATTCCCGGAACCCGTAGTCCCAGCATGGCGAAACACATAGCCATGCGATGATCGCCATAGGTTTCGATAGTAGCCCCATGGAGCGGTCCAGGCTCGATCCGCAGGGTCTGGCCGTTTTCGACGACTCTCGCTCCGCATTTCGATAATTCGGTGTGAAGTGCCTGGACCCGCTCGCATTCCTGCAGGCGAAGCGTCTCTAAATCGACGAAGAGCTTGGGCACATCCGCAAATGGAGCCAGCACGATCGCACTCATGATGCTGTCGCCAAGGTCGTACCGCCGCGACGTCCGCTCGGGAAATATACGCAGGTACTCGGGGAACCGGGCGTCGATTTGCACGGAGTGCGCCATCCAGTTGGCCACGCGAATTCGGGAACTGCTGCCCAGTAGCCAGCCGGCGCCCCAAAAGTAGCTGGCGCTCGAAGCGTCCGGTTCGATGGGAAATGCACCGCGTGGTGGAAATGCTTTCACCAGGCCCCGAGTCATTTCCGCATATGGGGCGGCTTCCGAATCGTTTCCCTCAACGATGACTTCCCACCCGCCCCGCGGCCCAACCAGCAGCAACGCGGAAGCAAACTGAGAACTCTGATCGATACCTACCCGGCACTTCGCTCCCTCTCTGGGACCGGAGCCATGAATCAGAGCAGGCAACCGGTCATTCGGCGAATCGATGCGGTAACCCAGATCTCGCAGCGCCCGGAAAAGGGCGGCCTGAGGCCGCTCGTGCATGCGTGCAACTCCGCTCAACCGATACACGCCCTGCCCCAGGCATACGAGCGCGGCGAGGAACCGGGCAGCCGTTCCCGCATTCCCCACGAACAATTCCAGGGGTGCTTCCACAGTTCCTCCGCGGGCAATGCTGCCACATGTGCCGCGAACCGTAATGGTGCGGTTGGCCGGTTCGCCGGGATCGGGATGGATGGTAATCGGGATCTGGAGCTTTCTGAGGCACTCGGACATCACCTCGGTATCTTCGCTCCACAGTGCGCCGTTGAGTACAATTTCGCCATCGGAAAGCGCCGCCAGGATTAAGGCTCGATTGGTCAAGCTCTTCGAACCCGGAATCGATACCTCAGCGGTCACCGGGACAGAAGGCGGCACAATCTCAATCGTGGCGGAGTCACCCATCGCCCGAAGAGTAACACGGAGGGAAGCTATCAGACAGATGGTAGCCAGGTGTATACTCGGCTAAGAATTGTAGCTGCGAGTGGAGGTGGCATGAAGCGAGGAGTCTTCCCCATTTTGGTGTTGGTTGTGGTGGCGCTGGCCGCAGGAGTGCCGGCGTGGGCACATCATTCGTTTGCCGCGGCGTACGATCTGAAGCAACCCATCACGGTTCATGGCGTGATCACGCAGGTATTGCTGCGTAATCCGCACTCGTGGTTTGCTCTCGAAGTGAAGGACGCGAATGGCAAAGTGGAGCAGTGGATGTTCGAGGCCGGCACACCGAGCGGCATGATTCGCAACGGGTACAAGCCGGACATCATCAAGCCGGGGGCCGAGGTCACCATCAAGGGTTTCCGCGCCCGGGACGCCTCTCAAAATCGGGGCATGCTGCGGGAGCTCACCACCGCGGATGGGCAGGTGTTTGGCATGTTCGGGCCGCAGGAAAGCCACTGAAGGCTCTTGGCAGCCCTTGAGAAGAGGCGCAGACGACAATGAAGCACTCCATGGCGATGGTGGCAATCCTGGCAGCGCTGGTATGGTGCGCAGCGGAGCCGGCTCATCTTTCGGCACAAGCCAGATCGGCGGAAGCAGCGACTCCCGCGAGTGCGGCCTCTCCGACAGCGGTGCCGCGCATGCCCGATGGCCACCCGGACTTGTCCGGCGTCTGGTGGCGGGGCGCCGATATCGGCGGACGTGGCGGGCCGCCTCTCGGTGGACGCGGAGGCGCGGCCGGCGGACCGCCGCCCTCGTTTGCCAGTTTGTACCAGCCCTCCGCTAAGGCCAAGGCCAAAACGTTGGCCGATAAGGATGACCCCTCGCTCGGTTGCGTGCCGACCGCATTTGGCACTTTGAATGTCAGCCTGTTTGATGTCGGCGCGGTGGGGCAGATCGTCCAAACGCCTAAGTTCTTAGTGATGCTGACCGAGACGTATCACGGCTTTCAAATCATCCCGTTCGACGGCAGGCCGCACCGTGACAACGTCCCGCCCTCCAATCGCGGAGACGCCGTGGGTCATTGGGATGGCGATACTCTCGTCGTCGATAAGAGCAACTTCAGCGACACGACTTGGATCTCCGCCGAGGGCCGCATATCGTTCCATTCGGATGCGCTGCATATCGTGGAGCGCTATCGCCGCGTAGACGCGAACCATCTCGAGATCGAGGCGACTCTTGAGGACCCCAAAGTGCTGACCGGCCCCTGGACTGTTCCTAAACAGACACTGCTATTGGCGCCGTTCGATCAAATCATGGAACTGGCGTGCGAGGGCACGGAAGCCCAGTCTCTGATCAACGCCGCGGCGCAACAGAGTCCCGCAAAGAACTGACCCTTGCCCGCGGCGCGGACGGCTGGCTTGTAGTTTAATAAAGAGCATGCGCCGTCTTATCTATACTGCAATCGCGTTCGCCGGAGTCTGTCTGTGCGCCCACGCCCAATGGGTGAACCAACCGATGGCCGGGGCTCCGCGCACGCCCGATGGCAAGGTGAACATGACCGGGCCAGTTCCCACTCTAAACGGAAAGCCCGACCTTTCGGGAATCTGGCAGGCCGAGGCAGAGCCGAGAGGGCCAGGTCTGTACGGGTTGGGCGAATCCCCCAATTCAAAATATTTTCGGGACGTTCTGTCCGACTTTAAGCCCGGCGAGGAACCGCTTACGCCCGAAGGCCGGGAAATCCTCCGGCGGAACAGTCAGCTCGGCCCAAACGCTGTTCCAGGCCTCAACTGTTTGCCTGATGGCGTTCCACACGGCGACCTGTTGCCGGAGCCGTTCAAGATCATTCAGACGCCCGGCGAAATGGTGATGCTATATGAAGTGGAGACGACGTTCCGGCAGGTCTTTACCGATGGGCGTCAGCAGTTGACCGATCCGTCGCCATCCTGGAATGGATATTCCGTCGGCAAATGGGAGGGCGACACTCTGGTAGTCGATACCGTGGGATTCAACAATCTCAGCTGGCTGGACGCGCGCGGCCACGGCCACAGCGAGGACATGCGTGTGGAGGAGCGCTTCCATCGGCGGGATTACGGCCATCTCGAGGCCACGGTGACGATTACCGATCCGAAGACCTTCACCAAGCCGATCACCATCAGTTTTGTCGAGCGCCTGCTGCCGGACACCGATCTGTTCGAGCACTACTGTCTCGAAAACGAAAAAGACGCCGCTCAGGAAAAGCGCGCCGGAAAATGACAAGCGAGTCATGAAACCCGATCCGTCTTCCGGCAGAACCCGCCGGGATATTTTGAAAACGATGGCTGTGGCCGGTACCGCGAGCTTCCTGCCGCTTGAAAAATTGGCAGCGCAAACGAAGAAGCGCTCCGGGGCCCGCCGTATCGACGTCCACCATCACATGCTGCCGCCCTTCCAGCCAAGCGTCGCCAATCGCAAATACACCCCACAGGTTTCGCTGGACGAAATGGATAAATTCGGAACAGAATCCGCGATTCTTTCCTTGACCATCGCCGGCGATATCCTCTACGACGGAACCGAGAAAGCCATCCGGTTCGCCCGTGATGCAAATGAGTATGGCGCCAAGGCTGTACAGATGAACCCGAAGCGCTTCGGCTTCTTCGCTTCCCTGCCCGCTAAGAGCATGGACGCGACCTTAAAGGAAATGGAATACGCTTTCGACACGCTGAAATGCGATGGCGTTTCGCTCTTCACCAACACGGGCGACAAGTGGTGGGGCGACCCCATGTTCCTGCCGATGTTCGATGAATTGAACCGTCGCAGCGCTGCGGTCTTCTTTCATCCCACAGTCGCCAATTGTTGCCATAACCTGGCCGGGCTGGGCGATGGCGTCGTGGAATTCGATTTCGATACTACGCGTACCATTGTGAGCCTGCTCTACAATGGCGTGCTTTCCCGGTGCCAGAACATCAAGTGGATTGTGAACCACTCAGGCGCCGCCGTGCCCACGCTGGCCGGACGCATTAAGGATCGCGTGCCGGGCGCGGGGAGCAACCCGGATGGCAAGTTCCATCGCACCGAGGGTAAGAACGAGAAGATTCCCAGCGGCACGTTTTACGAGTTGAAGCGGCTCTACTACGAGTGCGCTCATGCGACGTATCCCATGCCGATGGCCGCGGTTCGCGCGTTTGCGCCCACCACGCAATTATTGTTCGGAACGGATTTTCCCATCGAGCCGACCGAATCCACCGTGGAGCAGTTCCCGGTTCTCAAGCTCCCGGCCGACGTCCAACACGCGCTCGACCGCGGCAACGCCGAAAGGCTGTGGCCGAGGTTCAAGCAAAGCTAAAGCGGCAACGACTACCTTCCGACCAGATCGAGGCGTGCCGATTCGATGGTGCCTCTCCACTCCAGGTAGGCCTGGTGGTTCCTCTCCACCACGCTTTCGGCACGCTCGAGAAATGTCTTGGCTTCGATGCGGTTACCTAGTCCGGCTTCGGCGCGAGCCAATCCCAGCAGGGGCCGTACGCTGTCGACCTCCGCCGAGCCCCGCGAATGTTCGGAGATTTCCAAAGCTCGCCGAAAGCGCTCCTCAGCGATCCCGAACTTGCGATTCGCCAAATAGACGTTCGCGACATTGCTGAGCATGGTGACCAGATCAGGATCTTCGGGGCCGCTGCGCTTCTCGGTAGAAGCGATCGCGCGTTCGAAGGAATCCTCGGCAAGAGCGTACTTCTTCTTTTTGGAGTACAGAAAGCCGAGGTTGTTGAGCAGGGCCGGCATGTCGCGAAAGTTCTCCGATTCGTTTGCGATCCGTAAAGCTCGATCGAGCAGCGATCCAGCGTGGGCCAGGTCGCCCTCGTTCGCATACAGCAGCCCGAGGTCGCTCAAACTGCGAGCCACATCGTTGTCGTTAGGGCCTAACACCTTTTCGCGAAGTGCCAGCGCGCGCATGCACAGAGGCTTCGCGTCCAGATACGCGCTCATCCGAATCGAAGCGTCACATAGGTTGCCGAGCGTTGTGACGGTGGCCGGATGTTCCGGCCCCAGTGCCTTTTCCATAACCGGCAGTGAACGGAGATAAAGTTGCCGGGCTTCTTCGTACGCTCCTCGGGTCATGTATTGCTCGGCGGAGGCATTCCACTCCTTCGCCTGCCGGAGCTCATCCGGATTCCCCACCCCCGGATCAGCGAAAGCCACCGGCGCCACCAGCACCGATAGGACGATGCCCAATAGCAAGATGACTCTGGGTGCAATCATTTTGGTATCCCTTAAAACCAGCTTGCGGTGAGTCAATGCGAATGATCTACAGGAATCTGTTGAGCGCGGAAGAGGAGCGATAAGCGCAGAAGCGCAATTCCGCCTCCGCGGGCCAATTGCCGCGAAAGAGTTGCGAGCCGTTTCGCGTTTACACACGCTAATTCGCGTCCATGGCGTTTTTTCCGCGCGTAACACCTTATCCTGCGGCAAGTCATGAGACAGGATTATGATTGGACGAGGTTTTGCACTCATGGCCGGCGCCAATGCGATCGATCCCTATCTGGCCGGTAATCTGATCGGGTTCAGTGTGGGCCTGGTGATTTCGTTGCTCCTGCTCGTGCTGACGCTGCGAGCGGTCAGGCTGCCCGGCACGCCAGCCGCCAATATCGCTCTGGCTGTTTGTTCACTGCTCTGGTATGTAGGGGGATTGTTAGATGCCCTCGAGTTTCCGCAGGCGCCCATGGCTGCTCCGACGAGGGCTTCGGTCACGCTCGCCATCCAGTTCACCGGCGCCGGCATCTGGCCCATCCCGGTGCTTGCCATCTGGCGTCATCTCGCTACCGAGCGATGGCAATGCGTTTGTGGCCAATACCTGCGGGTCTTGGCGTTTCTCAACGCAGCGGTCATTGTAGTCGGCTTCTGGGCTGCCATCGCTGGCGTCTCGATCGTCCCGGTCCATTCCCTGAAGGAGCTCTCGTCCTACGGCGCAACATTGCTGGGACTTTTGGCCGCTGAACTCTTCTTGCGAGGCCGCACGGTCTCACGCACATTGCGGCTTTCCGCGCTCATCGTCCTAATCGGACTCTTGGTCACAACTCTCTGCGTCATTGTTCAGAGCAACCTTACTCTTCCATACTCCCTTCGCTGCACTCTGGGTGTGATCGGCCAACAGTCGGTTCTTCTGGTAGTAATCGGGACATTCTTCCTGTTCGCGCGATTTCGTTTTGCGGATCTATTGATCCGTTACAGCCTGAGAGTTTTGCTCGCCAGCATAGCAGCCGGGATCCTCATCGTTTTGGTGAATGCTCCGTTTATCCGCCAAATCGGAGCGCACACCAAGTACCCACGCGGCATACGCTACTTCGTCGCAACGATGCTCGCCACCGGTTTGCTCGCCTGTTTCTCACCGCTGGACCGGGGTCTGAGAAGGTTCGTGAACCGGTGGATTTTCAACGCGCCCGAGTTTAGAAACGCCGTGCGGGAGCTGGGTGAGACACTCGGGCGCCTGTACGGCGAATCCGAAGTCACGGCTGCGGTCGAGAGGGCAATTGAACATACGCTAGGCGTGGAGAAAGCGAGATCGGCCGCACTTACACGTCTTCCAGCTTCGTTGTGGCCGGCGGAAATCCACGAAGGCCAGATCGCGGAACTGGGCCAGTGCAGCCCATTTCGTGCACTGCTCTCGCAGGAGCGAATCGAGCTCTTGGTTCCGGTGCGCGCGGAAGGTCGAGTGACATCCGTCCTGGCGATCTCGCCTGGCCCGGCCCGGCGCGGCCTGGTGACTCAAGAACTGAACTACCTAAGAGGTGTCGCCGAGCAATTGGGCAGTCGGCTGGATTTGCTGCGCCTCGAACGCGAGATGGTGGAACGGCAAAGCCGCGAGACGTTGCTGCTCCAACAGGTCACGGAGGCGGAATTGCGCGCACTGCGGGCGCAAATCAATCCTCACTTTCTCTTCAACTCTTTAAACACGATCGCCAACCTGATCGTGACTGATCCGGCGCGAGCCGAGACCATGACGCTTCGCCTCGCCAAAGTCTTCCGTCACGTATTGGCGCAGTCATCGCGTCCGCTCGCTCCCATTCATGAAGAAATCGAATTTCTGCGGGCTTATCTCGAAATCGAAGAGGCGCGCTTTGGCAGCCGGCTCCAAGTCGACTTCGACATTTCCCCGGAAGTGGAGCTTGACTCCGTCCCTTCGCTGATCTTGCAACCGGTGGTTGAGAACGCACTCAAGCACGGTTTGGCCCCGAAAACCGGCCCGGGACGGTTGTGGATCACGGCAAAGTCTCAAGGAGATCAACTCTTTCTCGCCGTGGAGGATGACGGCGTGGGCAGCGCCGCGAGCATCGGAAAGAGCAATGGCAACAGCCTGTCGCACGGCGTCGGCTTGAAGAACATCACGCAACGGTTGGCAACGCTTTACCAGGAGCGGGCTCAAGTAAGTCTCGAGTCCAGAACTCCATCGGGAACCCGAGTGACACTGGTTCTGCCACGGGATTCCAGACGGAATGGCGATGAGAAGCCTGATCGTTGATGACGAGGCCGATGCGCGGACCCGGCTGGCGCGGCTGCTTACGAGCTACCCCGATGTCGTGATCGCCGGAGAAGCGCAAGATGGCATCGAGGCGCTGGAAAAGATCGAGAAGCTCCAGCCCGACCTGTTGTTTCTCGATATCGAGATGCCCGGCCTGACGGGCTTCGAGGTGGTGCGTTCGATTCCAAACGAGATCCCTCTTCCGCTGGTGATCTTCACGACCGGCTACGATCAGCACGCGCTGGCGGCTTTCGGGGTGAACGCACTCGCCTATTTACTGAAGCCGGTGGAACCCGAGCGACTCATGCAGGCGCTGGAACGGGCCCGCCGCTTGAATGGTGTTTCCGACGATCGCGAGGCCGATCGCAAGAACATCCTTCGCGCGGCCCAGACCGGGCCCAAGATTCTTCGCCGCGTGGTGTGCCGCGCCCGCGACCGCCTCGTGCTGCTTCCTGTCGAGCAGGTCCTGTGGTTCCAGGTGGAAGGCGGCATCGTTAAGGCCAAGAGCGCCAGCGAATCGTATTGGGTGAACTATCAGTTGAACGAGCTGGAGGCTGCTTTACCTGACGACCTGTTTTTCCGCGCGCGGCGCGATGTGCTCGTCAACCTGACGCGGATTAAAGAGATCAAGCCATATTTCAAGAGCGGATTCTTGCTGATCATGGCCGACGCCGCAGCCACGGAAATCGTCGTCAGCGAGCGCCAAGTGCACCCGTTCCGGCAGCGTTTACCGGGTTTATAACGCCCGTTTGACTGCTCGTTCGTGCGCCGGTATACTACCTGTCGGTCGGTCGGTTTTCGATTCCGTTCCGACACCCAGGAGGCCCCGAAAATCGTATGTTCCAGTCAATTTTCCGCCGCCTGCGCATCTTCGCGCTGGTCCCGGCGTTCGTCCTTTCGGCGCAAGATGCCAGCCTGGTGCTCCGCACCTCGGTCACCTATCGCACGCAGCGCGCCACGTTGATGTTGACGGAAGCGCAAAAGGCGATGGCCGATGAACTCGCGCGCCAGGCGCAAACCGCCAATCTAGCCCAGAAGTACGGCGACGCGATACGTTCCTACTATCACGGCCTGGCGGTAATGCGAAACCAGGAGTGGACACCCGCGCTGGAACTCGCTTCGTCCCTGGAAGGGAAATTGGATCACGCCTTAGTCGAGCCCGGAAAGCCGGTCGCGATCACACTCAAACCGCTCTACGCCAGCACTCGCGCCACTGGAGGAGGCCTGAGCGCCTCGGTCTTCTTGATGCCTGGAGGCCAGAGTATCGGTCAGAAGCTGCCGCTCGATTCGTCTTCGCTGCCGTTCCACGCCACGCTCACAGTTCCGGAGGTTGCACCCGGTGATTACACGCTGGAAGTGCGCTTGGCTGCAAGCGACGCGACTCCGGCCGGCCCGTTCGTAAAGTCACTTCCGGTTCATATCGAATCACTCTCGGCCGAGGCGGCTAAGTTGCGCTCTCGTCTGGCGGCCATCACGAAGAAGACCAGTGCCGCCATCACGGCCGAGTATGCGCTGGCTCTGTATGATCGTGCCGATCAGAGTGAAGTCAATCCGAACCGCTACAAGTGGCACGACGAGTTTGCGGCGGCGAATGCGATTCTCGACTCCGTGGCTGCGGGACGTGACCCGTTTGCGACCAGGCGTGGTGATTTTCGAGAAGCCTATCGTTCCGCGGTGGATAACACACTCCAGCCTTACCGCGTCTACGTGCCGGCAGCCTATGATGGCTCCCATCCTACTCCCCTGCTGGTAGCGCTACACGGAATGGGGGGCGACGAGAACTCCATGTTTGACAGCTACAACAACGGCACATTGAAACGCGAGGCGGAGCGTGTGGGCTTTATCGTGGTGGCCCCGAAGGGGCGAGATACTGCGTCCATGTACCGAGGTTCGGCGGAGCGCGATGTGTTGGATGTGATTGCCGAAATGCAGCATGAGTACAAAATCGATCCGAACCGCATCTACCTGATGGGCCACTCCATGGGCGGATACGGAACCTGGAGCGTAGCGATCGCCCATCCTGATCTCTTCGCCGCAATCGGACCGATCTCGGGCGGCGGTGATCCCGCAGGTCTGCTGAAAATCCGGCAGATTCCCGAGTATGTCGTACACGGCGATGACGACCGCACGGTCAACGTCAATGAGTCGCGGCGGATGGTCGAAGCCGGCAAGAAGGCAGGTATCGCTATCGTCTATGTCGAGGTGCCCGGCGGAAGCCACGTGAGCGTGGCGGCGCCGCAGTTCGGCCCGATGCTGGATTTCTTCGCAAAGCAGGTCAAGAACTCGGCCCCGATTTCAGCCGCCGCCACTGGCAATGTTGCCGGCCACTATCGCGGCGAGTGGAAAGGCGGAGGCGGTTCCGGCGCGCTGCGAATCAATTTACAAGACGAAGGTGGCACATGGAAATGCGAGATCACATTCACGCTTTCTGGTGAGGATGTCCCGGCGGCCATGCGCCAATGTAGTGTGAGCCAGACCAAACTCGAAGCCACGTACGATTTCACTACACAAGGTATCGCGCTGCGTTCTCAGACTTCCGGCGAGTGGAAGGCCAATGGTTTCGTTGGCACCTACCGGACCACCACCACCGATGGCAGCAGCGATGTGGATCAGGGGACTTGGAGCGCGTCACGCGAGTGATCCGCTCAAATTCGGTTAAGGAGGCAATCATGTCACAAACGCTTTCGTTCGCGCTTCTGTTGCTGGCGCCTGCCGTGGCTTTTTCCCAAGCCGGCACACCGCCCAAACAAGCCACCGACATCTACGATGCCGACGTGAAAGAAGTCTTGAAGCATGCACCACCTGCTGTGGATCAACAGCTCCGCGTGGTGGATGTCGGCAAGTACAATCTGGGCGTTGGAATCATCCATCGCGGCCCATCCAAAGACAGCGCCGACGGCACAGTCGGAGGTATTGCGCACCACAACCAGACCGAGACCTATATCATCGTTTCCGGAACCGGAACGCTCGTAACCGGAGGGACCATCCTCAATCCCCGCGAGATTTCGAAAGACAGCACAGCTTACAAGATTCTGAACGGTCCGAGTGTCCAGGGAACTGTAAAGGACGGCTATTCGCGTGTGGTCAAACCGGGAGATATCGTCATCATCCCGCCGGACGTCTTCCATGGTTGGACGGGAATCACGGACCACGTAGACTACTTGAGTGTCCGTCCCGACCCGGACCGTGTCTTACCGGCCGGTTACGTCAACCCGGCAATCCAAAAGTAGTCGTGGGCGAGTCTCGCCCGGTCCTTACTTCTTCTCGGCCGTGAAGGTGCCCTTGCCTAACTGGCCGTATTCGCAGGTCCCGGTGATTTTGGAGGCGCCTTCTATTTTGCCTTTGTAAACCACTTTTCCGGCCTGCCCGCTGTCGAACGACCACTCCACGTCATTCCCTTTCACCGTTCCCGTTACTTTCGCTTCACCCACTGCACCGGAGTAAGTTCCGGAGATCGTGTCCCCCGTTTGCTGGAAGTTGAACGTGGCCGTACCGCTGCCCGCGTCCAGCACCACCGCGGCCATCCAGGTCCCCGAAAGATCGGCCGCCTGCATAGTGATGGCGAGACAAAGCAGAACCGCAACAAACGCACATCGTTTCATTGCCGCAGTATACACAAAACGGTCACTAAAGCGCGGCCCCGGATGCCTGCAGCCGGCGCATGCCTCGCAGCCAACGTTCGTAGTCAGTGGCCTTCCGCTGGAAATACTCGGCTACTTCGGGATGCGGAAGGATCAGGAATCTCTCCTCCGCCAGGCCTTTCACGACTGCTTCCGCAACCTGCTCCGGGTCGAGTGCGGTTTCCCGAAGGAAAGCACCGATGCCGGTATGAGCGGCGCCGGCCAGCATGTTCGTACGCACGCCCTGAGGACACAAGACTGAGACGCGAATTCCATCATCGTAGTGTGTAATTGCCAGCCATTCGGCCAGAGCTACAGCAGCGTGCTTGGTAACAGCGTAAGGAGCCGATCCAATCTGGCTCAACAAGCCAGCAGCGGAGGCCGTCTGCAACAGGTATCCACCGCCCCGCGCGATCATTCCGGGCAGCACAGCACGCGCGGCGTAGATGTGTGCGCGGACGTTGACTTCCCAGATGCGTTGCCAATCATCATCGGGGAGTTCGACGCCGCCTTTGATGATGATGCCCGCGTTGGAACAGAAGAGGTCGATACCGCCGAAGGTCTCCTCGGTGTGCTTCACGAGCCGAATGATGTCCTCTTCTTTCGAGACATCGGTTGGAACAGCGACGCCACCGATTTCCCGAGCCACAACAGCGGAGGCAGCCTCGTCGACGTCCGCGATCACAACGCCCCGTGCCCCTTCCGCGGCGAAGCGTCTCGCGAGCGCGCGGCCAATGCCATTGCCGCCGCCCGTCACCACCACGACTCTATTGGCAAGTTGCATGTTCGTTCCCGGTTACAGAACAGCCTCAATCAAATGCGGTCCCGGTTCCCCAATCGCTGCTCGAAATTGGCACGTGAATTCTTCGAGCGTGGTCGCGCGAGTGGCAGGCACACCTAGCCCACGCGACAGACTGACGAAATCGAGATCCGGCCGCCCAAGGTCCATCATGTCGTTAGCCCGCTTCCCTACCGACGGCGCGCCGGTTCGCTTCATCTCGATATCCAGAATGCGATAGCGGCGGTTTGCCAGAATCACGGTCAGGACGTTCAGGCCTTCACGCGCCATGGTCCAAAGCGCCTGCAAGGAGTACATCGCGCTGCCGTCGGCTTCGAGCGCCACCACCTTGCGTTCTGGACAGGCGATGGCCGCACCCACCGCGACCGGGAGCCCCTGCCCGATCGATCCCCCGGTGATGGGCAACTGATCGTGGGCTCGAGCGCAAGTGAGATGCGGCAAAACCACAGCGCCGGACGAAACCATTTCGTCCGAGACGATCGCCGATTCCGGCAGCAACGCGGCTAGAGCCAGTCCGACAGTGCTTAACGTGAGCGGCCCATGGCTCGGCGCTACCGGGGATTCCTGCGGACGGGCGAGCCACTCGCGCGCGCCGCATTCTTCGGCGACCGCTTCCAGCGCTCCCGCACCGTCCTCGTCCTTTGCGGCTAGGACCGAGATCATGCACGTTTCCGGCACCGGCGAACTGGGAGTATTCGGATAGCGGAAAAACGAGACTGGTGCCTCGGCCTCCACCAGAATCATGTGTGTAACATCGGCGAAAGCGGCTCTCGCGTCCTCGGGGAAATACGGAACTTTCGGGGCCTGGTAACAACCTCGGCCTGAGGCGAGGCGCGGCGCCGTTCGGTCCATGAAAACTCTCACACCTGTAGCCGCCGCGAGACGGCCGACGGCATTCAATCCCCGTGGGCATGTGGAGCTTCCACCAAGGATGATCGCCGCTCCATCCTTGCCGGAACGAAGCACGTTCGCCGCATCCCGAATGTTTTCAAGCGGCGGCATCGTGCGGCTTAGCCGCGGGACGATTTCTCCCGGCGGTCCGGAGGATAACCACGAGAAGTCTGCGGGAACGATCAGCGTCGCGATCTGTCCCGGCGGTGTGAGCGCTGCCGCGATCGTTTCCGAAACAGATGCTCCAAGCTCCGCGGAACTCTCCACCGTCCGGATGCCATGGGATACCGTGCGGGCCAAACTGGTGATGTCGCTGGTCAACGGCGCGTCGTATTTCAAGTGACCCGTGGCGTGCTCGCCGACAATGCAAACCACCGGCGATCGGGCCTTGCGGGCGTTGTGAAGGTTGGAGAGCGCGTTTCCTAAACCTGGTCCCAGATGCAACAGGATCGCGGCCGGCCCGCCCTCGATGCGCGCGTAACCATCGGCTGCACCCGAGCAGACGCCCTCATAAAGACAGAGAACTCCGCGGAATCCGGAAACGCGGTCGAGACCCGCCACGAAGTGCATCTCGGACGTGCCGGGGTTCATGAAACAGACATTGATCCGGTTCGCCACCAGAGTCTCCAGAAGGCATTCGGCGCCCGTCATATAGTTCGAAGATACACCTGTCGATCGGTAGGTAGAGTATTGGTATGATGGTTCGGCGGCATTTTGAAACTGGCGTAACGGCGGCCCATGCGCGACATCCTGGCATCCTCCGACACGGCTCCGGTCCGTTCCGGTGAAGAACTTAATCTTACCGGTTTGGCCGCCTACCTGAGCGGACGATTGAATGGCGCGGGCTCTACGATCGAAGTGGAGCAGTTCCCCAACGGCCATTCCAACCTGGTGTATCTCGTCCGAATCAACAAACAGGAATTCGTTTTGAGGCGGCCGCCGTTAGGGCCAGTGGCGCCGAGAGCGCACGACATGGCGCGCGAATACCGCGTGCTGGAGGCGGTCCATCCTCACTTTCCTGAGGCGCCTGAGGTGGTTCTGCTGTGCGAAGATCCGTCGGTCATTGGCAGCACCTTTTTCCTGATGGAGCGGCGCCGCGGGGTAGTCATTCGTGGCCACGAACCTCCCGAGTTGGCCGCGATCCCGCGATACCCTCGACTGGTGAGCGAGGCGTTCATCGATTGCCTGGTGCGCCTGCATTCCATCGACATCGGTAAGAACGGGCTCAGAGCGCTGGGCAAGCCTGAAGGCTTCGTGGAACGGCAAGTGCGCGGGTGGGCGGACCGGTGGATGCGCGCTAAGACGGAAGAACTTCCCGAGATGGATCGCGTGGTCGAGTGGCTCCACAGCCGCTTGCCTCGATCGGCGGAGGCGACGCTCGTACACAACGATTACAAACTGGACAACGTGATGATGCGGCCGTCGGCGGACCAGGTGGGCGCCGTGCTCGATTGGGAAATGACCACCACCGGCGACCCGCTCGCTGATGTGGGATTGACGCTGTGTTATTGGACCTGGGCCAATGTCGCGGCGATCGAGAATGGACATACGCCGACGCGAACCATCACCATGCAGCCCGGCTGGTACTCACGCGACGAGTTTCTCGAGCGATATGCGAAGCGTGCGGGGCGCGACGTCTCCTCCGTCGGATATTACGAAGTCCTCGGGGTTTTCAAACTGGCCGTGATCCTGCAACAGATCTATTACCGTTTTCGCCGCGGACAGACCAGTGACGAGCGTTTTCGCAATTTCGACGAGCAGGTGCGCGGACTGGTCAAACTGGCGGCAACACTCGCGGAAAAGTACGGTTCACGAGGCGATTGATGGTCTTCGAATTCTCCGGCAAAGTGAAGGATCTTCAGAAGCGCGTCACTGCCTTCCTGGAGGAGCACGTCTATCCGAACGAAGAAAAGTACAAGGAACACTGCCGAGGCCCGAACAAATGGCAGCCCGTTCCCATCATCGAAGAATTGAAGCCCAAGGCCCGCGCCGCCGGTTTGTGGAACCTGTTTCTGCCCGCGAGCGAACACGGAGCCGGCCTGACCAACCTGGAATACGCTCCGCTCTGCGAAATCATGGGCCGCTCGCCATTCGCCGCGGAGGTGTTCAATTGCTCCGCCCCGGACACCGGAAACATGGAAGTGCTGGAGCGCTATGGGTCGCCGGAATTGAAGGAACGCTGGCTCAAGCCGCTGCTGGCGGGCGAAATCCGGTCGTGCTTCGCTATGACGGAGCCGAAGGTAGCTTCATCCGATGCCACCAACATTGAATCGAGCATCGTTCGCGACGGCAATCACTACGTGATCAACGGGCTCAAATGGTGGAGTTCCGGCGCCGGCGATCCTCGCTGCAAGGTCGCCATCTTTATGGGGAAAACCGATCCCGCCGCGCCGAAACACAAGCAGCAATCCATGATTGTGGTGCCCATGGATGCGCCGGGCGTGACGGTGAAGCGCATGCTCACGGTGTTCGGATATGACCACGCCCCACATGGCCACGGCGAAGTTTTATTTGAAAATGTGCGCGTACCCGTGGGTAACCTGCTGCTGGGAGAAGGACGCGGTTTTGAAATCGCCCAGGGGCGCCTGGGACCGGGCCGGATTCACCACTGCATGCGATTGATCGGCGTGGCAGAGCGCGCGCTCGAATCGATGTGCCAGCGCGTCCGGTCGCGGGTTGCCTTCGGACACACGCTGGCCGAGCAAGGAACCATTCGAGCCGACATTGCCGTCTCCCGCATGGAAATCGAGCAGGCCCGGCTGCTGACGTTGAAGGCGGCCTACATGATGGATACGGTCGGCAACAAAGTCGCGCGGTCGGAGATCGCGATGATCAAAGTCGTCGCGCCCAATGTAGCGTTGCGAGTAATCGACCGGGCCATCCAGGCGCACGGCGGCGGTGGGGTATCGGACGATTTCCATCTGGCCTCGGCATGGGCGAATTCCCGAACATTGCGGCTGGCGGATGGCCCAGACGAAGTCCACCGGGAAGCCGTCGCCCGATACGAGCTTGCCAAGTGGGACAAGAGTGCCGGCAAGTCGGCTACGCAGTCCGGTGGAGAATAAGCATGGATCTCAATCTCACGCCAGAAGAGACCCGGTTCCGCGATGAGCTGCGTGCGTGGCTCGCGGCTAATACTCCGGCTGACTGGGAAACTCATCGTCTGCGCGACAGCATGGAGGATCGCTTCCGGTACTTGCGGGCCTGGCAGAAACGCGTCTACGAAGCCGGCTGGGCCGGGGTTGCCTGGCCGAAGGAATACGGCGGGCGCGGCGCGAGCCTGCTGGAGCAGGTGATTTTCACTCAAGAAATCGCGCGCGCCGGAGCGCCGCCACTGGCTAACGTGCTCGGCCTGTCCCTGATCGGCCCCACGATCATTCATTACGGAACCGAAGCGCAGAAGAAGCGCTATCTCTCCAATATTCTCAGCGGCGACGAAATCTGGTGCCAGGGCTTCTCCGAACCAAATGCCGGTTCTGATCTGGCGGGCCTGCGCACCGAAGCACGGCGCGATGGCGATCACTTTATCGTGAATGGCCAGAAAGTGTGGAACAGCTACGGATGGGCCGCCGACTGGTGCGCGCTGGTGACGCGCAGCGATCCTGCCTCACAGAAGCACAAGGGATTGACGTATCTGCTGGTGGACATGAAGAACCCCGGAGTCGAGGTGCGTCCGCTGCGCCAGTTAACGGGCGAATCGGAATTCACCGAATTGTTCTTCCGCGATGTACGCGTGCCGGTGGATAACATTCTGGGAGCCGAGGGAAACGGCTGGAACGTGGCTCTCGGGACGCTCGCTCATGAGCGCGCCACCCTGGGAGTGGCGGCTCAAATCGCTGCGCGGCGGCAACTGGACCGCCTGATTGAGCTCTCGCGTGAGATTCCGATCAACGGGCACACAGCCTCCGAAGATCCACTGGTGCGGCAGAAGCTGGCGCAATCCTATGTCGAGAACGAAGTGGTGCGGCTGAATCATATGCGCGCCGTTAGCAAGATCATGCAGACCGGCGCGCCCGGCCCTGAGGGGTCCCTTCTGAAAATCGGCTGGAGTGAGGCGAACCAGCGATTTCAGGCGGTCGCCCAAGAGGTCCTCGGGCCCTATGCCCAGTTGACCGCGGGCAGCGATCTCGTAATTGACAACGGCGCGTGGTCTTATTCCTACTTACGGTCGCGCGGCAACACGATTGAAGCGGGAACCTCCGAGGTTCAGCGGAATATCATCGGACAACATGTGCTGGGATTGCCCAAGAGTTACTAGTAGAATGTCCCAGTCATTTCGATACCGGCCCGAAGACGCAGCAAGTGGGGTCAGCCCTTCGGGGCTGCCGCCGGGCTTCTGCCCGGCGTGTGCGGGCGTGGCGGACTCGCGCCGGGCAGAAGCACGTCCGCAGGCCAAAACGCCTGCCCCACAACACGAGGAACTATGCATTTCGGACTGACGGAAACGCAAGAGACCATCAAAAACTCGGCACGGGAATTCTTTTCCGCGGAATGTCCTATGGCGGAAGTCCGCCGCCTGATGGAAACGGAAACCGCCTTCGACTCCGCCCTATGGGCCAAATTCGCTCATCAGGGTTGGACTGGCATCATCTTTTCCGAGAAGTATGACGGCTTCGGTCTCGGCCTGGTCGAAATGGCGGCAGCGTTGGAGGAAATGGGCCGGGCCCTGGTTCCGGGTCCATTTCTTAGCACCGTGCTGCTGGCGGGGACCGTTCTCGATCGCGCGGGGAGCGAACAACAGAAGCAGAAATATCTGCGGGCGATTTGCTGGGGTGAGGCGAAGTCTACACTCGCCCTGCTGGAGAAAAGCGGTTCGTGGGATCCAGACGCCGTCCAACTGCAAGCTAAGCGTTGCGCGAGTGGCTACGCGCTGAGCGGTGAGAAGCTCTTTGTCAGCGATGCCGGCGTAGCGGATTTCCTGCTTGTGGCCGCGCGGATGGAAGGAGAGCCGGCGCTCTTCCTCGTGGATGGCGGCACGGCAGGCGTGCGAACGGCCGCTACCCCTGGCGTCGACCTCACGCGCCGGCTGTACCGGGTTTCGTTCGATGATGTTCGGCTGGCGGATGAGTCTCTTTTGGCGCGGGGCGAACGTGCCTGGCACGCCGTGGAAGCGGCGCTCGATGTGGCTTCCGTAGGCCTGGTTGCCGAGATGGTGGGCGGGATCGAACGGCTCGTCGATCTCACCGTGGCCTATGCCAAAACCCGCAAGCAATTCGGCAGGCCAATCGGATCGTTTCAAGCGGTGCAGCATCAGTGCGTCGATATGCTGGTGCTGCTGGAGGGTTCGCGTTCCGCCGCATACTACGCCGCGTGGGCGCTCAACGAGAACGACAACCACGCGCGCGCGGCCGTGTCGGTGGCAAAAGCTTACGTCAGCGAGGCGTACCGGGAAGTCGGAAATAAATCGATTCAGGTGCAGGGCGGCATGGGGTTCACTTGGGAGAACGACGCCCACCTTCACTACCGCCGTGCCAAGGCTTCGGAGATCGCCTTCGGCGATGCTTCGTACCATCGCGAACGAATTGCCAAAACGCTGATCGATCGGCGTCCTCGGACGCTCCAGGCAAGCGGGGCTTAATGGGGAATGATCCAGCCATTTGATCAATCCGGCATCGTACGAGGACCCGATGGGATCGCTCGCTACCAAACCCGCCCGGGCTCTTTGGTGGAACTGCTACGAACCGCCGTCGAGAACAACCCCAACGGCGAATTCGTAGTCGAGGTAAGCGGTGAGCGCCTCACCTATCGCCAGTTCTGGGAACGCGCGGGGCGCGTGGCCGGCGGGTTGCGGGCGGCCGGAATCGAGCGCGGCGACCGCGTTGCCATTCGGCTCACAAACGGCGTTAACTGGTGCCTGGCATTTTTCGGGGTTCAGTTGGCCGGTGCAGTCGCCGTTCCCGTCAATACGCGTTTCAGCCAATCGGAAGTCGACTACGTGGTAAGCGATTCGGGCGCTCACTACGTTTTTGGTACGAACCAGCCGCTGCCCGACGGGCCTCTGACGGCCGTCGAAGACATTGCAGAAACCGAGCCAGCCGCTATCTTTTACACGAGCGGCACAACCGGTTTCCCCAAGGGCGCGATCACCACCCACGAGAACTTCATCGCCAACGTCGAAAACTGCAAGCGCGCGGCTATTGTGCCCCTGGATTCGAGCGCCCGCGGTTTGATTTCCGTTCCGCTGTTTCACGTCACTGGGTGTAACTCGCAGTTACTCGTCGCCTGCGGGCTGGGGTCGATGGTCGCGATCATGCCGGCTTTCGACGTCCAACTATTCTTGAAGACGATCGTGGCGGAGCTGGTCGATTCCTTGACTTCCGTCCCGGCCATCTATTGGCTGGCTGTCAATCAACCCAACTTTCGCGAGTTTGATACGTCCCATGTGGCGCGGTTAAGTTATGGCGGCGCTCCCATGCCGCCCGATCTCATCGTGCGGATCATGGAAGCATTTCCCAATGCACGGGTTGGCAACGGATTTGGATTGACGGAGACCTGCTCGCTCGCTACGTTTCTGCCACACGAGTTCGCGCGGCTGCGGCCCGAAACAGTGGGCTTCGCGTCGCCCGTGGTGGATCTGAAGCTGGCCGATTGGCACATGGACGGCGGCGTCGGCGAGTTACTCATCCGGGGTGAAAATGTGGTGAAGGGCTACTGGAACAAGCCGGAGGCGACAGCAGAAACTTTTGTCGATGGCTGGCTCCATACCGGCGATATGGCGCGCATCGACGGCGATGGGTTCGTGCAAATCGTAGATCGCAAGAAAGACATGGTGAACCGCGGCGGCGAGAACGTTTATTGTGTCGAAGTGGAGAACGCTTTGGCAGCTCATCCGGCCGTTTTCGAGGTCGCGGTGATGGGTGTGCCCGACCAGATGATGGGCGAGAAGGTGGGCGCTGTTGTGGTGCCGAAACCAGGTTGCCGCATCAACATCGTGGAGCTTCTGGAATTCGCAGGCGAACGGCTCGCCGATTTCAAGATCCCTCAGTATGTCGCCGTGCGAACCGAAATGCTGCCGCGGAATCCAAGCGGCAAAATCCTAAAAAAGACATTGCGTCAGACGGCCGAATGGGGAGAGCTCCTACGTGTGCCCCACGCGAGGTAAAGACTCATGGCCCTGCTAAAGGTCGAAACACTGGACGCGTTGAAGGGCTTCCGCGGACAGGAGATGGCGGTAACCGGCTGGCTCGAGATAACGCAGGAACGGATCAACCAGTTTGCCGATGCCACCGGCGACCATCAGTGGATTCATGTGGACCGCGAGCGGGCCGAGCGCGAATCGCCTTACAAGGCAACGATCGCGCATGGATTTCTGACGCTGTCGCTTTTGAGTCACTTTATGCATGAGGCTATCCAGCTTGGCGGCCTACGGATGGCTATTAACTACGGCTTGAATCGGGTTCGGTTCCCCTCGGCCGTCCGCGTCGGTTCGCGTATCCGCGCACGGATCTCGCTCGAGTCGTTCCGAGAGTTACCCGATTCTTTGGAAGCCGCCTATTCCGTCACGATAGAAACCGAAGGCTCTGAGAAGCCGTGCTGTGTGGCGGAATGGTTGGCCCGGTATTACCGAATTTCCGAGCCGCGACCAGAGGGAGCGGTTGTTGAGTAACCCTATGTCATCTAACCTAACCGTGAATCGCCCACCGGACTTGCAGCCGCGTGATCCCATCGTGACCGGCGCTGATTACATCTCGAGCCTGCGCGGGCGTAATCTGAAGGTCTATTTCCTGGGCGAGGCCGTGAAAGAGCCCGTCGATCATCCGGTGATCCGCCCCTCGATCAATGCCGTTGCGCGCACCTACGATCTGGCAGTCGAGAATCCCGAGCTCGCGACGGCTTGGTCGTCGTTATCCAACCGGCGAGTCAACCGATTCCTGCATGTTACGGAGAGCATCGACGACGTCGTCGGGCAGAACAAAATGCAGCGCCGCCTGGGGCAATTGACCGGCACTTGCTTTCAGCGATGCGTCGGGATGGATGCCATCAACTCGCTCTACTCCGTGACGTTCGATATGGACCGCGCCCATGGCACCCCATATCACGGACGCTTCAAAGACTTCCTGATCGGGATGCAGGAACGCAATTACGTGATCGGCGGAGCCATGACAGACCCCAAAGGCGATCGCAGCAAGGGCCCAGCCGACCAGTCCGATCCCGACCTGTTCGTGCGCGTCGTGAAGCGCCAGGCGGATGGCGTCGTTTTGCGCGGCGCCAAAATGCATCAGACCGGGTGCTTGAATTCCCATTGGATCGTGGTCATGCCGACCATGCGGCTGCGTCCAATCGATCGCGATTACGCGATCATTGCCGCCATTCCCGTCGACCATCCGGGGCTCACTTATATCTACGGCCGGCAATCCTGCGACACGCGCGCCATGGAAGGCGGCGAGATCGATCAGGGGAATGCGCAGTTCTCAGGCCAGGAGGCCATGATCATCCTCGCCGACGTGTTTGTCCCCAACGAACTGATCTTCATGGATGGCGAGACGGAGTATGCCGCAGAGCTAGTGGAGCGTTTCACCTCCTACCATCGGCGCTCCTATGTGTGCAAGACCGGATTGGGCGACGTGATCATCGGGGCTGCCGCGCTGATCGCCGACTACAACGGCGTGCAGTCGGCTTCCCATGTCCGCGACAAGCTCGTGGAAATGACCCACCTGAACGAAACCATTTACGGCGCGGGCATTGCCGCTTCGCACGAATCGCAAGCCACCGCTGCTGGAAATTTCCAACCCGACGATCTTCTCGCCAATGTCTGCAAGCAGAATGTCACACGCTTTCCCTATGAGCTGTCGCGGTTGGCGCAGGATTTGGCCGGCGGCCTGGTGGCCACGCTGCCTTCGGAAAAAGATTTCGAGCATCCGGAAACCGGGCCGTTGCTGCGCAAGTATCTACGCGGCCGGGACGGCGTCAAGGTGGAGGATCGTGCCCGCGTACTGCGCCTCATTGAGAACATGACTCTCGGCCGAAATGCCGTGGGCTATTTGACCGAGTCGATGCACGGCGCCGGCAGCCCGCAAGCGCAGCGGATCCAGATCGCGCGGCAGATGAACCTGGATGAAAAGAAGGCGCTGGCGCGTTCGCTCGCCGGCATCGACCCGAAAGAGAAAACAACATGATGAGAGAAGCTGTTGTGGTGGCCAGCTCGCGGACCGGCCTCGCCAAGTCGTTCCGCGGTTCCTTCAATATGACCAGGCCGGAAGATCTGGGCGCGCATTGTGTCAAAGATGTCTTGCGAAAGACTCCCCAACTCGATCCCGCGGAAATCGAAGACGTGGTCATCGGTTGCGCACAGCACGGCGGGCCTCAAGGCGCGAACCTGGCGCGCCGCGTGGCGATTCTGGGCGGTCTGCCCGTTTCCGTGGCGGCGACGACCGTGAATCGATTCTGCTCCTCCGGTTTGCAAGCGGTGGCGATGGCCGCGCACCAGATCATCAACGAGGGCGCCGATGCCGCGATCGGCGGCGGCGTGGAAAGCATTTCGATGACTCCTCGCGAATCCGATCCGCATCCCGTGGTCCAGGAGAGCTATCCCGGGATCTACATGGTGATGGGCGATACCGCGGAAGTGGTCGCGAAGCGCTATGGCATTAGCCGCGAAGCGCAGGACGAATATGCGTTGGCCAGCCAGCACCGCACCGCACGCGCCCAACAGGAGGGATTCTTCTCCGCCGAGATCGCGCCCATGAAAACCACCATGGCGCTCCACGACAAGAAGACCGGCGAGCGCATTGGGACTCAGGAAGTTTGCTGCGACCGCGACGAGTGTAATCGGCCCTCAACTACTCTCGAAGCACTACTGGCGCTCAAGCCGCACTTCGATCCGAACAGCGGCCAAGGCTCGGTGACGGCCGGAAATGCATCGCAGCTTTCCGATGGCGCCTCCATCACCCTGCTGATGTCGCGCCAACGGGCCGATCAGCTCGGCGTTCCGTATAAGCTGATCTTCCGCGGCTTCACTGTCAGCGGCTGCGAGCCCGACGAAATGGGCATCGGCCCGGTTTTCGCGGTGCCGAAGTTGCTGCAGCGCCACGCACTCAAAATCGAGGATGTCGATCTTTGGGAGCTCAACGAGGCGTTCGCCGTCCAGGTGATCTACTGCCGCGACCGGCTGGGCATTCCGATGGAGAAGCTGAATGTCAACGGCGGCTCGATTTCCATCGGGCATCCTTTCGGTATGACCGGATCCCGCCTGACTGGAACACTAGCCAATGAAATGGCGCGCCGCGCGGGTTCACGATATGGCGTGGTCACCATGTGTATCGGCGGAGGACAGGGCGCCGCGGGGTTGTTCGAAGCCGTCCACTAGCTTCACACCAGCAGCACTGCTTTGCCCAGAACTTTTCTCTCAGCCAGGCAGCGCATGGCTTGGGGCAGTTCTTGCAATAGCCAAGTATTCGAAATCTCGGGACGGATCTTACCTTCCTTCCACAAGCACTCCAGCGCCTTTTGCGTTTCGCCAGTATAGGAAGGGTGCGCTTTGGTGTGGTTACCCCAAAACACTCCCACCACCGACATGTTCTTGAGTAGAATGCGATTGGCCGCGATTGATGGAATGCGGCCACTGGCAAAGCCGATCACTAGCAGACGGCCCTGCGGCGCGATACACTTGCTCGATAAGTCGAACACATCGCCGCCCACCGGATCGTAGATCACGTCGGCTCCGCGGCCCTCGGTCAATTCCTTCACCTGGTCCACCCACTGCTCGCCGTTGTAGTTGAGAACGTGTTCCGCTCCCTGGCGCTGCGCGAACTCCAGTTTCTCGGGCGAACCCGCGGTGGCGATCACTCGCGCACCAAACGCGCGTCCGAGCTGGATCGCCGACATTCCTACGCCGCTCGCGCCGGCGTGCACCAGCAGCCATTCGCCGGCCCGCAATTGAGCGCGGTCCTTCAAGGCGAAATAGGAGGTGTGATATACGATTGGCAGGGCCGCAGCTTCCGCCCATCCCATGCCATCCGGGATGCGAAATACTTTCGACTCGTCCAGCACGGTTTGCTCGGCGAAGCCCGATCCGGAAGGCAATCCGAGAACACGGTCGCCGGGTTGCCAATTCGTCACTCCATCACCGACTGCATCGATTTCGCCCGCGATTTCCGCTCCCGGCGTAAAGGGAAACGGCGGCTTCACCTGATACTTTCCCTGAATCTGGAGAATGTCGAAGAAGTTCAGCGCCGCTGCCCGGTTGCGCACGCGCACCTCGCCCGGCTTGGGCTCCGGAGGCACGACCTCTGTCCAATCCATGCCGTCGGGCTCGCACCACTGAAGTACCTGCCAGGTTCGCATTAGCGGCAATTGTAGATCAATCGCGCTTCGCCATCGTAAACCTTGTGGAAGCGCGCCATGTCAACGGGCCGCTGACGCGACACGGAAAAACCGCGCCGAACGAGACTGTTCACCAGAGCCTCACTCGATGGCTTGCGAACGAGGTATCCGAGGTCATTCCACTGGGTCCGAACGAAGACCACATCGTATTCCGCCAGTACTTGCGACATGTCGCCCAGCTGATTTCCGAGCTTGCTGGTGTGCGGAAAGCCCGCCAGCGACTCTTCGGCATTATCGAAGTTGCCAGTCCCTCCCTTCGGGATCAAACCGTTCGTAAACCAATACGGCCAGTACACGTCGGGCTTCACCTGAAGAAAGTATTGGTCGTTGAATCGAACGCGCTCGGCGTTGCACACCTTGGAAAATGCAATTGCCGGAGTCGTATATCCCCAGAGATCGATCATCGGCCGCTCCATCATCAATCCGAACGTATCCATCTCGGTTGTGGATATGGAGAAGTTGGCGGGCAGATATCTCTCGGAGAATTCGCCGGCGAACACGCTATCGGACCGGCCAGGCTTGCGAAGAAGTGATTCGCGAGTAATGGTGGCGGCGATGAACGCCATGCTCAAGCAGAGAAACACGATCAGCGCGGCGTCTTGCCTCCAAACTACCGGCATTTTCTCTGTTTCGTCGCGACCCCAATTTAACTGCACTTTGGCGAGCAGCGCCAGAACCAGAAGCCGCAACGTCAGGTCAAATGCGATCCAATAGCGGGGATAGGTTCCGAAGCTGTAATCGCCAAGCGTGCGGAAGGCCACCGAATAGAACAGAAATAAGGGAAAGGTCGCCAATGCGTACATCCCCAGAGAGAACACACGCTGGTCTGCGGCGAACCGCCGGGCTACCTGCCCTCTCATCAGAAAATCGGCGAAGAACAGCAAGATGCAGATGAGCGCCAGAGCTCGAGCGCCCTGCGAAAAAAACACCAACACGTCCTTCACCACGCCGGCCTTGTCGGTCATGGCGATCATACCCAGGTGGACGGTTTTGAAAAATATCGGCGTCGGCACCCAGTTTCCAAATGCCGCTCGATAAAACGAGTAGTAAAGGCCCGCTGATACGATCGGAACCAGGAGCGGTAAACCGTGCTCTCGCAGGGAAAGAAATCGTTTCCCAGCCACTCGGCGTGACACTGCGATGACAGCGGCGTTGATCGCCGACAACGCAATTGCGTCCGGACGCAGCAGCGGCAGCAGACCCGAAATGACCAATGAACGCCGCTCCCTGCTGTTGAGCGCCGAACCGATCGCCGCCAGAAAGACCAGCGAAACCAGGCCATTGCCGAACCCGGAGCTGAATGTCGTCATGAGCGGCAGGCTCAAGGCGAAACCGCATAATTGCAGCGTGCTCTTGCGCGCGCTGGCTTTCGGATCGAGGGCGTATCCCGCCAACGGCAGGTGAAGTAAGCCCACCAGGAGTGAAATTACATAGTTCGCTACGATCAAGCTCCGCTGCGACCACGCGAAAGGAACATGCAGCAGGTAATAGACCGACTCCACCGTTCCCTCGATCCAGCGCTGGGGCGACATGGAGAACTTCCCGTAGTGATACAGGTTGTATGAGTGCTTCAGGTTGATCGACACCTCGTCAACCAGGTCATAGGTGTTGATGAAAAGGCCCGTGAAGATCGCCGCGGCGAACAGCATCGGGATCGGAATACCAAGCAAACGGCGCGGCTGCGAATCCTTCACTGCGAAGGCGTACGCCAACGCAAGAAGCGAGAAGACCATCCAGATCGCTAACCCGAGGATGCGCGGAGGAAACCCGGCGAAAACATCTGGAAACGGCGCCATACCCGGCGGCGCGTGCAGTTCGTAAATCAAGAAGTGACCTCCAAAGCCGGGAGGAGACTGCCCGTGCGCACGATATTTCCCGCCAAGCGCAACAAGGTGTAGCCGATCGCCAGCGCCTCATAAACTACATTCGCCGCAGGATAATCGTAATACTTCAACCTCGGCACGATCCGGCCGCTGCGTTTCGCGGGCGCGGAGGCCACAACGCCCCGCACGCGATATCCGGCGATCCGGAAGCAAAGCCGTGTGCGCAATGCGTGATATCGCTGGCAATACAACCGGCACTCCCCCATCGGCCAGCATCCGCGGCGGCGCGCCCAGTCTCGAAGGCAGACGGCGTTGTCCAGCGTATCGAGATAACCGCGCCCCCGCTGGTCCCCGACGTGGTGTGTGATCAAGTCCGGCCGCAATTCATTGATGAAACCGGCGGCGATTTCGTCCTCGGGTGCCGCGTGGCCGAAGGGATTCCCTGGGGCGAGATAGACTGTTTCCCCGCCCGCTGCCAGTTCCCCAACACGGCGCAGGCAAGCTTCATAGTAGTCAGATAGAGGAACCTCGTAGCACAACCGGTTCAGACCCTCGGGGATGACGATATGAATCATCACTCTTAGGACATCTTCTTCAACAGCCAGAGGACGCTCTCCTTCACGCGCTTTCGATGCGGGGAGAATGCGTTTGTCGACTCCCGCTCGCTCTTGCCGGCCAGGAAATCGTCATAGCTTTCGCGTAGCATCTCATCGTTCGAGTAGCGCGGCTTCCAGCCCAAGTCCAAGACGTGCTTCACGTCGAAACAGAACGGCTTGTGATACGTGAGGTAATGCCACGGCGCCAATGGACTGAGCCGCAAAAAGTCCAGTGTCTGCAGCGTGCGGATGGTCAGCGATTCCGGCAGACTGCGAACGCGCGAAGCGGAACCCGCGTGGCCGATCAGGTGTTCCAATGCCTCGCGCAGCGTGCCGTAACGATCGGTACCGACGTTGTAGATCCCCGGTTTGCCACGGTCGACCGCCAGCATGTACGCGTCCATCAGGTCGCGCGCATGGACAAATTGAAATGCAATGTTGCCGCTCCCGATGACGTAGACCTTGACTCCAGCGCGGATCCAGTCGAACAGGATCTGGAAAATTCCCAGCCGCCCCGGCCCTAGAATGGTGCGAGGCCGGATGACGATCAGCGGCATGCCCGCCTTTTCGCTGACTTCACGGACGGCCAGTTCACCATCCAGTTTGGAGCGCCCGTACGCCTCCACCGGCGCCGTCGGCGTGGTCAATTGAATCGGCATCTCGCGCGGGCACCCGTAAATGGCGCTCGAGCTCATGTGCACGAAGCAGCTCACGTGGGCGCGCGCGGCTTCCTGAGCGGTGATCCGGCTGCCTTCCACGTTCACCTCGCGGAAGATGCGTCCCGATTTGGTGAGCGGCACCAGCGCCGCATTGTGATGCACCATCTCCACGCCGCGCATGGCTCCGCGCACGGCTTCCGGATTGCGGACGTCGCACTGGATGAACTCAATCTCCTTGTTCCGATGCGGGTCTTCCCAGACATCGGCAATCTTCACGCGTTCGCCGCGCTCGAGTAAAGCCTGAGCAATCAAGTTCCCCAGAAAGCCCGAGCCGCCCGTGATCAAATGAGTCATTTAGATTTGGATACCTTGTTGCACGCACCAGGCAATCGACCGGCGCATGCCCTCTTCCAGAGCGATCGTTGGCCGATACCCTAATTCGCGCTCCGCTTTCGCCACAGAGCACGCGATCGTCTTATTCATCTCGGAAAGCACGTGGATCTGCGTCTGATAGAGGCCCAGCCCCTGAATCGTCTTATCCGCCAGCCACGCAATTTCACTGGCCACACCGGGTAGCCGCATGCGCTTATATTTCACGCTCAGCTTGAACTCATCCGCCAGAAGGCGCTCCACCGTGTCGACAATCTCGTTCAGGGAGTAGGGCCGGCGGTCCGCGATCCAATAGACCTGCCCGCGCGCTTTCTCCGTGAGCGCCGCCAGCATCAGCCCCTGGCACAGGTTATCGACGTACCCCATCGAGCGCAGGTTGTTTCCCGAGCCGACAATCGGAGCCTTGCCCTGGCGGATCATCGAAAAGAATTGCGTTTGCCGTGGCGGCTGATCCGGACCATAAAACCACGGCGGGCGGATAATCGCGGTTTCCAGCCTGCCTCGCGATTCCACTTCTTTGACCGCAGCTTCCATCCGAACCTTCGAGCGGCCGTAATTCATGTAGGGATGGTAGGGAGAGGACTCGTCAAACAGATGGTCCGGGTGCGGGTTGCAACCGATCGGCGAGTTCGAAGAGACCACCACCGCGCGCCGCAGACCCGCCTTTTCCGCCGCCTCCAGTACATTGCGCGTACCATCCACGTTGATGCGGTAGAAGTCGGCAACGCGGCGGGGATGGATGATTCCCGCGGTATGGAAGAGGTATGCGCCCTCTGCGCCTTCCACGAAGCGCGCGCAATCGGCCGGCTCGCGCAAGTCGCCGCTCATCACTTCCACATGCGGCCCCAAGCCCGTGAGCTCGGCAGCACTCTGGCCCGGCAACACCAGGCAACGCAAGCGCAAGTTGGATGGCAGATCCTGGAGCGCGTCGTGGTCAAAGTCACGGCCCGCCACCAGGCGTGCAAGGCGCTTTCCCAGCCATCCCGTCGAGCCGGTGATCAGAGCGAGTTGAAGACGAGGTTGCATCGCGATTCTAAAGTTGCCCGAGAAAATGGAGTGTATTACGCCGCGCCAGAGCCATCACCGTGCCTTGCGGATTAACCCCTGGGGCTGTCGGAATCAGGCTCGCATCATTGACGTACAGATTCTTTACGCCGTGAATCTGGCCCATCGAGTTGGTAGCGCAGCGCGCCTGATCCTCACCCATCGGGCACGACGAGAACAGGTGAATCGTCATGAGATTCGAGCGATCGGGCGGCAACGTGCCAGGGATCGTGGAGAGTTGATCTTCGGCGGTAATCGGCCGGGCACCGGCAATGCATGGATACACGATCCTTGCCCCCGCCGCCAGCAGCATTCGGGACAGGCGGCGCAATGCCGTGGCCAGATCGCGCAGATCCTCCGTCGATAGCCGGTAGCGAATCAACGGATCGGGCAAGCCGAGAACCGGCCGCACTTTGCCCGTGTGCGGGCCCGTGATCATGCCGTAGTAAATCGCCATGTGGCGCCACCGCGATTTAATTTCGCCGTTATGCCCGGCGTAATCGGCCAGCGCCAGCCCCAGATACGGAAGCGACGAAATCGAACAGCCAAAGCTCATGCGCGGCGCAAACTGCTTCACCTGGTGGACCGCCACGCCGAGCTGCTCGTGATTCACTTCTTCCTCAAACACGGCAACCGCTTTGACCGTCGGATGTATCGCCAGCGAATTCCCAACGTTCTTCGTGATGCCGCTTCGGCGCAACAACAACGGTGTCTGTGTCGCTCCGCCGCAGACAAAGACATGTTCCGCGTGTATCTCCAGCGGCCGGCCCTGCGCGCGGGCCAAAACCCTCCATCCGCTTCCCGCGCGTTCGAACCGCTCGACACGCGTCTCAGCCACGAGGCGCGCGCCAGCCTGGCGTGCGCGCGGAACGAACGTACGAGTCATCGATTGGCGGGTGCCCAGCGCGCATCCGTCCGGTCCGATGGAACCATCGTATCGGTACCACCGGGGAACTTCGAGTGCCGACCAGCCGCAATTGCGCGCTCCCTCCGCCAGCTTGCGCGACGCCAGCGGCGCTGGTCCCGGGCCTGTCCCGACATCGAGCGCCTGCTCGCAATATTGGAAATGCGGAAGCAGATCGCTCTCCGAGCTGTCGCGCAGATGATACTCCTTGCGCCACCGCTCCAGCAGTTCCGGCGGCGTACGGTGATACAGGCCGCTATTGATCTCGCTTCCGCCTCCCACCGTGCAGCCTTCCACAAACGCTACTTTGGCGTTACCGAGCATGGGGTTTAGTCCACCGGCCCGGTATTTCTGCGCCATCTCTTCGATTCCGAAAGAGGGGCACGATTCCAGCGGCAGGTCGCGGCCCTCCTCCAAGAGCAGCACTTCCCGGCCGTGTTCGGCCAGTAGATGCGCCGTCGTCGCTCCTCCCGGGCCGGATCCAATCACCACAATCTCGGCGCGCTCGCGGCCGCTGGATTCGACATGACTCATCGCGCGGTATCGACGCGGCTGTACAGCGCCAGGATCGCCAGGCTGCGGTAGAAGCGGATCAGGTCCCTGCAAGGTCCGATGGAAGAAGTACGCCAGGATTCCAATTGGAGCCTGCGGCGTTCGGGCCGCAACCGATGGAAGAAGTGCCCGGATACCAGACCGCGGGTTGCGAACCCCAGGGTCGCGATACGCAACGGCCATGCCAGAAATCGCGGCATCCGATGCCACTGCTCGAGCACGAATGCCACCACGTCGTTGTAAGGCGGCTCATCGTAAGGAACCGTGCTGGTGTCTTGAGACATGGCGACCTCGTAACAAATCGCCGAAACCGTGTTCTCGAACAGTCCCGGCATTTTCAATGCAACCAGCCCGCCGCTGCGACCAGCATGATTGCACCCGCAGCGGCGACAACCAGGTAGGTTACGGGATCCTTGAGCACAAAAATAATGGGGTCTTCGCCGATCTCGCCGCGCGACGATCGTATCCACAGGCGGCTCACCCAATATAGATACACCGGAGACAGTAGCCACAGCGGCTGCGGTTGCCGGTAGAGTTCTCTCACCTTGTCGCTCTGCAGGTAGAGCATAAAGACCACAGCGGATAGGAATGCGCTGCAGACACCGAAGAGGTTGACCTGCGCGAGGTCGTCCACACGGTAACCCCTGCCTACGATCCTGGTATTGTGCCGCTGCACGTTATGCAATTCCGACCAACGCTTGCTGAATGCCAGGCTCAGAAACAGGAAGAACGCGAAGGAAAGCAGCCACGACGAAAAGGCGACTCCGGTTACCAGGTGCCCCACCACAATCCGAAACGTGTAAAGCCCCGAAAGGATAAATGCGTCCAGCAAAATAAATCTCTTGAAGTAGAGCGAGTAAGAGAACGACAGGACGAAGTATGTTGCCAATGCAGCGGCGGCTAACTTGGACAGCAAGACGGCGGTAATCACCAGACTGGCGGCCAGCAGGGCAGGCGCCACCACGAAGCCGGCCACAATCGGAAGATCTCCGCTGGCAAACGGCCGGCGCCGCTTGGTTGCGTGATGCCGGTCGGCCTCCAGGTCTGCCAGATCGTTCAGTATGTATTGCGCTGAAGAGCACAGGCTGAACAACAGGAATCCCACCGAACACTCGAGCACCAACCTCAGATGCATAAACTGGTGCGACGTGATCAGCGGCACAAAAATTAAGACGTTCTTGGCCCACTGATGAACGCGGAGCGCCGCCAGCCAGCTTCTCCATCGCCCGGCTCTGCCGTCGAAATTGATCGCCTCCGGTGCGAATTTCTTGACGCGCTTGACGAGCGATGGCGATGCTCCCACCGTGATGGCATTCGCCGAATGCTGCCAGATGTCCAGGTCGGACCACGAATTGCCCACGTAGTCGAATTCGCCGGCCACCTGCGTTCGCAGAGATTCCAGTTTCCGCCGGCCTTTTAGGTTCTGCCGGCCGTCGCTCGCGATCACGCGGTCAAACAAACCCAGATGGTCGGCTACCTGGTTCGCCAGAGATGCATCCGCTGCCGTCACCAGGAGGAGTTCCCGGTTGGTGGCCTTCTGCTTCTTCAGCCATTCCACCAACTGCCAGTTGTACGGAAGCGATGCGACTTCAATGGGAACCCGCCGCGCCAGTTCCTGTTTCAACGCGGCCCTGCCACGCAAACACCAAAACGGCACGAGCAGGACCAGCCAAGGTTTCTTTTTGAATAGCCGCGCCAGGGACTCAAACAGCAGATCGCTCTTGATCAGCGTACCGTCCAAATCGACGCACAGCGCGGCCGAGCGGGTTTCAGAGTACGGCATACGTCAACTCATTGATTCAAGGGCGAATTGCCGGACAAAATCATGGGTACGGAAACCCATCATGCCATAGGCGCGCGCCCCTCCGCCAATCTCCGTTGGCTAGTACTGGATGTGGTTGGTTAGGAGGATCAGAAGGCCGCAGATAGTAAATTCGGCATCGCCCCCGCACCCGATGGAGTTTCGCCCGTTCCTGATTTCATTATCCACGTATACGATTTGCATGCGCACGCTTGACAACGTCCGAGAGACTCTGATATAGGTACTCCACCTACCGATCGCTCGGTCGGTTCGGTGAATGCGCTGCTGTTTCGTTTCGGGGAGGGGTCATGCCAGTTGTCACTGCGAAGTCGATCGTAACGGTCTTCGTTTTGCTCGCGCTGAGTTTCGTCATCTACGCTCAAGCGCCCACAGGAACCATTACCGGTATCGTTACCGATGAATCGGGGGCGGCCATGCCCAACGTGACCGTCACGATCACGGAAAAAGCCACGGGAGCGGGCCGCACCGTGACCACCAACGCCGCTGGATTGTACAGCGCTCCGGCACTGCCCGCCGGCGACTATGAAGTGAAAGCCGAGGCGCAAGGCTTCCGCACCGATGTGCGTGATTCCACAGTGCAGGCCGGCGGCACCTTCACCGTCAACCTCCCCATGACCATCGGCGCCACCAAGGAAGTGGTCAACGTGGAAGCGGCGACTACTCAGATGAACTATGAAAGTAACGCCGTCCAGGGAGTAATCGACCTCTCCGCGGTGCAGGATCTCCCACTCAACGGCAGAAGCTTCATGCAGCTCGCCGTGCTCGAACCAGGCGTCACCATCGCGAACGGCTCCACGGCGCAGTTCAACGCGCTGTTTACCGTGAGCGTCCTGGGCGGAGGTAACCGGACGGCTTACACGGTGGACGGCGGAAACATCTCCGACAGCATCGATACCGGCGGCGGCATTTCCTCTCTGAATTTGCCCCAAGACGTTGTGCAAGAGTTCCAGCTCTCCTCGGTTAATTTCGATATCGCCACCGATATCAGCTCCGGCGGCGCCATCAACATCGTTACCCGCTCTGGCACCAACCAGTTCCACGGCAGCGCGTATTTCTATTACCGGGATCACAACATGTCGGCGTATCCAGGTTTGCAGCGGCAGACGCTCGATCCCAGCCCGTTCTTTGCCCGCCGGAATCCCGGAGCCACTTTGGGCGGGCCTGTCCTGAAGGACAAGCTGTTTTTCTTTTTCAACATCGAGCACACCAATCAGGTCCAGGCGATCCTCACGCAGCCGAATACGCCCTTGGCGCAAGCGGTGGCCGGCGTCTACAACAGTCCCTATTCCGGAACTCAAGTCACTGCTAAGATCGATTACCACATCTCGGCAAAGCATTCTCTGTTTGCCCGCTACTCGCACGATGGCAATTCTGGATTCGGGGAAGTATTTTCACCTCAATCCAATCCTTCAAACTGGATCCGTAACATCAATTGGGCCGATCAAAGCATCATCGGTCTGACCAGCTCTCTGACGCCCTCCATCGTCAACGATGCCCGCATTCAGTACATGTACTGGAGCAACCACAACCTGCTGGCGCTGCCCTCCGATTGTGTTGAGCCCTCCTGCATCGGCGGCGGACTGCCGGGGCTTCTGGCTGTGTTGGGCACGAACATCGGATTCGGCGGCGCCGAGGTTGGCGCGAATCCCAATGCGCCGCAAACGCGCAACACGCGGCGCTATGAATTCGACGACAGCGTGAACTGGGCGCTCGGTTCACACCGCCTTAAGTTTGGCGGCCAGGTTATGCGCGTTCCGAGTGTCGGGCAGTGGGGTTTCTGTACTCCCTATTGCGAGGGGATCTTTGGACCGCAATACGTCGGTGGGCTCTTCGGATTTCCGAAAACGCTTTCGACCACACAAGATTTCTGGAATTCGCCCTTCCTGAGTTTGAGTAGCGGCATCTTCACCGGCATCGGCGTTGGAAATTCGCAGCAACCGCCAGCTTATGACCGTGACGACATCATCACCGAAAGCCAATACCGCCTGTTTGTCCAGGACACCTGGAAAATTAAACCCAACTTCACGCTGAACTACGGCCTCGCCTGGAACGCTCAAAAAGGTTACTTTACTCCGCTGAACGAATCGCCCTTCCTGACGCCCATCCTGGGAGCGAATAATCTCGGCCAAACACCGAATGCCTACAAGGAATTTCAACCAATCGTGGGATTCGCCTGGAGCCCCGGCAAGAGCAACAAGACCGTGATTCGCGCCGGCGGCGGCCTCTATTGGGATAGCCCTCCGGGATACTATCACAACCGTACCTATGCTTCTAACGGGCCGGTCGGCGATGGACGCGCAACACTCAGCAGCCAGGCGTTTACCAACATCTTCCCAGGGATCCTCGACCTCAGCACTCAGTCCCTGATCCTCCCCGGCGCGCCCATTCCGGTGGGACACCTGACCACCATGTCTCTCAGCCAGTTCAACCAGATTTACAACCAGCAGATCGGCGCCATCACCGCGAAGCTATCCCCCACTCCTCCGACCAGCGGGCCTTACAGCGTGACGGGTATCGATATTGCCAAATCGGGGATCGAGATCTTCCCGCCCCAATATCCAATCGCACGGAGTTACCAGATCAACGCTGGTATCCAGCGTGATCTGGGACATAATATGGTGCTAACCGCCGATTACGCCATGCGCCAGGGCGAAAACGTCAGCCAAAGCGAATTGGATTGGAACCTGAATTCCCGATACATCAATGGCGTGCAAACACCAGTGATTCCAACCTGCAAACCGGCTCAACTGTTCGTTGTGGGACAGGAATGCTCCACTGGCCCAATTACGTTCTGGACGCCCTATGGCCACTCCCGCTACAACGGGCTACTCTTGAAGCTAAACAAGCGCCTCTCCCAGCATCTCCAGTTTACGGCTTCCTATCAATTGGCCAAGCAGAATGCGGATACGTCTCCGCAGGATCTCCTCAACTACAACGCCAGTTACGGCGCAACGATACCGCGTCATACCTTGAACGTGGCGGGTACCTACGTGCTGCCGTGGGGTTTCCAGTTGAGCATGAACATGTCCTACATTAGCCGGCTCCCGGTGAATGTGAATATCGGCAGTCTGTTCTTGCCCGGCACCGCTCCCGCGAGCACCACCGGCGCAGAACCGATCCCCGGTTTGCCGTACAACTGCTTTGGTGTTTCCTGCACCAAATCGGATCTCGCCAACGCGGTGGCCAGCTTCAATACCAACATCGCCGGTACCAAGAACGCTACTGGAGCTGTGATTCCTCAAGTGGTTCTGCCCAGCGACTATCAGCTCGGCGATCCGACGATAACGCAGGATTTCGCACTGCAAAAGGTATTCACCGTCAAAGAGCGCTACAAGTTCCAGATAACCGGCCAGGTATTTAACGCGTTCAACATCTCCAACCTCACCGGCTATGCCTTTCAACTCGATAATAAGGCAGCCAGCTCGGCCGCTCAGACATTCACGTTTGGCCAGCCCACAGGGCGCGCCTTCCAGACCTTTGGTTCTGCCGGCCCTCGGGCTTTCCAAATCGCCGGCCGCTTTACTTTTTAATGGTCAGCGTCACAAAGATCGTGGGGCAGACCGTCGTCTTTCGCGGTCTGCCATGGCGTGCGAAGCGCGCCTTTGCGCCACTGTGCGCCGCCGGCAGACGACGGAAACCGATCGTCTGCCCCACATGAGGGACAGGTGATGGCGGCTCGCCGGGCCCTCGCCTAACCCGAGTCCACAGGCATGCTGAAAGACAAGGTTGCCATAGTCACCGGCGCAAGCCGCGGGATTGGCCGTGCCATCGCTGAAACCTTCGTCCGCGAGGGTGCGCGTGTCGTCATCTGCGGCCGCAAAGCGGAGGCCCTGGAACAGGTTGCCCGCGAACTCGGTCCGTGCGTAATGCCCATCGTCTGCCATGTGGGCCGAAGCGATCAGATCGCATCCATGGTGGAGACCACCACGCGCGAATTCGGACGCATCGACATCCTGGTGAATAACGCGGCCACCAACGTGGCTCAGCTCCCCTGCCTGAAAGTCGACGAGGGGATGTTCGACAAGATGATCGAAATCAACCTCAAGAGCGCCTTCCGGTTGATTCAGTCGATAGCCCCCTGCATGTGTGCGCGCGGTTCCGGCTCCATCATCAATATCTCCTCGATCTCAGGACTTCGGCCACAATACGAAGGATTGCTGTACAGCATGACCAAGGCTGCGCTCATCATGATGACCCAGTCGTACGCGTTGGAGCTGGGTCCGCAGGGCGTGCGGGTCAATGCGATCGCCCCAGGCTTGATCCAAACGGTGTTGAGCGAGTATTACTGGAAGGACGACACGCGCCTGGAACAACGGCTCGAGCAGCAGCCCATTCGCCATCTCGGGCAGCCGATGGAAATCGCAGAGGTGGCCGCGCTGCTGGCCAGCGACCGTTCGTCGTTTATGACCGGGCAGACTCTGGTAGTCGATGGCGGCCGATTGCTGTCCACAGTGTAGACTAACTGTTTCAGTGGGGACTCATGAACGAACTGGTTAAACTCACACGTCACGAAAACGTCGCCGTAATCACGATTGATAACCCGCCGGTCAACGCGCTCAGCCCAGGGGTGCCCGAGGGCATCCTGGCATCGCTCGACGCGGCCGCCAAAGATTCAGCCGTGAACGCCGTCGTGGTCATCGGCGCAGGCTCTACGTTCATCGCCGGGGCGGACATCCGCGAATTCGGAAAGATGACTTCCGGCGAACGGCCCCGCATCGCTCTGCACCCGCTGCTTCTCGCCATTGAGGATTCGTCCAAACCGGTGGTAATGGCAATCCACGGGCAGGCGTTTGGAGGCGGCCTCGAAGTGGCCATGGCCGGCCACTACCGCGTGATCGCTCCCCGGGCGCAAGTGGGCCAGCCGGAAGTGAAGTTGGGAATTATTCCGGGCGCGGGCGGAACGCAACGGCTTCCCCGTCTTGCGGGTGTCGCCAAAGCCCTCGAGATGTGCGCGTTCGGCGAGCCGATCCCGGCGCAGGAGGCTCTCTCTCTCGGCATCGCCGATCGCATCATCGACGGCGATCTTCTCCAGGGCGCGGTGGCCTTCGCCCGCGAGATCCCAAGCCGCCCCGCTCCCAAAACGCGCGAGCGCCAGACAAAGTTAGGTGGCGTCGATCCGTCCATCTTCGCCGCCGCCCGCGACACCGCCCGAAAGACGCGGCGCGGCCAGCCTGCGCCGCTCGCGGCCATCGACGCCGTCGAGTCCTCCACCAAGCTCTCGTTCGACGAAGGCATCAAGCTGGAAGCGAAGCTGTTCCAAGACTGTCTCTTTTCCATCCAATCGAAGGCGCTGATCTATGCGTTCTTCGGTGAGCGCACGGTCGCCAAGATCCCGGATATCCCCAAGGAGACCAAAGTCTACGAAATCCGCAGCGCCGCCGTGATTGGCGCGGGCACCATGGGCGGCGGCATCACCATGAACTACGCCAACGCCGGCATTCCGGTCCGCGTAAAGGAAGCCAGCCAGGAAGCGCTCGACCGCGGGATCGCCACCATCCGCAAGAACTATGCGGCTTCTGTTCAGAAGGGCCGGTTCGCCCAGGCGGTGATGGATGAACGGATGGCGCTCATCACCCCCCAGTTGAACTACGACGGTTTCGATCAGGCCGACATCATTGTGGAAGCTGTCTTTGAAGGCATGGCGCTCAAGAAGCAGGTTTTCGCCGAGATCGACGCCATCGCCAAACCATCCTGCATCCTGGCTTCGAACACCTCGTCTCTCGATATCGACGAGATTGCGTCTGCCACAAAACGGCCGCAAATGGTGATCGGACACCACTTCTTCAGCCCGGCCAATGTCATGCGTCTGCTCGAAGTGGTGCGCGGCAAGGCAACGTCAAAAGAAGTGATCGCCACTTCCATGGCGCTCGGGAAGCGCTTGAAGAAAGTGGCTGTGCTCGCGGGCAATTGCCGCGGCTTCATCGGAAACCGCATGCTCGGTCCGTACTTCCGCGAAGCGCAATTTCTGATCGAAGAAGGCGCATCCGTCGAGCTGGTCAATCAAACGCTCTACGATTTCGGTTTCGCCATGGGGCCGCTCGCCGTCTCCGATCTGGCCGGCCTGGATGTCGGCTGGCGCATCCGCAAGGAATTCAAACACACCGAGAAGCCCGGCGTACGCATTCCCCTGGTGGCCGATCGCCTGTGCGAGATGGGCCATTTTGGCCAGAAGACGGGACGCGGGTTCTCGCGCTATGACGAAAACCGCCGGCCGTTGCCCGACCCGGAAACCGCCGCGCTCATCGAGCACGTGGCTCGCGAAGCCGGCATTCCGCAGCGAACCATCACGCCGGAAGAGATCATCGATCGGTGCGTATTCGGCCTCGTCAACGAAGGAGCCAAACTCCTGGGTGAAGGAATCGCCTTGCGCGCGGTGGATATCGACGTGGTCTACCTGAATGGATATGGTTTTCCGGCATGGCGCGGCGGCCCGATGTTCTACGCGGATACGGTTGGCCTCGACAAAGTTCTGGCGCGCGTCGAGGAGTTCGAAGCCCGCCACGGCTCGGATTTGTGGTCGCCCGCGCCCCTGCTGAAGCAACTCGTGCGGGACGGCAAGACCTTCGCCAGCTACGATAAGCGCGGCATCGAAGCATCGGCATGACCGGGCCAAAGAACCGCGACCGAAAGGGGGCGGAAGACACTCTCGCGCGAGCGCGCAGCCTGATCGGGAGGATCCCGTTCAACAACATCCTCGGCGTTGAGATCAGCCGCTTTCACGCGGACGGTGTGACGCTGCGTTGCCGAATCCGCAAGGAACTTCTGAATAGCCACGGAGCCCTGCACGGAGGCGTGACCGCCAGCCTCGCGGATGTCGCTGTCGGTGTAGCCATTCACCGGCACTGCGAGGGAACACGCCCGATCAGCACCGTCGAGCTAAAGGTGAATTACTTTCTGCCGGTTCGCGAAGGCACCTTGTTCGCGCGAGCCCGCCTTCTCCGCGTCGGATCTACGCTGTGCGTGGGCCAGGTTGATCTGACCAATGGCCGCGGCATGGCCGTGGGCACAGCGATCGTCACTTACATCTTCCTGGACGCGCGCGGCGCGAACAAGGCAGAGACGGGAGTCAGCCGTGACAGTCCCAAGAGGCGCTAAGGCCGCGCTGGTGGTGCTGGTCGCCATCAATGTGCTGAACTTTTATGACCGGAACGTCACGGGTGCGCTGGCGGAGCCGGTCCGCAAAGAGTTTCATCTCACCGACACCGAGATTGGCTTTCTCGGAAGCATCTTCATCTGGCTTTACGCGCTGGTCGGCGTTCCGCTGGGAAGCGTGGCCGATCGATGGAGCCGCAAGAAGCTGCTGGCCGGGGGTATCGTTGTCTGGAGCGCGCTCACCGGCCTGACAGCGTTGGCCGCCACCTACACGATGCTGTTAGTCACGCGCCTGGGATTTGCGGTGGGCGAGGCCGCGGTGGCGCCCACGGCTACCAGTTGGATTGGAGACCTCTTTCCGGCTTCCAAACGCGCGGCTCCTCTGGCGCTGTTCATGATCGGCGTGCCGCTGGGCGGTGCGCTGGCATTCTTCTTCAGCGGGCCGATCGCCCAGGCATTCGGATGGCGCGCCGCCATGGTGGTCGCGGCAGCGCCTGCTCTGCTGCTGGTGCCGCTTCTTCTCCGCTTAAAGGAACCGCAGCGTGGCGCGGTGGAAACCCATCGCGAGGCCGCGCCGCAAGGGTTAGCAGCCATGAAGACCGTCGCGCGGGTCCCAACCTTGTGGTGGATCATTGCGTCCGGCGCCCTCCTGAACTTCAATATGTATGCGCTGGGCACGTTCGTCCCGGCGTTTCTCAGCCGCATCCACCACGTGAGCCTGGCGAAATCCGGTATCGATACCGGGATCATTTACGCCGTCGGCGGCATCGCCGGAACGGTGCTGGCGGGATGGCTGGGAGATCGCGTCCTGCAGTGGCGCCAGAACGGTCGGCTGCTTTGGGCTGCGTGGATTGTGATCATCGGCGCACCCGCCTCCTATTTCGGAATTCTGGCAGGCGATGTGGGAGCCGCCGTCGTGTTCCTCACCTTTTCTTACGGCACGCTTTGCACCTACTACGGGCTCGTGTACTCGGCAATCCAGGACATTGTGGCGCCGGCCATGCGCGGAACGGCAATGGCGATTTACTTTATGGCGATGTATCTGTGCGGAGCCTCGTTCGGGCCCATTCTGACGGGACGCCTGAGCGACCTGATGGCGCGCCGTGCAGCCGATGCCGCCGGATCGGCCACGGTAACGGAAGCCTTCAAAGCGGTCGGGCTGCAGCAGGCGATGCTGATCATGCCGGCACTGGCACTGATGCTCGCTGTGGTTCTCTATGTCGGATCCCGCACGATTGGCCGCGACATGGAAAAACGGCAAATCGCCGCGCAGGCTGCCGTGGCGAGGGCATAGCTCGATTTTCGGACCAATGACCCATACCGCCCCACCCCTCGATGGCCTCACCGTTCTCGATTTCTCGCATGCGCTGGCCGGCCCTTACTGCACGCTATTGATGGCCGCATACGGCGCGAGAGTCATCAAAATCGAGAACCCCGGCCAGGGTGATGTCGGGCGCTCCTGGGGACCACCATTCCAGGGCGGCGAGGCTTCTTACTATCTCGGCCTCCACAGTGGAAAGCAAAGCCTGGCCGTCGATCTCAAGAACGAGGAAGGCCTCTCCATCTGTCGGCGGCTTGCTGCCAGCGCCGATATCCTGATCGAAAACTTCCGCCCCGGCACCATGAACCGGCTCGGGCTCGATTATGAGACGCTCGCGGAAGCGAATCGCCGGCTCATCTACATCTCCATCTCCGGTTACGGCCAGACTGGCCCGCGCCGCAATGAGCCGTCGATGGACCTGGTCACCCAAGCCGCGTCCGGACTGATGAGCATTACCGGCACCCTCGCCGGCGAAACGGTCCGCACTGGACATTCGGTAGCGGATATCACCGCCGGGATGTTCGCTTTGATCGGGGCAATGCTGGCGATCGAAACTCGCCACCGAACCGGAACAGGCCAGTTCGTCGACGTCTCCATGCTGGATACGCTCGTTTCCACCATGGCGCCCAGCTTCGCCTATTTCCTTGGCTCCGGAAATATCCCGGTCCCGTTGGGAAGCCGGTTTGCCACCATCGTGCCGTACCGCAACTTCACCTGCGCGGACCGTGAGATCACCATTGCCGTAGCCAGCGAGAAGCTCTGGGAGAGCTTCTGCCAGGCGATCGGCCGGCCGGATCTTGCCGCCGACGATCGATACAAAACCAACCCTCAGCGCGTCAAGCATCGTGCGGTTCTCGAACCGCTGCTGGAGGAAATGTTCCGGAGCCAGCCCGCAGCGCATTGGATGGAGGTTTTGTCTCGAGAGGGAATTCCATGTTCACTGGTTCGCAACCTGAAGGAAGTCGTGGAAGACGAACAGCTCCAGGCCCGGAACATGTTGCCGGTCGTGGAACATCCCACTGCCGGCCCGATTCGTGTGACGGGCGTGCCCGTGAAGTTGTCTCAAAACCCTACCGCGATCTCTACCGCGGCACGCCCGCTAGGAGCAGATTCGAGTGCGGTATTGAGAGAGCTGCTGGCGATGGACGAGCGAGAGATACAGCGCCTCCACCGCGACGGCGTGATCGGCTGTTAGTGGGGTCGGGCCCCACACCCACTAGCTTCGCCGCCCGGCTGGCGGCATGTCCGTCCAAAATCTCCGGATCTCTCCGCGCGGATCGTCCTCTACGCGCACCTCGCGATCGAAGATCATGGTGGCGCGCTTGGACGTATCGTACGCCGGCCAGTGAGGGATCTTCGGGTTATTCGGATCGCCGGTTTTGGCCAGCGAAACCCAGGCCGATGCGAAGCGATCCCAGAGAGCTCTCTCCTGGCGCGAGCCGGTCCCGCCGATGCCGTCGCGGTAGTTGTCGAACGAAGCCGAGACGTCCGTCCCGTGAACCGCGCCGAATTTCCCGTTGAACCCGGAGCTCTCAAAGGCCCACAGGTACATGTAGGCGGGCGCCTTTCCCGCAGCCGATTTCCGCTCCGCCTGCAGAATCGCGCTCTGGCGGAATCCCGCGTCGGTGGCGATCTGCGCCTGAATCAGGAACGGCGACTTATTGGGATACCGGGCGCGATACATGGCGAGCATCGGCTCGGCTTTCGATCCATAGCGTTCGGCCATCATCGCCTTCAGCCCTGCCTCATCCAGATCAAAGTTAGTCAGGGCCAGTGCGGCGTCTTCCAGCGTCGTCGAGATGACCACGGGGATGTCGGCCGATTCGGCTGGCGCAGTTGGGTCGAACGGGTGGTGCGGCAGAACCGTTCCGTCGACTACCGGGCTGAAATTCGCCGTGGGACCCAGCGACGTCTGCGCCTCCAGAATCTGCTGCCAGGAGACCTTCTGTATCTCCGCGATATTTCCCTTGGCGATTCCGAGCTTCGCCAGCAGGGCCTCGGCGGACTTGGTCCCCTGTTCGCGAGTCTGCGACCGGATGGTGGACCCGCTCTGCACGCCGGCGCTGTGGAACAGTCCTTTCGCCGAGGGCATCGCCAACATCGTGGAGGTCTTGGCGCCGCCTCCCGATTGCCCGAAGATCATCACCTTCCCGGGATCTCCTCCGAACTTTTCGATGTTGTCGCGCACCCACTCGAGCGAAGCCACCAGGTCCATCATGCCTACCACGCCTGCATGCGCGAATTCCGGCGGAGCGCCCAGGTCGGCAAGATGGAGATAGCCCAGGCTCGCCAGGCGATGGTTCACGGTTACAACAACCACATCGCCGAATCGCGCCAGTTGTGCCCCGTCGTACCCCGGTGCGTTGCCGGACCCGGTGGAAAAACCGCCGCCATGGAACGACACCATCACCGCGCGCTTCTGGCCGTCGTTCACGCCCGGTGTCCAGATGTTGAGCGACAGGCAATCTTCGCTCATCCCGCCGACGTGCTGATCCCACTGGATGAGCATGGCGTAGTCGCCATTCAAATTGGCGAGCGTCTGCGGCGAAATCGGGCCATGGCCGAAACATTCGCGCACACCGGTCCAGGAAGCCGGTTTCTTCGGAGGCATGTACCGGTTCTTGCCGCCGGTCGGCGCGCCATACGGAATTCCTTTGAACTCCTTGATCCCGGTGTTGGCAATGCCCTGGACTTTGCCGGATGATGTTTCGACCGTCCAGAAGAGCTGGGATGGCTGCGCCCAGGACGAGCGCAGGAAAGTGCAGCCCGCGCCGAGCGCAGTCAGAAACGAACGTCGGTTGGTCATGTCGGTCTCCTTGCGGGCCGACTGAGGAAGTGCCTCGGCCCTAGTCCGCCGAGCCGGTGGTAGCCGGCGGCGATTTCTTCTTCTCGGGGAAAAGGTATTTTGGATCGAGATCAGCCGGGAAGGTGACGTCGAAGAATCCGATCATCATTTCCTCCCAGCTCTGGTCGCCCCACTTCACGGCTTTGGTGGGGTCCGGGTTGTTTCGGTTATTGGGCGAATTGTCGTAGTGCGCGGTGACGGCGATTTTAGAGCCTTTGGGCAACAGGATATCGGTAACCGGCTCATACCAGAGCTGCCAGCCAAAATCGTAATGCGGAACGCTCAGAATGGTCTGGGTCTCGCCCGTGGGATAGATCAAGCGGTATTCGAAATCCTTACCGCGCAAGTGCATGTGCGGCAGGAGCGCGCTGAGCTTGGCCTCGTGCGCCAGCTCGAACTCGGCATCGACCTGGTAGTTGGAGTCGCCCGGCGGAATCGTGAATTTGTTGTTGGATGCGGCGAGAGTCATGACGCGCTGTGCGGGCGGCTGCTTGCAGAACACCACGCCCACCTTCGTGCGGTCCTCGCCGGCGTGGCCGTTGGCCGTATAGTGAAGCTGCAGCACGATGTCCGAACCCGCCTTGATGAGTCTTCCCTGCCCCGGCTCCAGAATGCTGGGCGGCAGGCCGGGCGCAAATCCGGAAAGAAGGTCGCCGTTCAACGACGGGCGCTCACCCTTGTCATTGGGCTCGGGAACGAAGATCTCTCCCGGCTTTTTGTCGCGCATCCATTTGGATTTCGCGTCGCGGATGTACGCGATCACGTGGTGCACCACCGCGCGGTTGCCCGGGCGGACTTCGGCCATCTGGATCCAGCGGTCTTCCGGGAATTGGTACGGCAGCACGACATACTGATAGTCGATCGTGCCCGAGGCCGGAACCTGGAATCCTTGGGGCATTTCGTAGATCATGTCGGGCTTGCCGATGTTCCAGCCATCGACAAACTGGACGGGCTTGGGCAAGTCCTTGGCATTGCCTTCTGGTGCGCCCGCATCCACCCAGCTCACGAGCGTGTCGATGTCCTTCTGCGCAAGCGATCGATCGTTGCGAAAATGCCCATATTGCGCGTCGGCAAACCATGGCGGCATTTTCTTGGTGAGCACGGCCTGCTTCATCGCCTTGGCCCAGGGACGCGCTTGTTGGTACGTCAGCAGCGGCATTGGCGCCGCCTCGCCCGGCCGGTGGCAGCCCTGGCAGTTCTTCTGCAAAATGGGAGCGACGTCTTTGGAAAACGTCACGGATCCGGTCGCGGCATACGCAACCATCGAAACACCGCAGAGCAGCATCGACAGCAGCTTCATGTTCACCCTCTCGTTCAGATTATACGCAGACTACCGACCGATCGGTTCCCGAGAACTTGCGATAACTGTCGGAACCCCTGTAGTATACTAAACTGTCGATCGGTAGGTAAAGGAGCCGCGCAACATGCCCAAACCGCGAAATCTGGTTCTTGTTTTGGCCCTGGCATACGCTCTGGCAGCGCTTCCCGGCTATGCCAGAAAGCCTCCCTTGGAACTGGCGGGAGTGAGCTGCCAGAATCCTCCGCCCCTGCATTGCCCCGACGCTAATTGCCCCG
>Ga0335081_10000745_pt1 | contig 53380 bp, 43 predicted proteins | sample Lox_Sample_35_FD_206713 | JGI IMG/M metagenome (GOLD analysis project Ga0335081, IMG submission 206713) | Soil microbial communities from Loxahatchee National Wildlife Refuge, Florida, United States - Lox_Sample_3.5 | ecosystem: Environmental > Terrestrial > Soil > Wetlands | place: USA...
CGCGTAATAGCTTACCGTCCTTTCCTCCACGTCTAGGGCTTTGCCCAACCTTGTGACGGGCAGGTTGATGTAATCCCCTGGCCGCAACTCTTGAAGTCGGCCTGCGATGCTCACATACAGGACGTACTTTGGCGAGATGCAATTCCTCGGGTGCAAAGGTCTTTCTTTTGCCAGCGCGATGGCTAGTGCCAATATGTCATCACCGGCTGGAACACGTACTTTGTCCCAGGTGGCGAAAAACTCCGCTTGGGGATCATCCGAATCGAAGCAATCCCACGAGAGCGGGCGACCGTCTCTCAACTTGACGGCACTGATTTGCCGCAACGCATCTGTCGCAGACAAGCCCCTCAACTTAGGGTGTGCCGCACACAAGCGGACAAACTCCCACATTGGGCTGCGAAACTGACCGCCGTCACACACGGCGCTGAATAGCTCGGCATTCCGCCGTGATGCCCACTCTACGTAATCAGGTGACCTGCTCCCCTAAATCCGCACACAACTGAGTATGATTTCGGATTTAGGAAAGGGGCGGAGCTATGTCCAGAGGCAAGCACAGCGAGGCGGAGATGATCGCTGCACTGAAGCAGGTGGAAGCTGGGCGCAAGGTAGAGGATGTGGCGCGCGAAGTAGGGGTCAGCAAGCACACCCTGTACGGCTGGAAAGCGAAGTACGGTGGGTTGGAAGTGAACGAGGCGCAGCGTCTGCGGCAGTTGGAAGACGAGAACGGCCGGCTGAAGAAGTTGGTGGCAGATCTCAGCCTGGACCGGGAGATGCTGAAAGCGGTGATCGCAAAAAACGGCTTGAGCTCGTAGACCGAAGGACGGACGCCAGCTGGCTGCGGCACCAGTATCCGGTCAGCGAGCGCCGGGTTTGCGGGCTGCTGTCGCTGGCGGTCAGCAGCTACCGGTATCAGCCGAGGGCTGGCGACGAGGAGCTGCGCAGTCGGCTGGTGCAGTTGGCGCGGGAGAAGCCGCGCTTTGGTTATCGACGCTTGCAGGTGTTGTTGCGGCGCGGCGGCAAGGTGGCGAACCATAAGCGAGTGTATCGGGTCTATCGCGAGGCTGGTTTGTGTTTACGGCGGAAGAAGCGCAAACACTGTGTGCGAGCCGGTGCGCCCTTGCGGCCACACACTGCCGCCAACCAGGAGTGGGGGCTGGATTTTGTGCATGACGCGATGGCGGCAGGACGGACGATCCGGGTACTCAGCGTGGTGGATGCGTTCACCCGGGAGTGCCTGGCGCTGGAAGTGGACACCAGCTTTGCCAGCCGACGGGTGACCCGAACGCTGGAGGAGATCGTGCAGCAACGAGGCAAACCTCTGGCGATACGCTGCGACAACGGACCGGAACTGACCAGCCGGCATTTTCTGGCTTGGTGTCTGGAGCAGCAGATTGAGTTGGTGCATATTCAACCGGGCAAGCCGATGCAGAATGGGCGGACGGAGAGCTTTAACGGAAAGCTGCGGGACGAGTGCTTGCGGGTGAGTTGGTTCCTCAATCTATTCGACGCGCGGCGAAAGATCGGCGACTGGCGCCGGGACTACAACGAGCACAGGCCCCACAGCAGCCTGGGATATCGCACGCCAAGCGAATTTGCGAAGCAGATTGAAACCAGCTATGGAAAAGACGCGGACTACGCCCGCTTGGAAAACGCCGCTGGCGTTTCCCACTTTCCCACAGCTACGACGGCTACTGGTTAAGTTGTAAGATCACCGTGCGGAAAATGGGGGCAGGTCACAGGTAACGGTAGATCTTTCGGAATTTTGTCGTCCGAGTTTCGATGGGACTCCATAAGGTTACGTTTTCCGCATTGCAGCGGGGGCTGCCGAGGCGATATAGCCGGACTTGCAAAAACAGTGCCCTGGGTTGTTACCGCCTCGGGTTGATGTTCCGGGCCGCGATGCGTGGTCAGACGCGAGCGACTCTTGCGCTGTTAGGGTTGCTTCCTGCTGTCTCGGCGCATTCCGCCGCCTCCATTGGCGAGTCACTTTTCTTCCCACTGTTCCGTTTGACCAATTGCTCGACATCGACAGGATCAAACAGCAGTCGCCTGCAAATGCGAACCGGCTCCAGGCGATGTTGGCGACACATTGCCCGGATCGTGTGTGGACTCAGGCGAAGCATGTCCGCCACATCTTGGAGCGTCAAAAGCCGCTGGCCTGTCATTGGGCGCCCTCTTTACTCGCGGCGCTTCGGCCTTGCAGAAAACTCCTCAGAGCTTCAGGCGTAATAAGCACACGCCTCCCTACGCGCACGGCCTCCAGCATCCCTTGCTTGATTGCCGTGTGAATGGTGCGTTCCGATAGCCCGCATTTTTCCGCTGCTATCCTCACAGAAAAGGACATCGCTTCCATGCCGAATTTCTCCTTGACTTCATGTACAGGAAAGCACAGAATTGCAGTGACATGAAAGTGCAAAATCATATCAACTCAGAGGGACCGTTCTGGTATCGGTGCAAAAGGGTTGACTTCCATGAGGAGACCGCGACCTGGGAGTTGAGCCAGGGGACAAAGTACTCGCTCTTGGGGGCGTACCAGAAAGCTCCGCATCGCCAGCTCGCCATAGCCACCGATGACAAGAAACTTCGGGCATTCGTGAAGGCCTGGGGGCCGCTAACGACGAGGTTGGATACTTGGAGCGGGAGCGACCCGATTGACGACTATCGGAACGAGCGAGACAGGCTGGCAGTAACAGTAAAGCTCATTGCTGCCGTGGCTCAGCCGGAACGCCAGAGAGATGTACTTCTCGAACTTGTGGGACTCGGTGAGCGATTTCTCGATATCGAGAGCATCTTGAAGGGTCTCAGGCTCTTCCTCCCTATTCCAGGCGAGCGCCCTCTCGGTTTCGACCCTCATATCAGGCCATGGCTCGAAGGCGCGATTCAGAATGACGTTCAAATGGCCGCAGAGTACCTTGTCAGCTATTTTCCGCTGAGTACTTTCAGAAATACGTTTACCGTTGCGAAAGAAGGCCGCCGGAGCGTTGTACGAGCATCGCTCGGCTTCGATTCCCTTGGGGAAGCCCTTGTATGGATGGTCTGGCAGGACGTCTTCCAAGAGCGGCGATTCCAGTTTTGCGAACGCTGCCGGAGACTGTTCATCCCGGATTCCCGTCACCCGATGAAGTTTTGTACTGAAAACTGCGCCCACTTAGAGGCGGCGCGAAAGTACGCACAACGGAAGAGAGAACAAAGGAGGGCTACAGATGGCACTAAGAAAACGCGGTAAAACGTGGCACTGCCATTTCGTTGTCAACGGGCAACGGTTCCGGCAGAGCCTTGGAACAACGGATTGGAGAGAGGCGCAAGCCAAAGAGAAGGAGTTGATAGCGCAAGCGCAAGAGGGCAAGTTGCACCAGACCGCAACATCTATGGCGCGTCAGCAGTTCGGACAGGCGGCAGATGATTACGTCACGGACCGCAAGCTGGAATTGGCCCCGGCCAGCCAAGCCAAAGAGAAGCAACTCTTGGTGCAGTTGCGGGCCTATTTCAAGCAGGAACCGCTTAAGACCATCACGGCCAAGCGCATTACCGAGTACCGGGCATGGCGGGCCGGTCAAACCAAAGAAGTGAAAGCGGGAGGAACGGTCCGGCAAGTGCCGTGCGCTGGGCCTGCTACGTTGAACGCAGAGTTGGGCATCCTCCGGCGCATCTTGAAGCGGGCGCGTCTCTGGGCGCGTGTTGCTGACGATATACGGCCACTGAAAGAGCCGGGAACCATCGGGCGGGCATTGACCGCCAATGAACAGGAACGGCTCCTTAAAACGGCTGTGATGCGCCCGGAGTGGGAGACGGCTTACCTTGCCGCCATCCTCTGCCTGAATACAACCGCGCGGGGCTGCGAGTTGAAAGGGCTGCAATGGGCGGACGCGGACCTATTCGCAAAAATTCTCACGATCCGCAAGAGTAAGACGGCTGCCGGGGAGCGCATTGTGCCATTGACTACGGTTGCCTGTTCCGCCTTGGCGCGGTTGCGGGCGCGGGCCGAATCCTTCGGACCCGTGGAACCGGCACACTACGTCTTTGCCGCGTTCACCCCGAAGTTCACTTTCAGTGGCAAGGCGGTGGTGGATTACAACGTTACCGGCTTTGACCCCACACGGCACCTGAATAGCTGGCGGTCAGCTTGGCGGACCCTCACCAATAAGGCGGGCCTGCCGGGGTTCCGCTTCCACGATCTGCGGCACTGTGCGATCACTTCTCTTGCCGAGAGCGGCGCGTCAGATTCAACCATCATGTCAATTGCCGGACACGTCAGCCGCCGGATGCTGGAGCGGTACTCCCATGTCCGCATGGAAGCCAAACGCGCGGCCATTGAGACACTTGCTAAGAGCACTGGATTGGTGGGTTATGACACAAACCATGACACAAAGACGCTAGCTGTGAACACTCGCCCTGTCTAACTTGTTGAAGGAAATGGTGGACCTGGCCGGGATCGAACCGGCGACCTCTTCCATGCCATGGAAGCGCGCTCCCAGCTGCGCCACAGGCCCACTTCGCGGAGGGATGACGCTTGCCAAGCGAGCGCCTCCTGTATTTTCTCGCAGCGGAATAGCTTAGTCAAACCTCGGCGGCACGTCGGCGGCACGCAGTCGTGGAGCAGTTTGGTTGTCGTCCCGAGCAAGCCTACTTTGCGCAGCGAGGGATCTGGGTGTGTGTCGATTCGCGCCGGTGCGTCGGTTCGCGCGGGTGCGTCGATTCGCGCCCGTGCGTCGATTCGCGCGGGCGCGGGAAAGAGCCTGTCCCGAGCGAGCGGAGCGAGTCGAATGGGCGCGCATTCGTTTTCCAACTGCACCACGACCCGCCCGCGGCAAGGATGGCGTTTGCGAGCGCCGTCAGGAAGGCGCGAAAGCGGCTTTTCGCGGGCTCTCCGCTATAATTCGCGCAGCCAAATGGCAGTTGCAGCAGGAGTCAAGTTCGGGCCGTACGAGGTGGTCGCTCCGGTCGGCGAGGGCGGAATGGGTGAGGTCTATCGCGCCCACGACACCCGGCTGAACCGCTCCGTCGCGATCAAGGTGTTGCCCGAGGCGCTGGCCACCGACCCCGTGCGCATGCTGCGCTTCGAGCAGGAAGCGCGTGTGGTGGCGGCGCTCAATCATCCCAACATTCTGGCTGTGCACGACGTCGGTGTGCAGGGCGGCACGCCATACCTCGTCATGGAGCTGCTGGAGGGCGAGACGCTGCGCGAGCGGCTCGATCGCGGGCCGCTCTCCGTCCGCAAGACGGTCGAGATCGGGCTGCAGATCGCCACCGGTCTGTCGGCGGCGCACGAGCGCGGCATCGTGCATCGCGACCTGAAGCCGGAGAACATCTTCATAACCCGCGATGGCCACACCAAGCTGCTCGACTTCGGACTGGCGAAGGCGCATGCGATGGTTGCCGCGCCCCACGCGTCGGGCCACATGTCCGACATGACCATGAGCTCGGCGACCCTGCAGACCGAACCTGGCGTGGTGATGGGAACGGCGGCCTACATGGCGCCCGAGCAGGTGCGCGGACAGCAGGTGGACTCGCGCGCCGACATCTTCAGCTTCGGCGCGGTGCTCTACGAAATGCTCTCCGGCAGGCGGGCCTTCGCGGGCGAGAGTGCTGTCGAGATCATGACGGCGGTGCTGAAGTCGGAGCCGCCGGAGATCGATCCGGCGCAGGTCAAGATTCCGCCCGCGCTCGACCGCATCATGCGCCATTGCCTGGAAAAGGACCGCAGCGACCGCTTCCAGTCGGCGCGCGACCTGACCTTCGCGCTGGGCGCGCTTTCGGGATCGGAGTCGAGTCCGGCTCTGCACGCCCAAGTGGCGCCGCATCGCTGGGCATTCTGGGCCGGAGGGCTGGCCGTCCTGGTGGTCGCGGCAATTGTCGCGGGCGCGTATCTGTTTCCGCGACACGCGTTAGCACCGACGCGCATGGAGTTCGCCATACCGGTGCAGGGCGAAGTCGGCCACATCGCCATCTCGCCCGATGGCAGCATGCTGGTTTACGTTGCCGTGGACGAAAATTCCGGCGAGGGCATGATCTTCGTTCAGACCATCGGCTCGCCCAACGCGGTGCGGCTGGCCGGCACCGAAGGCGCGATCTATCCGTTCTGGTCGCCGAACGATGATTACGTCGGGTTCTTCGCGCAAGGCAAGCTGAAGAAGATTTCCGCGTCCGGCGGCACGCCGCAGGTCCTGGCCACGGCAGGACACGCGCGCGGCGGGAGCTGGAGCACGAAGGGCGTCATCATCTACGCACCCGACGCAGGCGGGCCGATGTGGCGGGTCGACGCCGATGGCACCGACGCGGTGCGGCTGACCGACAAGGTCTTCACGGTGAATGACTCGTCGCATCGCTGGCCGGTGTTTCTGCCCGATGGCGATCGCTTCCTCTTCTGGAGCGGCGACTTCAACGAGCGTCCCGACGATCACACCAGCGGCATCTATCTGAGCTCGCTCAGCCATCCCGGGCAGAAGAAGTTGCTGACGCTCGCCTGGTCGAACCCCGGTTACGCCCAGGACCGGCTGTTCTATGTGAACTTCAAGGGCCTGCTGGTCGAGGTGCCGCTGGACGCGGAGGAAGCGCGGGTGCAGGGCAAGCCGCAGATCGTGGCCAACCAGGTGGGACGTCATCCCTCCACCTACTGGGGCGCCTTCACCGTCGCCGTGGATGGCACGGTCGTCTTCCATCAGGGCACGGGCTCGTCGCTCTCGCAACTGACCTGGTACGACCGCACAGGAAAGGAGCTGGGACGCGCCGGCGAGGTGGGACTACTGGCAAATCCCGGCATCTCGCCGGACGGCAACCGGGTAGTGTTCGACGTTGCCGATCCCAAGGCGAAGAATATCGATGTGTGGATGCATGATGTACCCCGCAATACCTCGACGCGCTTTACCTTCAATCCGGCGGAAGAGACCACGGGGGTGTGGTCGCGCGACGGGAAAACCATCGCCTACCGCTCCGCGGCCGATAACGAGGTGCTGCGGCTGAAGAGTTCCACCGGCTTCGAAGCCGACCAGGGCCTGGCCGCGCCGCCGGCGAACATCATCGACTTCGCGCCCAACTCCTTCACTCCCGACGATCGCCAGCTGGTGGCCACGGGACAGGCGACCAGCGGCGGCACCGTGCTGGAGATCGTCTCGGTCGGCGAGAAGAAGGTCTCGCCGTTGCTTCCGGGACGTGGCAGCAAGGCCGACGGACAGGTCTCACCGGACGGCAAGTGGCTGGCGTATGAGTCGGACGAGACCGGAGAGTGGGAGGTCTACATCGCGCCTTTTCCCGGCACCGGCGGCAAGCTGCAAGTGTCGCGCGGCGGCGGCAAAGAGCCGCGCTGGCGTGGCGATGGGAAGGAGATCTTCTATCTCGATCCCAAGGGCAACGTCGTATCGGTTGCGGTGAACAGCGAAGGCAGCCTGGCCACCGGCACGCCCGTGATTTTGTTTCAGGCGCACGCCCGGCCCTCGGTTTCCTCCAGCGACGTCTTCAACTACGACGTGACGCCCGACGGCAAACGCTTCCTGGTGGATCGCTACGTGAAGCCGGCACAAACGCCGCCGCTGAGCATCGTTCTGCACGCCACCAGTCCGGCTGAGTAGGGTTCAACCGCGGAGGGAGCGCTATCGGTCGTACCTCCCGATGCCAAAGCGCTGCATCCTACCAACCCGGGATTTTCTTGATAGACTGTAATTCCACCTCGTCCCTCGCTCCCACGAACATCCTGGTGTAAGCGCGATGAGAATTGCTCAAACTCTATTACTGCTGTTCGCCCTAAGCCCGGTGATGCCGGGGCAGTCGACGATGACCCCCGCGCCGGCCCCCGGCCCATCCCCGGCGGGCGGTGTGTCCATGACGCCGATTCTGGCCGACCTGGATCGGCTGCAGGCCGCGGCCGCCCAGGCCAACATCGACCTTGGCCACATGCGCATCGAGAAGTGGAAGGCGGACAGCGGCTCCAAGCAGCAGGCGCAGGCCAATGCGGATTCGGTGCAGCGCAACCTGACCTCGGCCCTGCCGGGGCTGATTGCCGGCGTGCGCAGCGCGCCCCAGGATGTGAATGCCGAGTTCAAGCTGTATCGCAATCTCAATGCTCTGTACGACGTCTTCGCGTCGCTAACGGAGTCGGCCGGCGCCTTCGGTCCGCGCAACGACTACGACGCACTGGTGGAGCAGCTCAGCGTGATCGATTCCGTGCGGCGCAACGTGGGCGACGCGCTGGAGCGGCTGACCTCTTCGACACAATCCGAGTTGGATCAACTGCGCACTCAGGTCCGCACGTTGCAGCAGCAGGCGGCGGCCGTGCCGGCCGCTCCTCCCAAGAAAGTGGTCGTAGACGATACGGCCCCGGCGAAGAAGACCACGCACAAGAAGAAGACCTCGGCGCAGAACGCGAGCAGCGGGAGCACCAGCTCGAGCGGAGATGCGACCAAGCCGCAATGAAGCCGCAGTCGCGCTTAGCGGGACGGGATAAGATCGCGCAAAAGAGGTCCGCTCGCAGCCTTGCCCTGGCTCCCCGCCACTTGCGTGCACTATCTTCCCCAACTTCTCGGGAACATTTCTTCCCTGCCCGGGGTCTAACACTCTAGGCCACTTCTGGATGGAGGCGGCCGATGTGTCGACGCATCCCCGGAATGGGACGAAGCGCGGCGATGGTGAGTCGAGTGTCGTCGGGCGTGGTTGTTGCCGGCTGCGAAACTGATTATCATTGAGGTGCCGCCTGTGGCGGGAGCAACAACATTGAGTGACCTCGCAAGTGCGCTTAGTGTCCGCACGGAGGAAGCCTCCATTGTGGCCGAACTGAAAGCCGGCTCGGAGGACGCCTTCAACTGGCTCATTGCGCACTACAATCAGCCTGTTTACAGCCTGGTTTACCGGGTCCTCGACGACCCATCCGACGCCGCCGACACCACCCAGGAAGTATTCATCAAAGTCTTTCGTGGAATGAAAGGCTTTAATGCCGATTCCAGCCTGAAGACCTGGATCTACCGCATTGCCCTGCACGAAGCGTCCAACCGCCGGCGCTGGTGGTTTCGCCACAAGTTTCGCGAAACCTCGATTGAGCCCGGTCCGGAGCGCGCGGACGAGCCTGGATCGCCCGGCCTGAAGGACAGCCTGGTCGACGAGGGCAAGTCCCCGCTGCAAAACGTGTACGACGAGGAGCTGCGGTCGCGGGTAGAAACGGAGCTGAAATCGCTGGCCGAGCCCTACCGCACCACCGTTATCCTGCGCGATTTGGAAGAGCTTTCGTACGAGCAGATCGCGGAAGTGATGCAGACATCGCTGGGAACGGTGAAGTCGCGGCTGGTGCGCGGACGGGAGGCGCTGCGCAAGCGCTTGCAGCGGCACCTGCGCGCATTTGGCATTGTCGAGAGCGAACATTCGGGTCGCGGGGAGGGCCGATTGACCGGCCGCAAAGTTGAGGTCACACCATGACGTGCACAACGGCGAAATGGCTGATGTCGTGTTATCTGGACGGGGCTGTCACCCGCAGGCAGATGGCCGAGATGGACGAGCATTTGCGCGCCTGCGACGGGTGTGCGAAGCGTTTCGCGTCCACGCAGCGGATACAGTCGGCGGTCAATGGGCTGGGCAGGAAAGCGGCTCCGCCGCAGCTGGCGTTGCGGCTGCGCGTGGCGCTGTCGCAGGAGCTGGCCAACTCACGGCGCTCGCGCTGGGAGCGGCTGCGGATTCGCTGGGAGAATGCTTTTGACGCCATCATGGTTCCGGCGACGGCCGGTGCCCTCACCACCCTCATTATCTTTGGCGTGCTGATCAGCGTGCTGTGGCCGGCGCAGGTGCGGGCTTCCAATGACGTGCCCACCATGCTGTATACGCCCGCCCAACTTCAGTCCACGCCCTTTGAGATGGGCGTCGACAATGCCGACGCGCTGGTGGTGGAAGCCTATGTCGGGGCCGATGGCCGGGTGCAGGATTACCGCATTCTGTCGGCGCCGGAAGATGCTGCCAGCATCCTTCCACAGCTGAAAAACATGCTGATCTTCACCACCTTCCAGCCCGCGACCGCCTTCGGCCAGCCTACCGCCAGCCGCGTGGTCCTCACTTTTTCCAAGGTGCAGGTCAAGGGGTGAGACTTCGCTGAGACCCACGCGGCACCGCCGCTCCTTTCCTCTGGGCTAAACTACATAGAGATCCGCTCTGCTCGTTTTACCGCCCATGAAGGTTGCCATCCTCAGCCCTGTGGTCTCCGATTCCGACCAGCTCTACGGAGCGCAGCGCCACATTCTGGGCATGACGCAGGCTTTCCGCCGCGCCGTCGACACGACGCTCCTACAAATCCCCATCAGCGAGGCGCGCTGGGAAACGGTCCTGCAAGGCTATCTGGATTGCTACCAGCTCGACGTCTCGGCGTACGACCTGGTCGTCTCCACCAAGAGTCCGACCTACCTGGCACAGCATCCGAATCACATCTGCTGGCTGCTGCACCAGATCCGCGTCTTCTACGACCGCTTCGACGATGAGTATGGCAAGCTTCCGGCCGCGGCGCTAGCCGAACTGCGCCGCCAGCGCGACGCGATCTGGCGCCTCGACAATCTCGCCTTCCTGCGCCTGCGCAAGATCTTCACCAACGGACGCGAGACCGCGCGCCGGCTGAAGCTCTATAACGGCTTCGATGCGGAAACGCTCTACCCGCCGGTCTTTGCGCGGGAACACTATCGCGGCGCGCAGGATTATTTCCTGCTGCCGGGCCGGTTACATCGATGGAAGCGTGTCGATCTGGCAATCCGCGCGATGCAGCACCTCTCGCACGACATTCCTCTGTTGATCGCGGGAACCGGTGAAGATGAAGGCCGTCTGCGTGAGATTGCCGGAAACGACTCTCGTATCCGCTTTCTCGGATTCGTCGACGATGCCGCGATGCTCCAGCTCTATGCCAATGCGCTGGCGGTGCTGTTCGTCCCCAAAGACGAGGACTTCGGCTATGTCGCGGTGGAAGCGATGCTCAGCCACAAGCCGGTCATCGTCTGCTGGGATTCGGGTGAGCCCGCGCGGCTGGTCCGTAACGGTCACTCCGGTTTCGTCACAGCTCCCGAGCCCGCTGCGATTGCTCGCGCCATGCACTTGCTGGCGGCGAATCGGGAGGTGGCGTCGGAGATGGGCGAGTTCGGCTATCAGAGCGCGCCTTCGCAGTCGTGGGATGCGGTGGTTGATCGTCTGCTGGAGGCCGCCTCCGAGGCCCCGCGAAAGGCCGCAAGCGCGGCCAAGCCAAAACCAGCTCCGCCTGTTCCGCCGCCAGTCGCTTGCGATCCAGTGCAGGTACTGGTGGCCTGCAACCAGGTGCTGGAGCCGGCCATCGGTGGCGGCCGGGTTCGCGTCAAGGAGGTCTGCAAGGGACTGGCGGCCCACTTTTCCACCGAATATCTCGGCGCCTACGATTGGGAAGGACCCTCCCCGATCGACGATTGGCCTTTGCCGACGTGGCATTGCCGCGTCTTCACCTTCAGCTCGCTGCATTACAAGCTGGCCCGCCGCCTGCAACGTCTGGTGCCCGGCGGTTCGGTCATCGACGTCAGTCTTCCCTGGATGGCCTATTTGTCGCCCCGCTTCGTCGCTGCCGTGCGCCGCGCGGTGGCTGCGGCCGATGTCGTTGTCTTCGCTCAACCCTGGCTCTATCCCCTGGCTCGTCATCTGGTCAAGGACAAGCTCGTCATCTACGACTCACAGAACTTCGAATTCCGGCTGCGCGAGCGTCTGCTGTCTTCAAGCTGGCTGGGCCGCCGGCTGGCCGCGGGAGTCAGGTATGCGGAAGGCCAGTTGACCCGTCGCAGCGAAGTCGTCTGGGTATGTTCGTGGGAAGACGCCGAGGGCATGATGGCGGAGTACGGTCTACCGCGGGACCGTTTCGAATTGGTCCCCAACTGTTCCGACACGCTAACGCTGCGTCCTGCCGGCGAGCAAGACAAAGCCGCCGCCAAAGCCGCCTTCGGCTGGCAAGGACGCGCCGTCGCGGTGTTTGTCGCCAGCGGCTACCGTCCGAATACGGAAGCGGCGGCGTTCGTTATTGAGACCCTGGCCCCACTGTTTCCTGAAGTTGTCTTTGCCTTCGCCGGAACGGTCAAAGAAGACTACCTGCGCACTCATCCCGACCCGGTTGCGCAATATCCCAACGTGGCGCTGCTCGGCGTTCTCGACGATAAGCAACTGCGTTCCATGTTGCACGCCGCCGACCTTGCGTTGAACCCGGTGGAGATCGGCTCCGGCACCAATTTGAAGCTAGTGCAGTACATGGCGGCGGGTCTGGCCACGCTTTCCACCCCGGCCGGGGTTCGCGGCATCGAGCGCGGGCCCGAGGTGTGTGTGGTCGCGGAAAGAGCCCAGTTCGCGGAGAATCTCCGCAGGTTGCTGGGCGATCCGGAGCTTTGCGCCCGACTGGGTGAGCAGGCCAGGCAAGAAGCGGAGCGCAATTACGACTGGAGCACGGTGCTGGACCGCGCCTCCGAGGGGTTGAACTTCCGGCTGCGGTATCGGCGGCGTATGACTCCGCCCACCTTCTCCGTCGTTATTCCTACCTACAACCGCAAACGTCATCTGTTGCGCGCGCTTGACGCGCTGACGAAACAGAGCTTCCCGGACTTCGAGGTTGTGGTTGTAGACCAGAGTGAGCCGCCGCTGGAAATTCCCCCACACTACCGGCGCAAGCTGGCAATTCGTTACGTGTACTCGCAGGAACGGGGACCGGCGCTGGCGCGCAACAAGGGAATTCGCGAGGCCATCGGTACTGTAGTGGCCTTCACCGATGATGACTGCATTCCGCAACCTGACTGGCTTCAGAATGCCGCCCGCCACTTTGATCAGCATCCTTTAGCCGGCCTGGAAGGCCGCATCTGCAGCGACAAAATCGGTGATCCCAAGTACCGCACCGTCTCGAACCTGAATTTCGAGGGCATCGGGTTCATGACCGCTAACATGTTTTACCGCCGTGAGCTGCTGTGCCGGGTCAAGGGGTTCGACGAGCGCTTCCATGACTTCCGCGAAGACACCGACCTGGCGTGGCGGGTGATGGAGTTTGGCGACATTCCTCATGCCCGCGATGTCGTCGTCTTCCATCCTCCACATCCCGCCCGCATCGAGAGAGAGTCGCAGGTTGAACGTGCGAAGATGTTTCGCGTGGACCCGCTGCTGCTGGAGCGGCATCCCGACCGATACATCAGCTTGATTCGAAGCGAAGGCCACTATCGCCAGACGCCGGGCTACTGGCGGCACTTTGTCGACGGAATGCGCGCGGCCGATGTCCAGCCTCCAGTCGCCCGTCTTCTGCGTGAGCTGCGCGCGCAGGACCCTGAATGGTGGGCCCAGATCGAGCACTCGGATGGCAGCAGCTCCGGTGGTATGCTCAGCTCAGACGATCTGGCGGCGGTGCGTTCCCTGGTGCGTGATCTGCCGGTGGCGGCCGGGCGGCCGCAGCGGGAATCGGAGCTCTAGCCCGCCGGTACGGTGTTGCCTTGCGTTACTTGATGGTCTCAACCTATCCGCCGGAACATTGCGGCATCGCCGCCTATGCCGAGCAAAGCGTCGCTCGACTGCGCTCGCAGGGACATACGGTCGATGTGGTCTCGCCCGACGGTCAAGGCAATGTGAAGTTCGCCTGGGACTTGTGCGGCGGCACAAACATCCTGCGGCTGCTTCGGCTGCTCCCCGACTACGACAAAGTTGTCATCCAGTATCACTGGGGATTCTTCTATCGCGATCCATCCGCTCCCCGCCAACGCTGGGACAGGCTGAAGACCACCTGCGCCTTCCTGCTGCTGTTCCTGCGCAGCCGCAAGATCGAGATCGTGGCGCACGAGATTCCTTACGCCCGGGGCAAACAGAGCTGGCTGTATAAGTGGAAGTGGAAGCTCGCTCCCAAGATTGTCTTCCACACGGCGAGCGAACTCGAGCGCTTCCAGCGGCACTATGGCATGCGGTTGAATCCCTCACGGGTCGAGATTCGCCGGCACGACGAGGTCTACCGGAAGTTTGCCGAGCCTGCCCAGTTCGCCGCGCGCAGCCAGTTGCAGCTGCCGCGGAACCAGACAATTTTTCTCTGCATTGGATTTATTCAACGGCATAAGGGCTTCCATCGTGCGATTGAGGCCTTCGCCCAGGCCGGGCTTCACGATGCCCAGCTGTATATCGTCGGGTCGTTGCGCGTTGCCAGCCTGGAGAACCAGCAATACCTTGCCGAGTTGCGCAGGCTGGCCGCGGGACGGCCTGGCGTTCATCTCGTCGAATCCTTCGTCAGCGACGAAGAATTCGATACCTGGATCGCCGCCAGCGATTGCGTGGTTCTTCCTTACCTGGAGATCTGGTCCTCCGCCGTTCTGGCGCGGGCCAAGCTTTTCCAGCGGCCGGCCATCGTGTCAGCGGTTGGTGGTTTGGCGGATCAGGTCAGCGAGCACGACATGCTGGTGAGCAGCGATGCGGAACTGATCTTGGCACTCCAGTCGATGTGCGAAAGCTTGCGCCAAAACGCTCTCAGTTCGAACCGATGACTCCGGTTGTCAGGCGCGGCATTGTCGGCATCCCTGCACGCCGATATCTCCCGACGTTGCCGCGGCTGTGTACAATCGCCAGCAGAACCGCGTGAAGACCGTCGCCATCGCCATTCCCTCGCTGCATCGTGCTGATCTCACCTCGCGCTGCATCGAACTCATCCAGAAGCAGACACTGCCGGCAAGCGAGTGGGAGATCGTTGTCATCGAGAATGAGGCGCGGACGGGCGAAGTTCTTCCCGAGCCTCTGCCGGCGAATACGCGGCGCATCGATCTGCCGCAGAACGAAGGCACCACCGGCTCCATCAACCGCGCGGTCGAGGCCAGCGAGTCGCGTTATGTCCTGCTGCTGAACAATGACGTTGAGCTCGCGCCCGACTACATGGCAAAGCTCGTGGAGGCTCTCGACGCCGATCCAACATTGGGCTTCGCTACCGGAAAGCTTTTGCGCGCCACTCAGCACACGCATCTCGACGGTGCGGGCGATGCCATGCTGATGGCCGGCGCGGCGTATCGTTTGGGACATCTCGATCGCGACGACGGCCAATTCAATCAGCCCATGCACGTGCTTTCCGGATGCGGCGCGGCCGTGCTCTATCGTCGCGATGCGTTTGTCGCCGGCGGCGGCCTGGATCTGGATTTCTTCGCCTATCTCGACGATCTCGATCTTGCTTTACGTGTTCAGCTACTGGGCTACTCCGGCGTTTATCTGCCCGGCGCGATCGCCTATCACATCGGCAGCGCGACTCTGGGCGCTGCGCTGCATCCTCGCGTCGTCGAATACCTGACGCGCAACCAGATTTATCTTCTGGCGAAAGACTACCCGCGCGCGGTATTGCGTCGCCTGCTGCCACGGATCGTCGTCTATCAACTGCTGTGGCTCACGTTCACTAGCGCGAAAGGCATGCCCGGTGCGTATCTTCGCGGATTGCGGGCGGGACTTCGCGGCCGCCGCGGCATGCAGACCAAGGGCCGCGAGATGATGGCGAAGCGCAAAATCGACGACGCAGAATTCCTTACGCGCCTGCGCGACTCGGAACGCCAGATCTTCGACTGGCATCGATCCCGTCCGACCAGTGAACGTTCGGCGCTGCTGAAGATCTACTTCGGCCTGTTTGGCAAGCCGTGACAGACGCGGCCCGGTAATTCAGAAGCTTGTCATCAGCCGCATGGTCGCGCTGCGCCCTGGACCAATCGCATTGCCGGAGAACAATCCACCAAAATCAATTACGTTCAGTGTGTTGGTCAGGTTCTGACCATCAACCTGGAAGCGCATGTTCATGCGGTCTGATTTGTAAACATCAACTCCCACAGAAGCGCTCAACAGGGTGGAAGGATAAATCCGGCCACGCGCGAAGTTGACGCGGCTGATCACCGCCGGCCCATAGTCCTCCAGCGCCGTCTGGTAATCACCGGTAAATTCGAACGGCAAGCCGCTACCATATTGCACGCCCCCCGCGACCCACACGCGCGGGTGCACTTGGTAAGTCCAGCGGGTGAAGAGGGTGTTGCGCTGGTCCTGCGAATCCGGGAAGTGGCCTGTGGTTTGGGAAACAGCATCCTGCACGTCGTCGCCCAGAAACAACCCTCCCGAAACGGGGAACCACACGTTGCCAACCATGTAGGAGTAGCTGGCGAACCCGGAGAGCTTGTGCCAGGTCGGGACCTCGACCTTCGCTTCCGCTCCATAGATGAGGGCTTTGCGAAAGGCAATGGGGAAGCTGATGGTCGTGTTCTCAATCTGGTCATCATCCGCATAGTTGTTCACGCTGCGCAGGTAGTAGTTCACATCGATTCGGAGATTCGAAGCGAACGCCTTGGAGATGCCGGCTTCGTAGTAATTGCCCTGCGAAGGTTCGACCGGCAGGCGCAGGAAATCGGGATTGATGAATGCCACTTCGAAGGAGTTCGCCAGCAGAATGTTCTCGAATGATGGCGTCTGAAACACGCGATCGTAGGAGAAGTGGGCAATCAGCCCCCAGTTGGGGAAGTACCTGGAAATCGCGAAACGGGGATCTACCGCCTGCTCGTTGACGATCAACTGGTAGTGGTCCCAGCGCAGACCGGCATTGATCGTCCAGTTGCCCAGTCGAATCAGGTCCTGCACGAACGCCGACTGCTCCAGATCGGGGCGTTGTCCCTGGCTCGGATACGCCCCCGGAAAACTGAAGGTCAACGCCGTGCCATCGTCGAATTGCGAGGGATCAGTGATGATGTAATTGAAGTTCTCGTGCAACCAGATATTGTCCGACTCGACCCCCACCTTCCATTCGTTCTTGCCGTGGTCAATGGTCAACATCCCCTTGAAGTAAAACTCATCGAACCAGTTGTGCTGGAACAGGATGATGGGAGTGGACAGATCGTTGGAGTAGAAATCGTTGCTGTTGTTGCGCGACATGGCGCGTACGTCCCCCACCACGTTGGGCGAGAATATGTGGCGGTAGGTACCGATCACCATGGGCTCGAAGTTGTTGGCGTTCTGCCGCTGACACGGCGGCCCGGTGGCCTGGCCCGGCGCGTAGCACCAGTTCTGCTGCACGAGTTCGTTAGGCAACTCGTAGCGCGAAAGAGCGTAGCGCGCGATGAAGTCGAGCCGGTCGTTGGGCGTGAGGTCGCGCTGGTAGTTCACCGAAAAGTCCCCGATGGTGCCGGTGTTGGTGTAATTCTCCGGCACCACGGGATTGAGGTAATGGTCGGTCATGGCGCCGGAGCTGGTGAAGCCGAGCACGTTCTTGCCCCAGGAGTATTGCCCCTGTGCGAAAATCCCGGCGCTGTCGTAGCTGCCGCCGGAGAGCACGACCTGCCCGTGAAAACCCGGCTGCGGATCGCGCAGGGTGTTAACCTCGACCGCCCCGCCCATCTTGCGCCCGTACTCGGCGGGAAATCCCGCAGTGTAGATGGTCATCGAGTCCACGTCATTCGCGCCAATCTCGGGACCAAAACTGGGGGAGCGATTGTCGGTCAGCGGAATGCCGTCGACGATAAACTGCGTCTGATATTCCGAGCCGCGCGGATGAAGCACGGCGTTGCCTTCATAGAGCCAGCCCGGCTGCGTATTTACCAGGTCTTGGATGGAACGGCCGGGCAACGATTGCAGGCGCGTCTGGATAGTCTGCGTACCGATCTGGTTCACGGCGCCGGCGCGGTCGGGGTCCAGCAGCGTGCCTTCCCCTTTCACCGTCACCGACTCTTGTACGGTCAGGAGCTTCAGCTTGATGACATGGTTGAGGGGAAGCGAATTGCGAATCTCAATCGACTCCGACACGGGAGCAAAACCCGGTTGCTGGATGGCCAGCTGATATATGCCATACGAAAGCCGCTGCACGTCCAGAGTTCCCTGGTCGGTGGTGGCCAGCGTGTTGTTGTATTGATTCGCCTCGCTCGTGATCTGGACGGTCGCCTTCACGCCAAGTCCGGCGGGATCGGTGACCATGAGGCGCAGTTCGCCCCGGTTGCTCTGCGCAAGGACAATTGCCCCAGTGGCAAGCAGCCACCAGAGCACAACCCGTCGGAATCGTTTTGCCATAGGAATGGAGAGAAGGATCCTGAGGCGGCATTCCCCCTGCCGCAGAGCAGCCTCCGTTAGAATATTCCGGACAGCGCTGATTTGTTCAGGCTGAATGTTGAGCGGTCTGAGGATGGGCAAAAAAACTCTGAACAAATTGCCGCTTCCGGCATTGTAGATAAGTGTGTGGGGTAGATTGTGAGCCTGGGTGCCTCCGACTCGACAATGGATCTGTCTCTCGCGACGGCCAAGATCCGCGAAGAGTCGGCCTCTGCCTCCGAGCTGGAGCAGGGGGTCATCGCGCTGTTCGATGGGATGCGCAGCCGCCTGCTGCGCTATGTGTTGTCGCTCGGACTGCCAGTCGCAGACGGTGAAGAGATCGTGCAGGAGGCGTTTCTCGCGCTGTTTCAGCATCTGCGGCAGGGTCGCCCGCGGGACAACCTGCGCGGCTGGCTGTTCCGGGTTGTGCATAACCAGTCGCTGAAACGCCTGTCAGCTGGTAAGCGGGCGACCGTCGTCGACGACGGCAGTTCGGCCGAGATGCATCTCGATCCCCGGCCCAGTCCGGAAGAGCAGGTCAGCTTCCTGCAGCGTCAGGCACGGCTACTGCGAGTGCTCGAAGCCCTGCCGGCTCAGGACCAGCGCTGCCTTCGCCTCCGCGCCGAGGGTTTGCGCTATCGCGAAATTGCCGATGTCATGGGGGTCTCACTGGGCAGCATTGCGGCTTCGCTGGCCCGCTCGCTGGCGCGACTGGGACGCGCCGACGGGAGGTGAAATTATGAGAGATACGTTTCGTCACCTATCCGATGAAGAGCTGCTGTGCTATGCGGACGGCGAATCGCCGTCAGGACAAACCAGCGTAGTCCGGTCGCATCTGGCCTCGTGCTGGGAGTGCCGGGCGCGCCTTCGGCAAACGGAGCAGAGTATCACCGATTTTGTACAGGTCCATCACGACACGCTGGATCCGCAATTGCCACCCGCTGCCGGCCCGCGCGCGTTGCTGCGGGCGCGGCTGGCCGAGCAGGCGAACGCCGCACCGCCCTCGCGGCTTCTCCTCTGGCCGCGCGCGAAGAAGATTGCTTATGTCGCGGCGGTGCTGCTCGCAACCGCGTCAGCTGCGTTGTTTGTCTACCGTACGGTTGAGCCCCCGGTTGCCAGCGCGCGCGCGGTTCCCGATCCACGGCTGACTCCGGGCGCCGCACGGCTCGTCAGCTCAAGCGAGGTTTGTAAGGTAAGTGTGAGCGACGATACCCAGCTGCTTCCGGTGTCGCTGCAGCAACAGGTATTACAGGAATACGGCCTGAGCAAGAGCAAGGCGCGCGGCTACGAGCTCGACTATCTCATCAGCCCGCAGCTCGGCGGAACCGACGACCTGCGTAATCTCTGGCCGGAGCCCGCGTCGTCCACGTGGAATATTCAAGCCAAAGACGCGCTCGAGGACCGGCTCCATCAGCTGGTGTGTGAAGGCAAAATCAATCTCGCCACCGCACAGCGCGATCTGTCCACAGACTGGATTTCCGCCTACAAGAAATACTTCCACACCGACCGGCCGCTCTGATCAGAGCTGCACCACCATCTCTTCCAGGCAGGTCTCAGGGGTTTCTTGCGTCAGCCAGCGCTCGAACTGGTTGTTCGCGTCGAGCACAATCTGCTTCGATTCGACCGGGCGCTCGGTAAGCTCGAAGCCCATAATGATGATCTCGTCGCCCTTCCTGATCAGGTGCGCCGCAGCGCCGTTCATGCAGATATCGCCGCGGCCGCGGGGGCCGGGAATGGTGTAGGTTTCAAGCCGCGCGCCGCTGGTGTTGCTCACCACCAGCACACGCTCGCCGGGTAGGAGTCCAACCATGTCCATCAGTTCTTCGTCGATCGTAATGCTGCCAACGTACTTCAGATCGGCTTCAGTAACTGTGGCCCGATGAATTTTGGAACGTAGCATCCATCGCATGTCGCGTGTTTCCTCTCTGTGTCCCGCTCACATACCGCGGATACGGGCACTCGCCTCTATGGTAAAGCAGGCCGCGCAAAAAGCGCCAGCCGCCAGTGGGAGGCATTGTCCCAAAGTTGTAGGACAGCATCCGGGGGATTAGATGCCGGCATGGGGCATGAATATTCAGGCGGCGCCGGGGCGAAACCACTGTTATAAATCGACCGGCTATCGCCAGCGCTGGACTGGTTCTTCGCCCGCGGCATCCTGCGCTCGGCCCTTCCACTCGCCGCCGCGGCCGGACCAATACTTCATCGCCGAATGGATGGTCGCGATGGTGTAGAAGATTGCGCTGAGCGGCAAGGTCAGCGTCCAGAGCGGGTTCAGGCGGTAGAAGCGTACCGTCGGGAAGTAGGCGACGATCATCAGCAGATAAGCGGCGGCGCCGACCAGTGCGAGGCGCGCGGATGCGCCGGCCAGCAACGCCAGCGGCGCAACGAAGATCAGCAGCATTCCCAGGACGCATCCGAGCAGGAGCCACGCTGAATGCCGCAGCTGGTTGAAGGCGGTGCGAGCAATCATGCGCTCGATTGCCGCGAGCGAACCGTAGGGGCGGAGGCTGTGCGTCCCGGCGGTAGCACCGAGCCAGACCTTGGCTCCGGAACGCTTCACGGCGCGAGCCAGCGCGCAGTCATCGATGATCTCCCGGCGGATAGCGGCAATGCCGCCGATGCGCGCCAGCGCTGAAGGGCGAATCAGGAGGCAGCCGCCGGCAGCTCCGGCGGTCGGGCGGCGCGGGTCGCGAATCCAGCGCGGCGGATACAGCAAGAAAAAGAAAAAGACGAAGGCCGGGATGAGCAGCTTCTCCGCCGGCGTGCGGCAGTGCAGCTTCACCATGAAGGAGACGAGATCGTAGCCGCCGCTTTCGGCGAGGCCGACCAGCGTGGCCAGATCGCCGGGCGCGTGCTCGATGTCGGCGTCGGTGAAGAGCAGGAAGTCGGGATTCCGCTGGAGCGCCTGCTCCATACCCTGCTGCAAGGCCCAAAGTTTTCCTGACCAGCCGGGCGGAAGAGGATGGCCGGAAATGATGGTCACGCGTTCCGCTAACGCTGCGGCCTGGCGCGCGACTTCGGCTGTGCTGTCGGTGCTGTTGTCGTCGACGACGAAGATGTGAATGTTGTGATCACGGTTTTGCCGCAGCAGCGAGGTGAGCGAACGGGCAAGGACGTCGGCTTCGTTGCGCGCGGGGAGGACGACGGCGATGGTTGTGCCGGACTCCGGCCGGACAGCCGCCGGGGCCAGCGGAATTCGCCAGAACTGTCCGTGCGCCAGCAGCAGGCACAGCCATATTGCGACGCACACGGCTCCGGCGATCAGCGCAGCGGAGAACATTTCGGATGTAAGAGTAAATGAGCAAGAAAAACTCCTGCCACTGAATCAGCAGCAGGAGTGATGGAGCGGCGCAACTCGGCCGTTATTGCGATGGCGAGACCTTCATGATGTGAAGCTTGTTGCTGGACGCATCGAACTGGAAGATGACGGACACCGTCTGGTTATCGTATTTCTGCAGCAGGTGCGGATTGGCGACCAGATAGCTGGTGTTGTCGCTAACGAATCTTTTTCCACCCTCGGCCACCGTGCCGATCATGTGGTGTTCGGGTTGGGTGCTGCCGCCCATCATGTTGACCTGGGCTGCCTGGTTTTGCTCCTGCTGCTCGTGCTGCTGAGCCTGCTGATCGTTATTCTGATTTGGAGCACTCTGTGCCAAGATGAATGCCGGTGCGCACAAAGCGGCTGCCAGCAAAGCAATCATCACCTTCGTTTTCATCAACTCCTCCTCGGCGAAAATGGCGTCTGATCACCGCGATAGCAAGGTTTGCCTAGGTTATGTGACGCCAATTCCAGGGCCAGGGTTGCTGCAGGTTCACTCCTGAAAAACAGCTCGAAATCGACTTTTTCCGCGGCCTGTCAAGCTTGCGACGACAAATACCAGGGACTTCCCAGGACTTCGTCCTGGGCTGAACTGAGCCGTCCCGCGCCGCGGGACTGGATTGGCCGCTCTCCCAATTTGAGCGCCCGCACTGCCTGTTGTGGGATGTCAACAGAGCCCGATCGCTTCTCGAAACTCGAAACGATCCACTATCCACTCACCCCTGGTTTCTACGCTTCGCGCAGGGCCCGCGTGATCGGCATTCTCGCGGCGCGGAAGGCGGGCAGCAAGCCTCCGATGAAGCCCATAATCACGGCAAAGACCAGGCCCGTGATCAGCACGCCCGGGGTGATGCGGAAGGCGAAAGCCATCTCGCTGAAGCTTTGCGTCTGGCCGGTGCCCGCGGTGTAGCCGTTCATGGCGAAGGCGACCAGGCAGCCGAGGAGGCCGCCGATCAGCGCCAGTAGCACCGACTCCAGCACAAACGAGAGCAGGATGCTGAAGCGCGAGAAGCCGAGCGCGCGCAGGGTGCCGATCTCGCGTGTGCGCTGCGCAACGATGGCATACATCGTGTTCATGGCGCCGAAAACTGCGCCGATGCCCATGATCACCGCGACGAATGCGGCGAGTCCAAGCAGCGCGCCGGCAGTCGGACCGGCGAGGTTCTCGTAGTACTTGGGCTCAGAGTCGATTTGCAACTGCACCCGCGGATTGGCGCGCACCTCTTTGTCGAATGCGGCCAGGATGGCTGGATTGCTGAGACGCAGGGTGAGCGACTCACAGCCGCCGTTGCGCCCGATGGCGGGCGCCATGGCGTCATAGTCGCCCCATATCTCGCTCTCGAACGAGCTGCCGTCGGCAGTGAACAAGCCGACGACCTTGAAATTTTTCTTCTGCACGCTGATGGTGTCGCCGATGTTCAGCCCGCTGACGCGGTCGGCAATCTTCTTGCCCACGATGACCTCAAACAGCCCGGGCGTAAAGTTGCGGCCTGCGACGATCCTGACGTTGTTGCGGACCTGGAAGGCTTCGGGCGAGACGCCACGCATGGTGATGTTGGCCGGCTGATTGTCGGCCTTGCGCGGCTTGGTGGTGAGGATAACGACCTCGCACGACGCCATGGGCTTGCCGGCGCTGTCGCGGGCCACGCGGGGATCGACCATGATGACATCGGCGTCGGCGATGTTGATCCAGGAGGTCAGCTCGGACATGGAGCCGCGCTGGGTGACGATGCCGTTCAGCGGCGAGCCGGTGGAGCGCAGCGCGATACGAAAGCCGTTCTCCATGGCCAGCAGCGTGACGAAGACCGCGACCACCAGGCCGATGCCGAAGATGGCCAACAGCGTGACCTTCCAGCGCTGGCGAAGATTGCGGACGTTGTATGTAAGAGGAAGAGCCATGTTTTAGAACCCGGCACTTAGCATTTAGCACTTAGCATTTAGCCAAACCAGGAATCGCGTGATCGTTTTTGCTAAGTGCTAAGTGCTAAGTGCTAACTGCTAACTGCTGCCTTCTACACCTGCCTCAGTGTCTCCGTAATGCGCGCGCGATAGCCGGTCATCGCGGGGAAAAATCCCGCCAGCAATCCCAGCAACAGCGCGATACCAACGCCGACGGCCGTCGTTTGTGACGACAATCCAAAGTTGGGGTAGCCTGCCAGAATGTCGCCGATCATCGGCACCTGCGGCAACACCTTCAGGATGCCTACGCTGATCAGAATGCCCACCAGGCCGCCCAGCACGCCGATCAGCAGCGCCTCACTCAGGATCAGCGTCATCACCAGCCCGCTGGAGAAGCCCAGGGTCTTCAGCACGCCAATCTCCTGCTGACGCTCACGCACCGCGATCGACATGGTGTTGGCCGTGACCAGCAGAATGGTGAAGGCGACCGCCAGACCGATGCCGTTCAGCAGCAGCGTCAGATTTCCCGCCATGGCCACGAAGCCGGCGACGAACGCCTGCTCGGTCTCGGTCTTGGTCGGCGTGTCGCTGTTTTCAAACTCGGCGTCGATGGTCTTGCTGATCGCGCCCGCATGGCTGGGATCGTCAATCTTCTCCACCAGCCAGCCGATGCCGAGATTGCGCCCCGTGGCCTCGTAGAGATACTTGTAATCGAAGTACATCGAGTTCAAATCGGTGGCCGGATACTTGGCCTCATCGGTGTCGTAGATGCCGTCGACCACGAAGTCGAAGGGGTGTCCCACTCTGTAGGGAGGAATGCTGCTCTCCAGTTCAAAGGTATCGCCCACCTTCCAGCCGAAGCGCTGCGCCAGCTTACGTCCGATGATGCAGCCGCGGCGGTCGTGCAGCCACTTGTCCTTCTGGTCAGGCGGCAACATGATCTCAGGATAGACGTCGAGGAAGGCCTGCGGCTCGGTCGCAATGTTGGCAAAAAAGTTCTTGGGATCGCGGTAGATGCCGCCGAACCACCAGTTCATCACCACTTCTTTCACGCCCGGAACGGCCTCGACCTTTTGCTTGTAGTTCAGCGGCAGGTTGAAGACCAGGCTGACGTAGTGGCGCGTCACCAGGCGATCGGCATTGCCGGCGTGCAGGCCGAAGTTCACGGCCTCGACGACGGTTTGCAGCGTGCAGAACAGCAGGATGCAGACCGAGAGTGCCAGCACCGTGGAAAGCGTGCGAATCCAGTTCCGGCGGAGATGCTTAAGGATGAGCGGTGCAAATTTCATAAAAGCCGCAATTAGCAACTAGCAGTTAGCAATTCGTAAGAGCAACGGCGCCCGTGCGTCGAACATGTGCCATGGTTGTCGTCCTCGCCCTCAAGGTCATGCCGATGTCCCATTGGTTAGGTCTGGCTCCAAAATGATGGTTGTCATTCCGAGCGGAGTGAGTTCGATCGCAACGCGATCGGACTCACGCAGTCGAGGGACCTGCTGTTCGTGCGAACCATGCTCACTCTCCGACAATGTCCTCAGCGGCTAAAGCCGGCTCCATTATTTCGACCTTGCGGACCGCCTGAAGGCGGTCCCTTTTCAAAGCTGCAGTTAGCGAGAACATCCTAAGAACTGAAAACTAGTTGCTAGCTGCTAGTTGCTCAGCACTCCCTTATCCAGATGGCGCTGGATGTGCGCCCGCGTGGCGGCGCGCGGATCGTGAGTCACCATCAGGATGGTCTTGTGAAATTCCTGGTTGAAGGTTTCCATCAGCGTCAGGATCTCCTCCGCGCTCTGGTGATCGAGATCGCCGGTAGGCTCGTCGGCGACCAGCACCGTCGGATCAGTGACAACGGCACGAGCGATGGCGACGCGCTGCTCCTGTCCGCCGGAGAGCTGGCGCGGATAGTGCTTGGCGCGGTCGGCCAGGCCGACGATGCGCAGCGCGGTCATGGCGCGCTCGCGGCGCTCGCGTCCGGAAAGCGAAGTAAGTAGCAGCGGCAGCTCCACGTTCTCCACCGCATTGAGCACGGGAATCAGGTTGTAGAACTGGAAGATGAAGCCGATGTTGCGGCTGCGCCACTTGGCCAACTCGCCCTCGGACAGCGGCCCCAGATCGGTGCCTGCGACGACGACGCGGCCGCTGGTCACGCGATCGATGCCGGCGATCAGGTTCAGCAGCGTGGTCTTGCCCGAGCCGGACGGACCCATCAGCGCGACGAATTCGCCCTGCGGCACTTCGAGGTTGATGCCCTCCAGCACCGGGATTTGCAGGCTGTCGCGGTAATAGACCTTGTGCACGTTTTGCACGCTGACGGCGGTGGTGGTGGCCGGAGTGGTTGTGCTCATGATGGCTGTGTTCGCCTTTCGCTATTCGCTCTTCGCCGTTCGCCAGAAAGTCATCCCCACCGGCCGCCAATTCGCGGAACCGGTGTGGCGAGCGGAGGGCTCGTTCGGCACGACCAAGGTCGTGCCCTGACACAAGACTTTCAACGTTCACCTGAAGGCCGTTCTGTGCACACGCTATCGCATGAAATTGTTCTCAGCCCTTCACCTTCACCACATCTCCGTCCTTCAGCTTCTGCGGCGGGTTGTTCACGATGGTCTCGCCGCCGGCCAGTCCCTGCTTGACGATCAGGTTGCCATGCAGCTCCGCGCCGGTGGTGATCGGCATCAGCCGGGCTTTGTTGTCCTCAATGGCAAACACCACCTGCTTTCCGTCACGGTTGACCACTGCATCCTTCGGTACGGTGACGATGCGCTGCGGCGTCGCGCCGGCGCTTTGCGTCTTCTTCTGCGGCTCCAGGAAGGTCACGTTGCAGCTCATCTCCGGGCGCAGGTACTTGTCCTTGTCCAGGATGGAAACCTTCACCGTCACTGTCGCTTTGGTTCGGTCGGCGGTGGGGATGATCTGCCGCAGCACGCCTTTGTAAGTGTGGTTGGGAATCGCCTGCACCGTGATGTCGGCCGGCTGGTTGGGCCCGAGTTCACTTACGTTCGATTCGTTGACGTCGACCTCGGCCTCCAGCGAATTCATGTCGGCGATGGCGACGATGGCGCCCGACGAGGTCGAGATGTTCACGCCCGGCGGAATGGGCGCGACGCTCTCGCCCACTTCGGTCATCTTTTTCACGACCACTCCGGCAAATGGCGCGCGCACGGTGGTGAAATCGAGATACGCCTGCTGCACTTCGAGGTTCGCCTTGTCCTGCTCGATGGCGGCGGCGGCGAGGTTCACCTTGGCCTTAGCCGCATCCAGCGCGTCCTGCGATACCACCTTGCTGTTGTAGAGGTCCTGCTGCAGCCGCTCCTGGCGCTGGGCTTCGGCAAGGTCGGCTTTGGCGTAGTCGATGTCAGCTTTGGCTTTGGTGATGGCGGCCAGTGCGTCGGCATTGTCGAGCGTAGCCAGGACGTCGCCCTCTTTCACCACACTGCCTTCTTCCACGCGCAGCGATGAGATGCGTCCCTGGATCTTCGACGACACCACCGACTGATGGCGCGCAACCAGGTAGCCGGAGGCGGTGAGCATGGGCGTGCCGGCGTTGGGACCGCTGCTGCCCTCGATGGTGGGCTGAACGGTTTCGACTTCGACGGCGCCGAACACGGGATGGGATCGCGTGTAATACCACCCGCCCACGACGGCGACGCCGATGAGCAGAAGCAGAAGCAGGGGCAACCGCCAGCGGCCGCGCCGCGGCGCCTCGCGATCGATGCGCAGGGATGCCAGCTCGTCCTTCAGTTGCGGCATAGAAACAACCTGGGCCGGGCCCCGGGAAACATCTCTAGCATCGCACTGTTGCGGCAAGTTTGAAAGGGGCGGCATAGTTGACCCAGAGATTGCTACGGATGCAAGTATCGAATGGTTTCGCCCGGCGGCACCAGTGTGAGATGTCAGGCGCGGGAAATGACAATTGTCATGAAAGCTGGGAGGATTTGCTTCGCTCGTGGGTGCCACAAGCGGCCGGCTCACCGGAATTGACGATCCAAAGCAGCTTCTATTGTCGCGAGGCCAGCATGGCATCGGCCGACGGGCTCTTCTTGTGGACGACCAGCGACTCCGGATTGTGCCGGCTGAAGAACTCTTTGATGTCGGGCCAGAATTCGTTGAGGATGTTGGCCTGGGCGACGGCAGCCAGGCCCGCCACGCCATTCTCCAGGGTTCCGGGGACGGTCTCGTTGCGATACGGGATGTAAGCGTTGGAGACCGCAGCCTGCACGAACTGGCTCATGATGGCCGACAGGTTCACGACATTGTGGCCGCTGTCGCTGCGGCCAATGAGGACGCGGCTGGCGGCATAGGCCAGGCGGTCGGAGATAGCATCCTGATGCGAGCGGAAGTAGCGCGGGTCCTGATGCAGGAGCGTGGGAAAGACGAAGCCGCTGAAGAACGCGGCGCTCTCCTCGCCGGCCGTGGCCGCGCCCAGCCGCCTGCCGTAACCCTCCATGCCGCCGCCGAAGCTGGGATAGGCACCCGAGGCCTGCGCGATCAGCGAGTCGGCCAGAATGCTGAAGCCCATGTCCATGGAGTGCACGTTGCGCAGGAACATGTCGAACTTCTGGCGCTTGGTCAGCGGAATGTAGCTGGGGGCGTCAGGCAGCGGGCGGTTGAAGTCGAAGTTGCGCGCCATCTTGACGAGGTTGTCGTGCGCGAAGGTGCCCTTGATAGCCGCGCTGTTGAATTGCAGGCGGCCAAAGGCGTAGTCGCTGGGGCGGTCCGTGGCCGCGCGCGAAAGCGGCTGGGTGCAGACCAGCGCCTCCGATTGCAGCGGCCAGCTTTGCGCCCAGTCGCTCTCCGCCGCCAGGCCGAACATGGGCAGATAACTGTACGTGGATGGGGCCGCAACGCGGGAGCGCGTAGCGGAGATCTTCACTTCGGCGTTGGACAGGACAGGTACGGTTTCCGCAGGGGCGAAGGCGGGCCTGGGCGAAGCATCACTCAGCAGCTTTTGCCCAAACAGCGGAGTGCAGCAGACACTCAACGACAAGCAGCAGATGGCCCTGCATACTTTCATTTCCCACCCCAGACTAGCTCGGCCCACAGAACTCAGTCCGTGCATTATCTATGAAGTTGCCGCATAGGGGAAGGGTGTATCTGCCGCGGGGAATTAATTTTTACGTAGCGGCAACCTGCGGCGGCAACCTGCGGCGGCAACCCGGGCAGGGTATTTCCCTCTTTGACTCGCGCCTCAGAAACTCGCATGCAGAGGCTAGGCGAAGCCCGAGGCTCCAGTTATGATGTCGAAATGGCACAACGTCCAGGGTTTGCCCGGGCAATTCTGCTGCTCCTCATGGTGTCCCTACTTTGCGGTTGCAAGCCGCGGCCCAAGTCGTCGGCCGTCACGGTGCGTACGTTGCGCAACCTTAACTCCCTCTATGGCAGTGAGATGGACCGCAGGATCCTGGATTTTCAGGGCAGCAATCCCCGTCTGAAGTCGGGCCAGCCGATCGTGATCCAGAGCGACACCGGCGACTACAAGGACATGCTGGGCAAGCAGACCAGCGCCAGTGACGATCTCGACCTGATCATTCTGGATTCGCCTGACGACGTGGCGGCGCATCCGGCGCTGGCCATCGAACTGCCGCACGCCGCCAATGTCTGTGCCGGACTGAAAGCCTGCCCGGCAAACATTCCGGCAATCATTCCACCGCAGATCACCGGCGACCATCGCGAAGCCGCCCAGGCGTTCGTGGACTTTCTGCAGAAGGCGCCGAGCAGCTAGCGCGGCAACTAGCAACTAGCTCTTAGCTTTTAGGGAAACTCTGATTAAGTCTGGTCTCTCGAAGGGGACGGCCTTCAGGCCGTCCGTAAAGGCTGCAAAAGGGGCGACAGCTTCTCACTCGAACCCTGTACACCTTCCACACGCGAAGGTCACTTCGCCGCTTGTCTTGCGCTGATTTTCTTCGTGGCCGCTGCTTTGACTTTCTTACCCTGGACCTTCGCATCTTTGGCCGCACTACCTCCCTGTCCCGGCAACGCCTTGGTGTCCGCGGCGCGCCACAGATACCACGCTGCCACGCTGCGATAAGGCTTCCAACGTTCGCCGTAGGCCATCAGCTCCTTCGGTTTGGGCAGTTCGGCCAGCTTGCGCAGGTTGGCGAAGCCCTTGCGCACGCCGTAGTCGTCCACCGGTAGAACGTCGGGGCGGGCCAGGCGGAACATCAGCAGCATCTCGACCGTCCAGCGGCCGATGCCGCGCACGCTGTCCAGTCGCTCGATCAGCTCTTCGTCACTCATCCGGTTGGCCTGCTTCACCGTGGGCACGGTGCCGTCGAGCGTCTTGGCTGCGAGATCGCGGATCGCCAGCATCTTGGCGCGCGAAAGACCGGCGGACCGCAGCCGCTCTTCTGAGGCGGCGAGAATCTGCTCGGGCGTGGGAAAACCTTCGACGAGGCCGCGCCGGGTGCGTATGCGTTTGGTGTTCTCCGGAAACAGCGCCTTCACGCGCGCGGTGATGGTGGCGGCCACTTTGCCGTTGAGCTGCTGATAGATGATCGCCTCCAGCAGTGCGGCAAAGATGCTTTGCGTCGTCTCCTGGTGCAGGCGGCACGGGCCGGTGCGGGCGATGAGACGCGCCAGCTGGCGGTCCACGCGCGACAGGTGTTCGCAGGCGGTGGTGTGGTCGAGTTTGCGTGGCATGATCGTCAGTTGTCAGTTGCCAGTTGTCAGAGGCTCTTAGCTCTTAGCTCTTAGCTCTTAGGGAAACTCTGATTCAGTACTGTCTTGAAAGGGACCGCCTTCAGGCGGCCCGCAAAGTCCAACAACTAAACCGGCTTTAGTAACAGCTAATAACCCAAGCGAACGCAGGCGCTAACGATTCACAGCTGACCGTCGACAAACTGGCAACTGGTTACTGGCTACTGGTTTCCTCCAGCATGGTAATCGTCTCATCGTCCACGTCCCACGTCTTCAGTATGCGAAAAATAATGCGGCTGGCAAAGCCGGCGCGGACGAGTGCGCGAAAAACGCGGGCAGCCTGCTTCTGTCCCACCGGTTTCGCCAGCCGCTTGCGGCGGAGATATTCGCGCGCCAGCTTCTCCTCATCCTCGCCTTCGTAGGCGGCGCGCACCGCACTCTCGATGATGTCTCCGTGCACGCCCTTGATCTTCAGGTCCTGCACCACGCGCATGCGTCCGAACTTTTCATTCTCCTTGCGAAAGCGCGTGTAGCTCTCGGCGTAGTTGGTGTCGTTGAGATATTTCTGAGCTTTGAGGCGAGCGACGACCTTCTCGATGAGGGCTTCGCCATTGGGCTGCGCGCCGGCGCGATTGCGCATCAAGCGCTTCATCTGGGCGACGGTGCGCATCTGCCGGCCCAGCGCCGCGACCGCGTATTCGTAGAGCGATTCCTCGTCGTAGCTCTTGGTCGCGCGCTTGAACGGCATGGAGAGATTATAGGAGCTTCGCCGTCGTGAGCCGCTCCTGCTTCTGCGTGCAGCGCGCAGCTGCCGGCTGAGAGCAGGTCCTTCGACTCGTCGCTGCGCTCCTCGCTCAGGATGACACTCTGGAAAAATTGAGGTCGCTAGAGGAACTTCGACTGCGTTCGAGTGCCGAATCCCTATTTCCTGTTCCCCAACCCCAGTTCCTACCGCAACTCTCTCGCTCCCACTACCGCTCTCAGCTGCTCCAGCGCGCCAACGTACGCGGCCAGCGCCTGGCGGTAGCTCAGCTCGGTGGAGCGATAGCTGCGCTCGGCGTCCAGATAATCCAGCAGCGACGCCGCTCCGTTGCGGTAGGAGAACTCGGCGATCTCACGCGACTGCCGCGCCTGGTCGAGGTAGCCGTTGTCGTACAACTCCAGCACCTCCTGGCTGCTCAGCAGGCTCTCGTAGGCGTTGCGCACGTCGGTCATCACCTGTTGCTCGGCGGCCGACTCCTGAAACTTCGCCTGCGTCAGTACGAAATAGGTCCGCGCCACCTCGCCCTGATTGCGATTGAAAATGGGCAGCGGAATCTGGAAGAAGAACGCGCCCAGATTCGACGCGCTCACATGGGTGTAGTCGAAGGTGACGTTCAGATCCTGCTTGGCATTCGCCTTGGCCAGGCCGATCTGGCTGTTCGCCGCCGCCACGGCCCGTTTGGCGGCCAGCAGATCGGGACGCGACTTGAGCGCGCGCGCCTGCAGGTCTTCCACCTGCAGCATCATCGGGTCATAAGCCAGCGTTCCCGTCACGTCGTAATCGCGCGGCACGGAGTCGAAGCCGATGGCCTGGCGCAGCGAGTTCAGCGCCTGCACCCACGCGATCTTCGCCGTAGTCACGTCGGTCTGGAACTGCAACGTCTGCAACTGGATCTTCAGCAGGTCAGCTTTGCTCATCGCACCCGCCTTGTTCTGCTCCTGGCTGAGGCCGACGGTGTGCTGATAGCTGTCCAACAGGCGCTCGGCGAAATCGAGATTCGACTTGGCCAGCAACGCTGCCACGAATTGCTGGGCCACGCCGGCCAGCGTCGTGCGCTCGGCGTCCAGCGTCTGCGCTTCCGTGACCGCGGTGGCGTCGCGCGCGGCCTGCAGCCGGTGCTGGCGCTTTTGCCCGCGCTCAAAGAGATATCCCAATCCCACATCGAACTGCGCCGTCTGGTTGATGTAGTCCGACGACCACAGGTCGGGCGTGAAGAACGGCAGATACTGCGCATCCCAGCTAAGCGCCGGGTTGGGCCGCAGGTTGGCCGTGACCTCTTGCTCCTTGTTTTGCGAGATCAGCGTGCGCTGCGCCTGCAGCGTGGGATTGTTCTGCCGCGCAAAGTCGAGCGCCTGCGCCAGCGTGATCACCACCGAAGGATTCACCGGCACGTCGAGTCTGTGAGTATGCGGAATGCGCGGCGGAGTTGCTTGTTGCGGCGGCGATGGAGTGGTTGGCGGCGCCGGCGATTGCAGCGGAACCGTCACGGCGGGCGTTTGCGCGTGCACATACCACGGCATCGCCGACAGCAGCGCCGCGACGCAATAGATAACGCAGCCGCGCAACCGGTAGAGCTGGCCTTCAGGCCAGCGTCCAACCGAATCACATTTTCTCGAGCCGGCTTCAGCGCGGGAAATATTGTCTTCGACGCGGCGCTGAAGCACCGCACTACCCGAAACCCGGGCGCGTCTCATTCGCTGAGCGCCTCCACATCCATCTCCGGCAGGACGTCGGTGGACCGCGCCACCCACGAGTAGAACGCCGGCAGCAGCACCAGGCTGAGCGCCAGTTCGGTCAGCAGGCCGCCGACAATCACGATGGCGAACGGCCGCTGCGAATCGGAGCCGATGCCGTGCGACATGGCCGCCGGCAACAAGCCCAGCGACGCCACCAGCATGGTCATCATGATGGGCCGCAGACGGCGCGTCGCGCCCAGCAGCACTGCTTCCTGCACGCTGTGGCCGCGCGCGCGCAGCTGGTTGATGTACTCGATCATGATCACGCCGGTCTGCACCGACACCCCGAACAGCGCAAGAAATCCTACACCGGTCGACACGCTGAAGTGCGTGCCCGTCATCCACAGCGCCAGCAGGCCGCCCAGCGGCGCCATGCTCAGGTTCAGCAGCACCATCAGCCCCCACTTGAAGGAGCGGAACATGGCATACAGCATCAGCATGATGACCAGAATCGTCAGGGGAATCACGATGGCCAGGCGATGGTTAGCGCGCTTCTGGCTCTCGTACTCGCCCGCCCAGTCCAGCGTGTAGCCCTGCGGCAGCTTCACCTGCTCATCGACCTTGCGCATGGCTTCTTCCACCGTGCTGCCCAGGTCGCGCCCGCGCACGCTGTACTTCAACGCGATGTAGCGCTGATTGCCTTCACGGTAGATCATGGACGCGCCGTCGTCCACGGTAATGTCGCACAGCTCGCCCAGCGAGACGCGCTCGCCACTCGGCGCCAGCAGCCGGATGTTCTTGATGGCATCGAGGCTGCTGCGGAATTGCTCCTGGTAGCGCGGCACCAGGTCGAAGCGCTGTTCGCCAATCAGGATCTGGCTGACCGGGCTGCCCCCGATCGCTGTCTGCACCGCGTCCTGAATGTCGCTGGCGTTGATGCCGTAGCGGTCGGCCTTGACGCGGTCGACTTTGATGTTGACGTTGGGCTGGCCCAGCACGCGGAAGAGTCCGAGATCGGCGACGCCCGGCACCGTCTTCATCACGTCCATGATCTGCTCGCCCACGCGCTCCAGGTCCTTCAGGTCAGAGCCGAAGATCTTCACCGCCAGCTCGCCCTTCACGCCGCTGACCGCTTCTTCCATGTTGTCGGCGATGGGTTGCGAGAAGCCCCACTCCACGCCGGGAATCTTCTCCACCTGCTTGTCCATGGCCTCGATCAGCAGCTCCTTGCGTCCGCGAAACTGCGGCCGCCATTCGGAGCGCGGCTTCAGATCGACGAAGTATTCCGTGTTGAAGAAGCCGGTCGCATCCGTGCCGTCATCGGAGCGGCCGACCTGTGAGACCACCTGCGTTACTTCAGGGAAGCCGGCGAAGATGAGTCGCGCCTCGTCCATCACGCGCGTGCCCTCGCTCGGGCCGGTCGAGGGGGCAAGCGTGCCGCGCGCCCAGATGGAGCCCTCGTCCAGGTGCGGCAGAAACTCCGAGCCGATGACTCCGCCCGCGGCCAGGTAGAGCGAGACGCCGAGGATCACAATCAGCGCCGCCAGTGCGACCACGCGCCGCGCCATGATCCAGTCCAGTGTCTGCTCGTAGAATTTCGTGATCCAGCGGACGATGGGATTCTCCCAAGCCTGCACGCCTTTGCGGAAGACCAGCGCTGACGCCACCGGCGCAATCAGGATGGAGAACAGCAGCGAGCCCAGCAGCGCGAACGCGACGGTCCATGCCATCGGCCGGAACAGCCGTCCCTCCACGCGTTGCAGCGTGAAGATCGGCAGATACGAGATGATGATGATGGCCACCGCGTAGAACACCGGCCGCTGCACTTCGTGCGCCGCCGAGCGAATGGTTTCGTCCATGGTGCCATGATCGGTGCGATGCTCCAGCCGCCGCTGGATGTTCTCCACCATCACGGCCGCGCCTTCCACGATCATGCCGAAGTCGAGCGCGCCCAGCGACAGCAGGTTCGCGGGAATGTGCCGCAGGTCCAGCAGAATCGAGGCGAAGAACAGCGAGAACGGAATGGTGATGGCAACGATCAGCGCCGCGCGCACATTACCCAGAAAGAAGAACAGGACCAGCACCACCAGCAGAATGCCTTCGGTCAGGTTGTGCAGCACGGTGTGCGTGGTGAGGTGTACGAGATCGTCGCGATCGATGTGCGGAACGATCCGCACGCCCGGCGGCAGCACGCGCTTGTTGAGGAAGTCCACCTTCAGGTCGATGTTGCGCAGCACCGCTTCGGCTTCGGCGCCCTTGCGCATCTGCACGATGCCCTCGACCACGTCGTCGTTATCGATCACCGTACCATCGTCGTGACGGATCGCCTTGCCCAGCTTGCCCAGGCGAATTCTCGGACCCTGGGTCACGATGGCAATATCGCGCACGCGTACCGGCGTGCCGTTCTGCACCTTCAGCACCGTCGCGCCAACGTCGTCGGTGGTCTGCATCAGGCCTACGGCGCGAATGTTGTAGGCCTGCTGTCCCTTCTCGATGAAGCTGCCGCCGCCGTTGAGGTTGTTGGCCGCCAGCGCCTGCTCCACCTGCGCCATGGTCAGCCCATACGCCACCAGCTTGTCGGGATCGACCTGCACCTGGTACTCGCGCGTCTGCCCGCCAAAGATCGAGACGGCTGCCACGTTGGGCACCGACATCAGGTGCTTGTAGACCACCCAATCCTGCAGCGCCTTCAGGTCCATGATGTCGTACTTCGGATTGGTGCTTTGCAGCGTGTAGAAGTAAATCTGCCCGGTGGGACTGAAGTCGGGGCCGATCTGCGGATTCAGTCCCGGCGGCAGGTTCACCAGCGTCAGCTTCTCCAGCACCTGCTGGCGATTCTGCAGATTATCGGATTCGTCGTCGAAGATGGCGGTGATGAACGACAGCCCGGCGAGCGACGTGGAGCGCAGGTGTGTGAGATGGCCGAGGCCGTTCATCTGCGTCTCGATGGGGATGGTCACCTGCTGTTCCACCTCTTCCGCGGCGCGTCCCGGCCACTGCGTAATCACCCACACATATTTGTCGGCAACGTCGGGGTAGGCTTCGACGGGCAGGTTGTGAAACGAGATGATGCCCCAGATCAGCAGGCCGAAGAACAGGGCCAGCATCAGCATGCGGTTCTTCAGCGCAAAGTCGACGCAGAGGCGGATCATGCCGCGCTACTCCTCCGTCGCGCTGGAGAATTGCAGCGCATTGGTCACGACCTGGTCGTTCGGCTTCAGCCCACTGATGACCTGCTGGTCGCCGTTTTTCTCCTGCGCGCCCAACTGCACGGCGACGCGCCGGAACTGGTTGTTGCCGGCCGGCACGTAGACCCAGTCCTTGTCATGCAGGTGCACGATCGCCGTGGCCGGAACCACCACGCGCTCCACCTGCTCTTTCCCGCGAAACATCGCGGTCACGTACATGCCGGCGCGCATGGTGAGGTTGGGATTGGGCAGCTCGATGCGGACCTTCGCCGTACGCGTGGCGGGATCGAGCACCTGGCTGATGTTGATCACCTTGCCGGGAAACTCGTCGTGCGCGTAGCCGGTGACGCTGATGTCGGCGATATCGCCCACGTGTACGCGCGGCAGCATGTCCTGATAGACATCGCATACCACCCACACGCGCGACAGATTGGCGATGGTGAACAGCGGCTGCTGATTGTCGAGCGAGCGCACGCCGGCGCCGCCGGTAATCTGCTGATCGACAATCGCGCCCGAGATCGGCGCTCGCACCGTCAGCAGCGGCGTCGGATTGTTGACCTCGCCGCCTAAGACTTTGATGTGCGCGGCAGCGGTTTCCAGATCGACCCTGGCTTTGGCTTCCGTATCCTGCACGGTCTCCAGGTCGGCCAGCGCGATCGCGCCCTTGTCATAGAGCAACTGCGCCCGCGCCAGTTGCTTGGAGGCCAGGACCTGATCGGCTTTAGCCTTCTGATAATCGGAGAACGCGGCCGACAGATCGGGACTGTTGACCACCAGCAGCACCTGTCCCTTCTCCACGCTGTCGCCGAGCTTGGCCTTGATCTCGACCACGCGCCCGCTGCCCAGCGACAGCACGGGCACGCTGAGATTCACGTCCGGCGTGACCGCGCAATTGACATGCACTTCATCGCTGACCTTGCGCATTTCGACCGTGGTCAGGGGAAACTGCTGTGGATTCGGCATGGTGAAAATGTTGGGATCGGTGTTGGTCTCCACAACTTTGGTCGGCGGCGGCTCGCTGCTGCCGCCGGAGCAACCCGTCACCAGCGATGCCAGCCCCAGCAGCACAAGAGAGCCGGCCGCGCGCAATACGATTTTGCCTTGCATCATTTCAGCCCTCTCTAACGAGCGCCATACCGGCAGACGAAAGTTGCGGCGAGAATTCAGCCATCTAATTCCCTTTGTCATCCCGACCGAGCCGCGGCAAGCGAGTGGAGAGACCTGCTTGTTGCCTGCAGGGCCAAAGCCCCGACTGACCCATGATCGTTCGGCACGACTGAACAGGCCGCTGAAAAACTCGGATTGAGGTTGCGTTCGGGTAGAGCCGCGCTTCAGCGCGTTCCAGCCCTTTTCTTGCCATCTCGAGGCCTTCAGGCCGACGAGGGACCTGCTTTTCGACTGTCCAGCGGCCTGAGTCGTGGCCTGACACAACCTGGAACGATTTAGGAGACGGCTCTTAAGCGCAACCGAAAGGAGGCGCGCGTCCATCCGCCAAAGCGAAATGTCCGCGCAGTGCAAACACTCGCGAAGGCGACGACTTCCGCGGCCACACCTCCACCGCCAGCAGAAACATCGCGGAGAGCATCGCCGGTAGCAGAGCGCCGCCGGGAGAAGATTGCAGGCCAAGCACCGCATGCTGCACGCGTTTCGTCGCGTCTTCCAGCAGCGCCTGACTGGGATGCAGATCGTCGCTGGCCGAGACCACCGGAAACAGCAGCAGAACTACGCAGCCCATGGCCAGCAGTGAGCGCCGGCAGGACAAACGTCCGCAGCCGCTCTCATACTGGCGGCGCAGAAGGACCAGGAAGGCGCCCGAGGCGAGCGCGATCCAGATCAGATTCAGCAGCAGCTCCATAAGAAATGCGTGCGTAGTTTATCACTCGCCGCCGCGGCCTGCGCAGCCTGCACGCCGGCGGGGAAAGCTTATTCACAAGATTTTCAAAATCTGCCGGGGAGCGATACGCACGTAGCGATCTGGTTTTTCCGGAGTGTCATCCCTGAGCGAGGAGCGCTGCGACGAGTCGAAGCACCTGCTGTCAGCCGGCAGTTGCCAACGGCACGCAGAAAGCAGTTCGACTACGCTCGCGATGACAACCACTGCCGAGAAAGTTCAGGCGGCGCCCTAATCCCTAAGCAAGCTCTGATTAAGTCTGGTCTCTCGAAGGGGACGGCCTTCAGGGCCGTCCGTAAAAGCTGCAAAATCAATACGGCTTTAGCCGCTGCGGAACCTCGCCGTCGCTGAATCAGAGCTTCCCTAACCCCTGGCCCCCGATCGCTGCTGTTAGATCTTCGCGCACACCGTCTTCACTTCGGTGTATTGCTCCAGCACCTCGTGGCCCATCTCGCGTCCCCAGCCCGACTGCTTGTATCCGCCGAAGGGCAACGATGCGTCGAACACGTTGTAGCAGTTGATCCACACCGTGCCGGCGCGCAGCTTGTTGGCAATCTCGTGCGCCTTGCTGATGTCGCGCGTCCACACCGCCGCCGCCAACCCGTACTCGCTCTGGTTGGCTTCAGCCACCAGCTTGTCCACATCGCTGAACGGCATGGCGCAGACCACCGGCCCGAAGATCTCTTCGCGTACAACTTTCATATCCGGCTTGGTCTTCACCATCACGGTCGGCTCCACGAAGTAGCCCGAGCCCTTGCCGCGCTTGCCGCCGACAACGGCTTCCGCGCCCTCGCTGAAACCGCTCTCCAGATAGCTGGTCACGCGCTCCAGTTGCTCCTTCGACACCAGCGGTCCCATGTTGGTGTCGGGATCGAAGCCGTGCCCCAGCTTGATCTTCTTCGCTTCGTCGGCCACGCCGCTGACCACGTTGTCGAACATGTTCTTCTCGACGTAGAGCCGCGAGCCCGCGCAGCAGCACTGCCCGTGATTGAAGAAGATGGCGCTGGCCGCGCCCGAGATCGTCGTGCCCATGTCGGCATCGCCGAAGACGATGTTGGGCGACTTGCCGCCTAGCTCCAACGACACTTTCTTCAGGTTGCCGGTTGCCGCCTGCACAATCAGCTTGCCCACTTCCGTCGATCCGGTGAACGCCACCTTGTCCACATCGGGATGCGAGGCGAGCGCCGCGCCGGCGGTCTCGCCGTATCCGGGCACAACATTCACCACGCCCTCGGGGAATCCGGCCTCGGTAATCAACTCGGCCAGCAACAGCGCGCTCAGCGGCGTCTGCTCCGCCGGCTTCAGCACCACGCAGCATCCCGTCGCCAGCGCTGGTCCCAGCTTCCACGCCGCCATCAGCAGCGGGAAATTCCAGGGAATGATCTGGCCGACGACCCCCACCGGCTCACGCCGCGTGTAAGCCAGAAACTTCGGCGAGAACGGAATGGTGTTGCCTTCGATCTTGGTCGCCCAGCCCGCCATGTAGCGGAAGAGATCGACGGCCAGCGGCACGTCAGCCACGCGCGCCACCGCCAACGGCTTGCCGTTGTCCAGGCTCTCCAGTTGCGCGAACTCCTCCAGGTGCTCTTCGATCAGATCGCCGAGCTTCCACATCAGCCGGCCTCGCTCGGAGGCGGTCATCTCCGGCCACGGTCCGCTCTCAAACGCCTTGCGCGCCGCTTTCACCGCGCGGTTAATGTCTTCGCGATCTCCCTCAGCAACCTTCGCCATCACCTCGCCGGTCGCGGGATTGTAAACCGGAAAGGTCTTGCCCGACGCGGCTTCCACCCATTTGTTATCGATGAACATCTTGCGCGGCCTGCCGATGAACTCCTGCACGCGGCCATGAATTTGCGTTGCACTTGCGGTAGCGGACATACGAACCTCCTGAAAAGATTGCGGGATGACGGCAGGCCAGATGTCAGATGAAAGCAGCGGATGATCGGCCGCGACAGCCCGCGGCACACCCACATCCAGAGGGAGTCTATCAGAGAATCAGAGCAGGTGCGCGGGGCGGTCCCGCGGCGGGCAGTGGGCCAGTTTGAAATTGCGGTCAAGCGAGTGCACTGCCAACTGACCACTACCCCGCGGCAGGCGAAGGCTTACGATTGGAGTAGTGCAGCAGTAGCATGATCGACAACGGGGACCTGAAAACCACCGAAGCACGGAAGCCCTTCAGCTCACCTTGGCCAGCGCCTCCTCAAGCGTCGGCGCAATCACAAACAACTGATCCACCTTGGTCACCTGCAACGAGGTGAGCAGGCGATCGTTGGCCCCCACCAGCACCAGCTTGCGGCCCGAGTTCTCGCGCGAAACGTGCGCTCCAACCAGGCAACCGATCCCGGCCGAGTCGATGTACGGCATGTCGGCGACGTCGACAATCAGGATCGCCGAATTGTCGGAACGCACCATGGTTTGCAGCGGAAAGAAATTACCCAGCAGCAGTGGCCCGTGAAGCCGCAGCACCGTGACCCCGGGAGGGTTTTCGATTTTCTCTATTTGCAATGGCTTATCTTGCATAAGGCCCGATTTTATAACGCCGCCTCCGGAGCGCAATGTTAATTTCCGGTTACGGCGGCTCGCCCGCCGCTCCTCACTTCGCGCGCTCGCCATAAATTGCGGTCCCGATCCGCACGCAGTTCGAGCCTTCCTCGATGGCCACTTCGAAATCGTGCGACATCCCCATGGAGAGCACCTCCAGGCCGGGCACTCCACGCAATGCCAGCTGCTCGCGCAGTTCGCGCAGCCGGCGGAAGTACGGACGCGCTCCCTCCGGATCATCGGTGAAGGGCGGCACGGTCATCAGCCCGCGAAGGTGCAGCCGCGGCCACGAGCGGGCGCACGCCAGGAGGCTCTCCAGCTCCGGCGAGCCGGGCGCCAGGCCGCTCTTCGCCGCCTCCCCACCAATGTTGATCTCGATCATTACCGCCAAACTCCTGCCCAGCGTTTCGGCGGCGGCGTTCAGGCGCTCGGCCAGCTTGGCGGAGTCGATCGAATCGACCGCGTGAAAAATCTCGGCCGCCTTGCCCGCCTTGTTCGATTGCAGATGCCCGATCATGTGGAACTCGGCATCGCGCAACTTCGCCAGCTCGCCGAACTTCGCGGCGAACTCCTGCACGCGGTTCTCGCCGAAGAGCCGTTGTCCGGCCTCGTAGGCTTCCCGGATGCTGTCGACTGACTGCATTTTGGTCACCGCCATCAGCGCGACGTCGCCGGGCTTTCTGCCGGCGCGGCTGGCAGCACGCGCCAGGCACTCGCGGATGGCGCTCAGGTTGTCGGCAATCGACATGCGAAGCCGCCATTGTAAGCTGCCCAGCTGTGAGCCCACACCAGATGGGTCATCCCGACCGAGGGGCTTCAGCCTGAGTAGAGGGATCTGCAGTTCGTTCGCAAAAGCGCGGCATGCTCGCGTCTGTATGTGTGCTCCAAACTGTTTGGTTGTCATCCCGACCGAGGGCTTCAGCCCGAGTGGAGGGACCTGCTGTCTGCCGGCGCGCTATTGGGCGGAAACAGCGGCGCCTCCGCTCATTTCCCATTTTGACAACCGATGCACTACTACTATCGAGGTTTTGAGTGTAACTATTACATGTCAATACTTAAAAATACAACAGTTAGCTGTAAGGCATTGCTGCCATTGGAAATATAAAGTCACCAAAAGGGGGAAAAATACCCCCTCGAATATGCTATGCTGTATGTAGAGTCGAAGTTGAGAGCATCCCAGCCATCCGGCTGGGTTTCGTGTTTTTGGGCGCTTTACAGTCCCAGCCCGGGCCAGCCCCCACCTGCGCTTTCCCTGGAAATCGCAATCAGCTATGGTTATTCCAACTCAGGAGTAACGCCGTGTTGTGCAAATCCGTCCAGTCGTTGCTTGCTTTTGTCATCCTCGCCTGCCTGCCGGCCATCGCCGCCATCGAGCGTGGTGTCATGCTGCGTGAAGGCGTGATCTACGTCTCACCTGACACCTCCTCGGCCAAGCTCTCCAACATCGGCCGCGGCCGCGAGGTCGCCGTCATGGAGCGCGCCAACGGCTGGGCCAACGTAGTCGGCACGGTCGAGGTCAGCCCCGATCCCGACAACGAAGCCGACCGCAACGTCACCGGCTGGATCGAGGACAAGGGCATCATCCTCGCCACCACGCCCGATGGCGACAAGATCCTCTTCGGCGAGGCCTTCGATTGCGAGATGGAAGCCAGCAAGCGCGGCGGACGCCGCGGCGCTGCGCAGGACGCTTTGCGGCTCTACGCGCGAACCGCGGAATATTTTCCCCAGTCGCCGCTGGCCGCCGAATCCGCCTATCGCGCTGCTGACATCCGCTGGCAGGTCGAGGCCGAGGATGCCGCCTCGCGTCCCTCCGCCAAGGAACGCGATCCTTCGATGCACTACCAGATCGACGAAGACTACATGAAGCAGGTGATGAAGAAATATCCCCGCACCAAGTGGGCCGACCTGGCCGCCTATCACCTCATCGCCAACAAGCTCTGCGGCGAGTGGCAAGCCGAGGCCAAGTGTCCGGAGATGGAAGCCTCCATCTACCTGAAGTATGCCGAGGAGCATCCCCAGTCGCCCAAGACCCCGGAGGCGCTCTACAAGGCGGCCTGGCGCTATTCGGCGCTCATCGTGATCTACAAAATCCACAACGACGACAAGAAGGCGGACGAAGCGGCGGCCCGCTCCCTCAATGTCGCCAAGAAGCTAATTGCGCAATACCCCAACGACACCGACTGGTCCAATCGCGGCGAGCGTCTGGTATACATGGTGACGAACAAAATCCCCACATTTGGGAACACGGTGGAATAGCTTGCCCATTGTTGAAGCGATTGTCCTCGGCATCGTGCAGGGCCTGACGGAATTCCTGCCCGTCTCCAGCACCGCGCACCTGGCGCTCACTCCGTGGCTGGTCACGCGGCTCGGCCTCGCTAACTGGAGCGATCCCGGCCTCACCTTCGACGTGGCCTTGCACGCTGGCACCCTGGTTGCCATCCTGCTGTACTTCTGGCGCACCTGGATCCAGATTCTGCGCGCTGCCTTTGGCGGCAAGGTGGTTCGCTTCTCCGAAGTACACGACGATCAGCGCGATCTCACGCCCGAAGAGCAGCGCAATGAGCGGCGTCTGCTCTGGTTCATGATCATCGCCACCATTCCCGCCGCGGCAGCGGGCGCGCTGCTGGAGAAGCGCATCGAGACCACCTTCCGCGCCCCCGAACTGGTGGCCTCCATGCTCATCGTCGTCGCCCTCATCATGTGGGTCGCCGAGCGCTCCAGCGGCTTCTACAAACCGCTCACTCAAATCGGTTTTGTCGACGCCTTCACGGTCGGCATTTGCCAGGCGTTTGCCGTCGTGCCCGGGGTCTCGCGCTCCGGCATCACCATCACCGGTGGTCTCTTCCGCGACTTCACCCGCGAAGCCGCGGCGCGCTTCAGCTTCCTGCTCTCCACGCCCATCATCGCCGGCGCGGCGCTGCTTAAGCTGCATCACGTGCTCAAGCATGGCCTTCCGCCGGAGATGGTCACCGGCTTCGCCGTCGGCATGGTGGTGTCGGCCATCGTGGGCTACATGACGATCTCGTGGTTCATCCGCTACCTGCAGCTGAAGACGCTGACCGTTTTCATCGTCTACCGCATCTTGTTCGGCGTAGCGGTCCTGGCCCTGGCCCACTACTGGCAATACGTGGGATAAGTCTTCCACTGCGGGCAGACAGCAGGTCCCTCCACTCGCGGGCTGAAGCCCGCTCGGTCGGGATGACAACCAATTGGGCAAGTTGCGCGAGCCCGCTCGGTCGGGATGACAACCAATTGGGAAAGTTGCGCGAGCCGGAAACCTCGGTCGGGTTGACAACCTCAAAAAGGGCGAAGGGATCTGCTATTCGGGGTAGAGCGAGCCTTCAGGCTCGCGTCTGTGGGCTGCACATTATTCGGTTGTCATCCCGACCGAGGGCTTCAGCCCGAGTGGAGGGACCTGTTGTTCGCTCGCGAAGCGCGCCATGCTCGCGTCTGTAAGTATGCTCCAAATTATTCGGTTGTCATCCCGACCGAGGGCTTCAGCCCGAGTGGAGGGACCTGTTGTTCGCTCGCAGCGCGAGGATCTCGTATCCGAAGTCGACCGGGGTTGGTCCATTCTTCCGACAGATCTTCCCAGGTGGGATTTTTGCGCTCGATGAGCCAGACTTTCTTCTCCCGCCGCCAGCGCTTCAGCTGTTTTTCGCGCGCGATGGCTTCGCCTACCCAGGCAAACGTCTCGAGTAGACGAGCCGGTGGATGTTGTATTCCGCAGTAAAGCCGCCAAAGGTGCCGTTACCATGCTGCCGCATGCGCACAACCAGATCGCGGGTCACACCGATGTACAGCGTTCGAGATCGACTGGCCGCGATGTAAACGTAGTAACGATGTTGCATATTTGAATCTTCAGTGGGCGAGGCGGCGGAACGCCGTGACGCGAATCACGCGACGTTCGTTCGTCAGAAAGGATCCTTCGGCTGCGGGCAGACAGCAGGTCCCTCCACTCGCGGGCTGAAGCCCGCTCGGTCGGGATGACAACCGGGGAAGGGTACTGGCAACTGGCCACTGCTCTCCCGTACCAACTTCGCCAACCCCGCGCCCGCATTTCTCCCGCATCCATCTTGCTTTCTTGGGATAATTCTTATGTCTCTGGCGTATCGGCAGTTCCGAACCCGCATCGGTCGTCGTGGCCTATCGCGCGCTTCGTGTGAACGCGCTGCGATGGTTTGCGTTTGCTTGCGGCGGATGAAATAACCATGGGCCCTCGCAAGCGCGCTGCTTCTCGATCGAACGCCAGCATGGATTTCGCTCGCCCATTTACGCCCACGGCCAACCGCCGGCTCAATGAGCTGATCGGGTTCCTGGTTTTCGTCTTCGCGGTCCTCCTCGTCCTCGCCTTGGTTTCCTACTCGCCGCTCGATCCCTCGCTTAACACCGCGGCCACGCCGCAAGGCGGCCGTCCCGCGCACAACTGGATCGGCGTGGTCGGCGCCTTCGTTGCCGATCTCCTGCTGCAACTGTTCGGGGTTGCGGCCTTCCTTCTCCCCGCCTTTATGGCGATGTACTCGCTGCACTGGTTTCGCTCGCGGCCCATCAGCGCGCCCTACGCCAAGACCATCGGCGCCGCCGCGCTGCTTACGTTTCTCGCGGGACTGGTCGGCTTGTTGCCCTGGCCGGTGCGCTGGATGGGCGTGCTGCCCTCGGAAGGCATGCTCGGCCGCATCGTCGCTGACGCGCTCATTCACTACTTCAACGTCGTGGGCGCGTATCTGATCTGTGTCGCCGTCATTGCGGTCGCGCTCTATCTCTCGACGGCATTTTCCTTTGGCGCCGTCCGCATCTGGTCGCAGACGCGCTTCGGCTTTGTCTACGCAATGCTCGATCGCTTTGCCGACTGGCGCATCGAGCGCGCCCGCAAGAAAGCCGCCAAGGAGCTGGAGAAGAAGCGTGCCGCCGCAGCCAATGCCAAGCCCGTCGTCACCGCGCAGCTTGTGCCCAAGCGTTTCGTCGCGCCTGTAGAGGAACCCGAGCCTGCGCAGACTCCGCCGCCGGTTCCGTTGCCGCAAACCGCGGCGGGCAAAAGCGGCATCGAGCGCATGCTGGAAGACGACCAGCGACCCGCAGCGCAGCCGCAACCCGAAACCGCGCCAGCCGGCCATTCCGAAGACATCGCCGTCGGCACGCGCGCCGATGCCACGCGCAACGGCAAGACCACCATGCCGCGGCTGGTTGGCAGCTACAAGCTGCCTTCGACGACGCTGCTGCATCGCCCCGACGAGCACAGCGCCGTCAACGAAGCCGAGCTCAAAAATCTGGCGCAGGTGCTGGCGGAAAAGTGCGGCGAGTTCGACGTCCGCGGCCAGGTCGTGCAGATCAATCCCGGCCCCGTCGTCACCACCTTCGAATTCAAGCCTGAAGCCGGCATCAAGTACAGCCGCGTCACCAGCCTGTGCGACGATCTTTGCCTCGCGCTGCGCGCCGAGAGCATCCTCATCGAGCGCATGTCCGGCAAGTCCACCGTCGGCATTCAGGTGCCCAACCACGAGCGCGAAACCATCTGGCTGCGCGAAGTGGTCGAGGCGCAGGAGTTCCTCGCCTCGAAGTCGAAGCTCACGCTGGCGATGGGCAAAGACATCAATGGCCGCATCGTCACCGCCGACCTCAACGCCATGCCGCACCTGCTGATCGCGGGCTCAACCGGATCGGGCAAGAGCGTCGCCATCAACGCCTTCATCATGTCGATCCTCTACAAGGCGACGCCGCAGGAGGTGCGCCTGATCCTGGTCGATCCCAAGCGGCTGGAACTGGGCAACTACGAAGGCGTGCCGCACCTGCACACGCCCATCATCACCGAGCCCAAGCTTGCTTCCAACGCGCTGCGCAACGCCGTGCGCGAGATGGAGCGCCGCCTGAAAGTTCTGGCGGAAAAAGGCGTGCGCAACATCGATCAGTACAACCGCCTCTTCGACAGCTCCAGCGCCAGTCTCTTCGACGAAGGCGAGGACGACGCTCGCCCGCTGCCCTACATCGTCATCATCATCGACGAGCTGGCCGACCTGATGATGCTCGACGGCCAGAACGTCGAGGCGTCCATCACGCGCCTGGCACAGATGGCGCGCGCCGTCGGCATTCATCTGGTGCTCGCCACGCAACGTCCCTCGGTCGATGTCATCACCGGACTGATCAAAGCGAACTTCCCGGCGCGCATGTCGTTCCGCGTGGCGACGAAGATCGATTCGCGCACCATCCTCGACGCCAACGGCGCTGAGGCTCTGCTGGGCCGCGGCGACATGCTGTATCTGCCCAACGGCTCCGCGCGCGTGCATCGCGTGCACGCCCCGCTCGTCACCGAGAAAGAGATTGCGTCTGTTGTGGAGTTCTGGCGCTCGCAGGGCGAAGCGCAGTATCAGGAGAACTTCCTGCAGGCGCCGCGCGAGGACGGCGACTCCGAGAGTGGTGGTATGGCCGGAGGCGCAGCCGAGGACGACAACGATGAGCTCTTCCAGGATGCCGTGCGCATTGTGCTGGAGTACGGCAAAGCCTCCACCTCGCTCTTGCAGCGGCGTCTGCGCATCGGCTACGGCCGCGCCGCGCACCTCATCGACCTGATGGAGCGCGACGGCATCGTCGGCGCCGCCGACGGCCCCAAGCCCCGCGAAGTCCTCAAGCGCCCCGACTGGCTCAGCGAAGTGGAAGACGCGCTGCGGTAGTTTGCCTCCCACCCTGTCGCAAAGAAGCGACAAGGTGGGGCACCCACCGCCCCTGCATGCTTCGTCATTCGGTAGAGCGAGCCTTCAGGCTCGCGTTCCGTGCGTCCTTCGTCATACGGTAGAGCGAACCTTCAGGTTCGCGTCGCGCGCCCCAGATTATTTTGGTTGTCATCCCGAGCGAAGTGAACCCTGTCGCTCGCGACAGGGTTCACGCAGTCGAGGGACCTGCGGTCCGCGCGGGGAAAGCAGGTCCCTCGACTTCGCTTCGCTCGCTCGGGATGACAACCTCAAGAAACGGTACTGCGCAGCACGAAAGCAGATTCCGCCGGCTGAATGCTTAGTGCGGACTGCTCCCCAACCCCTACGATCGTGCTACCCTGCCCTACAGGAAATCCATGACCAGCCGGCTCGTGCTTCTGCTTATCATTCTCTTCGCTTCCATCGCCGCTGCGGCGCAGGCGGTGAATTCCGCGCAGGAAACCGCCGCGGTAACGGCCGCCGACCAGCTCTTCATGCAGGGCAAGATCGCCGATGCCGCCAACCGTTATCGCGCGATTGCCGGCGCCGATCCCAGCTCGGTCGATGCCCAGGTTGGTCTGCTGCGCTCCTACCTCATACTGGGCAAGCTCGACGACGCCAAAGCCGCCGCCGATACCGCGCTCATGGTGCTGCCTAATTCCTGGCTGCTGCAAAGCACCGTCGGCGACCTGCAATTTCGCCTGGGCAAAATTCCCGAAGCTGAACGTTCCTACTTCCGCGCCAAGGAGCTGAAGCCGGATGAGGCCGCGCCCTATCTCGGGCTGGCGCGCATCTACCGCGCCTACTCGCTCTACCGCCGCGCCTACGACAACATGAACAAGGCCCACGACATCGCTCCCAACGACTTTGCGGTGCAGCTTCTCTGGATCAACTCCCTCCCCCATGAGGAACGCGTTCCTGCCCTGCAGAATTACATCAACGGCTCGAAAGCCAAAGGCTTTCAGGTTGCCAAGCAGTTGGAGCAATATCTCGCCTACCTGAAGAAAAACGCCGACGCGCCGGTCCACGCCTGCAAGCTGGCCAGCAACGTCAAGGAGACCAACACCAAGCTCTATCCCATCCCGCGCTCGGGCACACAGCTCGGCGCCTCCGGGCTCTCGGTGAAGGTCAACAAGCAGGAGCTGCACCTGGCGCTCGACACCGGCGCCAGCGGTGTCCTGCTGGGCCGTACCGCGGCAGAGCAGGCCGGCCTGCAGCGTCTGGCCTATCAGCCCATCGCCGGCATGGGTGACACCGGCGCCACCGGCGGTTATACCGCTGTCGCCGATCGCATTCGCGTCGGCGATCTGGAATTTCAGGACTGCGTGGTGCGCGTCACGGATGCGGCCACCCCGGTCCCGGGCCAGGATGGCCTCATCGGCTCCGACGTCTTCAGCTCCTACCTCATCGACCTCGACATTCCCGGCGCAAAGCTGCGCCTGTCGCCGCTTCCCAAGCGCCCCGACGAGACAGCCGCGCCCACTTCCCTGCGCACCGAGTCGCAGGACACGCAGGAGCTGGAACCGGAAGCTACCGCCGAATCCAGCGCTGCGGCCGGCAAGAACGCCGCCGCCAACCTTCCCAAGGATGCCTACGTCGCGCCCGAGATGGCGAACTGGGCCAAGGTCTACCGCTTTCGCAGCGTGTTGCTGATGCCGACCAAGGTCGACCACAGCGCGCCCATGCTGTTCCTCATCGACACCGGCTCGTACAACAACGTGCTGTCGACGCGCGCCGCGCGCGAGGTGACGCAGCTGCGCGCCGACCCCAGCCATCGCATTCAGGGGCTGAGCGGCAGCGTCTCCAAGGTTTACAGCGCCGACAAAGCGACCCTGGAGTTCGGCATTGGATCGAATGGCGTGGGACGCTACCAGCAGCAGAACCAGGACGTCACTACCTTCGATCTCTCCAACATCAGCAATCACACCGGGACAGAGGTGTCGGGCATCCTGGGCTACTCGATGCTGCGCATCCTGCAAGTGAAGATCGACTACCGCGATGGGCTGGTCGACTTCAACTTCGATCCCAACCGCCTGCCTAAGCAGATCAAGCTGAAGTAGCAGCGAGCAATTAGCAACTAGCAATTAGCAGCTAGCGCTCATTGGGCATTTAGCAGTTTTGGTGAAGAGCGCGAAGCGCGGCACAACCGTAGCCCACGACGTAAGTCGTGGGTTGAGGTCGCCGGTTGAGTCCGGAGGACGGCACAAAAGCCTGCCGTCCCTGAAAGAGAATGTGTCGGAGCTGCAAAATGAGTTTTGCGGTGGGTAGGACGTACGGATTGGCAACCCACCAGCCGCGCAGCGGCGGGATGAATTTAGCCCGGGTGCGCAAGCCCCGGGTGTAAGTGGCAAGAAGATCGGAGCCGCGGCAGCGGCGACAGGACTACGACACAGACTCCTGAAGGGACTCAGATCGTTCTAATCATCAGCCTCCCAGGCGCCACTGCTGCTAAACAAAACGGCCGCCCTCTCGGCGGCCGTACTAGCTGCTAGCTGCTAATTGCTAGTTGCTATCCCGCTACCTCTTCCAGTTGCTTCTGATCGATGTCGAAGTTCGAGTACACATGCTCGACATCATCGTGCTCTTCCAGCGCTTCCAGCAGCCGGATCATGGTATTCGCCTGCTGCCCTTCCAGCTTGGTGTAGTTCTGCGGCACCATGCCGATCTCGGCAACGTCGGGCTTGATGCCCGCCTTCTTCACCGCCTCCAGCACCGCCTCGTAGGCCGATGGATCGGTCAGGACCTCCCACGTCTCGCCATCGTCCTTCAAGTCCTCGGCGCCGGCTTCCAGCACCAGGTCCATCAGGTCGTCTTCCTTGGCGGCGGACTTCGGAATGATGATGTCCCCCTTCTTATGGAACATCCACGCCACCGAGCCGGCCTCGCCCATGTTCCCGCCATTCTTGGAGAAGGCATGGCGGAGTTCGCTCACCGTGCGGTTGCGGTTGTCGGTCGACACCTCGACCAGAATGGCCACGCCGCCCGGCCCGTAGCCCTCAAACGTGATCTCTTCATACGAGACGCCCGGCAACTCGCCCGTGCCGCGCTGGATCGCTCGCTTGATGTTGTCGGCCGGCATGTTCTCCGCCTTGGCGGCCGCCACCGCGCCTCGCAGGCGAGGGTTTTTCTCTGGATCACCACCGCTCTTGGCGGCAATGGTGATTTCCTTTATTAGCCGCGTGAAAATCTTGCCGCGCTTGGCATCCAGCGCGCCCTTCTTGTGCTTAATGGTTGCCCATTTGGAATGGCCTGACATGCGAGAACCTCGGGTATTACATGACTGGGATGAGTACCGAATCGCCGCCGCGTGCTGTTGGCCGGACGCGAGAAGGCGCCCGCTATGAACTGCCCAAAACAGTGCGGCAAACTGAGATTATATCCCGCCACTCAAGCCCCAGTCGAGATATCTGCACGGCCGGTAGTGGCTGAATTTCGCAGATTCAGCCACTACCGTACGGCACTGGTACGACAGTCCAAGGCGGGCACAGTGCTCTCCCACCTCTAACGTGTCATCCCGACCGAGCCCGCCCCGGCGGGCGTGTGGAGGGACCTGCCGGCAGCGCCAACCTCTCACATTTGCGGGACCGTCATCCCAAGCGCAGCCGAGGGACGAGGCCGCTCACAACTGAGCCGGGGGCCCCACCCAAGCCGGTTTTGCTTGGGTGGGTTCTTAATCCATGGTTATCTAATCTACTTCTCCGCCCCCGCCTTCTGCTTCTCCGCGAACGCCATCGCCCTCCGCTCCAGCTCCTCAGGCGACACATCCTCCACATGGGTTGCGATCCACCAGGTGTTTCCTTGCGAATCACTCACCGCGCCATGCCGGTCGCCATAAAACTGAGTACTTGGCTCACTCACGGATGTTCCTCCCGCCTCCACCGCCTTTTTGTACACCGCATCGCAATCCTCCACGTAGACGTAGAAGTTGCCGGGCCGCGCCTTCCATTGATCATGCGAGCTGCCCAGCATCACCATCGAACTGCCCACCTTCATCTCCCCGTGCCGCACGTTGCCCTGCTCATCGCGCATGGCGAAAGTCTCTTCGGCAGCGAACGCCTTCTTCAGAAACTCCATCACCGCGCCGGCGTTGTCGACGGTGATGTACGGGGTTACCGTATGGTATCCATCGGGAATCGGTTTAACTGCCATGATGTGCTCCTCTGCTTGTAAGCCAGAATTCCTGCGGCCGGCGTACGATGCACCGATCGCTATTCACCGGCCGCCGCCTTAAATAATCCAATGATGTTGCCATCGGGATCCGCGAACCACGAGAACTGTCCTTGCGGAATGGTAATGACCGGCAGCAGCGCTTTTCCGCCCAAAGACACCGCCTTGTCGAGATGCGCCTGTACGTCGTCCACGGAGATGTACACCGTAACGTAGTTGTTGGGCTCGTGGCCTAAAGCGGTAATGTGCCCATTGATCCCCGAGCCGGCGCCGGTGTCAATCATCGTCGCCGGCCCGGCCTCCTGCGTCTTCCAGTCGAAGAGCTTGCTGTAGAACTCTCCGGTGCGCGCTTTATCGCGACAGCCAATCTCGAAGTGAACCACAGGGCGTCCCATGCATCCTCCTCAAGCGAAATTCCCGTGATTGTACCTAAGTTTCGAGTTTCACGTTTCCGCAACCGCCATCTTCGGCAATGCCCTCAGCAGGCCAACAGGTTCGCTGTTGCGCCCTCAACATGTGTCATCCCGAGAGAAGCGCTGCGGAGTCGAGGGACCTGCTGTTTGTGTGGGATGGGCTCAGTCTCGAGCCTTTCAAATCGCCATCCCGAGTGGCGCAAAGAAGCCGGGCCGGGCAGCTTCCACTTGCAACTTGAAACTCGAAACTGGAAACTGTCTTCATGCGCCTGATCATCAACGGTAAGGCCCAAACTTTCCCCGGCTCCCTCAACCTCACCCAGCTCATCGAACAGCTCGGGATGAAGGGCGATCGCGTCGCCGTTGAACTCAATCGCGAGATCGTCTCCCGCGCCCAATGGCCCGGGACGCAACTCAGCGACGGCGACCAGTTGGAGATCGTTCACTTCGTCGGCGGAGGATGAGCCGAATTACCTCCCAGCCTGCGGCTTGCACTCGAACGGCTGGATGAGCACCGACAGCGGGTACGGGAAACGCGGTGAGTAGATGCCCACATTAAAGGCGTTGTCGCTCCCCGGGCAGCTCTTCACCTCGACCTTGAACCGCATATTGGCGCCATCTTTTTGGTAATGCTTGGTCTCGACAAAGGGCTTGAACTGGTCTGCAACTCCGGTACCGGTGGGGCCGCTCAGCACCACCACCCGGGTGGCATGCAGGCGCGCGGGCACCTCGACGGTGATCTGGTTGGGCACCCAGAACACATTTTCTTCCGTCGTCAGCGGCGGGTTGGTCGTGACCGTGATTCCGCAGCCCGGGTCCTGGGTTCCCGCCAGACACGGTTCGTTCTGCGCCCACGCCATCGTCGCCGTCGCCAGCACTATCCAGCAGCAGAAAACACGCATCACCCCACCCCACAAAATGCTTCTGACATTGTATGCCTCTTGCCATGTCGGAAACCGCACCAGCACTGCTTTCGCAGCCATGTGAAATGCCGATGAATCGCGCTCCCGGCGCGGTTGACATGTCCGCCACGCAAATCTAAACTCGAATGTTTGCGCCTTGCTGCGCGGCGTTTTCTGGGCGTATTCGCAATCATGCCGGACTTCTATTTTGCCCGCTACCTTCCGCTGCTGATACACGTCCTCGTCGCCGGGGGCATCGCCGTCGCCATCGTTGCGCTCTCCTACTTCATCGGCCAGCACAAATACAATTCCTCCAAGATGTCGCCTTACGAGTGCGGCATGGAACCGGTCGGCAACGCCCGCCAGCGCTTCACCGTCAAGTTCTACCTGGTGGGCATGCTCTTCATCCTGTTCGACGTCGAGGCCGTCTTCCTCTATCCCTGGGCGGTCGTCCAGAAGCCGCTGAAGGCCGCCGGCTTCGGCATGTTCTGGTTCTGGGAGATGCTGGTCTATATCGCCATCCTGCTCGCCGGCTTCTTCTATGTCTGGAAGAAGGGCGTGCTCGACTGGAACAAGCAGGGCAAGGCGGAGAAGGTCTGAACATGCCACTCCAGCCGGCCATCACCGACATCGAGCAACTGAAAGACCGTCCTGAGATCGCGGCCTTGCTGGCATGGAACGCCTCGGCTGTCACCGGCGCCAAGTCCGATCGCAACGAGCTCACCATCTGGCTTGACCGCATCGCCCTGCGCGATGCCTGCCTCACGCTGAAGAACGATCCCCAGCTGCAGTACAACGCTCTCGCTGACATCACCTGCGTCGACTGGTATCCGCGCGAGCCGCGCTTCGAGGTCGTCTACCAGCTCTTCTCCACCACGAACAAGAAGTATCTGCGGCTCAAGGTCAGGCTCTCGGGCGATGACGCCAACATCGATTCGCTGACGCCCATCTGGCCCGGCGCCAACTTCTTCGAGCGCGAGGTCTTCGACCTCTTCGGCGTCCGCTTCGACGAACATCCCAACCTCACCCGCATCATGATGCCGGAAAATTGGGAAGGTCATCCTCTCCGCAAGGATTATCCCGTCGAGGGCTATCGCTGATGGCGCACATGACTCCAACCCCGGTGCTGGATTCGTCGCAAGACCAGACCATGATCCTGAACATGGGCCCGCAGCATCCCTCGACGCATGGCGTCCTGCGGCTGCTGCTGGAGGTCGATGGCGAGACCATCGTGCGCATCATGCCCGACATCGGCTACCTGCACACCGGCATCGAGAAGACGTGCGAGGCCAAGTTCTATCAGCAGGT
>Ga0335081_10000746_pt1 | contig 53355 bp, 39 predicted proteins | sample Lox_Sample_35_FD_206713 | JGI IMG/M metagenome (GOLD analysis project Ga0335081, IMG submission 206713) | Soil microbial communities from Loxahatchee National Wildlife Refuge, Florida, United States - Lox_Sample_3.5 | ecosystem: Environmental > Terrestrial > Soil > Wetlands | place: USA...
TTGCCCAGATGCCGCCGGTTCAGCCGCCGCAGCTGCCGGAGAGCGAGCTCCGGAGAATGGCTGAGGCGGCCGTCTCCGAGATGGCGAAAGAGGCTTTTGCAAAAATACCTCTACCGCAGCCTCCTGTGCTCTCGGCGAGCGATCTGTGGAGCATAGCGGAGGAAACCGTTTCGAAGATGGCAAAGGATGTGTTTGCCCAGATGCCGCCGGTCCAGCCACCGACAATCTCTCAGGAACTTGTGCGGAATGTGCTTGAAGAAGCCGCGGCGAAGATAGTGAGAGAGGCATTTGAGAAAAAGCCGCCGCAGCTTCCCGAAGATATGCTTCGTGGATTAGTGGAGGAGAACGTCTTAAAAGTTGTGAACGAGACGATGGGAAAGACTACCATCCCCCAACCTCCGACACTACCGGAGAGCGAACTCCGGCGAATGGCTGGAATAGCGCTCGACAAGATGGCGTCGGACGTTTTCAAAAATCTGCCGCCACCGTCGATGCCGAAAATCTCCGATGAAACGGTCAGGAGAGGGCTTGAATCGGTTCTTTCACAGATCGCCCGCGAAATGGCAAAAGAAGTAATTGAGAAAGTGTCCTGGGAAGTTATCCCTCAACTGGCGGAGCATTTAATAAAAGAAGAGATCGAACGCCTCAAGGCCGAACCATAAAAGCAATCGCGATGCAGGGTTCGGAATTCAAGATGCGTTGCCGAGGGGACTTGTTCCCCTCTTTTTATTCCAAGCGAGCGCTTTTTTAAGGAGATCATTTTCAATGCCATCACGGGAATTGCCGAAAGCTTATGATCCGAAGGCCGTGGAGCAGAAGTGGTATGGCTTCTGGCTCGAAAAGAATTATTTTCATGCCGATCCGAACGTCGGCGGCAAGGCGTTCTCGATCGTGATTCCTCCGCCGAATGTCACAGGATCGCTCCATATCGGTCATGCGTTAAACTCGACGCTCCAGGATGTTCTCATTCGCTGGATGCGCATGTCCGGCATGAACACGCTCTGGGTGCCAGGCATGGACCACGCAGGCATTGCCACGCAAAATGTGGTGGAGCGGCAGCTCGTGAAGGAGAATATTGACCGGAACGTTCTAGGCCGGGAAAAATTCGTTGAAAAGGTCTGGGAGTGGAAGAAAGAGTACGGCGGCAGGATTATCAATCAGCTCAAGCGCATGGGGGCATCCTGTGATTGGCAGCGGGAGCGGTTCACCATGGACGAGGGACTCTCACGCGCAGTGCGGGAGGTCTTCGTTACGCTATATGAGGAAGGGCTCATTTACCGTGGTGAGCGGTTGATCAACTGGTGCCCCCGTTGCCACACGGCGCTGTCGGACATCGAGGTAGAACATGAAGATGAGAGGGGTAAGCTATACCACATTTCGTATCCGCTAAGCCACGACCACAACATCCGATTGACCGTTGCGACGACGAGGCCCGAAACGATGCTCGGCGACACAGCCGTTGCTGTCCATCCTCTTGACCCGCGGTACAAGGATCTCATTGGCAAAACCGTCGACTTGCCGCTCACGACACGTCGGATCCCGATCATCGGCGATTCCGTCCTCGTCGATCTGGAGTTCGGCACCGGCGCAGTAAAGGTGACGCCGGCCCATGATTTCAACGACTACGAAGCGGGCCAGCGGCAATTGCCGAACCTTCCGCGCATCAAGATTCTCGATGATAAGGCGGATATCCTTCGGGATATCCCCGATGTGCTTCCCGACGTGCTGAAATTTATTGAGGGAAAACCCGCAAAAAAAGCGCGTGGCGTGGTTGTCGAGCTTCTACAGTCCCGCGGTTTCCTGGTCAAGACCGAAGACCACGCGCATTCCTTGGGCAAGTGCTATCGCTGCAGGTCCGTGGTCGAACCGTATCTTTCACCGCAATGGTTCGTCAAAACCAGGCCGCTTGCCGAGCTCGCGGTCAAGGTCGTGGAAGACGGGAAGGTGCGGTTCGTACCAAAAGGGTGGGAAAACACCTATTTCGAATGGATGAGAAATATCAAGGACTGGTGCATTTCCCGCCAAATCTGGTGGGGTCATCGGATTCCAGCATGGTACTGCGATGACTGCGGGACAATTACGGTCAGCCGTACTGATGCTGCTGCGTGCATAAAATGCGGGAGCGGTCACCTGCACCAGGAAACCGATGTGCTCGATACGTGGTTTTCATCAGCCCTCTGGCCGTTCTCCACCCTTGGCTGGCCTGACGAGACCAAGGAACTCGCGGTCTATTATCCCACGTCAGTTCTGATCACAAGCTTCGACATTATCTTTTTCTGGGTCGCGCGTATGATCATGATGGGCCTCCACATCACGAAGGAAGTGCCTTTCAAAGATGTATACATCCATGCACTCGTGCGTGACGCTGAAGGCCAGAAAATGAGCAAGTCCAAGGGCAATGTCATCGACCCAATCGTGATGATCGATCAGTACGGAACCGATGCGTTCCGGTTCACGCTAACGGCGTTCGCGGCACAAGGCAGGGACATAAGGATGTCCACCGAACGCATTGAGGGCTACCGCAACTTCACGAACAAAATCTGGAACGCCAGCAGGTTTGTGTTTATGAACCTTGAGGAGGACTTTGTGCCGAACAGGGAGCTTGTCACGATGGAAACGTCGCTTGCCGAAAAATGGATTCTCTCCCGTCTGAACTCGGTAACAAAAGAGGTGCTTTCAGCACTCGCGGAATACCGCTTCAACGACGCGGCGTCGTCTTTATATCATTTCATCTGGCACGAGTACTGCGACTGGTATCTCGAGTTGTCCAAGCCGGCACTCAATCTTGACAAGGGATCCGCCGAGCGCAAGGCTGCTCAGACAGTGCTCGCCCATGTGCTGGAGACCGAACTCCGTCTCCTGCATCCCTTCATGCCGTTCATTACAGAGGAAATCTGGCAGACCCTGCCTGAGGGGGTCAAAGGACAGGGGTCAGGGGGCAGAGGTGAATCGATCATGATCGCCTCATATCCAGTGGCGGAGGAAAAAATGATCGATGCTGGGATCGATCAGGACATGCAAATGGTCATGGATCTGATCCTGGCAATCCGCAATATTCGTGGTGAGATGAACATAGCGCCCTCGGTGCAGATAAAAGCCATTGTAAACGTTGCGCGTAAGGACATGGCCGACCATCTCGAGAAGGCCGGCGGCTATGTGAAGACGCTTTCGCGGTTGAGTGAATTGCGCATAGGGTCGGCCGAGAAGAAGCCAAAGACGGCGGCAACGGGCGTGATCAAGGACGCGGAGGTATATGTGCCTCTCGAAGGCATCATCGACCTCACCCAGGAACGCGACCGGCTTCAGAAAGAAATCGCGAAGATCTCCAAAGATATTGAAGTTTTTTCTAAAAAGCTTTCGAATAGGAATTTCGTGGATAAAGCGCCGAAGGAAGTAGTTGAGAAGGATACCGCTAAACTTGAAGATTTCAAGACGAAGCGCGATAAGCTTGAGCAGAGCCTAAAGATGCTGGGGTAATTTAAGACAGCTCACAAAAAATTGAAATGAATATAAGAAAACTCATAGAACAGGCACTTGACGAAGACATTGGGCCCGGGGACATCACCTCCGAAGCGACGATTCGGCCAGAATCGGCCTCTATCGCAGTTATTATTGCAAAGCAGGACCTTGTCCTGGCGGGATTGGATGTCTGCTGCTCGGTGTTTCATTATCTTGATCCCGGCATCCAGATTTCAGTTTTTGCCCAGGACGGCGACAAGATAATCGCGGGCATGGAGATAGCGAAGCTGTCCGGCAGTACGAGGTCTCTTCTAGCGGGAGAGCGGGTGGCGCTGAACCTGCTCCAGCACCTGTCCGGCATTGCCACGTTGACGACGAAATATGTCGACAAGTGCAGGGGGTTCAAGGCTAGAGTGCTGGACACGCGAAAAACGATTCCGGGGATGAGAATACTCGAAAAATATGCAGTACACGTCGGCGGCGGGAAGAACCATCGTTTTGGACTCTTCGACGGAGTCCTGATAAAGGACAATCATATTAAAGCGGCGGGCGGTATCGCAAAGGCGGTCGAGAGTGCCAGGAAAAGCGCCCACCACCTGCTGAAGATCGAAGTTGAAACTAAAACACTCGATGAAGTGCGAGAGGCATTGGCCGTTAAAGCAGACGTCATCATGCTTGATAACATGCCGATAGATGTGACGCGAGAGGCCGTGAAAATAATTGATGGGTGTACCCTCGTTGAAGTATCTGGCAACGTTACGCTTGATACGATTCGGCAAATCGCGGAAACAGGAGTCGATTTCATCTCTTCAGGCAGCCTGACTCACTCGGCGCCGGCTGCGGATATTAGCATGAAAATAAAATGAGCGGGCGGGGAGCAAGGATCTGGGAAATCCAACGGCTGGAGGTACGAAACCACAGGGCTTCATCAGAACTTGTTTCTCATTTTTTAAAATTCCTTGAACCATGACCCTTGCCCTCCTATTTCTATGTACAAAGATAAAATACTGAGCCTTCTTCGGTCTGCCCGAACCGGGTTTGTGTCCGGCGAGGAGCTTGCGAGAAAGACCGGCATCTCCCGCACCATGGTGTGGAAGCATATAAAATCGCTTGAACGCGACGGATTCGAGATTGAAGCGGTGCCCTCGCAGGGGTACCGGATCACGGCGATTCCTGACATTCTCCGGGAGCGTGACGTAAAGCTTGGGTTAAAGACAAAAACCATAGGCAGGGAATTGGTCCTTCTTCCCAAGGTTGATTCCACGAATATTCTTGCCATGGATCTGGCGTCCAAGGGATCGGTTGAAGGCACGGTGGTGACTGCTGAAATGCAGTCCGGCGGCAAGGGCAGGCTTGGGAGAAAATGGATTTCGCCGAAAGGGAATCTTTATCTTAGCGTCATCTTGCGACCTATGATACCCGTGCATAAAGCGCCGCTTATCACGATGATGGGTGCTATCGCCATTGCCTCGGCGATCAGGACTGTCTGCCAAGTCGATGCCGTCATCAAGTGGCCGAATGATATTCTCATCTCAGGCAAAAAAGTGAGTGGGCTGCTCACGGAGATGAGCGCAGAGCAGGACCGGATCCGGCACATAGTGCTCGGCATCGGCGTCAACGTGAATATGAAGCTGGAAGCGCTTCCACCAGAAGTACGCTTTCTCAGCACATCACTTGCCACGGAAGCAGGAGGCATGATAAACAGAACATTGCTCCTCCAGGAGATCCTACGAAGCCTCGAGCGCTGGTACCAGATGTTTCTTGCAAATCCACCGGAGGTGTTGCGGGAATGGCAAAAGCTCAACATGACCGTGGGGAGCCGCATTCGAGTGACGGGTGCCGGTGAGACGCTGGAAGGTCTTGCACAGGGCATTGACGATGACGGTAGGCTTATTATCAGGCTCAATGACGACAGTGTCCGTTTCGTTGCAGCGGGGGACGTAAGTATACTGAAAAGAGTAGGGGGCAACTAGCAGGGGGGTGCTGGCACACCCTTTTTTGATTCTCCTTGAGCTACGCCTCTTGTTGCTTGACCTTTTTTGTTATGCAGGAGGAAACATGCTTCTCGCAATCGATATTGGCAATACCAATGTGGTTCTCGGCGTATTTGACGGGGAAACGCTCGTCGCAAACTGGCGTATCGGAACCAATACGCAGATCACGCCCGACGAGTATGCAATGATCTTCAGTGACCTCTTCGGTTTTGCCAGGATCGATTTAAACAGGATTACAGGCGTGATCATCTCGACCGTCGTTCCGCCACTGCTGCCCGTGATGAGCGAGATGTCGCGCAAATATTTTCACATCGATCCCACGATCGTTACGCACAAGCTCAAAACGGGCATCACCATCCGTTATGATAATCCGAAGGAGATCGGGGCGGACCGGATCGTAAATGCCGCCGCAGCCTACAAGCTCTTCGGAGGCCCGATCATTATCGTGGACTTCGGTACGGCCACGACATTCTGTGCCGTGACGAAGAACGGAGAGTACCTGGGCGGTGCAATCTGTCCGGGGATAAAAATATCCGCCGAGGCGTTGTTCCAGCATGCGTCGAAGCTCCCTCGCGTGGAGCTGCTCAAGCCGGGGAAGGTAATCGGTGCCGATACGGTCAGCGCAATGCAGTCCGGCATCATTTATGGCTATGCAGGGCTGGTGGACGGCATTGTTGAACGGATGAAGCAAGAGTTGTCCCCAAACGCCAAAGTTATCGCGACTGGCGGGCTTGCCGAACTGGTGTCCCCTGAGACGAAGAGCATTGAAGAGGTACGGTCTCACTTGACGCTCGACGGCCTATTATTTCTCTATGAAATAAACCATTGAAATTTCAAAAGGCTACGCTCCCCCTCCCATGCTTGAACGTTAATTCTGGGTCAAATCCGTTTCTTGCCGCAACCTTGACGATTGCATGGTTTTATGTTATTTTTGACATACTATGTATTTCGGGAGAGCTGATGAAGATTCTTGTAGTTGACGACGAAGAAGGCGCGCGCGAGCTGTTCAACACTATTTTGACTGATGAAGGTTATGAAGTAGCCCTCGCACACAGCGGCGAAGATGCGCTGGCGCTCTTTAAAAGCCAACCTTTTAATCTCGTGATCACGGATATTAAGATGCCGGTGATGGACGGCCTTCAGCTCCTTCAGGAGATCCGGAAAATCGGCTCCAAAACCGACGTAATCATGGTCACGGCCTACGGCGAGGTAGAAAGTTATCTCAAGGCAATGAGCCTCGGCGCCGCCGAATATATCAACAAACCCATTCGCATCAAAGAGCTGAAGCGGATCGTGCACAAGGTACTGACGGAGCAAAAGGCGAGGTCCGGTAACTGAGATGTCACGTTTGCGCAAAGACCCCATCGTAGGCCGGTGGATCATTGTATCCTCCGAGCGTCCGAAAAAACCTGAAGACTACAGTTTTGACGAGCCGCCTGATGATGTAAAACCGATGGAGTGCCCTTTCTGTGGAGGAAATGAAGCCAGGACACCTCCGGAGATTGCATCGTTCCGGCCTGAGAAGACACTGCCGAATTCAGCCGGTTGGTGGGTCCGGGTGATCCCCAGCAAGTTTCCCGTTCTTCATATCGAAGGCACCCTTGAGCGAGAAGGTAACGGTATTTATGACTGGATGAATGGTATCGGTGCCCACGAGATGATCATTGAAAGCCCCGAGCACGCCGTCAGGCTTGAGGATCTGCCGGAGAGCCAGGTTGAAAAAGTGCTCTGGTCCTACCGCGATCGCATACTCGATCTAGAGCGAGACAGCCGGCTTCGCTACGTGCTTGTTTTCAAGAACCAGGGCTGGGTTGCCGGTTCAACCCTGAACCATCCCCATTCACAGCTTATTGCAACGCCGGTCATTCCCAAGTTTGTTAAGGAAAAACTAGATGGAGCAAAAGCGTACTTCGATTATAAAGAACGGTGTATCTTCTGTGACGTGATCAGACAGGAGCTCTCTACTCCCGAGCGCGTGATTGAGGAGACCCGTCACTTCCTGGTCATGGTGCCATTCGCGCCGCGCTTCCCTTTTGAGATCTGGATATACCCCAAGAAGCATCTCTGCTCCTATGTCGATGTCACCAAGGAGGAGATCATGGACTTTGCCCGGACGTTACGCCACACGCTACAGAGGCTAGGGAAGGTGCTAAATCGACCGCCCTACAACTTCATGCTTTACACAGCGCCGAATCGCGTGCCACGCCGGGGCCATTGGCATACCTTGAATGATGATTTTCACTGGCACCTCGAAATTATGCCGCGGCTGACCCGTGTTGCAGGGTTCGAATGGGGATCGGGCTTCTATATCAATCCTACACCGCCGGAGGACGCAGCGAAGTATTTGAGAGACGCCAAAGTGTAAGCAACTTCTTCACTGGCAAACAACCTGCTGTTTTATGTACGAAAAAAGCCGCACTTAGGTGCGGCTTTTTATTTTCTTCATGGCGTAAACCGGACAGCATCTATTTGGCTTGAGTCCTTGTATAGTTCAGCATCCCTCCTGCAAGGAGGATGTTCCGTTGGCGTGAACTCAGGGAACATTTGAGATCCATTGATTTTCCATTCGCAATATTCCTGAGCGATAGATTCGTGCCTTTTTCGAGCGTTGCCCTGATGTTCATAATCTCGATTCCGTCATTTGGACCGAAAGCGTCATAATCCGCTTCCTTCGCAAAGGTGAGAGGCAGGATGCCGAAATTGATGAGATTTGCCGCATGAATGCGCTCGAAAGACTTGGCTATCACCGCTTTAACACCGAGGTACATGGGACAGATGGCCGCATGTTCGCGGCTCGATCCCTGTCCATAGCTCGCGCCGGCGACGATGACATTGTGAACCCCCGCTTTTTTATTTTCGAGCGCTTTTTTCGAAAATGCTGCGTCAACACCTTCGAATACGAATTCCGCATACTTTGGGATATTCGAGCGGTATTTCAACCGCGATCCTGCCGGCATGATATGGTCTGTCGTGATTTTGTCGCCGACCTTGATCGTAACCACTCCCTTTATAGTATCCGGAAGCGGCGCAGCGGCAGGCGGATCTCCTATATTCGGGCCGCGGTAGATCGAAACTGATAACGGATCTTTTGCCGGGGGAAGGATCATCGAATCATCGATCCAGAACTGCTCAGGCATCGTGATTTCGGGATAGGGGATGCCGAGGTCACGCGGATCTGTAATGCTGCCGCTCAACGCAGCGGCGACTGCGGATTCAGGGCTAGCAAGATAGACCCGTGCGTTTTTCGTGCCCGAGCGGCCCTCGAAATTGCGGTTGCTTGTCCTGATGGAGACTGCGTCGGTTTTCGGTGCCTGGCCCGAGCCGATGCAGAAACCGCACGTGGATTCGAGCACCCGTGCTCCCGATGCTATGATGTCGGCCAGTGCCCCATTCTTCGCTATCATTGCGAGCACCTGTCGTGATCCCGGCGCCACGCCGAAGCTTATGTCGGGGAATACACGCCGTCCCTTCAGCATCGCCGCAACGATCATCAGATCGCGGTAGGATGAGTTGGTGCAGGAGCCGACCATGACCTGGTCCACTTTTGTACCTGCAAGCTCCTTTACGGTCCCGATGTTGTCCGGGGAATGCGGTTTGGCTATGAGGGGCTCGACGGTGCCGAGATCGAGTTCGATCACCTTGTCGTATCGAGCGTCGGGATCCGCTGAAAGCGGCACCCAATCCAACTCTCGCTTCTGAGCACTTAGAAAGGACTTCGTAATTTCGTCGCTCGGAAAGACAGAGGTAGTAACGCCGAGTTCAGCGCCCATATTCGTGATCGTGGCCCGCTCGGGAACCGAAAGGGTCCTCACGCCGTCACCAGCATATTCAATGATTGTACCGACGTTGCCTTTTGTGGTCAGAGATTGCAGAATAGCAAGGATCACGTCCTTGGCCGATACCCAGGGCCGCAGTTTACCCGCAAGGTTGACCTTGACTACTTTGGGACAGGTCAGGTAGAATGGACCGCCACCCATGGCAACGGCAACATCCAATCCTCCCGCGCCAATGGCGATCATGCCGATACCGCCGCCTGTAGGCGTGTGAGAATCGGAACCGAGAAGTGTCCTTCCCGGCCTACCGAACCGTTCGAGATGAACCTGGTGGCATATGCCATTTCCGGCTTTCGAGTAATGAACGCCGTATTTCGATGCAACGGTCATAAGATAGCGGTGATCGTCGGCATTCTCGAAGCCGTCCTGAAGCGTGTTGTGATCCACGTAGCTAACCGAGATCTCGGTTTTGACCCGCGGAACATCCATGGCTTCGAACTGGAGGTATGCCATGGTGCCGGTTGCGTCCTGCGTCAGAGTCTGGTCGATTTTTATTGCGATCTCGTTCCCAGGCTCCAACTTTCCTTCAATGAGATGCGATTCCAAAATCTTGTAAACGAGATTTTTCTCCATCTTGTATTATACTCCTCGCATGATTGAATGTCGCAACATTATATTTCAGGAGTACCGGTAAGGCAATAGGAAATTGGAGATAGGAAATTGTGAGTAATGTATAGCCACAAGTCCCGCTTCGAGAGATACAAAGATAAACGCGGTTCTTCGACTAAAAAAAGCTCCGGTAATCATGGAAGCAAATTTACAAGGCGCTAGTAGCGAAAGAGGATTATAAAACAGTGCTATTTTAACGGCGACTTGTTTATTATTCACAAGTATAGGGATGGTTTCACCGCGTTCCCGGGGTGAGAGCAAATCAACTTTGACAGGAAGAAAGGCCTATGGTAGATTGCACTACGTTCATGAGGTGAAAATTAATAATGAAGAATCTATTTGACGTAACAAAAATAAAGGGCATGAAGCTTAGGAACCGTTTCGTGCGGTCGGCTACCTGGGAAGGAATGTGCGATGAGCAGGGCCGTCCCGGCCAGAAGCTTGCTGAATGCTACCAACGGCTTGCCGGAGGCGGCGTCGGCCTCATAATCACCGGATATACGTTCGTGCGGCCCGATGGAAAGCAGACCCGGGGATCCATGGGCGCCCAGAGCGATAATTTTGCCAGAGACATGCGGGCGCTCTGTACTGCCGTGCATAACGAAGGTGGAAGGCTGTGTGTACAGCTCGTGCATACCGGCGGCCAAGCGAGAGTACACGCCGGTATCAGGCTTATTGCTCCTTCGGCATCGGCGGCTACAGAATACTCCGCAGTACCTTCGGAAATGAGTTTGGTGGACATTTCAGAGGTTGCGGATGCATTCGGTGAGAGCGCGCGGCGAGTAAAAGAATGGGGGTTCGATGCCATTCAGCTCCATGCGGCGCATGGTTATCTGATCAACCAGTTTCTTTCTCCGCGTACGAATCATCGCATAGATGCCTATGGCGGAAGTATCGAAAACCGTATGCGATTTTTGCTTGAAATTTATAGAAACGCAAGATGTGCTGTGGGCCAGGATTTTCCCATTCTCGTCAAACTGAACGGATCGGATTTTATTGAAAATGGATTTTCGATTGAAGATGCGGTGACGGTTGCAACTGCGCTCGATCATGAAGGCATCGATGCCATCGAGGTGAGTGGCGGAACCCCCGCATCAGGGGAATACACGCCGGTTCGCAGGAAGATCGACACGTGCGAACAGGAAGCGTACAATCTGCCGCTCGCGGTACTGATCAAGAGCGCGGTTGCATGTCCGACAATTGCGGTGGGTGGATTTCGAACCTTCGATCTCGTCCGGGAAGTCATTGAGAAAGAAAAGTCTGACTATATTTCATTAGCTCGGCCTTTTATCTGTGAACCGGGGCTTGTTCATCGTTGGCAAACGGGCGATACCACCCGTGCCCGCTGTATTTCCTGCAATGGATGCTACCGTCCGGGTTTGCGCGAAGGTGGCATAGCTTGCATTGTAGACCGCGCTGAAAGAAGGGGAAAATCCCACCGGTGAGGGGCTTCCGCATCCCCGGTATTGCTTCGTGAGACAGAGCAGAACGGCCGGTTGAAACACTGATATTCCTGTGCTATAGTAATACAAGTTACAAAACCAATGAACCTTGCCGTCATGGCGGAGATCGGCGAAAACCGCAACGCTGTTATATCAACGAGTTATGAACAGGGGCTTAATTCGACGATTTCTGATTCAACACACTCGTAGAGATCAGTTTTCTAACCAGCACATAACATAATTCACAATCACGAAGGAGGCACAGGTTATGGTACAGAAAGCAAGCCCAAAGTTGACGGAAATGATGAACCAGGCTATTGCCGGGGAACTCCAGGCAATAGTCCAGTATATGTGGCATCATATCATGGTGAAAGGCATGAATTCGGCCTCGCTTATGGACGTGTTCGAGAAAGTGGCCATGGATGAGATGAAGCATGCGGAGAAAATCGCCGAGAGACTGTTTTATTTTGACGTGAATCCGACCACCAAACCGACACCCATTGCAGTGGGCGGCGACGCAGTCCAGATGCTGAAGGCCGATGTCAAGGCCGAGGAAGAAGCTATCACGCTTTACAAGGATATCATTAAGCAGGCCGCCACGGAGGGTGACGAGACCACTCGCCTTCTCTTCGAGGAAATTCTTTCAGAAGAAGAAGGGCATCACGACACGTTCACGACGCTTTTGGGTCAGTAACCATCGTCTTCCCCATAAAACAAAAGGACAGGCGAAACCTTCTGCCTGTCCTTTTGTTTTATGGTTTGGGTGGTGCCTGCTACGGCATCCTGAATTCCTTCCCTGCGATTCGCACGGTAAGCACCGGGCAAGCTGACTTGCGAACTACCTTTTCAGCCGTACTCCCAAACAGCATGTGGTCGATGCCTGTTCTGCCGTGGGTGCCGATTACAATCAAATCCGCGTTCTTCTCTTTTGCCGTTTTCACTATCTCGACAAAGGGCACTCCCCGGACGACCATTTTCTCAACATCTTTGACCCGAGTCGCGGCTTCAGTTCCCCATTTATCCATTTCGCTCCATGCACTTTTTTGCATGTCCTCCACGAGGTCCGCGACTGACAGCGACGATGGAATATACCATTCTGCTATGCTGATATCCTGAATTACATACATTAAAATGAGCTTCGCTTGATAATCCGTTGCAAGTGATAGCGCATGATCCAATGCGGCGCGCGCCCCCTGAGAAAAATCGGTCGGGAAAAGGATTGTCTTCAGCTGCATGGGAAGCCTCCTTGTCAGGCGATCTTGATTTAGTTTAGCGCCAGACAGCTGTAGAGTCAAATGAAAAAGGCAATACTATTCGCTTGACCGGGTGGCGATGCTCGCATACAATGACCAAAGCCGATTTTTTTACTAAATTTGTGTTATAGTCTACCTATGCGACTTGTGATTATCGAAGACGATCCTCTCCTTCTGGAGAATCTTAGCCTGCTTCTCAGGGGAGAGGACGGCATTGTCGTTGCAGGCGCATATCGGTCCGCTGAAGATGCCTTGCTATCCCTGAGGGACATCGCGCCCGAAGTTATGCTAACCGACCTAGGGTTGCCGGGCATGTCGGGTGTCGAACTTATCAAAAAAGCTAAAGACGAGTTGCCGTCACTCGAGATCATGGCCCATACCGTGTTCGAAGACCGCGAGAAGGTTTTTTCCGCGATCAAAGCGGGCGCCTCGGGCTACATACTTAAGGGCAGCAGTCCGCGGGAAATCATTGAATCCATTCACTCCCTGTATAAGGGTGGGGCGCCGATGAGCCCGAAAATTGCACGCAAGATCATCCATGAGTTCCAGGATGAGGTAACGGGCGAGCAATTCCTGCTAACGCCCCGGGAGAAAGAGGTCGTCAAGCGCGTTGAAGACGGACTCACATACAAGGAAATCGGAGAGAAACTGGGCATCAGCATCCATACTGTTCATACGCATATCAAGAATATCTACGAAAAACTCCAGGCGAAAGACAGGAATGATGCCATCAGTAAGGCAAGGAAAAAAGGTATTATTTGATACTGCAACGCCGATAAGCCCGCTACTTTTTCATTCTTAATTCCGCCACCAGCCGCGAAAATTTCAACAATATACACCCAAAAATACCCTGCATGAGTTATTTGCGATATACGTATAGCAAGATTATGAACCTTAGTAACAAAAAACGATACATCCTTCTTTGCCGATACTTTTTTTCTTCAATGAAAGGAGGATTTTTTTCGCTAAAACGGCCCGGCGGAAAGGTAGAGCAAGTGTTTCCAGCGCAGCAGATTTAAGCTGGCCACGACGCTGCTAGCCGCAGTCGCGGAGCGTAACGGTAGCATTCCCCCGTGCCAGTGCGGCAAAAAAACGATTGACAATTTATGAACAGGCTGTTATAAATGTCGCCTATGCTTCAGGGCACAGAGAAAATATGGATGAACGGGTCCTTCGTCATGTGGGACGATGCGAAAGTCCACATTCTAACCCATTCGCTCCATTATGGTACCGGTGTTTTCGAGGGAATCCGCTGTTATAAGGCTGATTCCGGTTCCGTGGTGTTCCGACTCCCGGAGCATGTGGAACGGCTTTTTGGTTCAGCACACATCCTTCAGATGGAAATACCTTTTACCCGCGAGGCCGTAAACGAAGCAATACTCGAAACAATTCGCGTAAACAAGATCGACGCCTGTTATATCAGGCCACTGGCATATATCGGTTACGGATCCATGGGAATTTATCCCAAGGAAAATCCCATCCAACTTTCGATCGCAGTCTGGCCCTGGGGCAGTTACCTCGGCGAGGAGGGGCTCAAAAACGGTATTCGTGTAAAAATATCCTCGTTTATCCGGCCACATGTGAACGCCACACTGGTCAGGTCAAAGACTACAGCAAATTACGCAAACTCGCTCCTTGCCAAACGGGAAGCACTCAAAGACGGATACGATGAGGCCATGCTACTCGACACGGACGGCTATGTTGCCGAGGGCAGTGGAGAAAATGTATTCATCATACGTAGAGGTGTTATCAAAACACCGCCTCTCACCGCGATACTCGAAGGCATTACGAGGGACACCATCATGCTGCTTGCTGCAGAGCGGGGCATGCGAATTGTGGAGGAGCGGTTCACACGTGACGAACTATACATCGCCGACGAGGCGTTTTTCAGCGGCACGGCAGCCGAGATTACCCCGATCCGCGAGGTGGACAATCGGACGATTGGCAGCGGCAAACCGGGTCCGGTAACGCAAGAACTCCAGGCTGCTTTCTTCGACGTGGTTCATGGCCGGGACAGCCGGCATGCGGACTGGCTCACGCCGGTACATGCGAAACAGCCCGCAATGAAAAAATAGTACAAACTGCAGCAACCGCGAAGTTACCGGAAACAAAGCAACTTAAGTCCGGTTATTTTTCCGGGCGCTCTCGATGAATGCTGTAGGAAAAGTTTTCACAAGTGCCGAAGTGGTGGAATTGGTAGACACGCACGTTTGAGGGGCGTGTGGGGCAACCCATGGGGGTTCGAGTCCCCCCTTCGGCACCATCTTTTCCCGTTGCGCAATGCACGATCACACAATCGTCCACCCGGTTTTCCTGATTCACCTGATGAAAAAATATATTGCCATAGTGCTTTCCTGGTCTGCGGTCCTGCTTTTTTCTTCCGCCACTCGAGCCGAGTTGCCGCCGAACGGTAGCATCGGAGTTGTTTCCGCTCCTCTCGCCAATGTCCATGAGGAACCTCTGCCCAAGTCTCGGCTTGAAACGCAGGTGCTCATGGGAGACGAGGTTCGCATTCTGGGCAAGCAGGATAACCGCTACAGGATCACGATCCCAAGCCAGGGGAATTTGGAGGGATGGATCCAGCAGGAGGCGGTTTCCATTCCCCGTGACAATGGCAAGCATTATCTGAACTCCGAACGCCAATGGATCGTCATCTCCGCGATGAAAACCGAAGCGTTGATCTTGGACAAAACCGGCAATCAGAAAATTCCTCTCTTTGCAGGAACGCGTCTCCCTGTACTCGAACAAGTGCAGAATGGCTTGAAGGTCCAGTTTCCAGACCGGTCAGTGGCCATCATCGAGGCGGCAGACACGATGCAGATGAAGTCCTCCGATCCGATTTTGAATGACACGAAGCCTGAGGAGATCGCGAAAACTGCGCAGCGTTTCCAGGGCGTTCAGTACCTCGCTGGCGGCATGACGTCCCAGGGCATCGACATCAACGGGCTTATATCCATTGTCTATCGCATCCACGGATTTCCTGCAACAAGAGATCGTAGGGAATTGAAGGAAAAGGGAGGGCGTGTATCTAAGAAGGATCTTGAGCCCGGAGATATTCTGGTCTTTTACGGTGGCCAAGAGGGGCTGTACCTCGGCAACGGACGGTTCATGCAGGTTGCGCGCAAGGGAAAAGTTCAAATTGCCGGCATCCAGAACCGGCGTCATACAAATGCGTTTCAGTACGGGATCCGAATTATCGGTGCCGGTCCCGATGAAAGCAAACGACCCTCCCAGATGACTGCCGACGAGATCCTTCTCGCACAGGCGCGAGTTGCACAACTTCCCTTCAACAGGCGTATCGTCTACTGGGCAGGCCGTTTTATCGGCACACCGTACGACCCCGACCCCCTAGGGCTCTATGTACGAATGAACCGCATAGTGGCCGACGAGAAGGTCGATTGCATGTATCATGTGTTCCGCTCCGTTGAACTGGCCCGGAGTAATACACCCAGTGAGGCGATCGAACAGGCACTGACGCTTCGGTTCACTACAAAGGGCGTGCTTGCGGATGGCCTCGTTACTAACTACGATATGCGCTACCAGTATGGCGAGGACATGGTGTTTAGCGATAAGTGGGGAAAGAACATCACTGCCGTGCTGGGAACAACTGAAACGATTCCCGGTTCGCGCGGCCGGGATGCCGTGGATATTTTGCCGAAAAAAGTACTTCTCAGTAAGTCCGTCCAGAAGCAGCTCCGGGACGGCGATATCCTGTACTGGGTTAAGGACCCGAAAAAGCGCTCTGTCGAGGAAATCGTTGCCCACCTGTCAATTGTCCACATAAAAGCCGACAAACCCTATCTGATCCATGCCGCCGGTGACAAGGACCATGTGGGACGACCGGGCGGAGGTATCGTAAAAGAAGTTCCTTTCGCGGACTATGTTCGTCATATGAAATTCATCGGCGCTTTCGTGACACGCTTCGATCAGTAATCCATTCCCTGATATCAGTTTGGCGCTCCCTTCATACTCTGCTATAGCAATACGAAAGCGTCACTTCCGATGCGCGCACCACGCTCAATAAGGAACATTTGGCTGTGGACTACCGCGAATGATTGCAGACAGGTCCGCTCTCGTCCGGACAAATTATAAGCAAAGTTAGGCTTCAATTGACTTCAGAATCAGTTATCATCTTCCTTATCCGCCAACTACTAACGCAAATCAACGCTGTGCATCGCGTGGGTTAGCGTCGTCTCCATCCAGTTCATAAACAGCTATTCCACACCAAATTTCATCAAGCAACACTGCCACCTAATAGCATGCCGCGTATATCGTATGGCAAGTTGGTTCACGGCGACTCTGGGACTTTAGCAGTGTACCTACGTGCACGTGGAAGCGTGAGGAGTAATCCAGAGTGCTAAGTAAGAGGCAAACAGTAAAAAATATAAGACTGCGGGTGCAAAGTCATCGAAGCGAATGATGTGGAGGACGCGATTAATAAGTCTGGGAAAATAGGAAAAATCAAAATGCTGATTTTCGATATGATCATGCCCGAGAAAAGCGGCAAGAAAGCCAATAAATACGTTTGAAAATGCGTCCGAACATGAAAGCTATTGCTACCTGCAGATAAACGGCTGATGAGATTTGTGCCAAGGGTTGCCTCAAAACGGACAAGTCCTTTATTCTGCAGCTCATTTCGCTACGGGAACTGCTTACGAAGGTGAGTGAGGAGGTGGATGCGAAGCTGTGGTTTGTCACTCGCTTTCTTATTCCAAAACCCATTGACAAACCCATCGACAGGGTTGACGTGTTCTGGCAAAAAGAATATAGTAGATCTCAATCAGGATTGGATTTTCTAGAAATCTGCCCTCAGGAGCCCACACGGCGTGATGGACACCCCGGATCAACCTTCACAGGCTTTTGCCAGCGAAACCACCCTCTCAATCATTCCCCTTGGCGGAGTCGGCGAAATCGGCCTTAATATGACCGTTCTCGAATGTGGAAAAGACATCTTGGTAATCGACGCGGGTCTCATGTTTCCCGACGCTGAAATGCTCGGCGTCGACATTGTCATCCCCGACTTCAGTTACTTGACTGATAATAAGGATCGCATACGCGGCGTGGTGCTCACCCACGGCCACGAGGACCATATCGGTGCGTTGCCTTTCATTCTCAGGGAGATCAAGGTGCCGGTCTACGGCACGAAGCTGACACTCGGCTTCGTCACAGAAAAGCTGAGGGAACACGAGCTCGACGGTAAGATAAACCTCGTTCCTGTCCGCCCCCGCGACGTGTTGGATCTGGGGTGTTTCAGTGTTGAATTCATTCGTGTGACCCACAGCATAGTTGACGGAGTTGGGCTGGGTATCACGACACCCGTAGGCCGCGTGGTTCATACCGGAGACTTCAAAATCGATCCCACGCCCGTGGACGGCGAGATTATGGACCTCCGCACCTTTGCGGAGTATGGCGACAAAGGAACGCTTGTGCTACTCTCCGACAGTACGAACGCCTCACAGGGGGGCTATACCTTTTCGGAGAAGGAAGTCCGCCGCGGTTTCGAGGATATTTTCTCCCGAGCCACGGGGAGGATCGTGGTCGCGACCTTCGCATCGAACATCCACCGCGTCCAGCAGATCATCGATGTCGCCGTCATGTACGGCAGAAAGGTGATCCTGAACGGCAAGAGTATGATCGCCAACGCTCAGATCGCGCTGGATCTGGGATATCTCCGGATGCCGCCGGACACATGGCTTAAAATCGGCGAGCTTAAAAAGCTGCCGGATGACAAGGTTGTAATGGTCACAACGGGAAGCCAGGGAGAACCCATGAGCGCTCTTTCGCGCATGGCCGCCAACGAGCACAAGCATTTCCAGATTAAAAAAGGTGACACCATTGTACTGTCATCCAAGATGATCCCGGGGAATGAACGGGCGATTTCGCGCATCATCAACCACTTGTTCAAACACGGCGCGGAAGTGTTTTACGAAAAAGTTTCAGAAATCCACGTCTCGGGCCACGCGTCCAAAGAAGAGCTCAAGCTCATGCTGAACCTGATCAAGCCGAAGTATTTCATTCCCGTGCATGGCGAATACCGGCACCTTGTCTATCACGCCCAGCTAGCCCGGAAAGTGAACATCCCTGAGGAAAACATCTTTATTATAGAGAACGGCGTGGTGATGGAATTTACGGGAAACAGCGCAAAGCGTGCCGGTATCGTGAATGTAGGAAGGGTTTATATCGACGGCAAGACCGCGGGATCGGTTGTTGAGGCGGGCGTCGATACGGTGGTGCTTCGAGACCGCATGAAGCTTGCACACGATGGCGTGGTTATCGTGATTCTCAGCATCGAAAAAACCTCAGGCAAGGTGGTCTCGGGGCCGGACATCGTTTCGCGTGGATTCGTATTCGAAGACGCATCCCAGGAACTGCTGGCCGAAGTGCGGGACGTGGTCATGGATACGCTCACCCTCATGATCCCTGAAGCTAAGGGCGATTGGTCGCTCGTTTCCGCACGCGTCCGAACCAGCCTCAAGAAGTTCATCAATAAACGTCTGGAGCGCAGACCCATGATTTTACCGATTATCATGGAGATCTGACCCGCCTCACAATCGCCTCTCTTGCCTACCGCAACGAACAGTATTGGCAAAAAATTTATTGAATATTCTGCACAGTAGACTTCCTGGAGTTCGCGAAAAAAAGCTAACAGCGGAACAGCAAAAGCAAGCTTCTCGTTCTAAACGCTCAGTCATTCTCGACGCAGAATGAATTGAACAGTCGTTGACAGAACGCATATATCTTGCTACCATAAAAACAGCACGTACTATCGTAATCTGTAATGATGGTCAGACTTGCATTTTTGATCAGAAGCAGTCCACGATCCTTCGAACGAGGATATTTTAATGTCTATCAGCATCAAAGTTTTTTCCGACTACATATGACCCTTCTGCTACATCGGCGAGGGCATCGTCGAAAAGCTGAAGCAGGAATTCGACCTTACAGTCGAATGGCGAGGCATTGAAATTCATCCGGAAACTCCGCCGGGAGGAAGGCCATTGGCCGAGCTCTTCCGCATCGAGGACACCCACAGAATGATGAATCACCTGCGCACTATGGGCGCTCAGTTCGGGATCACCTTTGTGGACCGACCCTTCCTTTCCAATTCACGCCTTGCCCTCCAGGCAGCAGAATTCAGTCGGGAGAAGGGCAGATTCGATGCTTTTCACGAAGCTGTGTTCGTTGCCTATTTTTCACACGGCTTTGACATCGGAAATCTCGACGTGCTCGAACAGATTGGACGGGATTGCGGTCTCGATACGGAGGCGATGCAAAAAGCCATCGCAAGCGGAAAGTACTTATCAAAGCTGGAAGAGTCAAAGGAAGACGCAGCCTATCACGGCGTGACCGGCGTCCCCTCGTTTTTTATTAATGAGAAAAAATCCGTTATCGGCGCGCAGCCCATCGACGTATTCCGGAAGGTTTTCCGCTCGGTATAATTTCGGCTAGCGATGCCGTCTACTTCAGGAAACCCTTGGGAAGACGATTTTTGAGGCCTGCGTGCCTAAAAATAAGTCCCCTTCTTCGCGCTTTTCATGTACAATGAAACAAAACCTACCTGGAGGCGTCATGGTCTTCAACCATAATAAGCTCAGCACCTTCCATTATGACAAGCTCGGCAACGACCGGCAATCCCTCAAACACTCACTGTCAAACCGCCTCATTTACTCCATGGGCAAAGATCCCATCACCGCGACTCACCGCGACTGGTTCCATACCACGGCTTACGCAGTCCGCGAGCGGCTGATCGAGCGCTGGATGGAGACCATGCGCAGCTACTATGAGACCGATGCCAAGCGGGTTTATTATCTGTCCATGGAATTCCTGACCGGCCGCATGCTGTCGAACAGCCTGCTGAACATGGGCTTTTACGAGGAATGCCGCGAAGCATTGTCCGATCTCGAGCTGGAACTTGAACAGATCCGTGAACTCGAAGTGGACGCAGCGCTGGGCAACGGAGGGCTGGGCAGGCTCGCGGCCTGTTTTCTCGACTCCATGGCAACGCTACGGCTTCCGGGTTACGGCTATGGCATCCGCTACGAATACGGCATGTTTAACCAAGGCATCGACGACGGATGGCAGGTGGAGCACCCCGACAACTGGCTACGATACGGCAACCCCTGGGAATTTCCCCGGCCCGAGGTGCTGTTTCCAGTAAAATTCGGTGGGCGGGTGGTGCAATTCAATGACGAGCAGGGCCACGCGCGGTTTCACTGGGTAGAGACCGAGGATGTGATGGCCATGGCCTATGACACACCTGTTCCCGGCTACGACACCAGCACGGTCAACAATATGCGGCTCTGGGCAGCCAAGGCATCGCGCGATTTCAACCTTAAGTACTTCAACGAGGGAAACTACATTAAGGCGGTGCAGGAGAAAAACGAGTCAGAAAATCTGTCCAAAGTGCTCTATCCTGATGATACCACGCAGATGGGCCGCGAGCTGCGGCTCAAGCAACAATACTTCTTCGTCTGCGCTTCACTCCGGGACATTCTACTCCGATTCACCAAGTATCACCCGCATCTCGAGGAATTGCCGGACAAGGTGGCGATCCAACTGAACGATACGCACCCTTCGATCGCCATACCGGAGCTCATGCGTGTCCTCCTTGACATACATCATTTGGAATGGGACCACGCTTGGGACATCACGCGCAGGACTTTCTCCTATACCAACCATACCCTTATGCCTGAAGCGCTTGAAACGTGGCCGGTTGGCCTTTTCGAGGCGATTCTGCCTCGGCACTTACAGATCATTTATGAGATCAACTATCGGTTCCTCGAGGACGTGCGACACAGATTTCCGGGAGATGTCGGCCTCATCAGGCGGTTGTCGATCGTGGACGAGGAAGCCGGGCGCAGGCTGCGCATGGCCCACCTCGCCATTGTCGGAAGCCATTGTGTGAACGGGGTCTCGCGAATACATACGGACCTCATGAAACAGACGATCTTCACGGACTTCGAGCGGATCTTTCCCGGGAAGATCATCAATATCACGAACGGAGTGACGCCGCGAAGATGGCTCTACCAGGCAAACCCTGGACTGTCTGCCCTCATTTCCCTATTCATCGGCGACGACTGGCGCTGTGATCTGCGAGAGCTTAAGAAACTTACTCCGTTTGCCGCCGAGGCCCAGTTCCGACAGCAATTCCGACAGGTGAAGCGGGCGAACAAGGAGCGTCTTGCCGAAATCATTAGGATGCGGCTCAAGATCAAGGTCGATCCCGACTCGATGTTCGACGTTCAAATCAAGCGCATCCACGAATACAAGCGGCAACTCCTGAACGTGCTCCATGTTATCACACGCTATAACCGCATCCGAAAAGGAATTGTCGTTGACGCCGTGCCCCGCACCGTGATTTTCAGTGGGAAGGCCGCACCAGGGTATACCATGGCCAAGCTTATTATCAAGCTGATCCACAGCGTCGGCGATGTTGTGAACCACGACCCGGCTGTCGGTAATCTCCTGAAAATCGTCTTTATTGCCGACTACAGCGTCTCGAATGCTGGGAAGATCATTCCTGCCTGCGACTTGTCCGAACAGATTTCAACCGCTGGAACCGAGGCCTCTGGCACAGGCAACATGAAGCTTGCACTGAATGGAGCATTGACCATCGGAACGCTCGACGGAGCGAATATCGAGATCAAGGAAGAGGTGGGGGACGACAACATTTTCATATTCGGTCTGACCGCCGCTGAAGTGGCCTCAATACGGGCTAAGGGGTACATACCACGTGGCATCTATTCTGTGAACGCGGAGCTGAAGCATGCGCTCGATATGATCGCCGGCGGGTATTTCTCGCCTGATGCTCCGGACCGATTCCTGCCCATCTTCGACGCGCTCACCAGTAGTGATCATTTTCTGCTGCTCGCTGACTATGCTTCTTATATCGCATGCCAGGAAAGGGTGGACGCGCTTTACCGCGACTCGGAGGAGTGGACCAAACGCGCTATCCTAAACGTTGCTGGCATGGGCCGCTTCTCGAGCGACCGCGCCATTATGGAATATGCCAATAATGTGTGGAACGTGAAAGCGGTGTCGCACTGATCAAGCAAGACGCAATAGGGAGCAGAGCCCTTGTAACGGCCTGCTGAGTTATTTTGAGAGATATGACGATGCTTAGTGTTCCGCATCCGTCCCCCTCTTTTTCGCCTGGTAATACAATTGGAACCCCCATGTAACTGGTAGCATTCGTTTAGGGTAAAATCCTCGTAAGAATTTCTATCCTTCGCTGAGATCATCGCTCAATACCGGCTTCCCCGTCACGAATATCCGTTTTTTAAAAGCATCCTTCGCTTAATCTGGCCATTGTTTCTTACCATACTGCCTGTCCAGCATATCACCCCAAATCATCCTGATCGGGAGGATCTCGTTTATATGATCAAGAAACGGATTTTTGTGTTCTTGCATGATGTCTGTATTCATATGTTCCGTTATGACACCGAATACTGTTTTTAAGAGATTGGTAAGGTCCCGCTGCTCCGGTCGGTGGATAGCTCAAGAGTTTTCAATCCCGATCCAGATGATGTTCGCAAATCCAATGCTCACCATATAATGGCAGCCTCAGCTTCCACTTGATGGTGATGTTTTTAATTTTTCAAGCAGTTTCATGGATGGACTTCTGTCCTATGGTGAAACCCTCCCTTACCCTTCTTTTGCATATGCTTTATGTCGATGCCTAATACTTTCAGCCACAATATTGACAATGCCTTCTTTCTTTTATGTTAAAAGTCAAGTCTGGGCGTAGCGATAGCGACCCCTTTCTTAGGATTCGTTCTCAGGACGAACAGATCTTTAAAACCACTCTTTTATTAGCAGACATGCCTGCATCATTAAAGGCCGCTGCATTTCCTTGATCATATTTTAAAGTTGTGGGTCCGCAGTCTGTAGCAGTGCAGACACGTATTCGGCTGCAGGAAGAAACAAAACGGTACCCACGATGGATCAGGTCATAAGATCATCCGCCCTAATTCGATCCCGCTATTATGATATAACCGCAGGCACGTACTCTTTCTGGTTCTTTAGGACGTATCTGATGCGGTTCAATAACTTTCTGGTAATATGAATGATTGCTCTTGTTTTTGGCATGTTCTTTGAGAGGCGTTCAAAAGCCATCAGTAACGCCGGGTCTTTCCGTACAGCGATCCACGAACTTTCAATGATCAAATGTCGAAGGAATTCATTGCGTCGATTGGTAATACCTGTTGTGGTATCCTTCTCTCCACTGGAGTCGGTGTTGGGAATAAGACCGACGTAGCTCGCAAGTTTGTCGAGTGATTGAAATTGATCAATATTACACAGCTCCGTGAGAAATGTCATTGCGGTGAACGTGCTAATCCCAGGGACGATTCTTAATAACCGTACATTTGTCTTATACTCATCGGTCCGAGAGAGCATGCGAATATTACGGTTCAAAGCAGTAATGGTCCCACGGAGATGTTCTAACTCATGAAGATGCACCTTAAGGACAAAATTGCCGCTGGCCCTTTCCATGCGGATCTCCTCGATCCAGCGAATGAATTTGCTTGACCAGTTACGATGAACAATGTCAGGTAGTATGTGAATGCCATAAAAGGCTAGCAGTGACTTGATCTGATTCTTGCACCGGTGCTTCTTGACCATGTTTCTTCGGGTCCGAAGCAGACTGCGATCTTCGATTTTTATCCGAGTTGGAACATAAATTCCTTTGAGTTCGCCGTTTCTGAGGCAACGGGCTAGTTTGCGGCAATCCACCTTATCGTTTTTACCCGACCGCTCCTTGTCCGTTGTCGGGATGTCAGCAGGATTTACCACGATGCAGTCTATACCTTTACCTCGTAACTGGTCATGAATCCAGAATCCGGAATAGCCGGCTTCATAAACAGCGTGATAGGTTGCACCAGGGAAGTTCCTCTCCAAATAGTTGGTCAGGACCGATGGATCCGGTGGTTGTGAAAAGGTCTTATGTTCAAATTGCTGCGTCAAGATGCACACGCTCCAATGCTTCTTAATGCTTCTTATGGACATCCAAACCGACATAAAGGTGTTGACCGCTGAAATCGAGTTTGCTAAACTTAACCATGGCAAGTCTCCTTTCGGTATTATTTTTGTCGGCCTGACGTAAATATACCCTAAGTCCGACTTGCCACTTTTAATCATAAGGTCTGTAGATATACTGAAATTGAGAGGTAACGAGAATGAAAGCGCTTTATTATAATAAATTGAGCGGTTACCGGGGAATCACGATGGGCGAACTGCCTGTTCCCGTGATAAAGGATAACGAAGTTCTTGTTAGAGTGAAGGCATTCTCGCTGAATCATCTGGACCTCTGGGTCATGGACGGAAAATATCCGGTCCGGATACCGTTGCCTCACATTTTCGGCTCCGATGCAGCAGGCGTCGTTGAAAAAGCTGGTGCGTGCGTCGACCATGTCAAACACGGGGATGAAGTCATCATTTTTCCCGGCCTTTCGTGCGGTCGCTGCGAGAGATGCCTCAGTGGGCGTGACAATGAGTGCAACGGTTTTTCCCTTCTCGGCGTCATCGAGAATGGCGTGTCCGCGGAATACGTGAAGGCTCCGGCGGAAAACATCTTTCACAAGCCAGCCGGCCTATCATTCGAGGAGGCGGCAACCTGCGGCATTACCTACACGACGGCGTGGAATTCCCTGGTGCTGCGGGCACAGATTCGCCAGGGCGATACTGCGCTGATTCATGCTGGGGGAAGCGGCACGGGCACAGCCCTCATCCAGGTGGCGAAGCTTTTTCAGGCGACTGTCATAACGACGGTCGGAGAGGACTGGAAGATCGAAAAGGCAAAAGCGTTTGGCGCCGATTACGTCATCAACCATGGAAAAGAGAATGTAGCGGAAGAGGTCAAGCGCATCACAGGCGGAGAATTGGTCGATATCGCTGTGGACCATGTGGGCGTGGCCACATTCAACAATTCTCTCACCTGCCTGAAACGGGGCGGCACACTAGTGACCTTTGGCTCCACGTCGGGCGATGAGGTCCCTCTGAGTCTTCGCTACGTTTTCGGCAAGAACCTCAGAATTCACGGTGTCTATGTCGGTCCGAAAGCCGCTGTTCTCCAATATCTTAAACTCATGCCTCTGCAGCTCAGGCCCGTTATTGACTCGGTATTCTCCTTTGAGGAAGTCCAAAAAGCCTATGAGAAGCTTCTGAGCAGGCATTTCTTCGGAAAAATCGTGGTGCGGGTGTAGGCTAGGCTTGCCTGCGCTAACAACGTAGTCTCCAGTCACAAATACCTTAAAACATCTTGAATTCATCCATTCTTTGTGAAATAATGTGCACCATTGAACAAGGTGATTCTATCCATCAAGAACGGTAGTGTGTTCCTGGCGATTCTTCTCATTATCCATGTCATTGGCGTCATCATTTGGTTTGGCGGGCTGACGTTCGTGACAACAGTTATTTTTCTGATGGTGTACCGGCTCGAAGGATCGCTCGAAAAGGCGCTCCTGTTTCAGAGCGTGGAACACCGGTTCGTGGGAAGGTGAATTCTCGGCATCGTGGGATTCACCGGCTTTTATTTCTCTCCACGAAATACAGATTCGCCGTTCTTTCGAGGCCGAAAGGCATCGTTATCGTAATTTTCCCTGGGCGCTCTACGCCACCGTGCTGTTATCGGAGCGAGCGGTTTTTGCCCGCATTTTGGCCGATCCGGAAAAGATGTGCAATCAGAGCGTTTGCTTTTTTTAGGTATTCCTTGTTGTAGATTTCAATCGAAGCATTTTACCCTGAACGTATTTTATTAGTAGACAATTGTTCACTAACGTGATATATTTAACATTATGAGCTTATACCAGCAGATGGCGCATCGTAGGAGTGTTCGGAAACAACTAGGCAGGGACCCGGCGCCGAAGTAATGCGCGGGGAAATGGCGGCTGGGGAGAAAGCCTTCAGAAGTAGTCGTCGAGAACCGTGCCCCCTGCAATAGCGCAAGCGATTTAGTGGGGTAGAGAGTTCATGCGGGCAAAGCTCCGCCTGGCCCCGAAAGAGGCGCTCCCGCTCGCCGTGTGCGTTGTGTTTTTTGCGGTGGCCGGACACTTGAGTATAAAATTTCTACTTACTTATCTCAACAGGCATTTCGCTAAATCTTTTCGTGTTAGTATTTCGCCTGGGCCATGCTGCGGTTTCCGTGTTGCTCGAGAGATCCGGAACCGGATGGAACGATAAAAACGATCACGATGAAGTAGACCTGTATAAATGACGGCTTGATCTGTTCAGGAGTCTATGGCTGTATCAGCGACAAAACATAAGCACTGGAACGAGATGGTTGGGCTGCTTCTGTTTGCGGCCGGTCTTCTAATGATCCTGAGTCTGATTTCCTACAGCGCGACGGACCCCTGCTTTAGCGTGACCGGCACGAACGCGGTAATTAAGAATTATATCGGTATTATCGGCGCTTACCTCTCGGATGCTCTTCTCCGTCTTTTCGGCGTAACGACCTATCTGATCGCTTTCCTTTTCCTCGGTTTTGCGGTGTTCTATGTTCTCGGTGGAGAAGCGCACCATCCCCACCTTAAGAAAATCGGCGGGCTTGTCCTCTTCTTTTCAACAGCGGCTTTTTTCGGGCTCCAGGGAGATACAGTCCGATTCCTTGGAGAAAACATTCCCTCGGGCGGCATGTTCGGCGGACTCGTCGCATACCTGCTCATACAGGGGTTTTCCATCACGGGCTCGTATATCATCACGATTACCGCCATGATTGTATCGCTCATGATGCTCACGCCGTTCTCTCCGCTCAAGTCGCTTGCATGGCTCCGGACGATATATGGACAATTGTCGGAGCATCTCGACATCCTCGTCACAGTCTATCAAGGCCGGCGTGAAAAAGCGCGGGAAGCAAAGCAACGGCCGGTTGTTCCCAAGGAACCGCCGAAAATCATAGATGAGCAGAAACCGTCTGTCACGCCGGCGTCAAAAATCATGAAACCGGAAAAGCCGGTCAAGGCGGTTCATCAGGCGAGCTTCGAGTTCATGGGGACAGGCGACGGAACCGGCGGCAAAGATTCCTATCGGCTCCCTTCTCCCGACCTCCTCGATCCAGTGCCGGCGGCGATGAAAAAAATATCGAAAGAAGAAATGCTAGCCCAGTCCGAGCTGCTTGCGCGCAAGCTTCAGGACTTTGACATTGAGGGACGCATCACGCAGGTTTATCCCGGCCCCGTGGTGACCATGTTCGAGTTTGAACCTGCGCCCGGCGTGAAAGTGAGCAAGATAGTGAACCTTGCCGACGATCTGGCTCTTGCCATGAAGGCAGGAAGCGTGCGCATTGTCGCTCCGCTTCCAGGCAAGGCCGCCGTCGGGATCGAGGTGCCGAATAACACTCGCGAGACCGTGTATTTTCGCCAAATTATCGAATCGCCCGAGTATCAGGCGCACAAGTCCAGATTGAAAGTCCCACTCGGCAAGGACATTTTCGGCGCATCCGTGGTAAGCAGCATCGACAAGATGCCCCATCTCCTTGTGGCGGGCGCCACGGGGTCGGGCAAGAGCGTTGCTATCAACTCCATTATCCTGGCGCTCCTATATAATGCACGGCCGAATGAGGTCAAGCTCGTGATGGTTGACCCCAAGATGCTCGAGCTTACACTCTATAACGATATTCCCCATCTTCTCTCTCCTGTGGTCACCCAGCCCAAAAAAGCGGCGGAAACTCTTCGAGCATTGGTCGCTGAGATGGAACGCAGGTATCGACAGCTTGCTGAGAAGGGATCGAAGAACATCGAGTCTTTCAACAAAGCCGTGCCTGAAGCGGAGCGTCTTTCTTTCATCGTCGTAATCATTGACGAACTTGCAGATCTCATGATGACAGTGCAACGCGAAGTCGAGGACTCGATCATGCGCCTCGCCCAGATGGCGCGTGCGGCGGGCATCCACCTCATCGTTGCCACGCAGCGACCAAGTGTGGATGTTATCACCGGCCTTATCAAAGCCAATCTTCCGGCCAGGATCTCTTTCCAGGTTTCATCCAAGACCGATTCACGCACGATCCTCGATGCGAACGGCGCTGAGAACCTTCTCGGTATGGGCGACATGCTTTTCCAGCCCCCGGGTTCGGCCCACCTCGTCCGCGTCCACGGCTGCTTCGTGTCCGAGGCTGAGATCAAGCGCGTTGTCGAATTTATCAAAAAGCAGGGCAAGCCAAACTATGAGCTCCTGCAGCAGCGAGTCAAGGAAGTGGTCGAAGCGCAGGTCGCGGAAGTCGAAGACAGCGAGCGCGATGAACTATACGCCCGCGCCGTTGAACTGGTTCAGCTGAACGGCCAGGCATCTACATCGTTCCTACAGCGAAGACTGCGCGTGGGCTACAACCGTGCGGCGCGCATGATCGAGATGATGCAGGAAGATGGCATTGTGGGACCTGCGGACGGCGCCAAACCGCGGGAAGTCCTCGTCAGGAAAAACATGGACGGTACCGTTAGGGATCTGGATGAATGAATCATACTTCTTATAACGACAATCGTAATCCCGGATGAGCACGGTTTTAAAGCAAAAAAATTATCGCTCTTAGACGCGTTAGGCTTCACGCATTCAGGTGATATTGCCAGCTGAATTCTTGAAGCCGTGACTGATATTAACAAAATCTCACATCTCGAGTAAGGGTGTGCGAGATAATATTCGCTTAGTTGTGGTTGTCATGAGGTTTCACCTTGCTATTCTTCAGACCCCGCTGCCTCCTTGCAACTTTCCTGAGCCTCCTACTCGTCGCCGGCACATTAGTCTTTTCTGCAACTACCTCAGCGGCTGAATCACGCGACACGCTCCTGAACATTGTCACATACTGTCTCGACATACATGCGTCGGATTACTGCCATAAGTGCCCCTCGCCACGAGTCGAAAGCACCTGCGCGAAGGGTCATGGCTGCAAAGAAACAACTGAAGTCTGGGAAGAAACAACCGCGTATGTCGTTATCCGCGACAGGAAAATGTGCGGTTGCCCTAAAGGCTTTATGCACGGTCTCGTGATTCCCCGAGCACGGATCAGTGGGGTCGAGGACTCGCAGAGACCTGACGGGATATGGCAAATCGCGTGGGACGCTGCAATGAAGCGTACCGGAGATGAATACAACACTGCGCTCGCGGTAAATCCTGCGAGGTTGAGAAGCCAGGATCAACTTCATGTTCACATTGTAAGGCTGCGCAGCGATATTCGACGTCATTTCAACGAGGGGAGGATTGCGATCGTGCGATCTCTGGACGAAGTCTGGCCTGTGGCCGCGAAAAAAGCATTGGCAATGAATCTCAAGGATTATGGCGTTCTCGTTGCTAGGCAGAGAGGCGACGGATTTTTGGTGCTGGTTGAAGAGGGAAGTCCGGAAAAGCTATATACCTCATGGACATGTAAATAAGAAACAGCAGATAATTCATAGGTTTGGACTGAAAGGCATTCGCGAAGCCGGACAGGTCTTCACAAAAAAATCCCGGATAAGCCCACGGTTGTTGCTAAGTCATCGGGGCAGGCGGATTGACGTCAAAAACGCGACAAAGATTATTTAGTGTCTATCATTCACGGTTCTTCGAAGCCACGCCGTTCTTATAGGACCGTATCTCATTCATAAAAGCCTCGCCGTACCGTTCCAGCTTGACGTCACCCACGCCTGAAACTTGCCTCATTTCCGAAGCTTTGGCGGGAAATCGCCTGCTCATCTCATGAAGCGTCTTGTCAGAAAAAATGATGTAAGGCGGCACGCCGTGCTCATCGGCGATTCTTCTCCGGACAGCGCGAAGCCTGTCAAAAAGTGCTACGTCAAATCTGCCCGATTTAGCGATTTTCTTTTGCCGGACAAACGCCCTTTTTTCTTCCCGCTTAAGTCCGAATATCTGCTCTGATCCTGTAAGCACGGCAGCACTCTTAGTGGAGAACTTCAACACTGGATATCGATCACCGTCATGTCTGATCCGTTCCTGCGCAAGCAGTTCATCGATGATGAAGCGCCAGTGGTTTTTGTCATGATGTTTTCCGGCACCATAGGTTTTGATGCCGTCGTGGCCGAGTTCTTTGATTCGTTTAGTATCTGCGCCCATGACGATGTCAACGATATGGCCGATGCCAAACCGTTCGCCGGTCCGGGCGATTGCCGACATCACAATCTGAGCATCGGTGGTGATGTCAATCTGCTCGTGGCTGCCTGAGCATATATCGCAAGCGCCGCAATTGTCCGCCGCATAGGTTTCTCCGAAAAAGGAAAGAAGCTGTTTTCTCCTGCAAACGTTGTGAGACGCAAATCGCACTGTTTGATTCAGCTTCTCCCGTGCGATGGCGCGCTCATGTTCGTCCTGCATCATGTCTATGAAATACCGGATCTTCGGGATATCCCCCCTGCTGAAGTAAAGCCGGCAATGTGCCGGCTCGTTGTCCCGTCCGGCCCGTCCGGTTTCCTGGTAATAGGCTTCGATATGCTTGGGAAGGTCGGCATGAACCACAAACCGCACGTTAGATTTATCAATGCCCATGCCAAAGGCAATGGTCGCCACGATCACGGCTGCTTTATCTTTATTGAATGCTTCTTGGTTGTTTACCCGATCTTTAGCAGATAAGCCAGCATGATAGGGGAGCGCTTTTATGCCGTGAGAGACTAGAAACGCCGCTGTTGTTTCGACCGCGTCCCGCGTCGTACGGTAAATGATTCCCGACTCCTCCTCATGATCGTTAAGAAATTCCAGGAGCTGCTGGTGGAGTTCGGACTTGGGCTCAACCTGGTAGAAGAGGTTTGGACGGTTGAAGGAAGCGCGCACGATGTGGGGTGTCCTGAGTCCAATTTTGCCGATTATGTCCGTCTGGACTTTTTCAGTGGCCGTGGCAGTAAAGGCTGCGACGGGGACATCGGGAAAGAGGGAGGGAATCGCCGCAAGCGAGAGGTAGTCGGGACGAAAATCGTGACCCCACTCCGAAATGCAGTGCGCTTCATCGATGGCAAAAAGCGAGAGGGGGAGGCTCTTCAATGTCTCAATGAATTGCGGCAGAACAAAACGTTCCGGAGCGATATAAAGGAGCTTAATCAGTCTGGTCTTTAGCTGGCGATAAGTATTTGCTATCTCCCGTTGATCAAGCGAGCTGTTCATGAACAGGGCCGCGATACCATTTTCCCTGGCCGCGTCGACTTGGTCCTTCATAAGGGATATCAGGGGGCTTATGACTACCGCTGTTCCCTCTCTTAGAAGCGCGGGAAGCTGGTAGCATAGAGATTTGCCGCCGCCCGTTGGCATGACCGCGAAGACATCCCTTTGCGCCAAAATGTTTTTTATGATTGCTTCCTGGTTCGGACGGAATGACTCGAAACCAAAGACCGTGCGCAGGCTCTGACGAATCTCGGAATCAGTGATCGGGAGGGACGGTTTCATGAGTGACCTGCTAAACAATGCTTGATAATAGGATGTTTATTCCGAGACGTGAATCCCGTCATTCAAGTTGACTCTGAGGCTGGTCCATGATAATCTGAGATATCGATAATGTCAATAAAGACCTGGAGCAGGTAGAACAGAAGCCTACCTGATGAAGATCAAACCAAAAAAAGGATATGCCCTTGAAGTGTATTGTGAAGGAAAATAAAAGAGCCCACCTGGTACTGATCATTTTATTTATGGCTTTTTCCGCATTCTCGTCAGTGCTACCGGCACAAGCCCAATCAGTCCAGGAAGTCGTCAGCTCTGTGGAGAACCACTACGGCACGTTGAAAACACTGACCGCCAAGGTGACGCAGAAAAACCTTCTGAAGGCCGTGGGTATGACGCAGAAATTCGATGGTACCCTCTGGATAGAAAAGCCGGGAAAGCTTCGGCTCAATTATACGAATGGACAGGTGCTCCTGATCGATGGTAAAGCAGCGCTGTTCTATTCAAAAAAGAACGAACAGTTAATCAAAAAGACCTTTATGGATTTTCAGCTCGTGAATATTCCCGTGGCCTTTCTTCTCGGTGCAGCACATATACGCGATGATTTCGATGTGCTTCAGTCTGACCCTAAAACACCCCGGTCACTGGAACTCCTCCCAAAAAAATCGGGGGCAGCCATGAAGAAGCTGAACATGACATCCGAAACGGATGGTCGCATAACGAGTCTCACGATCTTTGATAAATCAGGAAACATAACAGAAATTGTATTTTCTAAGGAAGAAGACGACGCTACGTTTGATAACAAGCTCTTCACCTTCAAAATCCCGAAAGGGACAGAAGTTATAGAGCAGTAAACGTGGACAGGAGATGGAAAACAGTGGCAATCAGAAGAATAAAAATGTGTTTGCGATTCCCATTTTGTGATGCTATCTCAACGTCTTCCAGGAGGTATCCATGGCTACGGAAAATTCATTTGATATCGTTTCAAAAATCGACATGGCTGAGGTGACGAATGCAGTCACCCAGGCCATGAAGGAAATCGGCCAGCGGTTTGATTTTAAGGGCAGCAAGTCGAACATAACCCAGGAGAAGGACGCGCTTGTGGTCGTGTCCGACGACGATTACAAGCTCAAGAGCGTTATCGACATTCTTCAGAACAAACTGGTAAAACGCGGTGTTCCGACCAAAAACGTCTCCTACGGCAAAGTGGAAGCGGCCCTTGCCGGAACAGTGCGGCAGCGTCTTACGCTGCAACAGGGCATCCCGACCGACAAAGCCAAGGAGATCGTCAAAGCGATCAAAGACTCCAAGATCAAGGTACAGGCATCCATCCAGGCCGACCAGGTCCGTGTGTCGGGAAAAAGCAGAGACGACCTTCAGACCGTGATGCAGCTTTTAAAAGGGCGGGAATTCGGAATCGAGCTTCAGTACGACAACTACCGGAGCTCATAATACCTTTCCCCGGGACTGGCCAGTGAGGAGTTTGGCAGGCTTGGCCCGACACCCCGATTTCGACAAGTAGGGGCACCTCTTTTTCCATCTCCGTGAAATGCACTGCCTATGTGGGGGGTGGCATCGCCACCGCCCGATTTGTATTGATCTAGTCCTCTCCCCACCCAGCCTAACTGATGAATTAATCTTTTACATTTTTTACCTAAACTGATATAATTTCAGCGATTATGCTTATTTGGGAGATCGCATGAGCCTCGTCGGCAGACTGGAAGATCTCGCTTTACCGGATATCTTTCAGATTATCAGTTTGAGCAAGAAAACAGGCACACTGGTCGTGCGTAGCCGCAAGGGCACGGGTATGGTCGTTTTCAAGAATGGCCAGGTGATCCAGGCTGCGAGCGACAGCATCCGTGACTCCCTCGGGAATATTCTTGTTTCGCAAGGTATGCTCGATGAGGCCGCCCTGTCTCGGGCGCTGGCCCTTCAAAAACGGGAGGCAGATACTCCGCTGGGCATGATTCTTGTCGAAATGGGAGCAGTCTCAGCGCAAACGCTGGAAACAGTTGTTCGCAAGCAGATCGAGGAGATAATCTACGATCTGCTTGCCTGGGAAGAGGGCTTCTTTAACTTTGAACTCGGTGAAATCGCGCGCAAAGATAAGATTGAGATCGATACTCAGGAGTTCCTTCTCAAATCCGGCATCAGTGCGGAGTATCTTCTCATGGAGGGAACTCGGATTCTCGATGAGAGAAGGAAGGACGGGAAAACGCACGGATCTCCCACTGTTGTCCCTCGCCCTGCCGTGGCAACGCCGTCCTCAAAACCCGCAGTACCCTCCCCCCCTGCCAGCTACGAACCTGCCAAGGAGGAATTCCGCACCCGCATCGAAAATGAGGAGCCGCGGCGTGAGATCCGTGCTCTAAAATCCATGTTTGACGAGCTTCGTTTTCCGACAGCGACGGCCGAGGTGACGCTACTTATTCTGCGGTATGCAAGCGAGGTGGTGAACCGAGCAATCCTGTTTATGGTGAAGAAGGATGAGGTGCGCGGCCTTGGACAATTCGGCATCGAACTCAAAGGCCGTTCCGCGGACCAAGTCGTCAGAAACATCAAGATTCCTCTGAGCAAGCCTTCCTTGTTCCTCTCCGTCATCGAGACCCGGCGTAGTTACATCGGCAATCTTGAACAGAGCGAATTCAATTCCTATCTTGCAGCCGAACTCGGCGGAGCCATGCCAGATATGGTCCTCGCGATACCACTCATTGTGGATGATAAGGTCGCCCTGATCGTGTACGGAGACAATCTGCCCGTCCGAACGCCCATCAATGGCATCGAAACGCTTGAGATCTTCATGAACCAGGCGGGAATGGCCCTCGAGAAAGCGCTACTTGAAAAGCGTCTTGCCGAACTCCAGAAGGAGAAAAAATGAAGAATGTCCTTGTCGTTGAAGACTCCAAAGCCATCCGTTCCATGATTCGGGTTGCGCTTGAGGAAGCGGGCGGGTTCTTCGCTATAGAGGCAGGAAATGGCTTCGAGGCGCTCAAGACGCTGCCCACCCGACATTTCGATCTGATCATCACTGATATTAATATGCCGGACATCAACGGCCTAGAGCTTATCGGCTACGTAAAGTCGAATCCGACCTACCGTGACATCCCCCTCATCATTGTGAGTACCGAAAAGTCTGAGGAAGACAAAAAACGCGGCATAGCGCTCGGCGCCGCCGGCTATGTCGTCAAACCGTTCAAAAAGGAAGAGCTGGTATCTGTGGTTTCTCAGGCACTGGGTGGGAAGTAGACTCCACGCCATTCACGAATTGAGGATGGAAACCGCGGTGACGAGGGTGAAAAGCAGTAAAGCCGACTTTTTGATGGGTAAGGTAACATTCCTGATTCGCTATGGAGCGTAGTGATTAAAATGAAATCCGATCGGCCCATAAAAGAGTTCCTTGGCGAAGCCGAGGACATTCTGGAAGCAGCGAACGCGTCCCTGTTTGCGCTGGAAACTACGCAGGCCGCAGGACGGAGCGACCCTGAAAAGGTGAATGCCCTGTTCCGCGCGATTCATTCCTTCAAAGGTCTCGTGGGCATGTTTGGGTTCAAGGAGCCGATGGAGCTTTCACACAAGCTTGAATTTCTTCTCGACGAACTCCGTCTCGGAAAGGTGGAACTGAGCCATGACGCAGCCGATGTACTTACTGATACAACGGCTCTGCTTGGAAGGCTGGTTCAACAGGCTGGCAGAAAGCAGTCATTCGAGGATATTTCGTCGGCTCTGAGCCGTATTGACGGCATTCTCACGTCAAAACCGTCAACGCCTATCAACCATTTGATTGCAGATCAAATCAACCTGGATCGGGGCATTTTGCAGGTGCTGACCGAGTACGAAGAACACCGTCTTCGCGAATGCATCCGTGAGAAGAGAAAGCTTTATATGCTGAAGGCGGAATTCGATCTTTCGAATTTCGAAGCAGGAATCAAGGATCTCAACACGACGCTGAAAAAACACGGTGAGATCATCTGTACGCTTCCAACGGCGGGCGGGGCTGGCATCGGATTTTCTATTGTCCTCGGCACGGAGGAGGATCAGGGCAGACTCGCATCAGAGATCGCCATGCCGAACGTGAACATCGAAAAGATTTCTTATGCCGAAAGCCGGAAAAACGAAGAACTCAAAAATGAAGATGGCATGCTCAGGTCTGTCAGTCACACGGTCCGGGTCGATATCTACAAGCTCGATGGCCTGATGAGCATCGTGGGGGAAATGCACCTGATAAAAAACATCATTGCAAGGATCTCCAAGGAACTCAGGATGATGCAGGGCTTCACAGGGTTGTCCGTCGACCTACATAAAGCCCAGCGGGGCCTCGAGCGAAAGCTCAACGAACTCCAGGAAGGTATTCTTGAAGTAAGGATGGTTCCCCTCGGCCAGATTTTCACTCGACTTGCCCAGCTTGTTAGAAAGTACGCCAAAGAAGCTCAAAAAGAGATCAAGCTCATGGTGCACGGCGAGGAGACGGAACTGGACAAGCTTATGATCGAGGATCTTGCCGATCCCCTTATGCATCTTATCCGGAACGCCATTGACCACGGCATCGAGCCACCGAATGTCCGAAGACAGTTGGGAAAGCCGGAACAGGGAAGTGTGTGGCTTTCGGCATTTCCGAAGGGCAACCATGTCGTAATCACTGTCGAAGATGACGGGGCAGGTATGGATGCCGCCGCGATTGTATCCAAGGCAGTAGAAAAAGGTATCCTGGCGCAGAACCATGGCCTCAATCCCGCGAACGACAGCCGGGAGATTTTTGATCTTATCTTTCTTCCAGGTTTCACGACCCGTGACCGGGTGACGGAAATTTCGGGACGGGGAGTGGGCATGGATGTGGTAAAGCGGAACGTGTCCAAGCTGTCCGGCATGATCGACATCCAATCGGAAATCGGAGAGGGAACGATGTTCTCCCTCACGCTCCCGATAACCCTGGCCATAATCAAGGCGTTGGTCGTCGAGTCTGGCGGCCAGACCTTTGCCATCCCGCTCAGCTCGGTGCTCGAGATTCAACAGGCAACCGCCGGACAGATAGAGACGGTCGAAGGACGGGAAGTCATGGCTGTTCGGGAGGATACGATCCCCCTGCTTCGCGTCTCGAGTGTTTTCAAACTCGCTGGTCAAGGCGAACGCGATTCTTTTTATGTTATTCTCGTCGGGCTTGCTGAAAGGCGGCTCGGCATTATCGTTGACAGTCTTCGTGATCAGCAGGAGATCGTGATCAAACCTCTGGGTAAACGCCTGGCTGATATACCCGGTATTGCTGGCGCAACGGAACTTGGCGATCGCCGAGGTGTAGTACTCGTGCTGGATGTCGAATCGCTCATCGACGGGACGATGAAGAAAACCGCTGCCGCCAGGCAGTAAACAACGGATGGGAGGAAGGAGCTGGAAGCCAGCAATCAGACAATGCCGGAAACCTGCAGCTGTCTTCTGTCTCTTGATTTTGCCGTGTACGAAGAATTCTACGGACTTGCCGAAAAGCCGTTCAACAAAACACCGGACCCGCGTTTCCTCTTCCAGAGCCGCAAGCATGCGGAGGCGTTGGCGCGTCTTTATCATGCCGTCGAGGAGCAGGACATTGTTCTTCTGACCGGCGAGATCGGATCGGGCAAGACCACGCTTTCCCGGGCCTTCATTGACGGATTGGACGGGAGCTTTCATCCGATACTGATCATCAACCCGAGGCTTTCTCCATCGCAGCTTTTGCACATGGTCGCTCTGCGGCTGGGCATGGATGACGTGACGCAGCAGCGGCACGGGATCCTTGAAGGGATCAACGCGAAGCTCTATGAAATTTACGAAGCGGGCAAGCGGCCGGTCATCATCATAGACGAAGCACAGCTCATTCCGAGCAAGGCGACATTCGAAGAACTTCGGCTGCTTACCAATTTCCAGCTCGACAACCGGAACCTCCTGGCGATTGCGCTGATCGGGCAGACCGAACTCCGTGATCGCCTGAACCGCAAACCGTACAAGGCCTTGCGGCAGCGCATCGGCATGCAGTACCATCTCGGCCCGCTCGACCGCGAGGAGACGGAATCATACGTGCTGCACCGCCTCCGGGTCGCTGGACGGGAAGCGCCTCTCTTCGAAAGCGGAGCAATCGAGCTTCTGTACCGATGTTCTGGCGGGGTACCCCGCCGCATCAATATTATTGCGGGCAACGCGCTTATCGAAGGTTTCGGACGGGAAGCGAAATCCATCGGGTCTGAGATCATAGAAAACGTCGTCCAAGACGGGGCATAGGACAGGGCTAACATACGCTTCCTTAATTGGCATGTGCTCTCAGAGGTTCGAGAGAGGAGCATCAGCGACATGGATATTCTTGCAGCTCGAAAAAAGGCAGCCGAAAGAGAGCGCTCTCAGCAGAAGCCGGAGCAGACAAAACCCCCTGAACCGCAGCCCGTTAAGCCACAGACGAGCGTGATTGGTGAAACTCCTCAAAACAGCGAGGTCTGCCCGCCCGCAACTGAGGTTGTGCAAACATCGCAGGCTGCGGAAACCCGTTCCGGCGACGCGCAGACGTCTGACGAGGCAGCAGTGGAAATAGTTAACGAGCCCGTCGAAACGCCGGCACAGGAGATTGAGATTCTCTCCTTCCGGCTTGGCAGTGAGGAATATGCCGTCCTGGTAGAAAGCGTCCGGGAGGTGCTCAAGCGCAGGGAATTGACACTGGTACCGAACACGCCTGACTATATTCCTGGCGTGATCCCGCTCAGGGGCACCATGCTCCCAGTCATTGATCTCTGCATACGCCTCGGCATCACGCCCGGCGTCCGCGACGAAAAGTCGAGGATCGTCGTCGTCAGTCCCGACGAAGAAGATGTGGGGCTCATCGTTGACCGGGTAACGGGTGTTCACAGAATCAGGGAGGATGAAATCAAACCACCGCCAGAAAATATCGAACACGGCGGAGAATTGCTTCGAGGCATTGTCCGTAACGACGACAAATTATACATCGTTCTGGACTTGGTAAAGGCCGTTGGTTACCAGGACCAGTGAATTTGCGCGAGACATGAGGAGGCACCCGCGGTATGCGAAAAATAACGGCTTCCGCACGGTGAAGATGCCGATAAAAAATCGGACGACGTCAAAAGGCTGGACTTTGCCGGAAAGGCCGATGCTGTGTTTATTTCAGTAAGTGCAGTCGTGAATGAGGCGATCGACACGGTCGTTCAGAATGCGCATGCCGCAAAAATTCCCACGATCAGTCTGCTCGGCAGAACGGCGGAACACGGGGTGGTCCTGAGTCTTGCACCGAGTTTTACAGAGCAGAGTGAAACGGCGGCAAGAATAACGGCGCGTCTTCTCCGTGGAGAGAACCCTATCGGGATTCCCCTTGAAGTACCAAAGCTCATGCGGCTGGTTCTGAATCTCAAAGAGGCCAAGACCATAGGAATCAAGGTTCCCCTTGACCTGATTTCCGATGCGACGAGGGAGATTAAATGATGTTACTGCCGGCGAAAAAACTGAAAACGCAAGTTGTACTTGTTACCGGAAGCATTCTTCTTCTGGTGATGCTGGTGAATACTCTGGTGAATACCTACATAGCCACGAACCGGTACAAGGAATCGCTTCTTGCCGGGATAGCGGCAGTGGCTGACGGAATCAGGCAGGATATTAGCAAGGCGTTGGGAGCTGGCCGGCCCTTAAACTCACTCGAGGGCATGGGAGATCGGCTACGTGGTCTGATGGAAGCGGACCAGGATCTCTCGGGAGTGATGATCATGGATACGGAAGGCAGGGTACTGTATGCCGGCGACCGGGACTTGGAGAAAGTCCTGCTGAGCGATGAAGCGACTAAGGGGGCCCTGGAGGCGTCGGCACCCTTAGTCCAGTTCTACCGTGACAACTTGGGTGGACATTATGAAAAGGTTGTGCCGTTGATGAACGCCGGAGGGGGGAAAATCGGGGTGTTTCGGGCCGCGCTCCGGGAAGAAGCAATAAACCAGCAAGCGAGGAACCTGCTTCTATGGTCTCTTCTTGTCGGCCTCTTCAGTTTTCTGATCGCCATAGGCCTGATCTCTGTTTTTATGGATCGTGCCATTGCTAGACCTATCACCGAGATGTCGCAATCCGCCAGCCTGATAGCCGCGGGAGACCTGTCGCGAGAGGTCTCGGTAACACAGCAGAACGAGATCGCCGAACTTGGCGGTGCCATCAATACTATGTCGGCCAATCTTCGCGAGACGTTGCGCAAGATCAGCGCAACAGGAAGCGGACTATCCGATGCCATGATGCTTATGAGCGGATCAGCATCAAAAATGAGCCAGGGGGCAAGGGTACAGCAGGAATCCACAGAGCAGACAGCAATGGTCGTCAATGAAATGGTCGCTTCGATCAGGGGCGTCGACGAGAACGCGCGGGGTATGTCCCGCACCTCCACAGATGCGTCCTCTTCCGCATCGCAAATGGCATCCTCCATCGAGGAGGTTGCCAGAAATGCAGGTGTGCTGTCTTTGTCCGTTGAAGACACGGCATCGTCCATTGAACAGATGATTGCTTCGATCAAGCAGGTATCGGAAAATACCGACGCGCTCTCCACGTCTGTTGAGAGGACATCCTCTTCCATTACCGAGATGAGCGCTTCGGTCAAGGAAGTCGAGCAGCGCGCCGTCGAATCAGCGCGACTGGCGGAAAAAGTGTCCGGTGAAGCATCAGAGCGCGGCATGAACGCTGCCAACGAGGCTATCCGGGGCATGCAGAATATCAAGACCGCCGTTGAAGCCACAGCCGCTGTTTTGAACCGCCTCGGCAAGAGGTCGCAGGAAATCGGACAGATACTGAAAGTCATCGATGAAGTCACGGATCAGACCAGCCTGCTCGCTCTCAATGCGGCTATTCTCGCGTCGCAGGCGGGGGAGCACGGCAAGGGCTTCGCCGTAGTGGCCGAGGAAATCAAGGACCTTGCTGAACGTACTGCGGCATCGACCCAGGAAATCGTCAGCCTCATCGCATCCGTGCAGGAGGAGACGGCGGAGAGCGTTCAAGCCATGGGGAGGGGGCTCAAGGCAGTGGACGCCGGAGTTTCCCTCGTGAATGTGACCAGCGAAGTTCTTCATCAGGTTGCGGACAGCTCCCTGAAGGCCGCAGAGACGGCGCGAGCTATCGAAAAGACAACGGCAGAGCAGGCTAAAGGTGTTTCGCAAATCACCGAGACGTCCGTCGACGTCGCCGAGCAGGTGGAACAGATCGCCAATGCACTGAAGGAACAACGGCGGGGGAGCGAGCGTATTGTCCAGGCCGCCGAGAAGATGCGCGAGATCACGCGGCAAGTAAAGACAGCAACCCATGAGCAGACAACGGGCAGCAGACAAATCGCCAATGCTGTTGAGTCCGTCACCATGCAGGCTGCGCAGGTTGCGCGTTCCACCTCGGAGCAGAATCTCGGTGCGCAGCAGATCAGTGAGGCCATTGCCCGCATTCAGAAGATCACCCAGGATACAGTCGATGTGTCCATTGAAATGGACATGGCCGTGGAGACGTTGAAGACAAAAGCCGATGCGCTTCGCGCGGAGCTGCAGGGTTTCAAGTTTTAAAAATGGGAGTCGGAAGACGGAGGTTCGGATCCCGGTCTGAAGCATAAGCTCTGGCCCGGTGTCTGGCCTTCTCTTGTCTCGGGAGGCTGCGGTGCGAATAGGAGTAAGACAGAGGCTCATCATCCTTATATTTTTAGGAATCTTTGCGACCATGAGCGTGGTCGGCGTCTACCGGTATTCCATGGAGAAGCGGGAGCTTCTAAACAATGCCCGCAGCCATGGCGAGCAGTCCTGCCAGCTCATGGCGGACCTCTCCGCGCCCTATCTGATAACGAACGACTACAGCGGTCTTCACTACATGGTCGAGAATTTCATACATACACCCGACGGGCAGGAGGTTATTATCGCAAACCACGAGGGACGGCTGCTCGTGCACAGCGCTAGGCCAGAGCTGATGGAAAACCGCATCGTAATCGGACCGACGCGGATCATGTCGGGTGGTACGACGCTTGGAGAAATTACGATCTCCGTATACCCCGCGGACCTTGCCCGCAAGCTCAGATCCTATGTTGCCGGTACGATCATCGAGTATCTCTTCATTTTTCTCCTCCTGGCTGGACTCCTGCTTTTTTCAGTGACGCGGACGATCACCTCTCCACTCAAGCAGGTCGTGAGTGCCCTGAAGGATGTGATAGACCGGAAGGATTTCACGCGAAGGGTGATAGCGGAGCGCGGCGACGAAATCGGCCAGCTCGCGGAGGGCGTAAACTACCTCATCGAGCGCTTGGAACAGTTCGTCATCGAGACGGGCGGCGTTGCTTCGCGCATCAATGAGTTGAGCCCCCTTATCGCAGCTGATTCCCGTGAAATTAGGAAGAGCGCTGAAGTTGAAGTCGATGCTGTGTCAAATGTTTCCGCCTCCGTCACTCAAATGTCGTCATCTATCCAGGCAATTGCCGAGAGCGCGGAAAGTCTTACGGCCTCAGCGGAGGAGACATCTTCGGCCATTCTAGAAATGAACGCGTCTAACCAGGAGGTCGCCCGCCACACTGCAGAACTGACATCCGCCGTGGAGAATGTGACAACGTCGGTAACGCAATTGATCGCGTCGATACGTGAGGTGGCCGAGCATGTCGACAGCCTCTCGTCTGCTTCCGAGGAGACCTCAGCCTCGGCAATCGAAATTGAAGCAACCGTCCGCGAAGTGGAACGGGCCGCGATGGAATCGACCAAACTATCTCAGAAGGTCTCGGCGGAGGCACAGGACATAGGCGTGCGCACGATCGAGGAAACCATGAACGCCATCAACACGATCAAAAACGCCGTGGAGCGCTACTCAGGCCTGGTAACGCGTCTGGGCAAGCGTTCGGAGGAAATAGGCAAGATCCTCGGCGTGATCGTAGAGGTTACGGAGCGGACAAACCTGCTGGCGCTCAACGCCTCGATCCTCGCTGCCCAGGCTGGCGAGCATGGGCGAGGTTTTGCGGTGGTGGCTGAGGAAATCAAAGCCCTAGCCGATCGCACTGCGGGTTCTGCGCAAGATATTTCGAAACTCGTCTCGTCGGTACAAAGGGAAGCCAAGGAAGCTGTCGCGGCAATGTCCGACAGCCTAACGGCCGTGGACGAAGGAGTTAGGCGTTCCCGCGAGGCCGATGCTGCCCTCGATAAGATCCTTGACAGTTCCACCCGTTCGGCGGAAATGGCCACTATGATCGAACGGGCGATGACAGAGCAGGCCCGTGGTATCAAACAGGTCACCGAGGCTGTCTCGAATGTGAAACAGATGACGCTTCAGATCAGCGAGGCGACCCATGCCCAGAGCAAGGGGACCGAGATGATTCTTCAGGCAGCCGAGGAAATGCGCGACATTTCTCGGAGGGTGAAGATTGCAATGACAGAGCAGGGACGGGGCGGCAAACAGATCGCCATTGCCGCCGACAACGTCACCCTTCGGTCCGGCAGGATCGCGGCTGGGACCCGGGAGCAGCAGCAGGCAATCCAACAGATCCTGGGATCTGTGGAGCGGATTCAGGACATCCCCCGCCAGAATATAAAGAGGATGGAAGGTATGATCACTGCGATCAAGACCCTCGGTGAACAGTCGGAACTGCTCGGACAGGAAGTCGCTACGATAACGGTTGGGAAGGAGCACAGGGATGCGCCGGGCGGTACGCTAAGGATGGGTGTGATTCCTCTAGAATCGCCCGCGGAGATGTACCGCCGATTCTCGCCTCTGGCTGAGTACCTCGGGAAGGCAATAGACAGGAGGGTCGAGTTGTTGATTGCTACCGACTTCACCGGGACGATCAAGGACCTTGAAGGGGGTAAAACGGATATTGCCTTCCTGACGCCCACGACCTATATCGAGGCTCGGGAGCGATGCGGAGTCGAGCTTCTCGTCAAGGCGCTTCGGAACGGAATGCCATCTACGCATTCCGTCATCGTCGTTCGTGCGGATAGCGGCCTTTCGCGGATTGAGGAGCTCAAGGGCAAGCGGTTCGCCTTCGGCGATAGGCTGTCAACCACGAGTTTCCTCTTTCCCCGCGCCATGCTTGCCGAAGCTGGTATTGGTCTCGATGATTTAAAGACATACGCCTTCCTCGGCCATCACGACGACGTGGCCAAGGCTGTTCTAGCGAGAGAATATGACGCCGGCGGGCTCCGCGAATCTACGGCTAAGGCCTTCACCGGCCGCGGCCTGTTGACATTGAAGATCTCAAGCGAGATTCCGGAGTTCAATATCTGCGTATCCCGGACCATGGACCTGCCAACGGGGGCGGCGCTCAAAAAGGTACTTCTTGCCTTAAATCGGAAGAATCGAAAGCAGGGCGAACTCCTTGCGCTGATCGATCCCGACTATACGGGGTTCGCGTCGGCAACGGACAGCGATTACGATGGCATACGGAAAGCAGTGGAAAAATTGAACGGGAGAGGAGCCCCGGTATAAGGGAGAAAAGCAAAATGCTTTTTCGAGAGAGGCTCATACGAACCTTCAAGGACCCCATCGACGCCAGCGTGGGGCTCAAGCTCGTGATCACCATGACCGGTGTTGTTACCGTCATCATGGTGATAGTAACCATTTTTGTTGCTCGCATGATGATGCAGGCACAGTACAAGGCGCTTGAAACACGCGGCAGGGAGTTGGGGCAGTTCTTGGGGCGGGCCGGCACCGATCCGCTTCTGCACCGGGACCTCATGGCCCTCGACGGTCTCGTAAGTGAAGCGGTCAAAGCCCAGGACATGCTCTATACCTATGTTGCAGATTCTGAGAACGCGATTCTGAACAACGCCTTCATAAGTTTCAACAGGACTCGCCCGGAAGTAAAAAGTTTCTTGGAGCAGGAGCGATCCGATGATATGTCCGTTCTTTCAGCGCAAGCGCGAGACAAACTGGATCCAGTGGAGGTGTTGGTCGACATCAAAATCGGAAATACCCGGATCGGCTCGGTCACCATGGGTTTCTCGCGGACAGCCGTCCGCAGGGAAACGTTCGGGATCGTCCTGCTTCTATCAGCGACCAGTTTGGTGATCATTCTCGTAATCGCCGCCATGATCCACCTGATGGTGAGGAAATTGATCATCATCTCGACGACAGAAGCAGTAGCCGTAGCGTCGAATGTCGCATCCGGCGATCTTTCACAGAGCGTCCACGTGGACTCCGTAGACGAGATTGGCATGCTCGGGAGAGGATTGAACCGCATGATCATCGGGCTCAAAGGGATGATCACGAACGTTCGGGAAGCCGCCGGAAAGACGGACGCGGTCTGGAAGGAGGTCAAGGAAATTTCCGGGGAAATATCGTCGGGCAGCAAAGTGCAGGCTGAATCAGTGGAGGAGGCGTCATCGTCGGTTAATGAGATGCATTTTTCCCTCAATGAGATCGTAGGGAGCGTCAACGATCTCTCCACGACCTCCGAGCAGACTACTTCCGCCGTCATTGAGATGGTGGCCTCGATCCACGAGGTTGCACGGACGATGACCGAGTTGTCGTCGTCCATCGAGGAGACCTCGACGGCTATTGCCCAGATGTCCGCGGCCGTGCGCCAGATTGCAGAGAACGTAGAGGTCCTTTCCACCGCCGCGGAGGAAACCGCCGCTTCGGCGTCGGAGATCAGCGCATCGGTGAAGGAAGTAGAAATCCACGCGAATCAGTCGGCTTCCCTGGCGGAATCTGTCGCGGCAGATGCCCAGCAGCTCGGTATGCGTTCTATTGAAAAGACCATCGACGGAATGAACCGGATCGAATCCACGGCGCGGCGCACAGCGGACGTGATCAACCGCTTAGGCGACCGAGCTGAAAGCATCGGCAGCATTCTGACCGTGATTGAGGACATCACGGACCAAACCGCTCTCCTTGCGCTCAATGCGGCGATCCTCGCGGCGCAGGCAGGGGAGCACGGCAGGGGATTCGCAGTCGTTGCCGCAGAGATCCGCGAGCTGGCGAACCGTACGGCGGTGTCGACGAAGGAAATCACCGCGCTGATCGGCTCCGTCCAGGAAGAGACAAGAGATGCGGTTGGGGTCATGCGGGAAGAGGTTACCCTCGTCGAAGAGGGTGTGCGGCTTGCGCGCGACACCCGGGAGGCGCTGGAAAAAATCAGGGAGCGCGCCGATGTGTCCCGCGACATGAGCAGGAGCATCAACAAGGCGGCGAGCGAGCAGTCCAGGGGCATCAGGCAGGTGAGCGATGCTGTGGACAAGATCAATGAGATGACACACCAGATTGCCCACGCCGCGCAGGAACAGAAGTCCGGCAGTGAACAAATCACGCGTGCGGCGGAACGAATGCGTGAATTGACGCGCCTTGTCTCCGGCTCGACGGAGGAGCAGACCAAGGGAAGCAAGAATATCACTGTTGCCGTGGAAAACATGAGCGGTAAGATCAGCATGGTAAACCGGGCTACCGGCGAAGTACAGGCGGGAAGCGACATGATCGTTAAGGCTATCGAACGGATCAAGGGTATTGCGCGCTCAAATGCGGACTTGGCCGCTGGACTGCATGTCGCCATGGATGTGATGGCCAGTCAGTCGGAGACGCTCAAGAAGGAAATCGAGAAATTTAGAACGTGAAAGACCAGGGTTCGGGGCAAGGCTCATGGAAAGCGCAATGCAAAGAGAAAAAAAACCCGCAGCGGCCGTTGAAGATACTGTACAACTCGTGACCTTCCAGGTCGGGTCCGAGGAATACGGCCTGGATATCAATGCAATTACCGAGGTCATCCGTCCACTCAAAATAACGCCCCTTCCCCGGATGCCTGAGTTCATCGAGGGCGTAGTCAATCTGCGCGGTGCCATCATTCCCATCGTCGATCTGCGGAAGCGCTTTGCCCTAGCGGAGATCCGCAATGAACCGCGAAAAATGCGCATGCTGATTACGAAGGGCGCCATCCCCGATGTAGGGCACCGCAGGAAGGAGTTGCTGGGGCTCGTTGTGGACTGCGTTCACGAAGTGTTGCATGTGCCCCGGAAAGAGATAGCACCGCCTCCGGGAGCGGCCACCGGTGAACAGGCCGATTTTATTAGCGGCATGGGCAAGGTGGCCGAGCGGCTCATTATTATCGTGGATATTGATAGAATTCTGAGCCAGCAGGAACGTTCGGCACTGGAGGAGGCGGAACATGCCGAATATTGAGCAGTTACGGAACAAACTTGTGAGCAGCGATGCCGAAGAGCGCCGCGAAGCAGCGGTCGATCTGGGCCGTTTGGGGGCCGATGCAGTGCCTCTGCTCTTCCGCGCGATGGGAGACGCCGATTGGCGGGTGCGGAAGACCGCTGTTGAAGCGCTGGTATCGCTTGGAGGAGCACGCGTTATTGACGGCTTGCTTCAGGCGCTGAATGCCCCCGACAATGCCGGTGTGAGGAACTCCGCCATTGAGGCCCTCGTTCAGATCGGCGGTCCGGCCGTCGATAGCCTTCTGCGGACTGTGGAAACGCCCGATCCTGATGTGCGGAAATTCATCGTCGACATCCTCGGCGCTATCAGGGATCCCCGCGCCGTTCCGGCGCTGATCAGCAGGCTTGCCGATGATGATGAGAACGTGCGGGTGGCATCAGCGGAGGCCCTCGGCAAAATCCGCGACCCACGGGCTGTCGACGTCCTGCTTGCCTGCCTCGCCCACGCCGACGAAGGCTGGCTGGATTATGCGGCAGCGGAAGCGTTGGGTGCCATCGGCGATATACGGGCGCTGGAACCGCTCCTCGCGGCACTAGAACGCGGCAATCTCAGGGAACCAGTCTTGGAATCGCTTGGCAAGATTGGCAACGCTGAAACGATCGGACCACTGATCAACAGCCTTGCCGATCCGCTCAGAATTGTTCGCGAAGTGTCAATTGCGGCGATCGCTGCTATTTACCGGAAGAGTGCGGCGCCAGAACGACGGAAAATTATCAATGCGGTGCACTCTGGGATGACGGATCGGGCTGTGGATTTTCTGGAGGGGATTCTCGTCACGAGCAGCGGCGAACTGCTGAAGTCCACAATCTCCCTCCTCGGCTGGACCGGAAGGGAAAGTTCCATCCGAAAGCTTCTTGCGCTTCTGAACGAAGAGGAGCTTGAAGAGCCCGTTGTACAGTCGCTGCAATATCTCGACCGCGGAAGAGCCGCCCTGCTGCTGGAATATCTCTACAATGAAAATGCACTCGTGCGCAGGTCGGTTGCCCAGGTTCTCGGAGATATAGGCGCATCGGTCGCCGAAGATCCGCTTATCACTTTGTTGCAGGATGAAAATGGTCATGTGCGGAGCACGGCCGCGCTCGCCCTAGGGCGACTACTCAGCAGAAAAGCTTCAGTACCACTGATTGCACTGCTGGCCGATGAATACGAAAGCGTCCAGGAATCAGCCATTCAGGCTCTGGCCGCGATTGGAGACGAGTCGGTGCTGGACCGACTGATCAGGGATTTTTCTATTCGCGATACATTTATGCGGAGGAATGTAGCGCTCCTGCTTGGCAAATTTTCGAGCGAACGAGCGATCGAAGCACTGGCCTTCTCGCTCAAGGATGAGGAACCTGCTGTGAGAAAAGCAGTTGTTCAGGCCTTGACCAATGTAGCCGGAGAAAAGGCCTTGCGCTCGCTGCTGCTCGCAATTACCGACGATGACCCCGAGGTGAGAATGCTCGCGGCAGAGGCGCTAGGCAGGATTAGGGCCTCTGGGGCGCGTGACGCGCTGCTTCCGCTCTTGAATGATAAAGACATCTGGGTCCGGGCTGCGGCAGCCCGGGGACTAGGTGAAATAGGAGGAAATCAATCGGTCGATGCGCTGGTGGCGCATCTCGAGACTGCAACAGATATTTTTCTCCTGGCTATTGTGGATGTGCTGGGCAGGCTCAGCCCTCCGAAGGCCCAGGAACCGCTCATGAAGCTCGCCGGGCATCCCGATCCCGAAGTTCGGAAGACTGTGCTCATAGCATTGGCCGGATATGGCGAGTCCGTTCAGGAGGCCATTATTGCACGTTTATCGGATCCTCACTGGAGCGTGCGTAAAACGGCCGTTGAAGCACTGAGGCAGCAACGATCAGCCGAGGTTGATGCGCTTCTAGCAAAGATCGCCGATGAAGACCCGGACATGACCGTCCGTCAAGCATCCAAAGAGGCCTTGGGGAGATAAATGTTCGAAGAGCAGACAATTCCGCTGCCCGATGACGTTTTCAGGCTCCTTCGGGACTTCATTCATGATTACTGCGGGATCTATTTTGATGACGGATCAAAATACCTCCTTGAGCGCCGCCTTTCGCGCCGCCTTGAGCAGCATCGCCTGAAAAATTTTGAGGAGTATTATCACTTCCTCCGTTATGACCGGAAACGTGAGGAAGAGCTCGTCATCCTCATCGACAATCTTACCACGAACGAAACCTATTTTTTCCGCGAAAGTCCCCAACTCCAGGCTTTCTCCGCGGAAATTCTTCCGGAGTTGCGCCACACACTCGCTGACCGAAAAGTGCTCCGGATTTGGAGCGCCGGCTGTTCTACCGGGGAAGAACCGTATACCATCGCCATACTGCTGCTCGAGTCCGGGGATTGGTGGCGCGACTGGAACGTCGAGATCCTTGGTAGCGACATCAACCAGCGGGTACTGCACACAGCGCGCAAGGGCGTGTACAAAAAAAGCGCCTTTCGCGCAACGAGCCCCGAAATGCTGGCGAAGTATTTCGTATGTGACGAGAAGGGCGACTACCGGATCATCGACAGGGTCAAGGAGTTGGTCTCGTTTAGTTGTCTGAACTTGCTCGATCCATACAAAACGAGTTTGATCAGCAACATGGACACGGTTTTCTGCCGAAACGTAATCATCTATTTCGACCGTGAAGCAAAGAAAAAGGTGATCGAGAGCTTTTACCACAAGCTGCGGGAAGGCGGCTACCTCCTCCTGGGACATTCCGAATCCCTGATCAACATATCGAATGCATTCGTGCTGCGTACCCTGAAAAACGACATGGTCTATCAGAAACCATTTCGGAGCAAGACCGGATAGCTGATGTTCGCGCAAGTGCGGAGAGGACTTATGGATAGAATAAAAGCTCTGGTAGTTGACGACTCCGCATACAACCGCACAGTGATAACCCGGATGCTGGAGAGCGATGAAACGATAGAAGTCGTGGGCAACGCCACCGATGGTCTGGATGCGATTGGCCAGACACTCCGGCTCTCGCCGCAGGTGATCACGCTCGACCTCGAGATGCCAAATATGGACGGTTTTACCTTTCTACGATGGCTTATGAAGGAGCGTCCCACGCCGGTGATTGTCCTTTCCTCCCGGTCCGACAGCCGGAGCGTCTTCCGTGCTCTTGAGCTCGGAGCCGCGGAGTTTTTAGCCAAACCCGAATCGCGCATCTCCCGGAGCATCGAAACCGTCAGAGACGAACTGCTGGATAAGGTCCATATTGTTCTCAATCTTGAAATGTCGAAAATCAAATCGACGATTGACCTGCTGTCTCAAGAGCATGCAGTGCCGGTTGCCCGCAAGGAAGACGAGGCAAGAAGTGACCAAGGGCCGATCGAAGTGATCGCCATCGCCTCGTCCACGGGCGGACCGCCCGCACTCCAGGCAATCCTCACCGGCATACCCGCTGACCTCAGCGCAGGTATCGTCATAGCCCAGCACATGCCTGCGGGATTTACGCGGAGTTTTGCTGAGCGCTTGAACAAGCTTTCGGCGCTCATGGTGCGAGAAGCTGTCGAAGGCGACCGACTGGAGCCGGGAACGGCGCTGGTCGCTCCGGGGGGATTGCATCTTGAGATCAGGCGAGACCGGAAGGGTCTGGTAGCCGGCATCCTTCCCCGTACCGCCGAAGACAAATATACGCCCTCAGCCGATCGCATGATGGTGTCAGTTGCCGAAGCATGTGGACCCACGGCACTCGGAATCGTCTTGACGGGCATGGGCAAGGACGGGGCCGATGGGGTTGTTGCCATTAAGCGGAGGGGCGGGCAGTGTCTTGCCGAGAGCGAGGAAAGCGCCGTGATCTTTGGTATGCCGCATGAGGCCATCCGGACAGGCGCCGTGGACAAGGCTCTGCCGCTTGGTAAAATGGCGGCGGAGATTCTGTCGCGCTGTAACCCGAAAAACGCGCAGCGCTAACGATTCGGAGGGAGAAATCCTGCTTGATAATTTCTGAGGACTCGACTATAATTAATCGCGATTCAAGGATTTTTTTACGACAAGCAATTGTTTCGCCGTGGAAAAATTCTGTCTGCTTAAGGCAACGGACAAGCACTTGGGAGCACCTGTATTACGAATGGTAGCAGCTGGAGGGCATGATGGAAAAGGAACCGGCGTCGATTTCGAAAAAAGTCGAAGAGTTTCTCCAAGTTTTCAAAAAAGGCGAGGAATTCACGCAAGAGCTTCTGAAAGAGAACGAGAAGCTCAGATACCGTCTTGCCCAGTTTGAAGAGGTGACCAAATTCTCAGACCGGGAAGGCAGTTACAAGCTCCACTCTCTCGAAGACCGCATTAAGTTTCTGGAGGACGAAAACCGGAGCCTCATTGAGCGCTATCGGCAGGTAGAAGAAGAGAACAAGGACTTCGCACACCGGTATGTTGAGGTCGAAGCCGAGAACAACAACCTCGCGAACCTGTACGTGGCAAGCTACCAGCTGCACTCCACGCTGGACTTCAACGAGTCTCTCAAGATCATTCTCGAGATTGTCATGAACCTGATCGGCGCCGAGGAGTTCTCAATCATGATGCTTGACGAGAAGACCAACGAGCTGACAATCGTCGCCCAAGAAGGCATGGGTCCCGAAGCGCGGGCCAGCATAAAGCTAGGTGAGGGTATTATCGGCGGCGCCTCGAAAGCTGGCGAGGCTTTTTACCGCGACGGAGACCCTACGGACCTCTCTGGCGTGGACTATCTCCATCCCCTTGTCGTCATCCCGCTCAAGATCAAGGAGCATGTCATCGGTGTCATCGTCATCTACAAGCTCTTGGTACAGAAGCAGTCGTTCACAAACGTCGATTATGAGCTATTTTCCATGCTGGCTGGACATGCGGCGACCGCGCTCTTTTCCTCGAAGCTCTATTCGCAGTCGGAGCGTAAACTCACCACGATTCAAAGTTTTCTCGACCTGCTCAAGGAAAAATAACGGAGGTTAGAACATGCCCGAATATAACTTTCTGGTGGTTGAAGACTCTCCGACGATGCGGCAGTTGATCTCCTTTGCTCTGAAGCGCATCCCTGGAAGCAAGATCGTCGAGGCGAACGACGGTATCGATGCTCTTAAGAAGCTTTCAACCCAGAAGTTCGACATCATCCTGACCGATATTAACATGCCTATCATGGACGGCCTGAAACTCGTATCCATGGTGCGGAACGATCCGGTACACAGGAGCATACCAATCATCATCATAACAACCGAAGGTGCCGAGGAAGATCGGAAACGCGGTATGGCCCTGGGAGCCAACGCCTATATCCCCAAGCCGATCCAGACAGCGGACCTTCTCGGCGTTGTGAATGGAATATTGGGTAATAAGTGACCGAGAAGATTTAAACAGTGAATCGAATAAGGAAAAGGACGAGAGACGACATCGCTTCTCGTCCTTTTTTAGGCCTTATGTTTTCGTAATTGCCACTTATAATGAAGAGCACCCGCTGTTGTGTGTGGTAAAGCTTTCAGCGATGCTGCTTGCCGTTTCCGTGCTGCTCTGGTCCTCTGCCTTATTGCCGGTCCCCATTTGTTTCCTGTTTCCTTGAAGTGGTAATACAATATTTGATACGAAAAGACTTCAGAGAAAAAAGAATGAAAAAATATAATCACCAACCTGGACAAGACCGAACGAGACGTGCTTATCGACGAGCTGGAGGAAACTACGATTTCGGAAATCAGGTCTTGATTCGCATCAGGAATACGGAGAAAACTAAGAGATGAGTTGAAGGAGGACTATGTCGCGCTGAAGAATGTTCCCGAAAAACTGAAAATGGCAGCCTAGTTGGGAGAACCCATTGACAGATGCAAAGGATCGCGTCGTAAAATGGTGTCCGTTTGCAGCTTCTAAGGCCATGCAGTATGGTACGAACTTGCTGGTAACTGCAAGGATTGAACTTAAGCTTTACTTGTTTTCAGCTGCTTTTGCCGTAGAATCCTTCTCGCGTAACTGTCCACACGCTGCGGAAATGTCCCTCCCTCGCGACTCCCGGATCGGCGCGGTGTAGTGATGGTCCACCAGGATTTTCTGGAATCGCCGTAGCGACTCGCCATCGCCCCTTTTGAACTCGCTTCCAGGAAAGGGATTAAAGGGGATCAGGTTTATTTTGCATTTGATGCCTCCCAGCAGCTTTGCAAGCTGTTGCGCATCGTCGGGCGAATCATTCACCCCTTTTAACAGCACATATTCGAATGTGATCCTGCGCCTCGGCTCTAGGGGAAACCGCTTACAAGCATCGAGAAGCACCTTAAGCGAATAACGCCTGTTCACGGGCATGATCCTGTCCCGAACTTCATCAGTCGTCGC
>Ga0335081_10000747_pt1 | contig 53337 bp, 45 predicted proteins | sample Lox_Sample_35_FD_206713 | JGI IMG/M metagenome (GOLD analysis project Ga0335081, IMG submission 206713) | Soil microbial communities from Loxahatchee National Wildlife Refuge, Florida, United States - Lox_Sample_3.5 | ecosystem: Environmental > Terrestrial > Soil > Wetlands | place: USA...
GTGCGGTATCGCGGCAAGAATATCCATGAAGTGCTGGACCTGACCGTCCACGAATCGTTGCAGTTCTTTGCCAGCGTGCCCAAGGTTGTGGATAAACTGCGCGTCCTGGATGAAGTCGGGCTCGGCTATCTGCGCCTGGGCCAGTCTGCCACTACGTTGTCTGGAGGCGAAGCCCAGCGCATGAAGCTGGCGGCGCATTTGCAGCCTGCGGCGCAGCAGGCCAGACGTGGTCCCGGCGCCAAGGATAACTTCCGGCGGCGCATTCTCTACATCTTTGACGAACCGACCACTGGGTTGCACTTCGATGATGTCAGCAAGCTGCTGGCGGCATTCCGCCGACTCATCGAGGCAGGCGGATCGATCCTGGTCATCGAACATAACCTGGAGGTGATCAAGACGGCCGATTGGGTGATTGATCTCGGGCCGGAAGGTGGAGAACGCGGCGGACACATTGTCGGCGTCGGTACGCCGGAAGAAATCGCAAGGCTGCCGGAATCTTACACGGGAAAGTTCCTGGCGCGAGTCTTGAATGGAAACGGGGCCTCGAGGAATGGCAACCATTAGGTCGCGCCGTACCTATGTCGCTGTGGCCTTGCTGCTTGTCAGCGCAGCGTCCGCTCAGACCGTTCGGCATTACCGCATCGAGGAGCAGGATCCGTCGTTTCCTCAGGAACTGATCCAGGCAGAAAATGACATCGAAAGGAAGGATTACGCCGCAGCCGAGCCGCTATTGAAGAAAGTGGTCGAAGCCAATCCAGGAAACTATCAGGCCTGGTTCGATCTCGGGTACGCCTATAACAAACTTGGGCGGAGCGAGGATTCCATCGCTGCATACCAAAAATCGGTCGCGGCCAAGCCGGATGTCTTCGAGTCGAACTTGAATCTGGGGCTTATGCTCGCCAAGAATGGCGATGCCGCCGCCGAGAAGTTTCTTCGGGCCGCCACGACGCTGAAACCGACCGCCAACGTGGATGAAGGCCATGGCCGAGCATGGTTGTCACTGGCGCACGTGCTCGAAAAACAAAAGCCGGACGAGGCAATTGCGGCGTACCGGCAAGCTGCGACGCTGCTTCCGAAAGATCCGGAACCCCACCTCGCGGCCGGACTGCTCCTCGAAAAACAGAATGAGTTTGCCGACGCAGAAACCGAGTACCGGCAAGCGCTGGCCATAGATGCCACTTCGGCCGATGCGTTGACGGGTCTCGCGAATATTTACATGCGTGGGCAACGCTTTGTGGATGCGCAGGAAACGCTCCGCAAGCTTGTTGACTTGCACCCGAACGATGCAGCCGCCCACATGCAATTGGGACGCGTCCTGGCCGCGTTTGGAAAAAACGATCAGGCCGTTGCCGAACTGCAGACCGCAGCCAAACTGGCGCCAACAGATACGGGTTTGCAAAAGGACTTAGCTGACGTCTATTTGTCAGCCCAGCAATACCCGCAGGCAGAAGCAGCTTACCGAACTCTCCTGGCAGCGAACCAGAATGACCCTGACTTGCATCACAACTTGGGGGTGGCACTCATGCACCAGCGGAAGTTCGGCGAAGCGGAACGAGAGTTCTTGGCCGCCGTGCAGCTGAAGCCAGATTTCGGCGCGGCCTACGGAGACCTGGCGGTAGCCGCGAATGAGAACAAGCATTACCAGTTGGCCATCAAAGCGACGGACGCGCGCGCGAAGTTCCTGCCCGAAATTCCCATGAGCTACTTCCTGCGGGCAACGGCCTACGATCACTTGCGCGACTACAAATCGGCAGCGGAGAATTATCATAAGTTTCTGGAAGTTGCGCACGGAGAATACTCGGATCAGGAGTGGCAGGCGCGGCACCGTTTGATTGCCATCGAGCCAAAGAAATGAACCGCTACGCGGCCATTTTGTGCGTCTTGCTTGTAGGGCTGACTGCCTTTGCTGAAAAGGAAGAATCGCTGCAGCAGTTGATCGCGCGTGCCGACAAAGCCCATGCTGATGACCGGCCCGCGCTCTACATCGAAGTCGCGGAGCGGCAGTTGAAGGCGGCGGACAGCTCTTATACGTCCGGTAATACTGTCGAGGCGAACGCCGCAATTCAAGATGTTGGCGCCTACTCGGGCAAGGCCCATGACGCAGCGGTGCAATATCCCAAGAAGCTCAAGGCGACAGAGATTTCGTTACGAAAAATGGCTGCAAGGCTGCGAGACATGAAGCGCACTTTGAGCTTTGAGGATCAGGCGCCGGTGCAAGCCGTCGTCGACCGTCTGGAAAGCCTTCGCACCGATCTGCAGAAACGAATGTTCGGAGGCAAATGAGGCCGCCCTCACAATTCTTGCCAATCCTATGCCTTGGGGTCATGCTGTCCGGAATGGCGACGTCAGCCCTGGCTCAGCATCGTCGCGATCCGCTGAATGCGGCGGAGGTGGATGAACTGCGCGAAACTGCTCTGGAGCCAGAAAAGCGTTTGAAGCTCTTCGTTAAGTTTGCTCGCGGGCGGCTGGACACCCTCGTGCAAATGCGGGCCGATCCCAAGACCCAGAATCGGGCAGAGCAAACTCGGGACGACCTGCAAGATTTTCTGGATATCTACGACGAATTGAACGACAACATTGACAATTTTGCCGACCGAAAAGAAGACCTGCGCAAGCCTTTGGCAGCGGTAATCGAAGCCGATACTGAGTTTCAGGCCAAGCTGCGTGCCTTGAAGGATTCGGCGAACAGCGACAAAGCCGGAGCAGAACAATACCGCGTGATGCTTGAAAACGCGATGGACACGGTTGATCTTAGTGCGCCGGACCACCGGAAGTTACTTGAAGAGCAACAACAGGAGGCCCATAAGAAAAAATGAGCTGCACACTGCAGTAGTCTTCCGTAAACTGCCTGAATAATCTAGCCGAGAAATGTACGCTAACTTGCTGCAAATTTTTCGCGAATCCTACCGCGAGCTGCGCCCGCGCGCGCCATTGCCTGAAATCGAAGTTGAATTCTTCCCTTTCGCGAACCTCAACAGCACGATTCGCATGCGCCAGGGAAAGCTGCTGGTACGCGTTTCCGACTTACTCGAGGGCGCGCCGGCTTCAATTCTCCGTGCGCTGGCCCATATTCTCCTCGCCAAAATGTATCGCAAGCCCATTGCGAGGGCGCATTCCAACAGATATCGGCTGTATGCCTCGCGACAGGACATCAGGGAGAGCGTGCATATTTTGAGGCAAACCCGGGGGAAAAAGCGGATCGAAACTGCGAAAGGTCGCGTCTATGACCTGGAATCGGTTTTTGACGATCTGAACGTGCGTTTTTTCCACGGCTTGCTGGGAAGGCCGCAGATGACCTGGAGCCGGAACCATGCGCACAGGAACCTCGGGCACTATGATCCAGCGCACAATGCCATCGTGATCAGCCGCTTATTTGACGATGCCCGCGTGCCCCGGCACGCCATCGAGTACATCGTGTACCACGAGATGCTACACCTGAAATACCCTGTGAAAGTACGCCGCGGACGGCGCTGCGTGCATCCCGCAGAGTTTCTGGCGGAAGAAAAGCAGTTCCCTCGGTATGCCGCGGCGCGGGCGTTTCTGAGGCACTTAGGGGCCAATTGTGATGAAGATCACATCCTGGAGTGATCCCGTGCGTTGACCCGCCGGGAAGCGGAAGAATATCCTAGTAAAGTTGAAATTGAAATTCATTTTCAAAATCGTTGGGGAGCCCTCTTAAATGTTGCAAGCCTTTATTGTCACCTTGCGGGAAGGGGTCGAAGCCGCCTTAATCGTCGGCATCACCTTGGCTTATCTGGCCAAAATCGGCAGGCCGGAGTTGCGCAAGGCCGTTTACAGCGCGTTAGTCTCGGCCTTTCTTGGCAGCATCGCAGTAGCCATCTTCCTTTCACGCACCAAGTTCAACGAAGACATCTTTGAAGGCTGGATCATGCTGGCCGCGGCGTTCTTCGTCATCACCATGATCATCTTCATGATGAAGACGGGGCGAAAGCTAAAGGGCGAAATCGAAGGCAAAGTGGGCATGCTCGCAGGCAAGAACGCCTGGTTCGGCCTGTTCGCCTTTGTTTTTCTCATGGTATTGCGGGAAGGCGCCGAAACGGTCCTGATTCTGTCCGCAGTGTCGCTGAACTCGACGGAACTGCTGAGCTTCCTGGGAACACTACTCGGCGTGGTGTGCGCGGTCGTGTTCGGAGTAATGTTCGTAAAAGGGAGTGTGCGGGTGAACCTGCAGAAGTTTTTCCGGGTCACGACGGTTATCCTGTTCTTCGTTGCCGGCCAGCTGATCGTCTCCGGCCTGCACGAGCTGTCCGAGAATGGCGTGCTTCCCTCCTCCAAGCAGGAGATGGCGATCATCGGGCCGATCGTGCGCAACGACATTTTCTTTTTCGTGACCATTTTTGCGCTGGCTGCCCTGATGATTCTGTTTGAGGTCAAGCGTCGCGAGCCTGCCGCTGTGCCGGCTTCACCGGCCGAGAGACGGAAGGCGGCTTGGAGCGCCCGTCGCGAGCGGCTGTGGATGGCATCGGTATATGCCAGCTCGTTCGTTTTCATTCTTCTGGTCACTGCAGAATTCATCTATGCCAAGAGCGTGAGTGCGCTGTCGCCGGCAACGGAAGTCACCTTTGTGAATGGCCAAGTCAGCATTTCTTTGAAGGAGGTTTACGACGGCGACTTGCACCGCTACCAGGCAAAGGAAAATGGCGTGGAAGTGCGCTTCTGGCTCTACCAGAAGCCCGATGGAAAGATCGCCACGGTGCTGGACGCGTGCGAAATTTGCGGGGCGGTTGGCTTCTACAAACGTGGAGGCAGCGTGATCTGCAAGAATTGTGCGGCACCGATCAACCCGCAATCGGTGGGAATGCCGGGAGGCTGCAATCCGATTCCGTTGAAAGCCGACGTCACCGCCGACGCGGTCATCATCAGGGAGGCGGACGTGGCGGCACGCAGCCGCGTCTTCCAGCAATAGCCCATGTTCGTGCGGCTACTTTACGAGTCTTTCCGCAGGCAAAAGCGGCGCAAGCTGCTGGCTGGGGTCGCCATTACTCTCGGAGTCGGCGTGGCGACGGCGATGATCGCGGTAGCGATGGACGTTGGCGACAAGATCAGCCGCGAGCTCCGTACCTATGGGGCCAACCTGCTGGTCACGCCACAAGAAGACACTCTTGACCTGCAAATCGGCGGAGTGGATCTCAAACCGCCAAGTGACGGAACCTATCTCAACGAGGCGGACCTCCCCAAAATTCGTGGCACGTTCTGGCATCACAACATTGTCGGATTCTCTCCCATGCTGCCAGTGAACGTTGCAGTGCCTGGCGCAGGCAATATCACCTTGCTGGGCACGTATTTCTCCAAGCAACTGACCTTCGGAAAAGAAGATTTCGTCACCGGAGTGCGAATTACTCATCCTTGGTGGAAAGTGCAAGGCACCTGGCCGGACGATAAGTCGCAGGATGTTCTGCTGGGCGAAACTCTGGCGGCGAAGCTTGGCGTCAAAACCGGCCAGCAGATCGCAATTGCCGGGCAGTTGCACCAGATTGCGGGAATCCTCTCTACTGGGGGTACGGAAGACTCCCAGATCGTTGCCCCGCTGGCCTTGGCCCAACAAATTCTCGGCAAGCCAGGCGCGGTTCGGCGGCTTTACGTCAGCGCCATGACCAAGCCGGAAGATGCGCTGGCGCGGCGCGATCCCAAGACAATGAATCCGGAGATGTTCGATCGCTGGTATTGCTCGCCCTATGTGGAGTCGATCGCGTACCAACTGCAGGAGGTCGTTCCCCACTCACACGCCGAGCAGATTCGCCAAGTCGCGCAGAATGAAGGCACAGTCTTGTCGCGAATCAAGGGTCTGATGCTATTGATTACTCTGGCTGCTCTGTTGGCATCCGCGCTGGCAGTTTCCGCGGCCATGGCGACGGCAATTTTCGAGCGACGCCAGGAAGTTGGATTGATGAAGGCGTTAGGAGCCGGTAGCCTGCCCATCGGAGCCCTCTTCTTTGCCGAGGCGGCATTGCTCGCGGTGTTCGGCGGTGTTGTCGGTTTTGCCGGAGGTGCGCTCCTGGCGCAGGAAATCGGGCGCTCGATTTTCGGCTCGCGGATCACGGTCGATCCGGTGCTCTTCCCGTTTGTGCTCGGTATCGCTGTGATTGTGACATTCGCGGGCAGCGCGCTGGCGATCCGCCGGGCGGTGAAATTTGATCCCGTCTTCGCGCTGCGAGGTGAAGGATGAACTCAGCCACCAATCTCGCGGGGCGTCGGGCACAGGGACAGCACACATCCATGTTCTTGCGCATGTTGATGCGCGCGGCAGTGCTGCGACGCGGGCGGGCTGCCTCAGCGCTATTGGCAATGGTAGTGGCGGCGGCGGTTGCGACCGCCATGCTCAATCTCTACGTAGACGTGCAGGCCAAGCTGCACAAGGAATTTCGCAATTACGGCGCCAACGTCATAGTCGTCGGCAAAGACGGCCAAGCGTTGCCGGATAACGCTTTAAGTGCGGCTGAATCGATTTTGGGCGGCCGCGGCATGGCAGTTCCCTTCGCCTATGTCATCGCGCGCACGACGGACGGACGGTCGGTCGTGGTCGCGGGAACGGATTTCGAGCAGGTACGCAAGCTGGACCACTGGTGGTCAGTCACAGCATGGCCTGGCAGCTCTGGCGAGGCGTTGGTTGGCGTCCGCGCCGCAGGCGTTGTAGGAGAAAACGAAAAGCCGTTTGACCTGAGCTTCCAGGGTAAGAATCTTCGCCTTAACAGTGCCGGAACTGTTCGCACCGGCGCCGCAGAAGACAGCCGGGTGTACATTTCTATGACCGATTTCAAAGCCTGGACAGGCTTGGCGCCCTCAACAATCGAAATCGCAGCATCTGGTTCGACCGAGGAAGTGGAAAATATTGCAAACCAATTAGCTGACGCACTGCCATCCGCGGAGGTGCGTCCGGTTCGCCAGATCATGGAAGGCGAAGCCCGCGTGCTAGGAAAGACACGGGCCACGTTGCTGGCCGCAGCAGCTCTAATCATCCTGACCTCGGCATTATGTGTGCTTTCTACGCTTATCGGTTGGGTCTTTGACCGGCGTCGCGATTTTGCCATTATGAAAGCATTGGGGGCATCTGAACGATTGATCGCCGGCTTCTTTGCGGCTGAAGCCGCTGTCTTGGGCGCAATTGGGGCCTTGCTTGGATTCGTCCTCGGCATCGGGGTGGCGGCCTGGATCGGAAGAGTGAACTTCCACGCTCCCGTCGTCCCGCGCTTCAACGTCTTACCGATAGTCGTAATCGGGTCGATGGGTGTAGCTTTGATTGCGTCCGCCATACCGATGGCCCTGCTGCGACGCGTGCAGCCGGCAACGATTTTGAGGGGGGAATGAAATGATCAAGCTGAAGGACGTAAGCCGGCTATATCCGGCGAAAGCGGAGGCCAATGGCGCCGTCATCCGCGCGCTCGACAGTTTCGCCCTCAATGTCGACCCCGGCGAGTGGATCGCGATCATGGGGCCGTCCGGCTCGGGGAAATCCACGCTGGTGAATCTGATCGGATGCCTGGATCGGCCCACTTCCGGCGAGATCTGGCTGGATGGCGAGAATGTCGCCAACATTTCTTCAACCGAACTCAATCGCGTGCGCGCTGAGAAAATTGGCTTCGTGTTTCAGCAATTCCATCTGATTCCATACCTCACGGCTGTGGAAAATGTCATGCTGGCCCAGTACTTCCATAGCATGACCGATGAGCAGGAGGCCCTCGATGCGCTGGCACGCGTGGGACTGAAGGAGCGGGCCCATCACCTGCCGTCGCAGCTCAGTGGCGGCGAGCAGCAGAGAGTTTGCATTGCGCGCGCTTTGATCAACGATCCAAAGATTGTGCTGGCTGACGAGCCCACCGGAAACCTGGATGCAGTTAACGAAGAGATCGTGCTGCGGTTGCTGCGCGAGTTGCATCAGCAAGGCCGGACGATCGTGATGGTGACTCACGATCCGGTGGTGGCACGCCTGGCCGACCGGCAAATTGAACTGCATCACGGCAAGATCAGCGCGCAGATCATGTTCTCCATGGCTGACGAAGAGCAGTTTGACGAGGTACTGGAAGAATTGTGGGTCTTGGGCGAGCACGGTGAGATCGCCGAAGTCGGACGCATGGAAGTTCACGGCGCGTTGCCGGTCAGTATGGCCGTCGAAAAGATGACGGAACTGGGATTGGTGACCACGGCTCCGCACCCACCAGAAATGCACGATCACAAGCCGTTCGTGAATCCCTGCCACGATGCGCTGAAGCCGGACGGCGTGTCGATCGGAGATGGCAGCTTGATCGTAGAACTCACGCCGCGTGGAAAGCAGCACGCGGCGGATATCATTCGGCGCCACCGCCTGGCGGAGCGCCTGTTCACCGACAGCCTGGCGCTCGACAGCGAGACCGAGATCGAACAGCAGGCATGCAAGTTTGAGCACATCCTTTCTCCCGAAGCCACAGATAAAATCTGCGCGTTTCTGGGGCATCCGCGAACTTGCCCGCACGGAGCACTGATCCCGCCAGGGCCGTGCTGCGCCAAGCCGGCAGAGGCGGGAACCAAAGGGCTGCAAACCGTCGCCAAGGCCTGAATCGCCACCAACCCACTGTCATTCCGAGCGGAGTTGGAGTCGTTCGCTTGCGAATGATGCTGTTTCACTCGAACAGTTTCGGGAGTGGCTCGGATTGAATTCTACTTTCATGCGGAGTCATCCCGAAGGCCCACGCTTTTACCAGTGGGCCGAGGGATCTCATTTAGACCAGGCCATTGCGTTTTGAGATCCCTCCCTCCGCCTGAAAGACGACTGCGGTCGGGATGACGCCACGGTTAGAGGCAGGCAAGGAATCAGACTGAACCACACCCGGTTTCGCAGTCGCTGTATTTTGCAAACCTCCATAGGTATGATTGCAATTTCCTGCTATGAGCACTCGTCGAGCTTGCATCGGAGTCTTCGACTCGGGTTTTGGAGGCCTGACCGTCCTCAAAGCCCTGCTTAAGCTCATACCTCATGCGGATTACGTTTACTTTGGTGACACGGCACGACTGCCGTACGGGTCGAAGTCGGCCGAAACCGTAGCAAAATATGCGGTCGGAGCGGCGCACTTTCTGCAAGAGCGCCGTGCACAAATGCTGGTCATCGCCTGCAACACTGCGACCGCGCTGGCGCTCGATCAGATTACAAATTCGGTGAGCGTTCCGGTGGTTGGGGTGGTTGAACCAGGAGCTGACCGCGCCGCCGGCACCTCTGTCAAAAAAAGAGTCGTGGTCATCGGAACCGAAGCTACGGTCAGCAGCCATGCGTACCTGAAGGCGTTGCAAGCGCGCGGCACGCAAGCTCGAGAAAAGGCCTGCCCACTACTCGTGCCTCTGGTGGAAGAGGGTTGGATCGAGCATCCAGTCACCGAGCAGGTAGCGCGCATCTACATCAAGGAGGCATTCGCGGATAGCTTCGAAGATGCCGACGTGCTGCTGTTGGGATGCACTCATTACCCGCTGCTCAAGCCGGTTCTGCAGCGCGTAGCACCGGATCACGTAACCATTGTGGATTCTGCGGACGCCACCGCTGACGCAGTGGGCCGGCTGGTCCGGCGAATTCCCTTGCCCGATCCCGATCAACTGGAGCGGCGCAAGTTTCCACGAGTGACTTTTTTCGCCACTGACTCAGTGGAGAAGTTCCGCCGCCTCGGCCCGCAGTTTCTGGGACTTCCGGTAAAGGATGTCGAACACGTCGATCTGAAAGAGTAACGCCCAAGACGACGGGCCCAGATCGACTTCTACTTTTTTCTAGTTTCATAACGGAGTCATCCCGAAGGCCCGCGCTTTCACCAGTGGGCCGAGGGATCTCCAAGTAGACTTGGCTTTAGACCAACAATTAAACAGAGCCCGAAACCTTAAGTTGTGATTTAACCGCAAGAGCCGGATGGCGGCGCAGTGAACATCGCTCTAGACTTAATCCAGCCATGCATCCGATCGAAAACGTCATCTGGCAAGCGCTCAGCACCAAGCAATCCCACCTCGCGGTAAGCAATGGTTGCGCGAAGAAGTTTGCAGAAGAAGTCAGCCTGCTGGGTGGTTTTAGCGGTGTCGATGGCGAGGGATTCGATTCCCTGCTGAAGCTGGTAAGCCCCGGCGAACAAGCGGGCGTTTTTCTGACCGAGCCTTTGCAATCAGCGCAGGGTTGGGAGGTCATCAACTGCGTTCCATTGATGGAGATGGTCGAAGACGATCAGGCCACAATGCAGCCTGAAAGCGCCGTTTCTTTTGTCGAACTGGGCGAGAAGGATGTTTCGGAGATGATGGCCTTGGCCAAACTGACAAAGCCGGGACCATTCCGCGCGCGCACCCACGAGATGGGAAGTTATTTCGGAATTCGCGAGCGGGGAGAACTGGTCGCGATGGCGGGGGAGCGGCTACGCGTTCCGGGCTACACCGAGATCAGCGCGGTTTGCACACATCCGAAACACTTAGGCCGCGGCTTTGCCACGGCCCTCATGAACCTGTTGCGTCAGCAGATACACCAACGCGGCGAACGGGCTTTCCTGCACGTTCGGGCGGACAATCGTCGAGCGGTGGGGCTCTACGAACACTTGGGGTTCAGTCAACGGGTGTTGCTCTACTACGTTGTGCTGGAGAGACCGAAATAGTTCAGCACAAAACAAAAGCGGCCGCGTTTCGCGACCGCTTTCCCAGCTACACAAGGATTGAACTAGTAAAGACGGAAATCCACTTGGACGCTGATCTCGACCGCGACCGGCTTCCCGTCTTTCATCGCGGGATCGAACTTCCAGGTCTTGACTGCTTCGATGGCCTTTTCATCCAGGCCCAAACCTAGCGTATGCGTCACGCGGATGTCGCGCGGCTTGCCGTCCGGCCCCACAATCAGCCAGAGAACGCAGGTGCCCTGATACTTTGCCTTACGGGCTTCCTCGGAGTATTCGGGCTCAGGATCGTACGTCACACGCGGAGCGGAAACGCCGCCGCCGACGTGGAAAACTCCTCCGCCGATGCCTCCACCCGTACCAGGCCCTACGCCGGGGCCAGAACCGGAACCCACGCCGCCGCCATTGCCTGAGCCAATTCCACCACCCGAACCGGTGCCGTTCGACGGGGGACCGGGTATGTGCGACATCGGGTCACCGAGGTTCGGCAAGTTGGCCATGGCCAAATGGATCTGGGGCGGAACCACCACGGTGGGTTCGGCCGTCAGCTTGGGATTGTCATTCCGCACCACCACCATAGGCGGCACGATCTGCTGCATGGAAAACTTGGGAAGCTTGCCCTTCGACGCCTGCAACTTGTCCCGGTCACCACCGCCACCACCGCCACCCGCCATTGTCTTCGAGGGCGGCAAAGGAGGCGTGTCCTCTGGAGCGATCAAGGTCACAGTTGATTGTGGCTTGGTTATCTGGGCCACCACGCGGCGCCCCAGAATCGTGCCTCCGATGATCAAGCCGACGGCGATGATATGAACCACCGTCGAACCTAAGGCGCCATTCTTTTTGTAATCGTAAAATCCCCAAATGTCTTTTACCGGAATCGGCTTGGAAGTCAAAACCAGCGGGGCCTGCTTCTTGGGAAAGAAGTAGTCATCGAGGTTCTGAAACAGCGATTTCCACAGCGGTTCATCGAAGGTTGACTTCGACAACAGCAGATTCAATTCCGGTTCGCGCTCTACTTCCGGCTTTACGTCAAGTGTCGGCATGGTCGACGAAGATCCTCTGCGGAACGGTGCCGCCGTTCCTTCTAAGCTTGATGAGTGAATGCCATCGCTAAGTTGCTTGGATACAACTTCCCAAGCCCTCCCCCACGGGAGTAACAGTCACAAACTTAGATGCTGCCACAAGGCAAACGTCACCTATGCAAAATTGTACACGTAACCGAGGGCATACCACAGCGGTTTTCCAAAGCTCAAGGAGTTACTTCAGGGAGTCAATGGACGTTCCCTGCCGCGCTCCCTATAATGAGAGAAATCAATCATTTGGGGAAATTGCCGAGTGCCGCTCGAGCTGAAATCGACGATTAACCTGCCCAAGACCGACTTTCCCATGAAAGCCAACCTGCCGCAAAATGAGCCCAAATTGCTGGCTCGCTGGCAGGATATGGGCATTTACCGAGCTATCCGCGAAGCCCGAGCTGGCGCACCCATCTACGTGATGCACGACGGGCCACCCTATACCAGCGGACCGATCCATCTGGGGACGTCCCTGAATAAGTGCCTGAAGGATTTCATCGTGAAATCCAGGAACATGGCTGGGTACGACGCGCCCTATGTTCCCGGGTTCGATTGCCACGGCTTGCCGATCGAGATCAAAGTCGACCAGACATTGGGCGGCAAGAAGCTGCAGATGAAGGCGACAGATGTGCGCCTGGAGTGCCGAAAATACGCGCAAAAGTTTCTCGACTTGCAGCGCTCGCAGTTCACTCGTATCGGAGTCTTCGGGCGCTGGGATGAGCCTTACGCGACCATGAATCCGCAGTACGAGTCCGTGGTGATCAAGACCCTTTTCACCTTCATGGAAAGAGGCTTTATCTACAAGGGCTTGCGATCGGTTTACTGGTGCATCCACGACAAGACGGCGCTGGCCGAAGCGGAAGTCGAATATGAGACCCACACCAGCCCCACCATTTGGGTGAAGTATCGCTTGAAGGACGACCCGGCAAGCATTGACGCGGCGCTCAGGGGAAAGAATGTTTTCACGGTGATCTGGACGACCACGCCCTGGACGCTGCCAGCCTCGATGGCGGTGGCATTTCATCACCACGAAGAATACGTCGGCCTGGAGTCCGGCGGAGAAGTGTACATCGTGGCTGCGAAGCTCGCCGAGGGCTTTGCCAAACAGGTCGGCTTGCGTGATACCCGCGAAGTAGCTCGGTTCTCCGGCGAGAAATTGGAACGAAAGAATTTCGCTCATCCTTTTCTTGAGCGGAACATTCTGGGCGTGCTCGCGGACTACGTCACGATGGACACCGGAACCGGTGTTGTGCATACCGCCCCGTCCCACGGCGCCGACGATTTCAACACCGGCACTAAGTACAAGCTCGACTTGACGACCAATGTCGATGAGGCGGGAAGGATCCACAACGGCCTACCGGAATACGATGGGCTACAGGTCTTCAAAGCCAATGCCCCCATCATCGAACTGCTGAAGAAGCGCGGTGTGCTGCTTCACGAAGAGAAGATCGAGCATTCTTATCCACATTGCTGGCGCTGCCATAATCCCATCATCTTTCGGGCAACTGAGCAGTGGTTCATTTCGATGGAAACGCCGATGGAGGGCGGCACGCTGCGGACCCGAGCGCTCGAAGAAATCAAGAAAGTGAAGTGGGACCCCTCGTGGGGCGAAGACCGCATCGCGAACATGATCGCTACCCGTCCCGACTGGTGCATCTCGCGGCAACGCGTGTGGGGCGTGCCGATTGCCGTTTTCTTGTGCGAGGGTTGCGGCAAGCCATTGGAAGATCCCGCGATGCATCAGAAGGTGGTTGATCTGTTTGCCCACGCTGGGGCGGATGCCTGGTACACGCCGGAAGCAGATGGAATCGTTCCCACCGGAACTAAGTGTCCGAAGTGCGGCAAGGCTGCTTTCAAGAAAGAAATGGACATTCTAGACGTGTGGTTTGAGTCGGGATGCAGTTACCTGGCGCTGCGCGCGGCGGAGCCTGTGTACCCGCCAGCGGCGGATTTGTATCTGGAAGGTGGCGATCAGCACCGCGGCTGGTTTCACTCTTCCTTGCTCTGCTCTGTCGGCACCCAGAACCGCGCTCCATACAAAGCCGTGAGCACCGTCGGTTGGACGCTCGATGAGAAGGGCCAGGCAATGTCGAAGTCGCGCGGAAACGACGTTGATCCAGTGGACATCGCGGGGAGGCTTGGCGGAGAAATCGTGCGTCTCTGGGTCGCGTCGGTGGACTTCCGCGAGGACGTGGTCGGCTCCGAGCAGTTGATGCAGCGCATCGCCGAGAACTATCGGAAAATTCGCAACACGTTCCGCTACATTCTGGGAAATCTGCACGGATTTGATCCGCACGATGACGCCGTCCCTTTCCAAAGGCTCGAAGCGCTCGATCAATACATGCTGCGTCAGACGGCCGAGATGGCGGCTGATGTAAAGCGCTGGTATGACGAGTTCGCGTTTCATAAGATCTATCAGCGCGTGCTGAACTTCTGTGTGGTCGACTTGAGCGCGTTTTATTTTGATGTCCTGAAGGACAGGCTCTATACCTTTGCTCCGAATTCGAGTGCGCGACGCGCGTCGCAGACAGCCATCTGGCGGATCGGGGAAGCGCTGGTGAGACTGCTGGCGCCGATCATGAGCTTTTCGTCGGAAGAGATTTGGCAACACCTGCCGGCGGTAAGCGGCCGGACGCCAAGCGTGCATATGGCTACTTTTCCCGGGCCTTCCGATATTCTCGGCGAGGAAGTTGATGCCACCGACGCTCATCAGCGGCAGGACTGGACCACGTTACACGGAGTTCGCGATGAGGTCTTGAAGGCGCTCGAAGCTGCGCGGAATGCGAAGCTGATCGGCGGCGGTCTGGAAGCACAGGTGACGGTCAAGGCCGCCGATCCTGTGTTTTCGGTGCTGTCCCGGTACCAAGACCAGCTCCGCTATCTGTTTATTGTTTCAGGAGTCACTCTGGAAGAGTTACCCCCAGGCAACGGGAGCAGCGGGGTCTCGGTGCAAGTCGACCGGGCTCCCGGGCAGAAATGCGAACGCTGCTGGAATTATTCGATTCGGGTCGGGGAGGATGCGGCTTATCCGACGGTATGCGAGCGCTGCAGCGCGGTGCTGAAAGAGATCGAAGCCGAGTTGGCACCGCGATAGTCTAATAGAATGGAACTAGTCAAAATCTCCAACGCAGAGATCGTTGAGATACCCCAGAGGTCGCTGAGAAAGCCCTAGATTCGTTTGCTGATGCCTGAACCCCACGTAATGCGCCGCTTTCACTTCCTGATTGCCATTCTTGTGGTGCTGCTAGACCGTGCTACGAAATGGGCAGTGGCCAGAAACATTTCGTTGCACGATGGCATCCAGATTATTCCCGGCTTCTTCCGGCTCACGCATGTAGAGAATCGTGGGGCGGCGTTCGGTTTGTTTGCGGACTCGCCGGCGCAATGGAAGATCGCCATGCTGGTGTTGTTTTCCATCGTGGCGCTGGTCATCGTGCTGGCGCTTCTGTGGCGGAACAGTCATGCGATGACGACCACCGGGATTGGCTTAGCATTGATCTTGGGTGGAGCGGCCGGCAATTTGTGGGACCGTCTGCTGAACGGCCGGGTGGTGGATTTTCTTCTCTTCTATGTCGGGCAGTATCAATGGCCGGCATTCAACGTCGCGGACAGCGCGATCGTGTGCGGCGCGGGATTGCTGGTAATTGAGATTCTCTTCGCGAAAACGCCCGCAGAAAAATCTGCGTAAAAAATCAACCACAGAGTAGACAGGAAACCTCTGTGTACTCTGTGGTCAGGTTCTATGCGGTTTTCTTCTGTGCCATTTGCGCGTGGAAGGCCTTGGCCCCCTCTTCCATTTCTTCCTGAGTCATATCCTGGGTATGGGTGGCAAGCGTCCAGCTAAACCCATAGGGATCGCTGAAATTTCCCATGCGGTCACCCCAGAACATGTCGGTGACAGGCATCGTGGTCTTGCCGCCGGCGTCCACAGCGCGCTGGAAGGCGCTGTCAACGTCTTCGACGTAAATATAAAAAGCCGTGGCGCTTCCTCCCAGACTCAGCGGCGACTTGCAACCCCACGCCGGATTTTCGTCATTGATGAAAACAATGGAATTTCCGATCTTCAGCTCGGCATGGGAGATGCCCCCATCAGGGCCGGTCATGCGCATGCGTTCTTCGGCGCCTAACGCCTTCTTGTAAAACTCGATACCCTCTGCGGCATTGCGCAGGGTCAAACTCGGAGTGATAGTGTGAAATCCTTGTGGAATCGGCTGGTTCGATTTGTTCATAGCGCGCTCCTTGAGTATTGAGAACCAGAAGATTGTAGTCGCGGAATAAAAGCTGGCACGTGAAAAATTGTAAAAAATTCGGTCGTCCGGTCTGCAGCTGGGATTTGATAACCGCCTGCCTTATCCCGGGCCGCGCCTGTTAGGGCGTCCCGTATAACTGGCGGTAGACGCTGGCGTTGCGCATGATGTTCTGCACGTATTCGCGGGTTTCGGTGAAGGGAATGGACTCGACGAACTCCTGCGGATCGCGGTATTTTCCCTGCCCCAGCCAGTCCTGAACCCGGTCGGATCCGGCGTTGTAGGCAGCCAGTGCGTACTCGAAGGAGCCAAATTTGTCTACCATGCCACGAAAATACTTTGTGCCCAATTCCAGGTTGGTTGCCGGGACAAAAAGCTGCTGGGTACTGAAGTGCCGCAGCTTCTCCTGACGCGCCACTCCCCTTCCGACTTTCGGCAGCAATTGCATCAGGCCAACCGCATTGGCATGGGAAACCGCGTTGGGATTGAAAGCCGACTCCTGCCGGATCAAAGCGGCAATCAGGTAGGGATCAAGCGCGTTGATGGACGAGAATCTCCTGAGATCCGGCCAGAAGGCCTTGGGAAAGAGTCCCTCCCAGTACGAACGCGGCAAGTAGGGAATGTCGACGGCGAAATAATTGGGCGCGGCGCGTTTCAGAGTTTCAATGGCCGCGTCATAACGACCAATATCCTGATAGAGACGAGCGATCTCGGCCGCCAGCCAGCTTCCTTTCTCTTCCTCGGCAGCGGCACGCAATTCGCGCACGGTAAAATCCATTAACGCACCGTTGGCGAGGAGTTCCGCTTTCTGGACCCTCAAGTTGTCGGTCGGCACAGGATCGGCAGCAAGCTTGTCGGCCGCATTGATTGCCGGAACGTGGTCCAGCAATGCGTAATGCTGTGGTGCGTCTGCCGTGGCGTTGAGCTTGGCCAGACGCTCACGCGCCTGTTCTCCATAGTAGTAATTTCGATAGCGCTGCGAGAGCTTCAAATAGAATGCCCGCGCCATCACCGTATCGTTGTCTTCTTCCGCCAAACGGGCGCGCCAGTAGAGAGCGGCTGGAACCTCCGATGACGACGGATATAACGCGATTTGGTTCTCGAATTCCTGGCGCGCTTCCGCGTTTCTGCCCTGGCGCAAGCTCAGCCAGGCAACTTTCCAATGGGCGTAGGAGGCGCGGCCTCCGTTGGGAAAACGTTGCTGCAACTCGCGATAGGCGTCGATCGCATGATCGTAATCTCGACGCAGGAGATAGATATTGCCTGCGGAAAGCAGGCTTTGCTCCAGCCACGTGCTCTGCGGAGCCATGCCACGCAACTGATCAAGAATGCGGAGAAAAGTATCGTCGTCGTTCGATGCGCGGGCCAGTTCACCTAAGTTAAAGAGCCGCTGAGCATTGAACTCCGGTGATCCGGGAGGAAGCGATTCAAGGATCTTGCGGGCATCGCGGTTTTGTCCCGCATGGCGCAAGGCTTCGGCGAGCTGCAGATCCAGGAACGGCTTTTGTTCCGAAGCAACTTCGGGGATCAGTTCTCGATACTGGTTCGCCGCTTCGTTGTACTGCTTCCCCTTCAGCAGCAAGTCGGCGCGTGTCAAGCGAGTCTCCGTGCTCACTGGCGCGGCTTGCGAGCCTGCTGCCAGTCTGCCGAGATCGCCTTCGACCTGATTGGCCTCCCAGCTCAGAGGCATGGTGAAGTACAAATTGCGGAAGATCGCAAGTGCTTTCGCTGGCTGATTGTCGGCCTGATAAGCGCGGCCGAGTGCTAGCTCGAGGTCGGCTCGCACCGGCTGGCGATCAGCCTCCAGCAACTCGATGGCTTCCGGGGCACGCCCATCGGCCACCAAGGCATTGGCATAGACGATGTGGGCGTCGCGAATCAGCAACGATTCCGGATAGGTCTTATCAAAGGCGCTGAAGGTGGCAATGGCCTCTGCCAGCCTGCCCGTTTGCTGATAGACGGTTCCCAGATAGTAGCTGACGTAATCGCCAAGATCGCCTGCGTGAGGTTTGGCACGACTGAGCGGATCGATGGCATGGACGTAGTCGCGATCGAGAGTGTGCGCGTAGCCAATCACCAGCCACGCCAATGCTCCCGCGTCTTCCTTCGAATGTCGAACGGCGTACGCCTGCACCCCCGCATATGCTGCTGGCGTGCGGTCTTGCAAGAGTTGTCGCGCCATCGGCCTCAAGCTGGTAGAGGCAATGAAAGCTTGATGCATGCGGCGCAGCCGGGGCGAAGGATGATGTCGGGCGGCGGCCGTCTTCCTATGGGTCTTAGGCTTGGGCGTCGCCGTTTGTGTGCTGCTCGACGAGGCTTGCGCCGTGGACGAGGTTTGCTGCGCGGCAGCCACCACCGCTGACACGAACGCGAACCGGAGTACGACGGCCAGAGTTAGGAGAAGAAAGGATTGCCTCAATACGACCACTTCGACTTATTATCGTCCATTTGCTGCATCAGCGGGATGAAAAGGCATTGACTGAGATGGAACCCAACTAGCGGCGAAAGTTTGGACCGAGAAGTGTCGCATCATCTTCGGCCAGGCTGCGGACCACTTCGTTGCTGAAATGATCAATGCTTGCAGCGGCCGTATTTCCGTAGCGCTTGGTATAAGTGGCGCGGCTCTTCTCGATGTCTTCCTTCAAGCGATCGTATAGATCCTTGTTCCTGCGACCTTCCGCAACCTTCGCCTGGTTGTAGAGCTTGACTTCGTCCATCAGCAGGCGAGCGAAGCGCTGGGCTTTGCGATGAACATCCGCGTCTTCGACCGACATTTGGGCGAAGGCATCGGCTGCAGGTGCGGCTGCCGCTGCAGCAGCGGCAGTAGCAGGCGCGGCTACAACAGGCTCAGGTGCCGCGGCCATGGCATGTCTGGGAGCGTGGCCGGCAAATGGATCATTGAAGCTTTGAGCGGAGCTCTGCACGGGAACTGGCGCAGTTTCGGTTTTGTCCGCCCCACTTCCGTCACCAGCCGATTCCTTTGCAGCCTGCTTCCGAAGTGAAACAACCTCGAGCCACGCTCCGGTGGCCGCTACAAGCAACTCTAACGCAGCGGTGTCGATCCTTCCGCCAGCTTCGGTTCCGGCATCGGCGTAGACCAGCGCAGCAACTTTATCTTTCAGGTGAAGCGGAAGCAGAAAAATCTGGTTTTCGACGGGTGCCCCAAATTGCGAAACAAATTTGGGATCCATGTCAGAGGTTTTGGCGGAAAGTGCGGTGCGGGTCTGTAAGACCTGAGACGGGGCGACACTGTCTACATCCAGAGCGAAATCCTTGACGTCACCATTGTTGTCGAAAGCACGCCCTTGCCAGCCAGTCGCGCTTCCGCCCTTCACCACAAACAGGGCACTGCGACCGCAATAGCCGTCGGTTCCGTCCAGCAAGGCGCGCAGGATTTCTTTTTGCGTCGTGCCGGCATGAACGGTTGAGATGGCTTTCAGGAGCTCGGCGGCGCCGCCAGTCCCGCCGCCCGCCCCCTCCAGCAGTGGCCGCGCCTCTTCCAGGACCCGCTTGACCAGGGCACTTTGCAACTCCGGGAGATGGGCCTGCAGAACTTCCGCCACCACCTTTTCGACGACTTTTTCGAGCGAGTGTTTCTTAGCCATTTTCAGCGGATCCGCGGGTTTGTAAGGCCGAAAAAGCCGGTTTTGCCCCGCAAAATTATGATTATAGGGGGTCTGGGCGGTCTCTCCCGAGTGACGTTGGTACCTGTTCCCTGGTGATTTAAGTGTTCGCGCGGTTCTCTGTAAACCGAAGGTCAAGAAAAAATGTCTAAACAGTTACGCGTAAAGTGTCGGCCAGCTAGTAAAATAATCAACTCCGTCCCTGGCCGACAGTGAAAATAGTTGCATCGGGCGCATAATGAGCACCATCCAACCCAAAGTGAGCGAGCCAGTCAGTGATGAACTGGCATTGGTTCAGGCCGCCAAGGCGGGCGACGTCGGGGCCTTCGAGGAGTTGGTCCGGCGTTACGATCGGAACGTATTCCGTATCGCCCAGCACATCACGCAAAACCGCGAGGATGCGGAAGACGTGGTGCAGGACGCGTTCCTGAAGGCTTACGGTAACTTAGCTCAGTTCCAGGGGCAGTCCAAGTTTTACACCTGGCTGGTGCGCATCGCGGTCAACGAGGCGCTCATGAAGTTGCGCCGACGGCGGCCGGAGCGCATGGTTTCGCTCGACGAAGATGTTAAAACGGAAGAAGACTCGCTTCCCCGGGAAGTTGCGGATTGGAGCCCAAATCCTGAACAGCAATACACTCAGGCCGAGCTTCGCGACATTTTGAGCCGCACGATCCAAGGGTTGCCGCCGAGTTTTCGAACCGTTTTTGTCTTGCGCGACGTAGAAGGGCTCTCCACCGAGGAGACCGCAGACGCGTTGGATTTGAGCATTCCGGCGGTCAAGTCGCGGTTGCTGCGCGCGCGGTTACAATTACGGGAGCGGCTTAGCCGTTACTTTCAGCGGCGCGAGAGCGCAGAGATGAGGCCGAAAATTGCCAGTGGAGATGGGCGACAGTGAAGTGCGCTGAATTTTTGCAAGAGCTAACTAATTACCTGGACGGCGTGATCGACGACCGTACCAAGTCAGAACTGGAAGACCATCTCGCTTGGTGCCACAATTGCTACGTAGTTTGCGATACCACGAAGAAGACCATCGAAATCTACCGTGATTCCCAGCTTTACGAACTGCCTGAAGATCTTCGCAGCCGGCTCCGCACCGCAATCGTTTCCAAGTGCCATGCCAAGAAAAAAGCCGGTCCGGAACGGGTCGAGTAAAACGAAAGCTCCTATTTCCGCGTCCTCCGGCTAGAAACGTTTTCTACCTCTAACACACTATTTCCAAGCAGCTTATCCCGGCCGAGGCTTTCATCTCTGTCGGGTGTTTTGTGAATAGGAACCTTTTACCAGTGCGGTGAATCTAAGTAGGCGAAGGGAATAGGGCCTGAACCGCGCTGTAGGTAAAAAAGGTTGCAGCCGGTTCTGTGGGGAGGTAGAAGGATGATTTCCAAGTTGTTTGACGCGTTTTTTGGGTGTTGGCACCAGCACTACAGCTTTCCGATCACGGTTCGAACTGGCTCTCGCCGAATAGCGGCGGCCTCCCTCACCGGAACATATGTTGTGTGTCTGGATTGCGGCCGTGAGCTGCCCTACGACTGGCAGGACATGAAAGTGGTGAGCAGTTCCCCGAATCAGGGACGCCGTGTTCGCTCCTTAGCTACCAAAGAAGCCGCGTAAAAGTTTCTCCCAGCCAGAAAAGCCGCGATCTGATCGCGGCTTTTTTCTTGTTCCAACGCTGAATTCCCGGTCTATACTGCTCGATGCCAGCTGGGGGCTCCCGCCTCTCCTGTCTGTGATCGGACGTGACACAACGTTTGGTTGCTGCATCTGGGGTGAGAATGAAGTGGGGTGCTTGGGATGAACAGCACATTTTTACGCGCGATCTCGCCGTATCAATCCGCAAATTTCAATCGAGCTTTGGTGGCTTTCGGTCTGGTGCTCGCGTCATTCGCGTCAGCCCAGACACGTCCAATACCGTCTGCAAAAAATAAACCGGAGCGCGTGGTCACGCCGATGCACTCTGCGGAAGAGGGCATGGTTTTGCAGCTATCGGTGTACAACGAAAACCATGTATTGCTTGATCGACAAGCGGTCATAAAGCTCACCAATCGCGCTACGCAGAATGTCGTTTGGCAAACCACGCAGGACAAGGCGCTGGCCACTTTCACCAGCCTCAAAGGGGCTGAATACGACATCGAGGTGAGCGCAGCCGGATTCGTAACCGCCCATCAGCAAATCAGCATCCCCGCCGGGGGCTTCAATCAACCTCTGGAGATCACTCTGCAGGCTGACGCGAGCGCCGTCGAAGCCACAGCGCCGCATCAGCAGGTCCTTCCCTCGAAGGTACGCAAGAATCTTTCCCGGGGAGTACAGGCCCTCGAAGGCGGCCAACTGACAGAAGCGGAAAAGAGACTGGATCTGGCTTACAAAGAAGCTCCATCAAATGCGGAGGTCAATTTTCTGCTGGGATCTCTCTATTTCCGAAAGAATGATTATGACCGCGCCGCGGCTTACCTCGGCGCCTCCAGCAAATCTGACCCCCAGAATGTTCAGACCCTTACTTTGCTGGGCCGAGCGGAGTTGAAAAGCAAGAATTACGAGCAGGCGAGAGGCGCTTTGGAACACGCAGTGCAAGTCGATCCCGAGAACTGGCTAGCTCACAACCTCCTCGCCGAAGCTTACATGAAGCAGGACCAACCTGCGAAAGCGAAGGAACAAGCGCAGCTTGGCATCGAGAAGAGTCACGGGGGCGGCTACGCAGCCACCCTCCTGCTTGCGGAAGCTGACACCCGACTCGGGCAGACGGATGCGGCCATCGACGCGCTGCAAAGTTATTTGCAACGCGATTCGTTGAATCCGGCGTCTTCCGATGTGCGCGACCTGCTCACGCACCTCAAGCGGCAGACCGCGTCGCCAGACTCCGCCAGTCCGGACCTTACCTCGGTAATCGCAGAAATGGATCGCCTAGTATCAATTGCATCACCCACGCAATCGCTCCAGACCTGGCGTCCGATCGGAGTTGATGAAAGCCAACCGCCAGTAGCAACTGGAATCAACTGCCCTGTCGATACTGTGATTGAACATGCAGGAGAGAGAGTGAAGGAACTGGTCGATGGCCTGGCGAGATTTGATGCCATCGAAAGCATGCTGCACGAGGACCTCGACGAGTTCGGGGTCCCTAAGAATAAAACGTCTCTGAAATTTGACTACATTGCCTCCATCAGCGAGAAAAAACCGGGAGTGCTATTGGTAGACGAATATCGCACCTGGAAAAGTCGCGCCGAGGATTTTCCCGACCACATCGCGACCCGCGGTCTGCCTGCGCTGGCTTTCGTCTTTCATCCCGAACTCCGCGACAACTTTGAAATGAAGTGCGAAGGTCTGGGTTCGTGGAACGGGGCCGCGACCTGGCTGATTCATTTTAAGCAGCGCGAGGACAAGCCGCATCACACCCAGGAGTACGTGGTCAACGGCCACGTCTTTCCGGTAAGCATTAAGGGACGCGCCTGGATTACGGCCGATACTTTCCAGATCATGCGTCTCGAATCAGACCTGGTGCGCCCGATTCCCGAGATTCAGTTGTACAGCCAGCATTGGAGTGTCGATTACGGACCGGTGCGGTTTAGCAAACAGAATGAAGAGCTTTGGCTCCCCAAGAGCGCCGATCTTTATTTCGACTTTCTGAAGCACCGTTACTTCCGCCGCCATAGCTACGATCACTTCATGCTGTTCTCGGTCGACACCGAAGAGAAGCGCAAGGAACCGACGGTGCCGGATCCGGATATTGAAACTCAGCATAAGCCGCGCGGTTTCGGTACCATCGTGATCTCGGAAGCCAACCCTGCCTGGCTGCTGTCCACACAATAGATCATGCGCAAAAGAAAAGGGCCGCGCGGAGCGGCGGCCCTGATTCTCTGACGGGCGGAGACGCCCGTCCTCCACTAATTGCTGTCGTCCCGGCGCTTCAAGGTCGGACGATCGTCATCTTTGCTGTCTGAGTTGCCATCCTTGCCGTTGCCGTTCTTGTCGCTGGTGGAGGCGCGACGCAGGCTGGGCTTGCTGCCCTCCTTTGCATCTTTCAGCTGGCGGCGATTTTCAATCTGCGCCAACCGCGCCTTCACGTCATCAAACTCCGAGGTCGTTTCGACATACTCGGGACGGGCCGGCAGAATGGTCGCTATCTCTTTCTGCGAAGCTTCGATTCGGTCCGGGGTTTGCGGATGGGTCGAGAAAGCCTTGTCCAATGTGCCTGGCTTCTTCTTCTCCATCGCCTGGATCTTCTCAAAAAATGCTACAAAAGCCTGCGGGTCATACCCGGATTTGTACATATATTGAAGTCCGAGGTAGTCGGCCTCCGCTTCAAAGCCGCGCTGGAAGGTCAGCATCGTCATCGGTATCGCGAGTCCGGCCGCGTTGTAAGCCGCGTATCCGATTCCGCCGCCGACGAAGATCAGAGGAATCGTACTAAGGCTGGCGTAATTCGAACGCGTCATTTGACGGGTAATGTGCCGGGCACAGACGTGTGCGATCTCGTGCGCCATAACGCCTGCCAGTTCGGCCTCGTCGTCCGCCGCCAGGATCAGGCCGCTATTCACGTAGAAGAAGCCGCCGGGCAGCGCCATCGCGTTGACCACGTCGGAGTCGATGACCTTGATGGTGAAAGGAACCTGGGCGTCGGAGTTGCGCACGAGGTTTTGCCCGATCCGGTTCACGTACTCGGTCACCACCGGATCGGTGATCATCTTCGAACTGGACTCAACCTGCTGAGCGTACGCCTTGCCCATGCGGATTTCGCCCTCGATGGAATACCAGTTGCCGAGGCCGCGTCCGCCCATTTTTCGATTGCCGATGGCGTCGACGTCGTCCTTGCCGCCGTCGTGTTTCACTTTGTTGGGGTCGGCCGGCTCCGCCAAAGGAGGCTGCTTGCTGTCCTGGGTCTTGGCGTTGCTGTCAGCAGGAGTCTGCGCTATACCGCCTTCATCGCCTGGAACGGTAGACGGCGTCTGACCCGGCGCCGTTTGGCCGGGCTGAGCTGGCTGGGTGGTAGTGGGCTGGCTTGCTGGCGCAGTCTGGCCGCTGGACGAGCCTGGATCCTGAGCAACAGCGTAAGAGGCGGCCAAAAAGGCAGCCAGGATAAGCGATAGACGCAGCTTCATACGGAACTCCGTGCCCTCCCCAAGAGGGCTCTAGTCGGATTATATAACCCCTACCGAGGCACACCAATAGGCGGCAAACCCTAAGAAATAGGACGCAAACGGGGTTAAGAAGGTTATCCGGGGCTACCTCAAGACGGATAAGGTGGCCTAAACGCTTTTCAGCGGGCGCAGCCCTCCCCTTGCTAACCCGGTTTCGCTGGTCGTACTATGGCGCGTCCCAACAGTTAGGAGGCGTTATGCTCGATCGCCGCGGTTTCTTAGGCTCCGCGGCTGCCGTATTGGCCGCCACGCTCGCTCTGCGTCCCAGCCTGTTTGCGCAACTGGAAAAAGCCCCGTCTATCCTGCCCGACCCCAATCTTTACAACAAAAACGAAGACGCCTATTGGGCTGAGATGCGCAAGCAGTTCCTCATCCCCGAGGACGAAGTGTATCTGAACAACGGCACCGTCGGCTCCAGCCCAGCGCCCGTCCTGCGGGCGATCTTCGAGGGATACAACACGACCGAGCGCCTCGACCAGCAAGACCCGGAAGACTACCCGATCTGGGGCTACGCCTCGTGGAACGAGTTTCGCGATCCGTTGGCTGAGTTCGTCGGCTGCAAGCGCGACGAGATAGCTTTGCTCCGCAATGCTACAGAGGCTAACAGCTACATCGCGAATGGAATCGATATGAAGGCCGGAGACGAGGTCCTGATGACGGATCAGGAGCATCCCGGCGGCGAGCACCCCTGGAACCTTCGGGCGAAGCGCTACGGCATTGTGGTCAAGAAAGTGAACCTGCCCAAGCCAGTGAAAGATGCCAATCAGGTGCTGGACCTGTTCAACCACGCCATCACTCCCAACACGCGAGTGATGTTCTTCAGCCACGTCACGACTTTCAGCGGCGTGGTCCTCCCGGTAAAGGAACTCAGCGCGCTGGCGCGATCAAAAGGGATCCTGTCCGCGGTGGACGGCGCGCATGTCCCCGGCATGATGCGCATGAACCTGCACGATTTCGGCTGCGATATCTACTCTTCCAGCCCGCACAAGTGGCTGCAGGCGCCCAAAGGATCGGGCTTCTTGTACGTGCGCGATGAAGTCATCGACCGGGTGTGGAACACCATCGCAACCGAAGGCTGGGACGAGCCCAAGCTTCGCGCCGAGCGTTTCCAGCGGATTGGCTCCTCGAACGTTCCTGCGCTCTGGGGACTGCGCGCGTCCATCAAGCTGGCTTATGACATTGGCATGGACCGGATTGAGCGGCGGCATCGCCAGCTCTGCGACTACATTCTGGCGGAGATGATGAAGCGAGGTGCAGAATCATGGACATCTCCTGACCCGGCTCTACGCTGCGCCATCGCCACGGTTAACGTTCCCGGGCTGAATCGCATGGATCTGGAGCACTGGATGTGGACGCAGCACAAGATCCGCATTCGCGGGGGCGAGCCTTCCAAGCTGCGGCTCTCCACGCCCTACTACCTGTCCAAGAAAGACATCGACCGCTTTCTGGACAAGTTTGATCAGTACAAGCACGAGAAGAAAATCACGTAGCACTGTGGGACGAGCGCGTCGTCGCCGACGCAGCGCCAACACTACCGCTGTCATTCCGAGCCGTCCGCAGCCAGGCTTGCGTGGCGAGAGCGCGTCGAGAGCCTGCCCTGAGCCTGTCGAAGGGAACCTGCTGTTTCTTCCTTCTTTCCACAGCAGGTTTCTCGACTCCGCAAGATCGTCCTGCGGACGCTCTTGCTCCGCTCGAAATGACAACTTATCACGTTGAATATTGTTAATCTTTTTCAACGAATGATATAATCCCGGCATGGCTAAAGCTCCCAAGCGTCATGTGGTCAGAACTGAAAAGCAATTGAAGGCCCTGGTTTCCTCTGCCAGGCAGGAGATTGTCGACGTCCTTGCCGAAATGGGGACGGTCTCGGTTGCCGAGATCGCGGCAGCTCTTGGCCGTCCCGCGGATGCCCTCTACTTCCACTTGCGTGCTCTGCAGCGCTCGGGCTTGGTTCGGCAGGAGGGGTTTCGCCTTCGTGGCGGACGACAGGAGGCGCTCTACCGCACCGTCGCCCCGGAGCTGTTTTTGCATTACCAACCTGCCAGCGCCATGAACCGGCGAGCGGTAACGGCCATTGTCGGCTCGATGCTGCGCCTGGGTGTCCGGGACTTCCGGCGCGGCTTTGCTCAAACTGGCGTTAATGTCTCCGGCCCGAAGCGAGACCTCTGGGCACTGCGCGGCACTGGGCGTTTAACGCCCTCTCAGGTAGCTCGCGTAAACCGGATCATTCAAAACCTCAAGAACACGGTCTCAGGTCCGCGAACCAAAGGAAGGCTCTACGGAATCACGGTACTGCTGGTGCCGCTGGACCGCCGCCCTCGCGAGCGCAACGGAAACCGCACTTCGCCGCGGAGAAAGAAATGACCATGAAGTTGGTTGTCGCATTATCGCTCCTACTCTCTTCTGTATGGATCCTCGGTCAGCAATCCGTTGCCAATGCTCCGAGCTGCGGCGACGGAGCATTCCTGATTCTCGAGTCCGGCAGGTTGGCCGGTGTCGACTGGGTCGAAACCCACGGCAATCAGCTGCACACCCACACCGTCCTGACTCAATCGCGAGTGATTGACGCCACCATCGACCTCCGCCCTGACGCGACTGCCAGCCATTCTTCGGTAGTGCTCTCAACTGCCGGCAGCAGCGAACCGGAAATGTCGAAAGCCCACGACCTGGGAGATGGCGCGATTTACTGGTCAGACATGATTCCGAGTTCTCTCGAGCAGGCTGTAGCACGAGCCCGCGTGCTGGGAGAAGCTTCGGTCAAACTTCCCGGAGCATCCCTATACACCGACACCCGAGCAGACGTTACCGTCGATCGGATCGATCCCACCGATTGGGTAGTCACCGTTCACAACAAGCGCTATCTGGTCTCGACCGACACAACCGGCTGCATGCTTTCCGCGATCCTGCCTGAATACGGCGTAGCGATTGAACGGCGTGCCAACCTCTCTCCGTCGGAGTATCCGCTGTGGCCGCCGTATGCCGCGCCTCCAGACGGCGCCTATCAGGCCAGTGAAGTGAGCATCCGTGCGCCACAAGGACACGTGCTGGCGGGCACGTTGACCACGCCTCCGGCTTCGAAGCCTGTGCCAGCAGCCGTGCTCATTACTGGCTTGTCGCCCAGCGAGCGCAATGGAGGCCAGCCTCCCTGGATGCCTCTGCGCGACCTAGCCGACGCGCTCAGTCGCGCTGGAATTGCGGTCCTGCGGGTGGACGATCGTGGCATTGGAAAGTCCACCGGTGATCACGCGCCATCGACCACCCTGGATGAAGCCGACGATGTGCAAACCGAGGTGGCGTGGCTGCGCGCCCAGCCGGGAATCGATCCCAACCGAATCGCGCTGGTCGGTTACAGCGAAGGCGGGTTAATCGCGCCTATTGTGGCATCGCGAGATCCTAAGATCGCTGCGATTGTCACACTCGCAGGCCCAGGAACTTCGGGCTCAGATCTGGCCCACTACCAGATCGAGCAAGCGGTTTTGCACGATCCGAGCATCGCCCCTGCTGATCGTGAAAAAGAAATTGCCAAACAGCTTGCCGACCCGCTGACGCCTCGCGAGAAAAGCGCTCTGGCTCTCGACCCAATCGAATTTGCTTCGCGGGTGAAGTGTCCGGCGCTGATCATTCAAGGCGCGAACGACCTGCACGTTCCCATTCGCTCGACGGAGAGAATCGCGAATGCCATGCGGGCGAATGGCAATACCGACGTCACCGTGCGCCTCTTCCCCGGCGTGAGCCATTCTTTGCTTCCGGACGCGCAAGGCCCTGCCAGTGGGTGGGTTTACCTTCCAGCATTCCTGACCTCACCGCCGTTACTTGACGCGATGAGCCAGTGGGTATGCCAGCGGCTGGGGTTAGGCGACAAACACTAGGGTCGTCCCGGCGTAGGGGGTCTCTTTCTGACCTTCCCCTGCCATCATGCCCGCGGCCATCACGCTGATTGAGAAGAAGGAAATACAGAAAAAACATAAGGCCGGGCTTCATGGCACAAGACGCGGACGGGTTGTCGCGGCCGTCGATGCGGCTGGGACTGCGATGGTGTGGCGGTTGCTGCGCAGCATCAAATGGGACTGGTGCTGGCGGCAGCTACTGTATTGTGGTTCGCCCTTGCCTTCGCGGTTTGGTGGGTGCGGCAACGAGTGTGAGGGCCGCTGACGAAGAACGGCCCTTCATCGACTCTACTTCCCCGTTGCCATCGCTTGCGTGGCGCTCTGCGCCAACAAATTCTGATCCTGTTGTTGCAGAGGAGCCGGCAGCTTGGCGTAAAAGAGGCTTTCCGCCTGGTCCTGCCCCTGCGTCACGATGTATTCGATGAAGTCTTTCAGAACTTTTCCGTTCTGAGGGTTCTTTGGCTCCTTTGGAACCAGAAGAAAAGTCAGGCCGGCGATCGGGTAAGCATCTTTTGCCGATGCCGGCGGGTCGACGATCGGAGTGCGAACATCCTTTGAGAGGTCGTCGGCAAAGGCGTCGATCGCGGCGGAGGTACCTGCCGGACTCGGTTCAACCCAGTTTCCGGCCTGATTGCGAATCAGAGCTACAGACAGGTTGTTCTCCTTGGCGTAGCTCAGCTCGACGTAGCCAATTCCGCCGGGACTCTGCTTAACGACTCCGGTGACGCCCTCGCTTCCCTTCCCGCCGAGCCCGGCCGGCCAGTTGACCGAAATTCCTTTGCCGACGCTCTTCTGCCACTCGGGACTTACTTTCGCCAGGTAAGTGGTGAAAATATTCGACGTGCCACTTCCGTCGGAGCGATGAGCCACAATAATGGCAGTTTTTGGCAGCGAGACTCCGGGATTGTCTTTCTTGAGCGCCGGATCCTGCCAGTTCTTGATCTTGCCCAGGAAAATACCAGCAAGCGTGTTGGAACTCAGCCGCAGCGGATTCTTGAGGTCCGGAAGGTTGTAAGTGATGCAAACCGGTCCGGCGCTCTCCGGAATCTGCACCAGCGCTGGCATCTCTTTCAATTGATCATCGCTGAGGGCCGCGTCGGAGGCGCCAAAATCGACTAATCCTTTTTTCAATTGCTGAATTCCACCGCCGCTGCCGATCGATTGGTAGTTAATCTGAACTCCGGGATGCGTGCTCTGGAAGCCGGCAATCCAGCGGGTCATGATCGGATATATAAAGGTGCTGCCCGCGCCGATCAGACTGTTGGCATTGCCGCCCGACTGCGGTGCGTTGGAAAGCGATTTCGATCCGGAATTGCAGGCAAGAGTTATGCCGAGGACTACAGTGAGGACGAACAGGTAATTTTTGGGCGGTTTGCAAGGCATGGAGGCCCTCCTTTGCCCGGGCGCGAACCTTTACCATGCCAGACTGAGAGGCACACGAGTATGAAAGGATGGTTAATTTTCATTGCGTCGGAAGGTTTCTCCGTATATGCCTCCATGCCCTCTTGTGTTCAGGAAAACCAGAGGCCGCACGCGTGCGCAGAGCATTCAGTCGTAGTACTCAAGCCCTAAGTGGGTGATCAGTTCCTCGCCGCGCAGGTGCCGCAGTGTGTTCTTCAGCTTCATCAACTGGATGAACAGGTCGTGCTCGGGATAGAGTCCGGGAGCGCTCATAGGCGATTTAAAATAGAAGCTTAGCCACTCCTGAATGCCCAAGCCCCTCAACTCGACGCTGCGCTGCGCGAGATCCATTAGCAGGACCAGATCAAGCACGATCGGCGCGGCGAGAATTGAGTCTCGGCATAGGAAGTCGACCTTGATCTGCATCGGATAACCGAGCCAGCCGAAGATATCGATATTATCCCAACCCTCTTTGTTATCACCACGCGGCGGGTAATAGTTAATGCGAACCTTGTGAGTGAAGTTACCGTAAAGATCAGGATACAAATCGGGCTGCAGAATGTGCTCCAGCACAGAAAGCTTCGACTCTTCTTTCGTCTTGAAAGAACCCGGGTCGTCGAGCACTTCCCCATCGCGATTGCCCAAAATGTTGGTCGAGAACCAGCCAGCGAGACCCAGTAAACGAGCCTTGAATCCCGGAGCCAGAATCGTCTTCATCAGCGTCTGGCCGGTCTTGAAATCCTTGCCGCAGATCGGAGCGTTATTCTGCCGAGCCAGTTCGTGCATCACCGGGAGATCGACGGTCAGGTTTGGAGCGCCGTTGGCGAAGGGCACGCCTTCGATCAGCGAAGCGTACGCGTAGATCATCGACGGCGCGATGTTCTCGTCGTTCTGTGTGAGCGCCTTCTCGAATGCTTTCAGCGATTGGTGCGCCGCAGTCGGGGTAATAAAAGTCTCGGTCGAGCCACACCAGATGGTGATCAGGCGTGTGGCCCCGGACTTCTTCTTGAAGTCGCGAATGTCATCGCGGACCTGCTCGGCAAGGTCCATTTTGTTCTTGCCCTTCTTCACATTCGGCCCGTCAAGGTTCTTGACGTAGTTGCGATCGAAGACCGCCTTGCGCGGCTTGATCGACCCGAGGAAAGGCTTCACTTGATCGAGCAGTTCGCGCTCGAGCACACCAGCCTTGGCAGCAGCGGTGTACATGTCATCTTCAAAGATGTCCCACCCGGTGAAGACCAGATCGTTCAGTGCGGCGAGTGGAACAAATTCTTTGATCTTGGGCGACCGGGCATCGGTACGCTTGCCCAAGCGAATCGTACCCATCTGGGTGAGCGAGCCGATGGGCTTCGAGATGCCTTTGCGCACAGCTTCGATGCCGGCGACAAACGTCGTCGCTACCGCGCCCATGCCGGGAATCATGACGCCAAGCTTGCCCTTGGCCGGTTGAATCTCGCTGCCGTGGGATTTCGTTTCGCTGGTTCGGGGAGAGGTTTTTACGCGCTTCTGCTGAGTCGCCATCGTGTGGCTGTGTCCTTATAAGAATTTTGGGATTATGGCAAACAGGTATGTTCTCGTATTTGTTGCCAGAAAAGCAAGGAAACGAAGCCAGCGGGCAACCTTGACACCTTAACGGCGCACGGCAACCGTTGAACGGAACAACGAATTCCTGTCCGTTGCAAACTTTACCGGTACGTTTTACCCTTTCGCGGTGAACTTGAATGCGGCGACCAGGGACGCGCGAGATAGCTCCGGCTCTGTTGCCCTCTTCGCCATTACAGCCGTCGCGTTCCTTGCGCAATTCCTCACCGCCACCCGGTACGGCATCTTTCGTGACGAGATGTATTACCTCGACTGTGCACGTCACCTCGCCTGGGGATACGTCGATCAGCCGCCGCTCATCGCATTCATCACTTGGCTGGAGCGTCACGTCACTGGCTCTTCGCTCTACTCTCTACGTTTCTTGCCTGCTGCAGCAGCAGGAGCAACTGCGTGGCTAGCCGGTCGCCTTGCGCGTGCCTTTGGCGCAGGTGCTTTCGGGCAGGCCATCGCTGCTCTAGCCGTGCTGCTGGCCCCTGGGTTCCTGGCCCTGTTCCATCTGCTCACCATGAACGCCTTCGAGCCACTTTTCTGGACCGTCGCGGCTTACATCGTCGTGCGCATTATTCAGACGGGCAATCAGAAATTATGGCTATGGTTTGGCCTGCTAGCCGGAGTCGGCATTCTCAATAAATGGTCGATGCTGTTTTGGGGTGCGGGACTTTTTCTTGGACTTGTGCTCACTAAGCAGCGCCGGGTTCTCGCCGAAAAATGGATCTGGCTGGGCTTGGGTATCGCCATGCTGATCTGGCTACCGAACATTCTCTGGAATATTCATCATGGCTGGCCCTTTTTAGAACTCATGGCCAACGTGCGCTCCAGCGGCCGCGACGTCACTCATGGGCCGCTCTCTTTTCTTCTCGACCAGGCGATGGTTATGAATATTGCCAGCGCGCCGCTATGGATCGCAGGCGCGTTGTGGCTATTCTTCGGACGAGAGGACGGCAATCGCGGCAGATACCGCGTCCTCGGCTGGACCTATTTATTTCTCCTGGTCTACTTCATCGCTGCAGGTGGGAAGTCGTACTATCTCTGGCCGATCTATCCCATGCTCTTTGCCGCTGGTGGCGTAGCCGCGGAGCAATGGACGGCGCGACACGTAGGTTTCATCCGCCCAATCTGGTTGACTGGTATCGTCGTGGTTGGCATCGTTCTGGCTCCGATGAGCCTTCCGGTTCTCTCTCCTGAGGGATTCATCCGCTATCAACACGCGCTGCACCTTGCTCCGCCGCAGATCGAGCATCAGCGAGTTGGACCGCTCGGCCAGCAACTTTACGCCGACATGTTCGGATGGGACGAGATGGCACGCGAGATCGGACGTGCCTACAACAACCTGCCCCCAGACATTCGTGCGAAGACCGGCATTGCTGCCCACGGATTCGGCGAAGCCGGAGCTATTGATTTCTTTGGCCCGAAGTATGGCCTGCCGTACGCGATCAGCGGCCATCAGACGTACTGGATCTGGGGGCCGGACGGTTACACAGGAGAAAGTTTGTTATTCGCAGGCGATTCTGAAGAGCGCGTTCGCCAGCTTTGCGAAAATGTCGATGTGGTCGGCCACGTGTTTCACTCCTACTCGCGCGAAGACGAGCACTTCGACATCTATTGGTGCCATCCGTTGAAATGGAATCTTCAGGAGATATGGCCGCAGGCAAAGCACTTTGACTGATGACGGATACCTCAGCGTCCCATTTCGAACACGGTGCCCGATCCAAGTGAGCCGTCCGCACCGCCGTACATGGTTGTTCCGTATAGATGCCCTTCGGGATCAAAGATCAGATCGCCAGCTGGCCCTCCCCCGTCCTGGCTATCTTCCGTGAAGGAGTGAAGGATGGTCTGCGACCATCGCCCATCCTGACCCCGGGTAAAAGCGAACACCACCCCGCACCCGCCGCCCCCACCGCAATTAGGGTCTCCTCCGCTTGAAGCTATACCGTACAGGTTTCCGGCGCGGTCGAGCAGCAGGCGAGCCCATGGGTAGCCGCCGTCCACTCCATCCGTAAATGAATGAATCGTAATTGCGTTCCATTGACCACCCGGCGTCGGACTTAGTTCAAATACCGTTCCACAGCAGGAGAATCCGTAGCGATAGGTCGTCCCATAGACATTGCCCAACCCATCCAGAATGACTGCCGCCTCGGGAGTGGAGCCATCAAGACCATTGAAGCTATGAATCAGACTCTCGGTCCACTGGCCTCCGGGTGCTGCTGGAGCCGTCAATTTGAACACCGTTCCCATCCCGTTCGTGCCGCCCACTATCGTGGTGCCGTAGAGGTTGCCGTCGGTATCAGCGGCCAGGCCCGCATTGGGACCGAAGCCGTCGGGGTTCCCACTGAATGCATAAAGCACAGTCTCAATCCACAGACCTTGTTTACCGGGCGAAAGCTCGAAAACCACGCCTCCTGGCTGATCGCAGGGATAGATACCTCCGCAATAGGTCACACCATAAATGTTTCCCGCCGCATCCAATACCAACTCAGCGTTGGGGTTGCCGCCGTCACTGCGTCCGGCAAAACTATGGAGCGTGGTTTTCCGCCACGTCCCTATCGAGCTCGGCGTCAACTGATAGACAATGCCGCAACCACCCGAGCCCCAGCCGAGACAGCCATCGGGGCCACCGCCGCCGCCCGCCTCCGTTGTCCCATAGAGGTTGCCCGCGGAATCAATGACCAGGCCATGGGGTTGGGCTCCATCTTTGCCGCCTTGAAACTCATAGAGTAACTTTTCTTTCCAACTCCCGTCGGGCAAACGTATCAGTTCGAAAACGGTGCCGCAGCCCGAAAACGATCCCTCGGTGCACGACGAAACACCACCCCAATAGGTGACTCCGTAAACGTTTCCGGCATGGTCCACGGCCAAGCTGCCGACATAAGGAATTGCGCCCTCGCTACCACCCTGAAAGGAGTAGAGGACTTTGTACTTGGGCGCGGCCCACAGCATCGAGGAAAATATAAGGAAAAGACAGCCAAGGGCTGGGCGAAATGGCTGGTACAACATTCGGAGTACCCCCGCTCGGACCGGGCAATTATACGTCACTCAGCTCACGCCCGAATCCCTGAGATAACGCCCCTCACTTCGAGTCCAGGTCAGCAGTTTTCACCGGCAAATCCCAATGCGCATCGAGAATCTCAAATCGCCGCTGCTCTTCCCTGCTGTAGGTCTCCTGATCGGGCCACAATTGCTTCTTGAGCGCGTCCTCGTCGAAAGCTTCGTTGGCCACGGTCGCGTTCTTGAACACGATAGTCACGCGATAGTCCCAGCGGCCATCTTCGGTCGTGTGATAGCGCGGCTGGTCCATCCAGACTTTCACCATGCGTCCCATCTCGACTTCTTTTCTCAGCAGTGGGTAGTGATTTTTCTTGAAGAGTTTCAGAAATTCATCGGCGTGGCCCCACTTAGCTTTGTAGTAATACTCGATAACGAAGGGTTGACCCGAAGATGCCGCTTGGGCAAAGGTGAAGGCGGTAGCGAACAGAAAGAACAAAAACAAGGTAAAACGTTTCATGCGATTCTCCTGCTGAGCAGTATTCGTCTGAGAGGGGCGAGGACGCCCGTCGTCCACGACCTTGGTAATCCTACTGCGTCGCGCCCAACCGGTTCTGCCAATGTGACCACACGAACCAGACGAAGCCGGCCACCAGCACAACCACGATTACCGCATCGAACTGGTGAAAGTATTTTCCCAGTCTGCGCCAGTTTTCGCCTAGTTTCATGCCGAAGTATGCCAGGGCGAAACACCACGGCCAGGAACCGAGAAAAGTGTAAATGTGAAAACGGCCACGCGGCATGCGTGCGACTCCAGCTGGTAACGCAATGAACGTCCGGATCACCGGCAAGAGTCGGCCGATGAATACTGCCAGGTATCCCCAGCGCCTGAAGAAGCTGTCGGCCCAGGCAAGCTCGCGTCTTCCCATCATGATCCAGCGACCGTATTTCTCTACCAGTGGGCGCCCGCCGTAGAAGCCGATCTCGTAAGCCACCAGCGACCCTAAGTTGCAGCCGATGGCCCCTGCAGTTGCGACCCACACCAACTTCAATGTGCCCTCGTAAACCAGGTACCCCGCGAAGGGCATGATCAATTCGGAAGGCAGGGGAATACAGGCAGATTCAATCGCCATCAACAGGGCTATGCCGCCATAGCCGGTCACGGCGATGACCGACTTGATGAATACAAAGAGGACCGCGAGAACTTTTTCTGTCATGGAATGTCAGCCGATGCGAACGAAGGCTGGGGCGCCTCTCGCCCACTTGTTCGGCTAGAAAGAGCCTTCCTGGGTAAAGGCAAAACCGGGGAGCGAAACACCGTCAGAGCCCTTGGCCACTTTGACCCTCACCGTCGGGGCATCGGGGGCCGTGACCTCGGCGGGCCGCAAAACCGCGTATTGCGTAAACACTTCGCTATAAACCTTGGTGACGAGATAGTCCTTCCCGTCCTCGTCCTTGCGCCAAACCTGCCCGAGTTTGATCGATTTAACCGCCACGTATTGTCCCCAAGTTTACTTGTCAGATCAGTTCCAGACTACCTAGGGCGAGGATTGACGTCAATCATGCCGGAAACCCGAAGGTAATTTATTGGCCACGTGAACCGTCAGTCCTTCCAGGTCTTTTTTCTCTGGTAACATCTACATTCGCTTCCAAAGGAGAGCAAGGTTTATGCCACGCGGGATCGTTCCACGCCAACCCGCCAAGACCGGACGACAGGAAGGCACGCGCAGAGTTCAAGCTCGGCCGAAAGTCACGATGCCGTCGCGCCCCGCACGTATGAAGACGGTCGCACCTGCGCGATCAAAATATAATGCGCTGGCGCCGGAACGTATTGCGGAAATCCTCCAGCGGCTCGACCAGCTTTACCCTGACGCGACCTGCGCGCTCACCCACAACAGCGCGTGGGAACTGCTGGTGGCGACAATCCTGTCCGCGCAATCGACCGACGTAAACGTCAACCGCGTGACCCCGGCGCTGTTCAGCAAGTATCCCACTGTGAAGGATTTCGCCGCGCTTACTCCCGAACAGCTTGAACCGGACATTCGCTCGACCGGATTCTTTCGCAATAAATCCAAATCTGTGGTCGGGGCTGCGAAGAAGCTGGTGGCCGAATACCGCGGAGAAGTCCCCGACGAAATGGACAAACTGCTCACCCTGCCCGGCGTGGCGCGCAAAACCGCCAATGTCGTGCTGGGAACCTGGTTCAGGCAAGGGGTCGGCGTCGTGGTCGATACCCATGTCACCCGGATTTCACGGCGTCTGGAACTGACAAAGAACGCGGATGCGCCCAAAATCGAGCAGGATCTGATGAAAGTCATTCCGCCAGAGAAGTGGATTCTGTTTGCCCACCAGATCATTTGGCACGGACGCAAACTTTGCATTGCGCGCAAGCCAAAATGTGTGGATTGTCCTTTAGAGAATATTTGCCACGCCGCCGACAAGACCTGGAGCACAGTGGAAATTCACAAGAACGCAAAACCCTGAGGCTCCAACAGATTGTCATCCTGAGCGAAGTATGCAGTTCACCCAGTGAAATGCATACGAAGTCGAAGGACCCCTGCATTGTCAATCACACTCTGCCGTCGCGAGGCATTCTCTTCTCGGGCCTTCTAAGAGAACTCCTTGCAACGCCAAAGCAGGTATTAGCTGCAGGCTATCTTTCGACTCCGAAGCAAGTCGTTTCGCGAGCTGTGCGCGTCGCTCAAGATAACAAGGCAAACGAATGTTATCCTGCATCGGTATGCGCACTTTTCTTCCCTTTGCTATCGTCGTACTGATGAGTACCTTCGCAGCCAGCCAGGTTCTGCCTGTGCCTCACGCCATCACTGATCCTAAGCAGATCACCTCGAAGCCCAACGCCAACGTTGAGCAGTTCCAGCAGAACCTGTCGATCGAGCGGCTGTACATGACGCGGCAGATCGGCCGGGCATCGTGGTCTCCCGATGGCAAGCAGATCGTTTTCGTCACCAACATCAGTGGTCGAAACAACCTTTGGGTTGTTCCTTCCGGCGGCGGTTGGCCCACTCAGCTTACGGTCAGCGATCAGCGGCAGACCGCTCCCACCTGGTCCCCCGACGGCAAGTGGATCGCCTACATGTCCGACTATGACGGCGACGAACTTTGGGACATATTTCTCGTTTCTCCAAAAACTGGTCAAGTTGTAAACCTGACGCACACCCGCGAGATTGCGGAAGAGAATCCGCGCTGGTCGCCCGACGGACGCTACCTCGCTTACACGGTGAAACCGAAAGACTCGTCGGTTTATGAGATCGATGTCTTCGACATGCTGATGCGCCAGGTGAAGCATGTAACCTCGGGGACGCCGGCAGATAAAGTCAACGACAACCCCATCTGGACCCGGGACGGCAAGTCTGTCGTTTATACCCAGTCGCAGGCCAAGGGAACGGACTCGAACATCTTTATCGCCGAGGTTGCTACCGGCCAGAGCACTTTGTTGACCCCTCATGATGGCGAGCAACTGTTCTCAGCAGATGACGTCTCTCCCGACGGAAAGACGCTGCTGATCACCGCGAACGCTGCCAATGGCTACGACAACGTTGGTCTGCTCGATATCGCGAGCAAGAAAATCTCCTGGCTTACCAAAGACAAGTGGGAAATCCGCGGCGGCACATTCTCTCCCGACGGCAAGTCAGTGACCTGGACGGCAAATGTGGATGGCAACACCGACATTTACATTCACAACCTTGCCGCCGGCACGACCAAATCTTTGCCGCTTCCCGTGGGAGTGAACGATGTCGCGGGCGAGCCTTCTGCCTTCAGTCATGACGGTACCCGCCTGCTGTACTACCACAACGGTCCTAAGTCGCCCACTGACCTCTGGGTGTACCACCTGGCGACCGGCAAATCGCAGCAGATCACCCACTCCCTCGTCGCTGGCGTCAACTCCGATGACATGGTCGAGCCCTTCCTCGTTCACTATCCCAGCCGCGACGGCAAGTGGACGATCTCTGCTTTCGTCTACGTTCCCTACAACATGGTGCGTAACGGACAGAACGCAGCGATGGTCTATGTGCACGGCGGGCCAACGTCGCAGACTGTGAACTCGTTCAATCGCTTTGTCCAGCACATGGTCAACCAGGGTTACATGGTGATCGCGCCGAACTATCGTGGCTCGACAGGCTATGGCAAGGAATTCCAGCAGGCGAACCTGTTCGACATGGGCGGCGGCGATCTACAGGATGTATTGGCAGGAGCCGATTTCATCAAGCAGACTGGCTATCTCGATCCCAAGAAGATCGCCCTGGTCGGCGGCAGCTACGGCGGCTACATGACCATGATGGGCGTCACAAAAGCGCCGGACGTCTGGGCGGCGGGCGTGCCGATCGTGCCGTTCGTCAACTGGTTCACCGAGATTAAGAATGAAGACCCGGTGCTGCAGCAGAGCGACCTGGCCACAATGGGCGATCCGGAAAAGAACAAAGACTTGTATCACGAGCGCTCGCCGATCTTCTTTGTCGACCAGATCAAAGCGCCACTGCTGCTGTTGGCTGGCGGCCACGATCCGCGCTGTCCGCACGAGGAGTCGCAGCAGGTCGTCGATGCAGTCAAGAAAAACGGTGGGACGGTTGAACTGAAGGTCTACGAGAACGAAGGCCACGGTTTCGCGCGGGTGGAAAATCAGATCGACGCCTACCAAAGAGTGTCGAGCTTTCTAAGAGCCCATGTGCCGCCGGCAGATTGCGGATGCAGGCTGCCGGAATAACACTCTTTGCATTGTCATTTCGAGGAGCGCAGCGACGAGAAAGCTGCTGCTATGCGGTTAAGAACAAGCAGATTCCTCACGGCTGAGAGCCGTTCGGAATGACAAGTTGGATAGCGTGGTTAACGGTTGCGGCTGGCGTCCACGATGGCCTGGATTAATCCTGGAATCGTGAACTGCTTCGCTTCAATGTCCACCGGCATACCGAACTCGCGCAGAGTGGAGGAAGTCACCGGGCCGATCGAAGCAAAACGCGGGCGAGGGTGCCCGCGCCACACCATCTTTCCGGAAAGTGCCAGGAAGTTCTTCACTGTCGAGGAACTGGTGAAGGTGATCACATCCGGTCGCCGCTTCGCGTCTTTGAGAATCGTCTGCAGTCGAATGCACGATGATTTTGGCACCACGGTTTCATAGGCCTCGACCACGTCCACCTGCGCCCCCAGTTTGCGCAATTCAGTAGGGATCACGTCGCGGGCAACCTTGGCGCGGGCCAGCAGGATTCGCTTCCCGGCTACTTCCTGTCGCAGGCTCTTCACGACGGACTCAGCCACGTATTCGTCCGGTACGACGTTAACTTTGAGTCCGCGTTTCTCTATTGCTTTCTTTGTCGCCGGGCCTATGGCAGCGATCTTCAGGTGCTGAAAGCTTTTTTTCCTTAACCCAATTCTGTCCGCCCGCTCCCACGCCGCTTCGACTCCGTTCACGCTGGTGAGTATCAGCCAATCGTAAGCGTTGAGATTCTTGAGAGCAGAATCCAGCGGCTTATACGAGCGTGGCTTGCGGATCTCGATGAAAGGGATTTCGATGACGGTCGCGCCCATTTTGCGGAGGCCGGAGGAGAGAGCGCCAGCCTGATGACGGGCGCGCCCGACGAGAACAGAGGTTCCAGAAAGAAGTAGTGACTTTTTGGGTGGCACTTGCCGAATGTACCCCAAGGGCTAAAGCCCGTTGCCGAATGCAGACCTCAATCGCAGCAGTGAAGCACTGCGGCACCTAGGAACACGTGGGGACAGCCGCCCCCGGCTGTCCGTTGGGCCGAAGACCCGATCCCCTCATGGCTGTTGCGGCACGGCGATGCCCTGGCCGTACACAGCCTCAAGAATCTCTTCGCCACCGCGCTGCAGCAGCGTGTCGGCAACTGCCTCGCCCAGCGCGACCGGATCGCTGCCCTCACGTGACTCGCGCAAAATCTTTTTGCCTTCCGGATCGGCGACTACGCCTTCTAAGTGCAGCCGCCCGTCCCGCATTTCTGCAAACGCCCCGATCGGCACCTGGCAGCCGCCGCCCAATTTGTTGAGCAAAGCCCGTTCACACGTTGTGGTAGCCCGAGCTGCGGCATCATCCAGGAACGCCAGATGCCGGCGGGTAACTGCGTCTCCGCGCCGGATTTCGATCCCCAAAGCTCCCTGCCCTGCGGCCGGGCACATAATCTCCGCCGGAATGACCTGCCTGATGAGTTCTGTCTTGCCCAGCCGGTTCAGGCCCGCGGCCGCCAGAATGATGGCGTCGTATTCGCCGCTCTCCAGCTTGCGTAAGCGCGTGTCCACGTTGCCGCGCAGCGGATGAATTTTCAAATCCGGGCGCAAAGCTTTCAGCTGCGCCTGGCGTCGCAGACTGCTGGTTCCGACCAGCGCCCCTTGCGGCAGTTCATCGATGCCGGCGTACTTTCGGGAGCAGAACACGTCCCGCGGATTCTGGCGTTGGGTAATGGCTGCAATCTCAAATTCCGGTGAAAGTTCGGTGGGAAGGTCTTTCAAACTATGAACAGCAATATCGACTCGCCCCTCGACGAGCGCTTCTTCGATCTCCTTGGTGAACATTCCCTTGGTGCCAACTTTGGCGAGAGCAACGTCGACAATCTTGTCGCCGGTGGTCTTGATGATTTCCAGTTCCACATCGTGCCCGGCGTCCCGCAGCAACGCGCTGATGTGGTTGGCCTGCCAAAGAGCGAGTTGAGAGCCGCGAGAACCGATTCGCAGACGCGCCATCAGGCGTTTCCTCCGGAACCACCGGACTTCGCACTCTTCTCCTGCAAGTTGAACAGCCGTCGGACCACGTCAACTACCGTGGTGGCCTCGGCCTCTCTGGCCGCAGATTTCAAGGTGGTGACCGGCGTATGCATGATCTTGTTCACGATCCCGCGGGTAAGGGTTTCGATCGCCATCTCCTGCTCGGGCGTCATTGGTCCAAGCCGTCCACGTACCCGGTCAATCTCAGCCTGGCGGATAGTTTCCAGATGATCTTGCAGCGAGACAATCGTCGGCACCACGTCTAGAGTCTGGAGCTTTGCCTGAAAACGGTCGACCTCAGTATTGATGATCGCATCCGCACGCTCTGCTTCCTTCTTGCGATCGGCAACGTGCGAAGCCACCGCCTGTTGCAGATCGTCGATGTCGTAAACAAAGATCCCGTCCAGCTTGTTCATCTCCGCGTCAACGTCCCGCGGAACGGCGATATCGATAAAGAACATGGGACGGTTCTTGCGGCGACTCAGGAAAAGTTCCCCGTGTTCCTTGCGGAAGATTGCATGAGGCGCGCCGGTTGAGGTGATCACGATGTCGGCGCGATCGCAAGTGTCATACAGGCGCTGGAACTCGATTGCCTGTCCGTTGAATTTCTGCGCCATGCGGATGGCACGATCGTAGGTGCGGTTCGCGACAAAGAGAGAAGTCGCGCCGTGGGCTAGCAGATGGCGTGCTGCGAGTTCGGTCATTTTACCTGCCCCAACCAGGTAGACACATTTGCCGTTCAATGATCCGAAAATCTTTTTTGCCAGCTCGACCGCGACTGAAGCCACAGAAACTGCCGAGGAACCAACTGCAGTTTCGGTTCGAACCCGTTTGGCCACCGCGAAGGAGCGAGTGAGCAGCTGATCCAGTTGGGAAGTGACGCATCCTAATGCCCGCGCGGTCGCATACGCCTCTTTGACCTGTCCGAGAATTTGCGCCTCGCCCACGACCATTGAATCGAGGCTGGAAGTCACCCGGAAAAGGTGGCGGATGGCATCTTTTTCTCGATATTCGTAGAGGTGAGGTTCGATGGCCGAGCGCTCCATTTGGAAAAACGCGGCCAGGAAACTTCGCAGGTCCGCGCCGCCGTTCTTGGTTCGCGCAATCAGTTCCACCCGATTGCAGGTGCTGAGAATCAGGCCCTCGTCCACTCCCGGATGTTGTGTAAAACTCTTCAGCGCTTCTGGCAGACGGGATTCCGGAATGGCGAGCCGCTCACGCACCTCAACCGGAGCCGTCTTGTGGTTCACGCCGATGAGCTGAAAAGTCATGACTGAGCGAACCTGTGAATGCTGCTGAAATAGTTAGCGATCCAAGCCACAACGGCTGCGGCAAAAGCTCCGGCTGCAAGATAGGCGGCCCGCCGTCCACGCCACCCAGCATTCCAACGCGTATAAAGCAAAACCAGATACACCAACCACATCAGAATCGATAGAAGAATCTTGGGATCCAAAAGATCAATGCGCCCGTAGGTTGCTTGGGCCACCACTGAGCCGGCTATCAAGCCAAGCGTCATGAATGGGAAGCCGAGCAGCAGCGAGCGAAAACCAATTTGGTCGATAACTTCAAGCGCCGGCAAACGCGAAAGGATCCCGGCGTTCTTCGACTTCAGCGAACGTTCCTGGATCAGATAAAGCAAGCTGGCGCAGAAACTCAGCACCAGCGCAGCGTAGCCCGTAAAGATCATCGCGATGTGCGCAAATAGCCAGCCGGTGCGAAGTCCGGGCGACGTCAACAGAAACGGCGCCTGTCCCGTGGCCGCGATGAAGGTCAGGAGAAACACCAGAGGGAAAACGATGATGCCGGGCGAAGTCGTCTGATAAACCATGTAGACGAGCAGAAATATCACCATAATGAGGAAGCCCAGCACGGACTCCGCGTTGTGAATCGACGCCAGCGTGATTTGGCCCGAAGCCAGAAAAGCCTCCACTAGCGATACGAAGTGGAAAACCATTCCGAGATAAGCGGCGTGCAAAGCTACCCGGTTAAGCCATTCGCTGGTGCGAGTGAGAGCTACCAGAGCATACAGCAAGCCCACCGCGTAACAGCCCAGCGCCACTCGCAGCCATAGAATTGACATATATGAATTTACGTGTTCCCGTGCCTTGCGGATTGCTTAATCCCCACGCAGGGTGATTATAGTCTGCATTGCGCATGGGGCAGAAGGCTACAGATGACGTCACATGGATATGTGATGTCGATCACAATGGAGCAGCTTCAATCTATCCCCAGCAAGCTCAAAACGCGCACCAGATCAGCAGAATCCAGGTTCAGGCGGCGGCCCTCCGCCTGCAAATCTTCGATCTCGTCAAAGGCTTGAAACAGCCGCATTTTGACCGCTCCGTACTCTTCTGCATCAGTGAGCTGGCGGCCATGATGTGCCGCCCATTCCTCAACCGCGGCACGGGGCAGAAACACGCTGACCGCAAACATATTCTTCCGGTCGGACGTGACATCGAAGATGAACTCCGTGGACGCCTCTGCCGCGTTGGCCAGCGAGGCGCGCTTGCCAACGAAATAATACTGGTAGACGTAACCTTGTCCGCCAGTGTAGGTCTTCATGCGCCGGACGGTCATAGTTAGGGAGTAGCTAGTAGCTGGTACCTGGTAGCTAGTTATCTCCGGACCAGGGCTTTGCACTCTGGTCGGCAATGCCCAATGAATTCGTCACCTTGTCTGCTATGTGTTTCCTGGCTACAAGCTACTAACTACTATTCGATCTGCGCTTCGCGCAGTCGCTTGGCGGCAGTTTCCGACGCCAGAGGCGAATAATAAACTTCTTTGAAGGTGTAGGACTTCGCCTTGGCCGCCAGGATCGGCAGGATCTCGATGTGCCAGTGATAGTCCTCGTCGATCGTCTTCCAATATCCCAGGCTTCCGGAGGGATGCTGGCTGTTCGGCGAAGTGTGCAGTACCAGATGTATTTCCTCGGTGATTGTGCGGATGCGTTGCAGCGTGCGACGCAGCAAAGCCCCCAGCTCCCGCATGGTTCCCTGCCGGTTCAGCGCCATACGTTCGAAGGCCGCTTCGTGCGTGCGAGGCAGTATCCAGGTCTCGTAAGGCACGCGAGGAGCGTACGGACAAAGCACGATGAAATCGTCGCGCACCTCCAGCACGCGAGTTCCCTGCCTGGTTTCTTGCGCCACAATGTCGCAAAAAACGCAGCGTTCCTTTTGGTCAAAATACTCGCGGCTTGCGCGTAGCTCGTAAAGCACGCGCCGCGGCACAAAGGTGGTCGCGGTCAGCTGCGATGTGGGATGGCCGAATTCCTGCCCGGCGCTGGCCCCGTAGTCTTTGAAAATGCTGACATACTTGAAGCGGCCGTCGCGTTTCAAATCCTGAATGCGCTGCCCAGCCAGAAGCAGGAACTGTTCGATTTCCGCATCGCTGGCATTCCATAAATGTCGGTCATGCTTGGGGTTTTCGACGAGGACTTCGTGCGCCCCAACGGGCCGCATACGGTCATAAATACCATCACCTCGTCGTGCCGGCTCGCCCTCGATGTGATAAAGGGCGGTGGGATGCACGACCGACCGGGCCGACCAGGGCAATTCCGGCGTCCCTGACATGCTGGCAATCAGCTGTGCCGGCTGCGGTGAGTCGGGACAAAATCGGCAAACCTCCTCACCGCGGGAGGTAAGTTCGGGATTGTCCTCGCCGGTGATGACCCACGAGCGGGTGATTGGATCTTTGCGGAGCTCCATTGGCTAAGGAGACCATTGCGGACGCAATCGCGTCAACTGTGATCCCCGGTACAAAGCAACGACGCGGCAGTTTGCTATAATCCGCGCAACGATTTCGAACTTAGCTGACATTGAAGACGCGAGCCGTCCCACTGTGATGACCGAGCCGTCCACCCCGTTGATGCGGCAGTACACCAGCATTAAACGGGAACATCCTAACGCGCTCTTGTTCTTCCGGCTGGGCGACTTCTACGAACTTTTCTTTGATGACGCTATCCTGGCCTCACGCGAGCTACAAATCACTCTTACCTCGCGCAATAAGGAAAAAGGCGTTGCCATCCCGATGTGCGGCGTCCCCTACCATGCCGCCGAGGGCTACATTGCCAAACTGATCCGCAGAGGCTTCAAAGTTGCAATTTGCGAGCAGACCGAGGATCCGCGCTTCGCAAAGAAGCTGGTGCGGCGTGAAGTCACACGGGTGGTGACGCCAGGAACTGCCGCGGACTCGTCTCTAACGTCGGAGCAAAATAATTTTCTCGCTGCAGTCGCGCAGAGCGGAGACCGGGTCGGCTTTGCAGCATTGGATCTCTCCACCGGGGAATTTCGTGCCACCGAATTTCGCGGCGAAGATGCGGCGCGGCGAATTCAGGAAGAGCTGCAGCAACTCGGGCCGAGAGAACTGCTCTACGGATCTTCGGCTCCATTGTTCGAGCTTGGCAACAGAACGGCCACGGACACTAAGATCCCGCAGCCGCGAGCGGCAGGGATCCCGTGGGCCGCGGCTCCGCTGGATGACTGGATCTTTGCCCCTGACCACGCAATTCCCCTAGTCGAAAACCATTTTGGCGTTCTCTCGCTTGAAGGCTTTGGCCTCGCAGGGAAACCAGCCGCCGCCTCTGCTGCGGGAGCCATCCTTTACTATGTTCGTTCGACCCAGCGCGGAACCCTCGATCACGTTGACCGCATCGGCTTCTACGAGCGGCACAATTGCCTGGTGCTCGATGCGGTGACGGTGCGCAATCTCGAGTTAACCGAACCGCTTTTCGCCGGAACTGACGAGGGAGTGACGCTGTTCCGTTGCATTGATTGCACCGTCACTCCGATGGGTAAGCGGCTGCTTCGCTCCTGGATGCTGCGGCCTTCCGTCGATCGTGTTGAGATTCAATCCCGCCTGGATGCGGTCGAAGCACAGCTTAACAACTTGATCTCGCGCGAAGAATTGCGCCGATCTTTCGACGGAATTCTCGACCTTGAGCGGCTGCTAAGCCGGGTCACGCTGGAGACGGCCAATCCCCGAGACGTGCTGGCCTTGGCCGCTTCTTTGGCGAGAATCCCTGCGGTGCGACAGGCGTTGAAGCCGTTCAGCGCTGAGCGGCTGCGGAAGCTTCTCGACACTATTGACGAACTCACCGACGTCCGAGGGCGCATCGATCAGAACATCGTCCCCGAACCCCCGATCTCGCTCAGTGAGGGCGGAGTCATTCAAAGCGGGGTCGACAAAGAACTCGACGAGTTGCGCGATCTGAGCCGCAATAGCAAACGGTATTTGGCGGAGCTTGAGGAGCGCGAACGCCAACAGACGGGGATCGCCTCCCTGAAGGTCAAATTCAATTCCGTCTTTGGCTACTACATCGAAATTTCCAAGGCGAACCTGCACCTCGCGCCGCCCGGCTACGAGCGCAAGCAAACGCTGGTGAACGCCGAGCGGTTCACCACCCCGGAGCTAAAGGAATACGAGTCGAAGATCCTGGACGCGCAGGAGAAGATCGTCGAGATCGAGCGGCGGCTGTTTTCGCAGCTTCGGTCGATGATCGCCGGCGAAGCAAGGCGTGTCCGCCAGAGTGCGCTGGCGTTGGCCGAGGTCGACGTCTTGGCGAGCTACGCGCACGTGGCTGCCCAACGCAATTATTGCCGCCCGAAAATCGATGACTCATCCGATATTGAAATCGTTGCCGGCCGTCATCCCGTGATCGAGCAGCAGGAGATGAGCGGCGAGCGCTTTGTGCCGAACGACCTGTTCTTGAATTCCACGACGGATGCGGTGCTGATCCTGACTGGCCCAAACATGGGCGGAAAGTCGACCTATCTGCGGCAGGCGGCACTGATGGTCGTTCTGGCGCAGATGGGCTCGTTTGTTCCCGCAACTTCGGCAAGATTAGGACTCGTCGACCGAGTTTTCACGCGCATCGGCGCCAGCGACAATCTGGCGCGGGGACGCTCGACCTTCATGGTCGAAATGACGGAAACAGCGGCAATTCTAAATACGGCAACGCCGCGCTCGCTCATCCTGCTGGATGAAGTCGGTCGCGGCACTGCAACCTACGATGGTCTGGCCATCGCGTGGGCTGCGGTCGAATATGTGCACTCGCAAACTCGTGCCAAGACGCTTTTCGCAACCCACTACTTCGAACTTACCGAATTGGCCGAACATCTTTCCGGTGTGAAGAATTATCACGTTTCCGTCAAAGAAACCGGCAACGGTATCGTTTTCCTGCGAAGAGTCGAGCCGGGAGCTGCCGACCGCAGCTACGGAATTGAAGTGGCAAAGCTTGCTGGATTGCCTAATGCTGTCGTTGAGCGGGCGCGAGAAGTTCTGGCGGAGCACGAAAACGCGGAACAGCGCCTGACGAATCAATTGGCAATTGACGAGGACCGGCCGCAGCCGTCCGCCCAGTTAACGATTTTTACTCCGCTTTCACAGCCCGTGCTGGAAAAGCTGCGCGAAGTAGACTTGAATCGCCTGACTCCACTGGAAGCGCTGAATTTGCTTGCGGAGCTAAAGAGGCAGATCGAATGAGCGGTCGCCCCCCCCTGCCGCTCGGACAAGTCATCATTCTGGGTTTCGACGGCACCAAAATGTCCTCTAGGTTGCGCTCTTTGCTGACCAGCGTGCAACCCGCGGGCGTAATTCTCTTTGCCCGGAACATTGTCACCGCGCAACAGACCCACGCATTGCTGCAAGACTGCCAGTCCTGCGTGGCAACGCCGCTTTTCACCTGTGTCGACATGGAAGGCGGAACCGTTGACCGCTTCCGCGATGTGCTCGGAAATGCGCCGGCAGCTGCCGACGTCTTTGCCACGCGCCATAAGAAGCTTTTCCGCAAGCACGGAAAAATCATCGGCGACTCCTGCCGTGCCCTCGGTTTCAATACTGACTTTGCACCGGTAGTCGATCTCGCGTTCGAGGCTTCGCGCAAGGTCATGAGTTCACGCTCCGTCTCGGACAATCCCGCCGAGGTCACAGCCTATGCACGAGAATTTTTGTCGGGCTTGAAGTCAGCCGATGTCTTGGGCGCGCTCAAACATTTTCCCGGGCTTGGTGAAGCCATGCTCGACACGCACGACGAACTGCCCCGGGTGGACAAGCCCTGGCGAAAACTTTGGGCCGAAGATCTCGCACCCTATCGTGCGTTGCGCCGCGCAGCTCCGATGGTGATGGTCAGCCATGCTGCGTATCCGGCGGTGACCCGCGAAGTGACACCCGCGTCTTTGTCCCGCAAGTGGATCACGCAGGTGCTGCGAAGAAAAGTCGGCTATCGGGGATTGGTTGTCTCCGACGATCTGGAGATGGGAGGCGTGCTCAAAGCCGGTTCGGTCGAGAATGCAGCCGTCGGACACATCCGCGCTGGCGGCGACCTGTGTCTGATCTGTCATGTGGAAGAGCATGTAGTGAAATCGTACGAGGCATTGCAGCACGCATGCGCCGACCTTAATTTTGCGCGACGATGTCAGGAGTCGATCCGGCGCGTGCTGACTTTTAAGAAGAAACATCGGGAATTCCGGAAGCAGGCGGCACCGACACAAGAGAGAATCCAGCGCTTGTCCCGGCAACTATGGGAATTCAGTGAGCAGGTGCGGCTGGAGGCGATCAAAAGGGATATTGCGCGGCAGGCACACGCATGATCGTCGCCGGAATCATGAGTGGAACTTCGGCGGATGGCATCAACGTGGCTCTTGTGCAGGTGAACCGGACCCGCCGCCCAGGCCGTCAACCCTTTACCTTGGTGGGTCACGCCGAGTACCCGTATCCCGCCGCCGTCCGCAAACAAGTGCTGGCGGCAATGAATGCGGAACGCGCCAAGGTCGCAGACCTATCTCGGTTGAATTTTCTGTTGGGCGAGCTTTACGCCGACGCTGTCCTCGCGACGCAGCGTAAGTTTCGCGCAAATGCGGACCTCGTCGGCTGCCATGGCCAGACGATCTATCACCAGGGTGAACCGATAGCATTTCTTGGGCATCAGCTTTGCACGACCTGGCAGATCGGCGAAGGCGCCGTGATCGCCGCACGTCTAGGCGTTCCCGTCGTTTCCGATTTCAGGCCTGCGGACATGGCGGCTGGTGGCAAAGGCGCGCCCTTGGTTCCCTACCTCGACTTTCTGCTCTATCGCGACTCCCACGGCGGACGAATTGCGCAGAACATCGGGGGAATTGCGAATCTCACTGCGATTCCAGTGGACGCCTCGCTGAAGCAGGTAATCGCGTTCGATACTGGGCCGGGAAACATGGTCATCGACGCGGTCACGGAGCGGCTTTTCCACCGATCTTATGATCGCGACGGAGAATTTGCCGCACGTGGAACTGTGTTGACGGCCAGTCTTAAGAAACTCATGCGCCAGGAGTTTTTCCGGCGGAAACCACCCAAGACAGCCGGCCGCGAAGAGTTTGGACGTGAATTTGTCGACCGATTCCTGCGCTGTCTGCACGGCAAGAATCGGCAGGACATCGTTGCCACTGCGACCGCGCTTACCGCAGCCTCGATTGCCGACTCGCTGCTCCGGTTCGTGTTGAAGCGAAACCATTCGTACCACGAGCTGATCGTTTCCGGCGGAGGATCGAAGAATTCGACCCTTATGGCGATGTTAGCCAACGAACTTAGCACGCTTGGCTTGCAATTGCGCTTTTCCGACGAGTTCGGCCTCCCGTCGGAGGCCAAAGAGGCAGCTGCATTCGCATTACTCGCGTACGAGACCTGGAATCGAAGGCCGTCAAATGTGCCATCAGCCACGGGAGCGAAGCGGCCCGCGATCCTCGGGAAGATTTCCTATGCCTAGCCAGGGTTGCCTCCGCTGGGTAGCGAATGCGCTGCTGCGGACACCTCTCCTGATTTTCTTTCTGCTCTTCTCTATTTCCTGCTCTTCCAAGCCCGACCGCGACACGCTCGTCATGATTATTGAAGACAGTCCCACCAACCTCGATCCACGCGTGGGGTTGGACGCCTATTCGGAGCGGATTGACGAATTGATCTTCGACGATCTGCTGTCTCGCGACGAGCATCTGAACGTGCAGCCGCAACTAGCCGAGCGCTGGGAGATTCCCGATCCGCTGACATACGTCTTCCACCTGCATCACGGAGTCAGGTTTCACGATGGCAGGCCGCTGACTTCGCGCGATGTCAAGTGGACGTTTGATTCGCTGCTGCAGGGCAAAATTCTCAGCACAAAATCGGCCGCCTACCGCTCTGTCGATCACATCGATACGCCCGACGAGTTCACCGTCGTCTTTCATCTCAAAGAGCCGTTCGCCACACTGCTGTGGAACCTGTCGGATGGCGCCATCGGCATCGTGCCCTACGGCAGCGGCGCTGAAATCAGCAGTCACCCGGTAGGATCGGGCCCCTTTCGCTTTATCAGCGCCGAACAAGACAAAGAAGTTATCATCGAGCGCAACGATGATTATTGGGGTGAGAAGCCGCACCTGAAACGCGTCCGCCTGGCCGTAGTGCCGGACGAGACCACCCGCGCTCTTGAACTCCGCAAGGGCAGCGCCGATCTTGCCATCAATGCATTCACCGGAGATATGGTTCTTGCTCTCCAAGGTGAGCCGAAGCTGGAAGTGATGCGCGGTCCGGGCACTGTGCTGTCATACTTCGCTTTCAATTTGCGTGATCCGATTCTGAAGGACGTGCGCGTTCGGCAAGCGGTGGCATACGCAATCGACCGGCAGCCCTTCATTCACTACCTGCAGCGCGACTTCGCTCGCCCGGCATATAGCCTTCTTCCGCCAGAAAGCTGGGCCTACGACGGCAATGTTCCGCATTACGACTACAATCCCGAGCGGGCTCGGCAAATCCTCGACCAGGCCGGCCATCCAGCCGTAGACGGCGTGCGCTTTCACTTAACCATGAAAACCTCTACCCAGGAAAGCACGCGCCTGCTGGCCGCCGTTCTGCAACAGCAACTTCGCGACGTCGGTATCGCGCTCGATATTCGTACATTCGAGTTCGCAACATTCTTCTCTGACGTTACCCGCGGCGAGTATCAGGTGCATTCATTGCGCTGGGTGGGCGGAAATGAGGATCCCGACATCTTCGAGTACGTGTTTCACTCGGATAGGTTCTCGCCCCACGGGGCAAATCGCACGTACTACTCGAACCCGAAAGTGGATGCCCTGATTAATCAGGCACGCAGCACGCTCAATCAGGAGGAGCGAAAACAGCTTTACGCCCAGCTTCAGGAAATCCTTGCCAATGATCTGCCTTATATCAATCTGTGGTATCAGGACAACGTGCTGATCCACTCCAAGCGGGTGCAGAATCTGACCTTGAACCCGCCGGGAAATTATGACTTTTTGAAGACGGCGGAATTGATCCACTAAAGACTCGGGAACCGTCGTCGCGCATCCACAAAACTGCTGCGTGATACCATCGACAATTCATGCGCATTCTTTTCATCGGCGACATTTTTGGCCGGCCGGGGCGGACCATCGTCAAGGAACGCCTTCCAGAACTGGTCAAAGAACACGCCATCGATCTCATCCTTGCCAATGGGGAAAATGCCGCGGCCGGTTTTGGAATCACGCCGCCGCTGGCCGAAGAGCTATTCGAGCTTGGCATCGACGTGATCACCACCGGCAATCACATCTGGGACAAGCGCGAGATCGTGGAGTTCTTTGAAACGGCCGATGGTAATCCCCACAGCCCGGCCCATCGCCTCCTGCGGCCTGCCAATTATGTTCCGGGCACACCTGGCTGGGGCATGTTCGAGGGCCGCAAGAACGATGTGCCTTATGCGGTCATCAATCTGCAGGGACGCGTGTTCATGGCCTCGAACGACGATCCTTTCCGCGTGGCCGACCAACTGCTGAAGACCATCAAGGCCAAGGTTGTCGTTGTCGACATTCACGCCGAAGCTACTTCAGAGAAGATTGCCATGGGCTGGCATCTGGATGGCCGAGCTACTCTGGTCGTCGGCACACATACCCATGTGCCCACCGCGGATGAACGCGTACTCCCGGGAGGGACGGCATACATCACCGATGTCGGGATGACCGGCCCTTACGACAGCGTGATTGGCGTGAAGAAAGAGCTGATCGTCGGCAAGTTCCTTAACAATATGCCCACTCGTTTCGAAGCGGCTACAGGCGATGTGAAAATGTGTGCGGTGATCGTGGATTGCGACGAGAAGACAGGCCGGGCGCAATCGATTCAGCGGGTGATGGTGAGCTAGTTCAGTTTGAGAAGTTTCTCAGACCATTACTTTCTCCGAGTGAAAAAGCAGAGAGTGCTGCATTGCTCAATGCCAGATAAACATTTCTGGCCCTAGGCGCTCGCCCTAGAACTCGCAGGTGCTTTCGCACAGTTTCTACATCCCCGCGCACCAGTGGCCCGGTCAACGCTTTCTTTGGACCGAGCGCGGCATAGTTGGCGATAGTCTGCCTCACGATGGGCAGCATCTTTTTTCGCGCCTCGGTCGACGAAACTCCGGCAAGTTTCGCGACCTCCTCAGCAGCAGCCAGCAGTGCTATTAGCAACGGTGAAGCAAACGCTCCCCACGCGTGATAGGCGACTTTGGAGTCTTTTCCGATAGTGAAAGGCCTTCCGCCCAGCCTGCGAACTACGTTCCGCGCCAACCTGACAGCCGCGGCATCGCCTTCGAGAGCGAATGGCACATCCCGCAAAGAAGGTACTGAACGCCCGGTGAAGGTCATCAGTGGGTGCACCGACGCAACTGCCGCTCCCCGCTTGCGCAGCGAGTCCAATTCGTCGCTGGTCAGAGCGCCGCTGGAATGCAAGGCAACCTTGCCCTTCCACTCTGCCCGAGCGGCAAGTTGGCGAGCGGCTCGCACGATCTCACGGTCGGGCACGGCAAACCACACCACGTCGGCATTTAATGGCACGTTCGCGATCGTAAAGGCACGGGCGGAAACCGATCTGGCCAGACTCATCGCCCTTTTCCGCGAGGCAGGTGAATTTCGCGAAACGATTTCTGAAATCGCGTAGCCGGCGCGACACAGTTCTCTAGCCAGCGCGGTACCCAATCTGCCGGGCCCAACGATCGCGATCTTCGGCCTTCGCGCCATGGGGCGAGGATAGCAGGCAGATTCACCCACCGCAAAAGAGGACTGCTAGCTGTTTTGTCTCGTA